>Ga0182015_10007601_pt1 | contig 10536 bp, 10 predicted proteins | sample 712P3MmetaG_FD_120478 | JGI IMG/M metagenome (GOLD analysis project Ga0182015, IMG submission 120478) | Permafrost microbial communities from Stordalen Mire, Sweden - 712P3M metaG | ecosystem: Environmental > Terrestrial > Soil > Wetlands > Permafrost | place: Sweden: Stordalen | collected... | reverse complement strand
GGATGAGCGCTAGCCCGCCCTTCCGGCTGACGAAGGCCCGCGACAGCATGAAAAGATTTATTCGAGGATAATCCTTAATGAGACGATTTAGGCGTAAAAAGCTCATATCAGGCTCCCGGTCAGACATGCGAGGCCAGGTCGTATTACAGCCACCTCGTCCCGTATGTCCATGGCGATATGCACCATCGCCGCGAACGTGTCCACACAGCACGGTTGAGCAGTCGCTGGCCCGGCGTGGGGCCCCCAGCATGCTTGCAATCGCCGCTGCGCCAGAATGATCTCAAGACAACCCCGCGACTCTGGAGTACTCATGGCGATAGCAGCAAAGGCCAGGCGGCTGCCTGGCCGCGTATTGACGGGAGCGTTCATCCTCAACGCGGGGGTGGGCAAGTGGTCAGCCGATGAGGAGACCGCCGCGCGGCTGCACGGGATGGCCGCCGGGACCTACCCGTTCCTGGCCAGGATGAAGCCGAAGGATTTTGCCCGGCTGCTTGCGGCCAGCGAGATAGCGCTCGGCTCGGCGCTGCTGCTGCCGGTCGTGCCCGCGGCGCTGGCCGGGGCCAGCCTGACGGCCTTCTCGGCGGGGCTGCTCGGCCTGTATGTCAAGACCCCGGGAATGCGCCGCGAGCATAGCCTGCGGCCGTCTCAGCAGGGCACCGCGCTGGCCAAGGACGTCTGGATGCTGGCCATCGGGCTGGGCCTGGTCGCCGATGCGCTGACCCAGCCGCGCGACGGCGACGGCTGACTCGACGGGCGGCGGCTGAGCCCGCCGTCGCCTCGCCCGCCGTCGCGCTGCCCGGCGGCGGGCTCCGGCTGCCGCCGGGCGGCCCTGACGGCGGGCTACTTGCTGACGGCCCCGATGATGTCGACCACGAAGACCAGCGTGTCGGTCGGCTTGATGCCCGCCTGGGAGTTCCCGGTCTTCCCGTAGCCGTCGGCGGGCGGCACGATCAGCATCACCCGGCTGCCCACTGGCACCCCGACCAGGCCCTTGTCCCAGCCCGGGATGATCTGGGCCGGCGTTGCATCGAGCGTGAAGCCGAATGGCTGCTTACGCGACCAGGAAGAGTCGAACACCTTGCCGGTCCGCCAGTTAACGCCGACATACTGCGTCACCACGGTCTGGCCCTTGACCGTCGGCGGCCCGGTTCCCTTGATCAGCGTCTTGACGATCAGCTTGGACGGGGCCTTCCCGGACGGGATCTTCACCAGCGGGGCGCTGCCCGGGCTGGCAGTCACGGTCGGCAGCTTCCCGCCGCCATCCGACACATGTTTCCCGGACGCGCTGGCCGTCGAGCTGAAGGCCTTGATCAGGTCCACCACGAAGACGATGGTGTCCGTTGGCTTCACGCCGATCTGCGAGTTACCCGCGCTTCCGTAGGCATCCTTCGGCGGCAGCACCGCCAGCACCCGGCTGCCCATCCGCTGGCCGGTCAGCGCCTGCTTCAGGCCGGTCAGTCCTACGTTCGCCGCCAGCACTTGCGGGGAACCGTTGCTGAACGTGCTGAGCGCGAGTTTGTTGGTCGTGCCACGCCAGATGTAGACGGCGTAGTTGCCCACGAACGAATCGGTCTGGCTGAGGACCGGCCCGGTTCCCTTGATGACGGTCTTGATGGCCAGCTTGGTGCTCGCCTTCGCCGCCGGGATCTTCACCGCGGGCGCGGTACCGAATGTCCCGGACACCGCGACTGAATTATTCGCGTTCGAGGCGGTTGGCGTGGACGATGACGACCCGCAGCCCGCCAGGAGCATGATGGCGAGCAGCGGAAAAGAAAGCGCAGCGGCAGTGCGTCGCATGTGAGACCTCGTTGTCGGGATCATGAGCGCCGCCAGCCTACCCGCTGGGGATACCGCCGGCCTCCGAATGCCGGGGCGCCGGCCAGTGCGGGCGGCATCAGCGCAGTCCGGTGAGCAGATTCCGGTTCCAGACCAGCACCGTGTAGGGGCCGGCGTCGTAGATCCTGTCGGGCTGGCCGAAGGCGCCGCGCACGTCAAAGGACCAGGGATAGCTCAGTCCTGGCTGGCCGGGAGGCAGCACGAAGAAGGTCGCCGTGTGCCGTTGCGGGTCGTACCAGGAGGTGTCGGTTTCCCAGCTGCCCCGCGTCACGGTCCCGTACCTGGGCAGCACCGACAGGACGTGGACCTTGTCCCGGCTGTCCAGCGTCGTGCTGGCGGCCTGCCAGTACCCGGCCAGGCCGTAGTCGAGGTGGTGGGCGGCCAGCCAGCTGGCGAGCACCTGGCCCTGGGCCGGCTGGGCCGGCTGCCCCATCTCCCGGCCGAGGGACACCACGTAGCCGGTCAGCACCACCAGCAGGGCCGGCGTCATCCTGGCCGCATCCAGGCGCCCCGCCAGCAGCCGGCCGGCCAGCACCGCGCAGCACGGCAGCACCGCCGCGATCTCCCGGGTGCTGTGCAGGTCCACCGCCCGGATCCCGGAGACGTACGCCGCCAGGTCGATGGCCACGGCAGCTATCAGGACCTGGGCAACCAGGTCGCTGCCGCTGGCGAACCGCCGGGCGGCCGCGCAGGCCCCCCACCCGGCCAGGGCCAGCCCGGTCCAGTGCAGCATGGCGAGCGCCACGGCCAGGTTCAGGCTGCGGCCGAAGAAATCGGCACCGAACAGCAGCAGCAGCCCCTGCCCGGTGAGCAGCAGGTGCCGTGGCAAGTCGGCGTAGCTGGCGAGCTGGGAGCTCACCGGCCAGACGCGGAATCCGCCGTGCCGGGTGATCAGCGCAAGCGCCTCGTTCGCGAGCGCGACCGAGATCAGCGCGCCGGCCGCGAGGGACATCTCAAACCAGGCGGAGCCGGGCGGCAGCCGCTGCCGGACCAGCCCCTGGTAGCAGCGGACGACGCAGACCGCCAGCAGCGGCAGTACGCCGATCAGCATGACCAGGCCGTCGGCGGCCAGCGCCCAGGCCAGCAGCACCGTCACGGCAGGCGGCACGTACCAGCGCCGCGGCGCCCGGTCGAGCAGCAGCCAGACCAGCAGGACGGGTACCGAGGTGCCGGTGTGATCGGGATCCAGCATCAGCACGTAGACGCCGCCGCCGAGCTGCGGGGCAAGCATGATCCCGGCTGCGATCCCCATCCGGATGGCGGCCTCGCTGCCCCGCTGCCGGCCCCTGGCCAGCATCGCGGCGAGCAGCACGAGCAGCGTGAAGGTGATCGCGCCCGCCACGTGCACCACGTCCGGGCTGAGTCCCCTGATCAGCTCGATGAGCATGTACTGCGGCAGCTCGGTGGTGTAGAAGGACACATCGGACAGCCACCAGCCGCGCAGCAGCGGGTTGCCGTGCAGCATGTCCCACGCCTGCAGCGCGTTAGCTGCGCCGTCGGAGTCGACCGGCACGGTCCGCGACAGCTGCAGGTAGCAGCCGAAGAGGAGAGCCCCGGCGGCCAGCCATGCCGACACCCGCACGGCCACCCGGGCCACCGGCACGGCCATCCGGGCCAGCCTCGGCAGGCCCATCCTCGGCCGGGCCAGCCAGCCAGGCCGCCGCGGCCGGTGCCGCCACGGTCTGCGCCGGGGCGCTGCGGGGACGGTGCGCGCGGCCTGCGCGGGTGCGGCGGCCTGCGCGGGTGCGGCGGCCTGCGCGGGTGCGGCGGCCTGCGCGGGCACGGCGGGCTGCGCGGGCACGGCGGGCTGCGCGGGTCCGGCCTGGCCGGATTCCGCCGCCGGCCACGACCTCGGGGCCGGCCAGGGCACCGTGGGCGGCAGCTCTGACCTCACCCGAGGACGCCGTTCCCGATGATCGCCACCGAAGCTACCTCTGGCCAAGTCGAAGGGGGCGGCGCCCTGGGCAGGTCAGGCGGGGCAGACGCCAGGCGGGGCCGCGCGATGAGCGTGCTGGCGGCCGTCAGCCCGACGGAATCTTAGCAACAGTGAGTAATGAAGCGATGACGGATAGTGATAACGGTCGCTACATTCCCGCTATGAGCTTCTCCACCCGCTCGTCTACCGAGCGGAACGGGTCCTTGCACAGGACGGTGCGCTGGGCCTGGTCGTTGAGCTTCAGGTGCACCCAGTCCACCGTGAAATCTCGCCGCCGCTCCTGCGCGCGACGGATGAACTCGCCGCGCAGCCGCGCCCGGGTGGTCTGCGGCGGCACCGACTTCGCCTCGTAGATATCGAGGTCGCGGCAGGCCCGCTCCACGGCGCCGCGCCGCTGCAGCAGGTAATAGAGGCCGCGGCCGCGGTGCACGTCGTGGTAAGCGAGATCGAGCTGGGCCACCCGCGGCGACGAAAGCGCCAGGCTGTGCTTGGCCCGGTAGCGCTCGATCAGCTGGTACTTGGTCACCCAGTCGATCTCCCGCGCCACCAGGTCGAGGTCACCGGTCTCGACTGCTTGCAGCGTCCGTTCCCAGAGATCGAGAACACGCTTGGTGATCGCGTCCGGGCCTCGCCGGTCGGCGAAGTCCCTGGCCTTGGACAGGTACTCGCGCTGGATGTCGAGCGCGCTCACCTCGCGCCCGTTCGCCAGGCGCACCTTGCGCTGCCCGGTCATGTCGTGGCTGACGTCCCTGATCGCCCTGATCGGGTTCTCCAGGGTGAGGTCGCGGAGCACCGTGCCCGCCTCGATCATCCGCAGCACCAGGTCGGTGGCCCCGACCTTGAGCAGCATCGTGGTCTCGCTCATGTTCGAGTCGCCGACGATCACGTGCAGCCGGCGGAACCGCTCGGCGTCCGCGTGCGGCTCGTCCCGGGTGTTGATGATCGGCCGTGACCGGGTGGTCGCGGACGACACTCCCTCCCAGATGTGCTCAGCCCGCTGGCTAACGCAGTACACCGCGCCGCGGGGGGTCTGCAGCACCTTGCCGGCCCCGCAGATGATCTGGCGGGTGACCAGGAACGGGATCAGGATGTCAGCCAGCCTGCCGAATTCTCCCTGCCTGCCGACCAGGTAGTTCTCATGGCACCCGTATGAGTTGCCGGCCGAGTCGGTGTTGTTCTTGAACAGGTAGATGTCGCCGGCGATGCCCTCTTCCCGCAGCCGCCGGTCGGCGTCGACGAGCAGGCCCTCCAGAATCCGCTCGCCCGCCTTGTCGTGCGTGACCAGGTCGATCAGGCTGTCGCACTCCGGCGTCGCGTACTCCGGGTGACTGCCGACGTCCAGGTAGAGCCGCGCGCCGTTGCGCAGGAAGACGTTGCTGCTGCGCCCCCAGGACACGACGCGGCGGAACAGGTACCGGGCAACCTCGTCCGGGGACAGCCGCCGCTGCCCGCGGAAAGTACAGGTAACGCCGTATTCGTTCTCCAGCCCGAAGATCCGCCTGTCCATGCCCCTGCTTACCAGTCGACCGCGATGTACTTGGTTTCGGTAAATTCCAGCAGCCCGTCATGTCCGCCCTCGCGGCCAAGGCCGGACTGCTTCACGCCGCCGAACGGCGCGGCCGGGTCGGACACGACGCCACGGTTGATGCCGATCATGCCCACTTCCAGCGCCTCGGCGACCTGCAGCGCCCGCCGCAGGTCCCTGGTGTAGAGGTAGGAGACCAGCCCGTACTCCGTGCTGTTCGCCAGCGCGATGGCGTCCGCCTGGTCGGTGAACCGCACCACCGGCGCCACCGGGCCGAAGATCTCCTCGTCCAGGATGCCGGCGCCGCGCGGCACGTCGTCCAGGACCGTCGGCGGGTAGAAGTAGCCGCGGCGGTCGGGCACCTGGCCGCCGGTGACCAGCCGCCCGCCGTCGCGGGTAGCGGACTCGACCAGGCTGGCGACCTTCGAGCGGGTGTCGGAGTTGACCAGCGGCCCGAGGTCGGTGCCGTCGTCCAGGCCCGGCCCGACCGAGAGCTTGCTCAGCCGGTCCGCGAGCCGGGCGGTGAACTCCCCGGCCACGGCGTCATGCACGTAGAACCGGTTGGCCGCGGTGCAGGCCTCTCCCCCGTTACGCATCTTGGCAAGGAAGGCGCCCTCCACGGCGGCCTCGACGTCAGCGTCTTCGAATACCAGGAACGGGGCGTTGCCGCCCAGTTCCATCGAGCAGTTCGTCACGGTGTCAGCAGCGGTGCGCAGCAGCGCCCGGCCGACCTCCGTCGAGCCGGTGAAGGAGAGCTTCCGTACCCGGGGGTCGGCCAGCATCGCCGCGACCAGCGGGCCCGGCTTCGTCGTCGGCAGCACGTTCACGACGCCTTCGGGCACCCCGGCCTCGTGCAGGATGGCGGCGATCGCCAGCGCGGACAGCGGCGTCTCCTTGGCCGGCTTCAGCACCACCGTGCAGCCCGCCGCCAGCGCGGGGCCGATCTTCCTGGTTGCCATCGCGGCGGGGAAGTTCCACGGGGTGACCAGCACGCTGACCCCGACCGGCTGGCGCAGCACCATGATCCGGTTTGCCCCGGACGGCGCCAGGCTGAGCGCTCCTTCGTTCCTGACCGCTTCCTCGGAGTACCAGCGGAAGAACTCGGCCGCGTAGGTGATCTCGCCGCGGGCATCCCGCAGCGCCTTGCCGTTCTCCACCACCATCAGCCGGGCCAGCGGCTCGGTCCGGTCGATCATCAGCTCGAATGCCCGCCGCAGGCACTCGCCGCGCTCCCGCGGCGGCCGCGCCGCCCAGCCGGGCAGCGCATCGTGCGCGGCGGTCACCGCGTCGAGCGCGTCCTCCGGCGTGGCGCTGGCCACCTGCGCGATCACGTCCTCGGTGGCCGGGTCGATCACCGGCAGCGTGCCGCCGCGACCGTCGCCCCAGCGCCCGCCGATCAGCAGGCCGGTCGGCGCGTCGATGCCCGTAAGCGTTGCCAGGTCGGCGGTCACGTATCCTCCAGCGTCGAGGGAAACGGCAGCAGACTGCGCACGTCCATGACACTACAGCCGGCGCCAGCCTGATCGGCTAGCCGGCCGGTGGCGGCCATGGGCCGGCCGCTCAGTAGGGGTTGGTGACGAACAGTTCCTCCGCCGGGAACTTGGTGATGATCTCCACCCCGCTCGCGGTTACCACCACTTCCTCCTCGATCCTGGCGGCGGATACGCCGTCGGCGGCCGGGCAGTAGGTCTCCAGCGCGAATACCATGCCCTGCTGGATTTCCATCGGCGCGTCCAGCGAGGTGAGCCTGCTGATAATGGGGCGCTCGTGCAGCGCGAGGCCGAGCCCGTGCCCGAACTGCAGTCCGAAGGCGGTCTTCTCGTCTTCCAGGCCGATGTCGCTGGCGGTCGGCCAGAGGCGCGCCACCTGGGCGGTCGAAACCCCGGGCCTGATCATCTCGATGGCCGTGTCCATCCACTCCCTGGCCCGCTGGTAGGCGTCGCGCTGCGCCTGACTCGACCGGCCGACGCTGAACGTCCGGTAGTAGCAGGTCCGGTAGCCGTTGAAGGAATGCATGATGTCGAAGAACGCCTGCTCGCCCGGCCTGATCATGCGATCGGAGAAGTTGTGCGGGTGCGGGTTGCACCGCTCGCCGGAGACGGCATTGATCGACTCCACGTCGTCGGAGCCCATCTCGTACAGCCGCTTGTTCGCCAGCGCCACGATCTCGTTCTCCCGCACGCCCGGCTTCAGCGCCTCGGTGATGTCCTGGTAGACGCCGTCGACCATGGCGGCCGCAGTCGCCAGCAGGGCGATCTCGTCGGCGGACTTGACCTGCCGGGCGTCCAGCATGACCTGCTGGCCATCGCGCACGTCCACGCCCTGGCCCTGCAGCTCGAAGAGCACCGGCAGCTCGGTGAAGTCGACCCCGACCGGCTGGCCGGCCACGCCCGCGGCGGCCAGCCGATCCTTGATCTCGGCGACTCCGCGCTTGACCAGATGGGCGTCGGGCGGGGCGGCCCCGCGCATCGTGGTGTACGAGGCGATGCAGTTTTCCGGCTTCAGCCACGGGCAGTACATCCGGTGGTGCACCGCAGCCGACCCGAAGTCCCAGAGGTACAGCTCCCCGGTGCGGGTGTAGAGCGCGTACCTGCACAGCTTGTCGCGGGTCCATTCGCCGATCGCCACCCCGGTCAGGTAGCGGATGTTGTTGTTGTCGAACACGAGCAGCGCGCCGAGGTCGCTGGCCTCCAGCGCGGCCATGGCACGGCTCAGCCGGTACTCGCGGAGCCTGGCGAAATCCACCCGCTCCTCGAAATCGACGTTCATGCGGCCTGGTGCCGGAGCCAGCACGCGGGACGGAACGGCCATCGGTCCTCCTGTGGTGAGCGGCCGGCCGCTGATGAGCGGCCGGCCTGCGACGGTCAACGCGGCACCCGGTCAGCTGCCAGGTGGTCCGGCCGCCGGATTTCACCTTGCCAGGCGCTGCCCGGCGGTGACCGGCTGGCTATTCCCTGGCACCTTCGCCCGGCTGGTCGCTGTCGCCGTGCCCGGCGTCCGGCTTCGCATCGGCGTCCGGCTTCGCATCGGCGTCCGGCTTCGCATCGGCCGGCGGGTCAGCGGCGGTAGCCGGCCGTGCCTCGGCCAGCAGGGCCTCCAGCCGGGCGCCGGTCAGCCAGCGGAACTTCCGGTGCGCGCGATCGCGGTCGAGTACCGCGACCTCCAGCTGGCTGGCGATGATGTCCGGCCGCTCCCCGTTGGCCGGCCCGGACAGCGCGGTGATCGCGGCTGCCAGCGCCCCGGCGAGCGACATGCGGTCGGAATAGTGCTCCTTGAGTACCGTCGCGACCTGATCGGCCTGGCCGCCCATGGCCACGTAGCCGTGCTCCTCGGCGACCGAGCCGTCGAAGGTGATGCGGTAAATCTGGTCGGCTTCCGGCCCGCCGCCCACCTCGGCGACCACGATCTCGACTTCCCATGGCTTGTTGCTCTCGGTGAAGATCGTCCCGAGCAGCTGGGCGTACCAGTTGGCCAGGCCGCGCGCGGTGACATCCTGCCGGTCGTACTGGAATCCGGTCATGTCGGCGTAGCGGACGCCGGCCTTGCGCAGGTTCTCGAATTCGTTGTACCTGCCTACCGCGGCGAACGCGATCCGGTCGTAGATCTCGCTGATCTTGTGCAGTGCGCGGGACGGGTTCGGCGCAACGAACAGGATGCCGCCGCCGTACTGCAGCACCACTCCGCTGCGGCCGCGCGCGATGCCCTTGCGCGCGTAATCCGCCTTGTCCTTCATCGCCTGCTCGGGCGATACGTAGAACGGCATGGACACTGCTGGCGTTTCCCTTACTTGAGTGGGCCGGCTTGGCTGGTCGGGTGAATCGCGGGTCGTGGGTCGTGGGCTGGCCGGAAGCCGTGATCAGCCAGCCAGCGGCACTGGCGGAGCACTATCCGTTCGGCATAGTGGCTTGTCGCAGGGGCGCTGGAGGTCCGTCGGGCGTTCGCATCCGCGCGTCGATCACGGCGCGGGCGTATTCCCCGGAGTCGGCGTCGCTGAGCCGCCGGAAACCATCAGCCGTCACCGTCGCGATGACCGGGTAGAGGCGCCTGGTGACATCGGGCCCGCCGGTGGCCGAGTCGTCGTCGGCCGCGTCGTAGAGGGCCTGCATGCAGGCAAGCATGGTGTCGTCCGCCGACATGCCATCGGAGTACAGCTTCTTCAGCGACCCGCGGGCGAACACCGAGCCGGATCCGATGGCGTGGAAGCGGTGCTCCTCGTACCGGCCGCCGGTGGGGTCGTAACTGAAAATCCGGCCTATCCCGGTGTCCTCGTCGAAGCCGGCGAACAGCGGCACCACCACGAACCCCTGCATGGCGGCACCGAGGTTGCCCCGGACCATGGTGGCCAGCCGGTTGGCCTTGCCCTCCAGGGACAGTGACCGGCCCTCCAGCTTCTCGTAGTGCTCGAGCTCGACCTGGAACAGCCGGACGAGATCGATTCCGATGCCGGCCGCCCCGGAGATGCCGACGCAGGAGAACTCGTCGGTGCGGAGTACCTTCTCGATGTCACGCTGCGAGATCATGTTGCCGGCGGTTGCCCGGCGGTCCCCCGCCATGACCACGCCGTCACTGCAGGAGGCGGCGACGATCGTGGTCCCGTGCGGCAGCGCGGCGGCCACCGCGGCGGCCGCGGGCCCGCCCGAATCACCGGCCCCGGGCAGCAGTCCCGGCGCGGCCGAGGCGAGAAAGTCGCTGAAGGACGAGGTTCCCGCGCTCAGGTACGCGGCCGGGAGACGTCTTTCGTGGGAATCAGAGACCACGCGAATCCTTCCGGTTGTACGCCCGGGTATCTGGACCAGACCCTACTGCGCGGCCGGCAGCGGTAGCGGCACGGGCCCGCCGCGCCGCCGCCCGGCGCGCCGCGGCCAGCTCCGGCCGCCGACCGGACCTGGGGTTACTCGCCGCCCTTTTGCACGTAGGACCGGACGAATTCCTCGGCGTTCTCCTCGAGCACCTCGTCGATCTCGTCGAGGATCGCGTCGACGTCGTCAGTGAGCTTGTCCTGGCGCTCCCTGACCTCCTCGGTCCCTTGCGGCTCAGTTTCCTGCTCTTCCTCGGTGCGCCGGGGAGTCTGCCGCTGGCCGCCGGTGTCCTTAGTCGCCATGTTTCGAACCTCCGTGATCCGCGATCGTGGCCGCAGCCTCAACGCTATCCTCGCCAGCCCGCGGCTGCCCCAACCCTGCCGCCCGGCACCGGTATTGAACCGGGATGTTCCTGCCGCGGCCGGGCAGGCCCGGCCGGC
>Ga0182015_10007600_pt1 | contig 10536 bp, 4 predicted proteins | sample 712P3MmetaG_FD_120478 | JGI IMG/M metagenome (GOLD analysis project Ga0182015, IMG submission 120478) | Permafrost microbial communities from Stordalen Mire, Sweden - 712P3M metaG | ecosystem: Environmental > Terrestrial > Soil > Wetlands > Permafrost | place: Sweden: Stordalen | collected... | reverse complement strand
GACTTCTCGAAGCGGGAGAGCCCGTATTCCACCGCCTTTGCGCGTTCCCATTCGCGGACCGGCATGAATGTCGTCGGCTTCCTGACGGCTGATCTCGGCATCGGCGAGTCGGCGCGCTGCATGGTTCGGGCCGCGGACGCAGCCTCGATCCCGATCGCCGTCGTCCCCCTCAAACTCAATTGCCGCAACCGCCTTGGGGACATGACCTTCGCCGACCGCCTCCAGGATGACAACCCGTTCGGGGTCAATGTCATCCATGTCGACCCTCCCGTGGCGCGCGACATCGACCACCATCACGGCCCGGCTTTCCGGAAGAACAAGTACAACATCGGCTACTTCGCGTGGGAGCTGCCCGAGTTCCCCGACGCCTGGATGCATTCGCTCGATTACTTCGATGAGATCTGGTGCCCGAGCGATTTCGTCCGCGAATCGATCGCGCTCAAGGCCCCCTTCCCCGTCCTCACCATGGCACACGCGATCGGCTTCGAGCGGCCCACGGGGGACAGGGCCGCGCTTCGCGCCCCCTTCGGCCTCCCCGTGGACCGCTTTCTCTTTCTCTGCCTCTTTGACCTCAATTCCTACACAGCCCGCAAGAACCCTCGCGCGGTTGTCGAGGCGTTCCGGAAGTCGGGCCTCGCGGGCCCGCGCGCATCGCTCGTCATCAAGGTCCAGAACGCGAACTCGAACCAGGCCGACTTTGAGGCGCTCACCGAGGCCGTCCGTGATCTCCCCGGGACGATCATCATCAGTTCCACCCTGTCCCGCACCGACGTCTACTCGCTGGAGGCGGCCTGCGACTGCTTCGTCTCCCTCCACAGGTCCGAGGGATTCGGCCTGGCCGTCGCCGAATGCATGTACCTCGGGAAGCCCGTCATCGCCACCGGGTGGTCGGCCACCTCGGAGTACCTCGACCGCGACAACGGGTATCCCGTTCGCTTCTCGCTTGTCGAGCTGGCCGAGAACCACGGCCCCTATGCCAAGGGCTCGAGCTGGGCCGAACCCGACATCACCCACGCCTCGGAGATCATGAGGCAGATTGTCGGGAACCCGGCCGAGTCCGCGCGCGTCGGCGCCGCCGCGCGCAGGACGATCGAGAACAGGTTTTCCCCTGCGGCCATCGGCGCGCGGTATCGCAGGAGGCTCGAGGCGATCGCGAGCCTCTGACGGCGGGAACACCGCCGCCTCAGGCATGCCATGGCCTGGACTCGGCTTCCGGTCCCGACAGGAAACGGGCCGCCACGATCCCCATGAGCAGAAGGCCGATCCCGATCGAGGCCAGGACAAGCGACGTCGAAAGGCCGCGGGGCCAATACTCGAACCGAACCTCATAGGTTCCCGCCCCGTCGACGTAGATTGCCTTGAAGGCGTCGTTGACGCGGAGGTAGGGGGTGGGCCTCCCGTTGACGGTGACACGGAAATTGCCGCGCTCATAGGCCTCCGTGAGCACGATGAATCCCGGGCCGGTGGCTGAAACGGTGAACGAGGTCGTGTTGGTTGTCAGCCGATAGTTGACCGCAGCGCTCACCTTGCGCGTGCCCAGGTCCCCGGAAACCCTCGGCGCCGGGCTGATGCCGGCCCAGTCGGCGCGGTCGACTGCGGCAAACGGGCGCCCGTCGCCCGCCTTCAGCCAGGAGGAGAATTGCCCGACGTCTGAGTAGACCGCGGCGCTGTCCGTGAAAAACGCCCGGGGCCAGGGCGAGCGGCTCTCAAAGACATCCATGTCCGCCGACAGGACCCGGGTGAGCTCCTTGCCCGGCCGCCGGTCACCCAGGTGATATCCGAGGTAGTAGCGGACACCCAGGAGATCGAACACGGGCTTCCATTTCACCACGTCCTCCGGCTCGACGATATACCTCCAGTCCCAGACCCGGTTGATCCCGGCGGCATCCATGAAATCGCGGTAATACGGATTGATCAGGGCATCGGGCCCGGAGATTCCCTCTATCCCGTAGACAATCGACCACCCCGGAAGAAGGTCGTTGTGGAACCCGATGGCGCGCCATGGGGAGTCGCCGGGGGCCAGGACCGCGTCGACCGCCGGGGAATCGGCGCGGAAATCCGCCCTCGCGGTCGGCCTGACGACGTAGTCCGGATACTCCCCGCCCAGCTTCAGGCCGCCCCGCCAAAGGAGGGAGCCAAACCCCACGAAGGCGCACAGGATCATCGCGGGCGTCGCCGCGGCGCGCCTGCGCATGGCAGCCAGGGACCCCAGGAACACCGCCGTCCCGGCCACGAGGCTCCACCCGTAGGCATGGATGAAGGCTCCGACCCTGATGTTCCGGCCCCAGGTGAGGGATGCATAGGTGCTCCTGACGATCGATTGAGCCGTCCCCAGGTATGCCGCAAAGACGAGGAGAAGGAGCGAAACGACAAACACGGCCTCCCGCCGCCCGTCGGTGGTTCCCAGGCGCTCCCAGGCCGCCCTCCACCCGAAACCCGAAAGGACGGCGAAGATGACAATCAGCGGGCACGAGAAGGTGTTGTCGATATGCAGGATGTTTCCGAGGAACGGGACCCGCGCCACCAGTGCCGGGGGGACCACCCCGAAGACAAGGGCGAGTGCCGGGAGCGTCGAGAGGAAGAGTCCCACCGCCCGCCGTGAGCCCAGGAACGAGCGCCAGCGCACTGTCGCCCACAGCAGGCCGACAAGGATGAAGACGTTGGCGGAGGGGTTGACCACCCCGGACTCGAACTGGAACGGTCGGTAGAACGCCTCGTCAAAAAGCCCGATCAGCATCCCCGGCTGGATCTGGAACGCCGAGGGGGCGTCGTAGCTCGTGTAGGACCCCTTGAGCGCCCGGTAGAACGTGTACCAGACGGGCGAGCTGATTAGGGCGAACAGGATGGCCGCCGCGGCGAGGCCGCCGAAGAGCCAGGCCTTCCGGCGGCCCGGCCGCTCGTCGGCCAGGAAGAGGCACAGGCCCGAGAAGTTCATCGAGAGCAGGAGAACATAGGCCTCCTTCGCCGTGCCGCTGTTCATCTCGGCCCAGTTGGCGCCGACAAGCGCGGCAAGCCAGTAGACCGAGCCCCGGTCCGACGGGGCGTCGAGGCACCGGAGCCAGCAGTAAAGAATCCAGGGCGAGTAGCAGAGACTGAAGACCGCCGGATGGTTGATCCTGAACACGAAGAAACCGATGAACGATGCGGAGACGGCCGTGAGGATGGCCGTCGGCAGGTGCCTGAAGGCGCTCCACGTGCAGAGGCCAATGCCGCAGGCGAACGCCCACTTCGCCAGGAGGAACTTGAGGTCCCATGCCCATGCCGCGCCGTCCGCAAGGATGGGCAGCAGGTGGAGCGGGTCGCCGAAGCACGACTGGCCCTGCCCGAGGAGGGGCAGCCCGGCCGAGTCATACCTGTTCCAGAGCGGGAGCTCATGATCGCGGAACACCGCGCGGCGCTCGATCATCGACAAGGGGAGATGGTGCCAGAGCACCGCCGCCACATCCGCCTTGTGCGGGTCGCCGGCCTCGCTGCTCTGGAAACCGGGCAGCCAGGGACTCTGGCCGTAGAGGAGCGCCACCCCAAGGTTGGGGGAGACAAGGCTCTTTCCCGCAAAAATGACCGGGTAGTTCGCCGCGACGGTTGCCAGCAAAGCCGCGGTCACGAGTGCCTTTCCCGGGGAGGCGACGGACGCCCTCCAGGCCGAGCCCGCGCGCCTGTCGAGCCTCGTCACGGGGGAGTTTCGCGCCCACCCGACGACGAGAAGTAAAATGATGGCCACGGCAAAGTAGGAAGCGATCTCCCGCCAGAGCGGCGGCCGCGGGATCGTGAACGGCTCCGACAGGCCGACGGCGACATGCGGGTCGGTGGCTCCGGGCGTTGTCACGATAACAAGGCTCCCGCCCTGGACCGCGAGGGACTGGATCTGGTAGGGCTCGCGGAATTGACTCGGGGCAAAGGACACGAGGGTTCGCCCCCTCCCATCGGCTATCCTGGCGCCGCTGACCGTCAGCCGTGCGTCCCTGTCCAGGGGATCAAAGCGGAGGCCCTGGAAGCGGCCGTAGGGGAGTGCAAACCTGAGCAGCGCAGGGTGGCCGGCCAATATCGGCTGCAGCGCGGAGTCGGGCTCGCTCAGGCCGCCGCCGAGGTCGTAGTAGACCTGCACGAGGCCCGACTGGTCGGATTCGACGTGGATCTCAAAGGCGCAGGGGCTGCTTCTTGCCTTCGCCCACGGCTCGAGGACGAGGGCGGCCGCGACCGCGAGGAACAGGCACGCGACCACACTCGAGAATGTCAGGGTGCGGTGCATCGGGTTCAGCCAAAGTCTCCTAAGCGCCGCTCGCGGGAGGGGCAAACAGTATGTGGGTCGCCGCGGGGCCGTCCCCGGTTGAGGCGCCCCTGTTCAGCCGCCGGCCTTGCGCGAGATGTAGATGTTGTTTTCAACGGCGCCGTGCCGACCCCTGTCGAGCGCAAGGAGCTCCGTGCCGGCCCCCGCCAGGCAGCGGACAACCTCGTCCCTCGGCAGTGCATACATCTGCATCTTCGGCGTCCCGGGGAACCAGCCCGGATGATGGTAGCGCACGTGCCGCTTGGCCCGCATCCACATTGTCGGCGGCCAGAGCGAAAGCCTGAGGCGGTCGGGCGGGTCCCCGGGGGGAACGCTCTCGGGGATCTGGACCGACACCACGCCGCCGGGCGCTAGGACCCGGGCGAACTCGGCCAGGTAGAGGCGGCTGTAGCGCGGCGCGATGTGCTGGAGCGTTATCCGGCTGTAGACGAGGTCAAAGGAGGCGTCCGGAAAGATGCCGAGGTCCGGCCTCGTGTTCTGGACGAAGACAGTGCGGCTATCCCGGCTGTGCTCCCTGGCGAGACCCACCATGCGCTCGGAAATGTCGAGGCCCGTGACCGACTCGAAATGCCGGGCCAGTCCCTGCGTCAGGCGCCCGGCGCCGCAGCCGAAGTCAAGGGCGCTCCCCGTGGGGAGCGCGGGCACCAGCTCGCGGATCCTTGCCATGTCCGCCGCGACCTCGGCGACGCCCGTGGAAAAGAACTCATCGATGGCCCAGCGGTTTCCCTGCTTCCCCGATTCCGTCAGGACGGCCCAGAATGGGTCCTCCCGCGCCAATGCGTCCCAATGGCGGCGCAGCTGCCAGAGCTTCATCGGGCGGGGGTCCTTCTTGAATTCGCTCACCGGCTGCCCTCCGCTCTGATCCGCCCGCTGAACTCGGGAGAACAGGAGCTGGCGCCCACCGGATTGCGCCCGACAAAGACGCTTTTCGCGGCCGCCGGGTACCAGGGGAAGTGCCCGCCAAGCACGTCGCGCCCGTCCGCACGGACCCGGGTCGCGGCGTCCCTTCCCGGCGCGGCGCCGGAGCGGATCGACTCCAGCGCGGGCAGGGCGACCTCGATCGACGACGTCTGCCCGGGGACGTACGCGATCGGCTCCGAGAGGAGCCCTCCCACGCCCCAGTGGTCATAGCCGATCGCGTAATGCGACGGGTCGACGTAGCGAACGTAGACCACGTCCGCCGCCCCGGTCTTGCCCAGGACCACGAGCGGCTCGTTCAGGTCGCCCGGCTGCCTCGGGAAATCCACGGTGAGGACCAGGGATCCGCCGGGGGAGATGGGAAGAAGGGCGTGGATCCGGTAGGCGGCCATCGCGGCAAGGGCTGCGGCTGCGACAAACGTGGCGGGAAGCCAGCGGCCGACCCAGGGCCTCCGGGAGGGCGCCGCACTCGCGCGCCGCCGGTAGAGGGTCGCCGTCACGAACGGCCACGCCACAAGGCCAATGAGCGAGACATAGTAGCTAAAGACCAGAAGGGGGGGGCCGGCGTAATCCACGATGACGGTGGATTCCCCTTCCGGGACAGGCACCATGACCAGGCTTTGCGGCGAGCGAAGCGCCTGCGCCTGAACGCCATTCACGGAAGCCCGGTAGCCGGGTATGTAGACCCGCGGCGTCTCGAGAAACCCCGGCCCGACGCACCGGACGCGGGCCGTGAAGGGGATCAGGCCTGTCACCCGGAAGGAAAGATCGCCCTCCGAGTAGAGCCGGTATCGGAATGAGACGCCCGGGACGGTCGCCCTGAGGCTGAGCGTCTTCCCGTCCATGGACCCGGGGTCCACTAGAAGCGTGTGATCCGCACCGGCCGACGAGCCGAAGCCGAGCCGCATTCCCGACAGCGGCAGGGTGTAGAAGCGGCGCATCGTCCCGCTCTCCAGGTCGATTTCGCCGGCCTGCGCCGGATCGCCGAACTTGAACTCAAGGGCGCATCCCTTCCCGGGCTCGAGATGAATCTGCAAGGCCCGCTGCCCGATCGGCGCCCAGCCGGAGTCGCGTTGCGGGTCTCCCAGGAGGTGACCGGCGTTCGTCCCGGCGAGGCGCAGGTCCGGGCCGAGAATCCGGGTCTCGGCCGAGGGATCCATGGGCCCGTTCGAGTAATAGTCGGGGAATTCCCCGAAGAGGAGGTACGAGGAACGGGTCAGGGAGACATTCTGCCCACCGAGGGTCAGCTCTCCCGTGCGCGTCCTGCCGACCGTGAAGCGGACGAGCTCGTGCAGGTTCCACGAGAGGCCCAATCCAAGGACGAGCGCGCCCGCCGTCATCCCCCAGGACCGACCGGGAAGGCGGGAGAGCCCGGCGACTGCCGAGATAATGGCCAACGCCGAGACGATCGGCATCACCCGCTGGTGGGGCCACGGGACGACCACAGAGGCGACGCTTCCCGGCAGGTTCGCCCAAAACCACGCGCTCAAGGGGGAAGGGATGAAGGCCAGCGCGTAGCAGGCGAGGCTGCCGGCGAGCAGGATCCCCCTCCACCTGTAACCCCTGATCCCGAGGAGGCCGACCCCCGCGAGGACGAGGACCACGTAGCCCGGCTGCAGGTCCGTGTTGGCCAGTCCTGCGCCCGTGACCGGGAGGAGAAGCCCGGGCCAGAGGAGAGGGAGCTCCGAGATCACGGAGAGGCCGCTTGTCGCCTCCTCGGGTCCCATGTAGCCGAGCCGCATCGATTCGACGGAGCGAAGGAGGTAGGCCGTGAGGACGAGGAACCCGATTGCCGCCAGGGTCGCCGAGGCGAGGACGAGCGCCCGCTCCGGTCCCCTGACAAACCGCAAAACCACCGCCAGCACGAGGACGGGGCAAAGGAGGATTCCCGTCGGCGGGTGGGCGTACCAGACGAGCGCAAGGGCCCCCACGGCCAGCGCCAGCGGGCCGCCGATCCTGCGCGCCTCCACGCACTGCACCGAGCCGAGGACCACGAGCGGTATCCAGGGCATTGCCATGAACGTCGCGAACATGTCGCGGCCAAGGAGCGGGCCGGCGACTCCCGGCGCCGTCACGTAGAGGCCGGCAAGGAGCGCCGGCAGAAGCGCCCCGGAGGGCTTGAGCGTCCGAACCACCAGGAACATCGAGGCGGCGGCGGCCAGGGCCGTCAGGACGGCGGCCAGGTTCTGGAGGGCGTATGGGGAAAGCTTCCCGGCGGTCATGCGGTCAAGCGCCCCGCACAGGTGGACATAGTAGGGGGCCGTCCTCAGCGTGTGGATGTTCCCATTGAAGCCGTAGGCGCTCTGCCCGACCAACACCGGGAAGACGCCCGCATCCACCTGCGCGTCGAAGTCCGCCGCCTGGAGGGCGTAGTGGTAGGCGTCGCCCGCCCCAACCGCGGCCGGCTGAAGGTAGGGGCGAGTCGCGGCAAGTGCCGAGAGGACGGCCAGGAGCGCGCACAAGGCCTCGGGTAGTGGCTTGAAGCCCTCCCTCGGCGCCCGCCAGCGGGACCAGGCAAAGATGCCCCCGACAGCGGCCAGGGCGCCGGCGACGAGCGCGGCTTGAAAGACCACTTGGGGGGACATGGCCTTTGCCTTGGGCCGGGCGCCGCTAGCGCCGGCTCCTTAAGTCGATCTCAAGGTCGCGCACGCTGAATGTCAGCGAGCGCGGGTCATCGTTGCCGGGGTTGGCCGAAGGCCGGTCGCTCTTGAAGGTGAGGACGGTGTCGCCCGGCGGGAGCTCGACTCCCGCCAGCTTCGCCTTCCGAACCTCCGCGGGCTGCAGAAGGCCGCTCCACACGACCCTCCCGTTCAGGGTCACGGTCGCGCCCCGCAGGTCGACGGCCCTCAGCCTGAACTTTATGTCCGCCATGATCGGGAACGGCTGGGGGTTTCGGATGGCGACCCAGCTGTCGCCCATGCTCCAGCGCCAGTAGTCCCAGCGCGACTTCTCCTGCCAGCCCCAGTTTTCGGGGCCGAATACGGCCTCGACGACGCTCCCGTCCTTGGGGTTGATCCTGAGGCTCCTCGGCCCCTCGACCTCGAAGCTCTCCCTCCCCGGCGGCTTGAGGAGGTCAGCCGATGCGAAGACGCCCAGGTTCCCGACGACCAGGAGGATCGGCCAGAGCCGCCTTCGCGGAACGAGAATGTTGAAGGCGAGCGTCATCGGCAGAAGCACCCGGGCCGCGGCCGAGGGATAATTCTCCCAGACGGCGTCCCCGAGGAAGATCATGAGGACGGCGTAGGAGGCGCCCAGCCTCCACCAGGGATTGGACCAGCGCATCCGGAAGGCGAAGAAGAGGAATTGCGCCAGGAGGCCCGCCAGGACCAGGAGGTCGAACTTGGCCACCGATGGGTACGGATATCTTTCCCTCGAGATGCTGGAGAGCGTGTGCTGGAGCTTGTGGGCCAGCCCCACGAAGGGGCCGGCGAAGTTGCGGGCGCCGATGTCGTCGCCGCGCCCCACAATCATCCTGACGCAGACCATCCAGACGGCGAGGGGAAGCAGAAGGATGACACCCCTTGCGAGGCAACGCGCCCAGGTCCTCGGGTTCCCCGCCTGGGGCAGCGGCAGCGCCGCCCCGCAGAGGATGCTCGTGTCCTTGCCGAGCCCGGACACGCCCATGACGGCGGCCCCGAGCCAGAGGCGGCCGGATTCCACGAGGGCCATGCCGATCGTCGCCAGGAGGAGGCTGGGGCCGTCGAGGAGGGCGCCCCGCACGCTGAAGATCAGCCCGAATGAGAAGAGAGTGCAGGCCCACCTGAAGCAGTTCCCCCAGCTGACCGGCGGAAACCAGCGCAGGAGTATCGCCGCAAGGATGAACCAGCAGAACACGTTCTGAAGGGCATAGATGTTCATGACCCGAACCGGGTCGCCGCCGCCGAGGACCGCAGCCGTCATCACGAAGAGTATCCGCCGGGCCCGGTAGGGAAGGCTGTCGACGGCCTTCCTGAGCACGGGATCCCGCAGGTGGGGGTGCATCGCGATCTGGGCGTACCACTGGGAGTCGTAGCCCGGGGAATTGGGCATCTCATAGTGGTTGATGGCCTTCAACTCCGGTATGTAGCGTTCGTGCTCCAAGGCCCCGAACTCGATCATGTAGGTGAAACCCACCCCAGGCAGGTAGAAGAAGGCGATACTCCACACGAAGAGCGCGACCACGAGGCCGCACACAACCCACCGCAGCGCATCGGCCCGTCCGTGGAGAAATGATTTGAGTCCAGCCACCAAAAGGGGACAAACCACTCGTCCCACCCCTCCAAAGCAAGTATGGATTTTCCCCAAGCACCGCCCGCGCCGGCCCTTGGCCCGCGCGGCCGGCTGGCAACGGGACTAGGGGTCGTTGCCCTGGCGCTTTACGCCCTGGTTCTGGCGAGGAACGTGGGCGCAGTCGCGGCCGGGTCGGATTCGTCGGGATACATGAACCATGCCCGCCTGCTGGCGTCCGGCAGCGTCCATGTTCAGCCCCGGACCATCGAGGGTCTGCCCCAGTCGGATGCGGCGCCCTTTCTCTACGTCCCCCTTGGGTTCAAGCCGGCGCCCAATGGCATGGGCTTGGTCCCCACCTACCCCACTGGGTTTGCCTTGTTCGTCCTGGCATTCAGCCCGCTGGCCGGCTGGCGGCACGCGGGTGACCTGACGATCATACTCCATTCGCTCGCGGGCCTCCTGGCCACGTTCGCCCTGGGCCGGATGGTCGGGCTCGGACGGGCTTGGGCCTCGCTTGGTGCGGCGATCGTCGGCGCAAGCCCCCTCTATCTCTTCATGTCGGTCCAAGCGATGAGCGACGTGCCCTCGCTGGCGTGGACGGCCGCCGCAGTCATCACAGCCGCGAAGAGCCGCGAGCGGCCGGCCTGGGCGCTCGCGGCGGGGGCGGCCGTCGCCGTCGATGTCCTCCTTCGACCGACAAATCTCCTCGCGTTCCTCCCGCTGGGTGTCGCCCTCGGCGCGTCGCGCAGGCGCTGGCTCCTGTTCCTCGCCGGGGGGTTCCCGGGGGCCCTCTTCTTCTTCGCCCACAGCCTGGCGGCCTACGGAACTCTCGCGACGACGGGGTACGGGGACAGTTCGTACGCCTTCAGCATTGGGAACGTGCCCGGGACTCTCCTGCATTACGCCCGGTGGCTGCCAGCGCTCTTCACGCCCCTCATGGCCCTTTGCCTCGGCCTACCGGGCGTCCGGTCGGTGAACGGGCGCACCCGCTGGGTCCTCGGGACATGGATCCTCGCGTACGCCGCCTTTTTCTCGGCTTACGCCAACACCCACGAGACCTGGTGGTACCTGCGTTTCCTCCTGCCGGCGGCACCCGCGATAGTCGTCGGCTCGCTCCTTGT
>Ga0182015_10007599_pt1 | contig 10536 bp, 7 predicted proteins | sample 712P3MmetaG_FD_120478 | JGI IMG/M metagenome (GOLD analysis project Ga0182015, IMG submission 120478) | Permafrost microbial communities from Stordalen Mire, Sweden - 712P3M metaG | ecosystem: Environmental > Terrestrial > Soil > Wetlands > Permafrost | place: Sweden: Stordalen | collected... | reverse complement strand
CGATGCGGCGTCGGTCGAGCCGCCGATGGGCATTGCCGATGCGCTGGAAAAGCTGATCGGCACGCCGGACCTGTGCTCCAAGCGCTGGGTCTTCGAGCAATACGACAGCATGGTCCAAACCAACACCGTCCAGGGCCCAGGCGGCGAAGCGGGCGTGATGCGCATCAAGGGCACCGGCACACCAGGCCACGAGCGCGGCTTAGCGATGGCCTTAGCCGGCAACGGCCGCTGGTGCTACCTCGACCCAAAGCTAGGCGCAATGCACGCCGTAGCCGAAGCCGCCCGCAAAGTAGCCTGCACCGGAGCCACGCCCGTAGCCGCAACCAACTGCCTCAACTTCGGCAACCCCGAAAAACCAGAGATCATGGCCCAGCTATCAGCCGCCATCGACGGCATCGCCGAAGCCTGCACAGCACTCGGCACACCGATCACCGGCGGCAACGTCTCCCTCTACAACGAAACGCGCGGCGAAGGTATTTATCCCACGCCGGTCGTCGGTGTAGTCGGCATTTTGGACGACGTGACGAAAGCTGTGCCCGCTCAATTCCAGTGTCAGAACGACGCGATTTTCTTTCTCTCCGGCAGGGGCGCAGAAATTATTGAGGCAGACGGAAGCCCGAGAATCGACGATATGCGGCGGTTCGGCAGCTCAGAATTTGCGCGTGTTCTGCTCAACACTTTCTGGGGGCTGCCGCCGCAGTTGAGTCTCGACGCTGAATCGCGCCTGCACAAGGCGCTCGCGGAACTGAGTGCTGCCAGCCTTCTATCGTCAGCAAGCGATCTCTCCGACGGTGGGCTGGGCGCCGCGCTCGCAAAGGCGTGCATCGAAGGCCGGATTGGAGCGGCGGTCCAACTGGGCAAGGATGCGAATCCACCGGTCCCCGCTTTGCCGTGGGAACTGCTCTTCGCCGAACCCTCCAGCGCGGTCATTATCGCTTGCAGCCCAACGAGTCTCGGGGAGCTGTATAAGATTGCACAGCGCTGGGGGCTTTACATACTCGAGATTGGATCTGTGCGAGGAGACTCACTCGATATAAGCGTCGATATGATCGGGGTTCTCTCTGTACCCGTTGCCAAACTCGAAGCCGTGTGGTCAACGTCCCTCCAATCCCAACTGGCCGAAGAGGTGACCGCGTGAATCGGATGCTCTTCGAAGGTTTTCCCGGCGAAGAATCACCGACCATCCAGGGGAACGACGCACCCACAGCATCCAGCTACGATCCAGACAAGATCCACGAAGAGTGCGGCGTAGTCGCCATCCACAACCATCCCGACGCCGCCCGCCAGGCCTACCTCGCCCTCTACGCCCTCCAGCATCGCGGACAGGAATCCGCCGGCATCGCCACCGCCGACGGCACGCACCTCTCGAACATCAAAGGCATGGGCCTGGTCTCTGAGATTTTCACCGACGAAGTCATCGCGCGCCTCAAAGGCGACATGGCCATCGGCCACACCCGCTATTCGACCACCGGCGATTCCGCGCTTCTCAACGCACAACCCATCCGCGTCGAATCCACCAAGGGCCTCATCGCCATCGCGCACAACGGCAACCTGGTCAACCTCGGCAACCTGCGCATCCATCTCGAACGCCAGGGCGCATTCTTCCAGACCACCAGCGATTCCGAAATCATCGTCCAGCTCATCGCGCACTCCCAGGCCACCACGCTCGTCGATGCCATCGCCGACTCGCTGCGTCAGGTAGAAGGGGCTTTCTCCATCGTCATGATGACGCGCGACCGTATCTTCGCCGCGCGCGATCCACACGGCTTCCGCCCGCTCTCGATGGGGCGTATTCACAATCCAGACGGCCCCGACACCGTTGTCTTCGCTTCGGAATCCTGCGCGTTCGATCTGCTCCGCGCCAAATATGAGCGCGATGTGCTGCCCGGCGAACTCGTCATGGTCACCGAGGACGGCGTCACCTCGCGTCAGTACGCGCCGCCGAATCAAACCAGCTGCATTTTCGAGCATGTGTACTTCGCGCGTCCCGACAGCAGGATCTTCGGCCGCTGGGTGCAGGAGAGTCGCGAAGAAATGGGCCGCCAGCTCGCTCGCGAATCGCACGTGGACGCCGATCTGGTCGTGCCCGTCCCCGACTCCGGCGTGACGGCAGCGATCGGTTACGCCGCCGAGAGCGACATCCCGTTTCGCTTCGGGCTGATCCGCAATCACTATGTGGGCCGCACCTTTATTGAGCCCGAACAGCGCGTGCGCGACTTCGGCGTCAAGCTCAAGCTGAACCCGGTGCGCAATCTGCTGGAAGGCCGCCGCATCATCCTGATCGACGATTCGATTATCCGTGGAACAACGAGCCGCAAGATTGTGCGCATGGTACGCCAGGCCGGCGCCACCGAAGTGCATTTGCGCATCAGCTGCCCGCCCACCATTTCACCTTGCTATTACGGCGTCGATACGCCGCGCAAAGCTGAGCTGATCGCAGCTAACAATTCCATCGAAGAAATTCGCCAGTACATCGAGGCCGACTCGCTCGCCTATTTGTCACTGGACGGGTTACGGAATGCCTGCGACGGCGGCGAGGGCAACAAGTTCTGCGTCGCGTGCTATACGGGTGATTACCCAACGCAGTGGGTCGACGTCGAGGACATCCTGCCCGCCGCTGCTGTTCTGAGTTAAGCCGCCGTCCGGCTTCGGATTTTTCGAATCGACCTGTCTTTGGCGGCTTCCGCAAGATCGTATCGGTTCTGCAGATTCAGCCAGAACTGCGCCGAGTTCCCGAAGTAGAGCCCGAGCCGCAGCGCCGTATTGGCGGAAATGCCGCGCTTGCCCCGGACGATGTCGTTGATGCGCGGCGCCGGAACATCGAGCTCACGAGCGAGACGCCACGCTGAAAGCCCGAGCGGCTCCATGAACTCGGTCCTGAGAATTTCTCCAGGATGAAAAGCAAATATCTTCATGCGGTTTCCTTAGTGATAATCCACAATCTGCACGTCGTGAGCATCATTGCCCTTCCACACAAAGCAAATGCGATATTGATCGTTGATACGGATCGAATGCTGTCCCGCTCGGTTACCCTTCAGCCTTTCCAGCCGATTTCCAGGAGGCACAAGTAACTCGGAAAGACTTCCTGCCGCATCCAGAATTGCGAGTTTCTTCCCGGCGACCTGGCGGATGGAAGCTGGGAATCTGCGGCTCTTGCCGGTCTCCCACAGGCTCTCGGTATCCCGATCTGCAAAGCTTACGATCAACGGCTTTAATAATAACGTTCTCCGTTCATATCATCAAGCGTTATTATCGGCGTCGCGTCTTGCGCTGGCAATCGGAGGTACCGTAGCGCACCAGACGAACAATCTTCTCTCTTCGCGCAACCTCCTCATCCCGCGCTGCTTCCCAATACAGCAGAAGGGAGAAGGTTCATGCCAACGAAGAAGAAGTCCTCAGGCAAAAAATACAGTTCTGGAGCAGGCAAAAAAGTCGAAAAGGTGATGCGCGAGAAGAAGCGTGGCACATTGAAGAGCGGCGGCAGTGGCAAGAAAGTCACCAGCCGCAAGCAGGCCGTCGCCATCGGCCTTTCGGAAGCGCGCAAAGCGGGCGCAAAGGTCCCAAAGAAAAAGTCCGCGGCGACAAAGAGCAGCGCGAAGAAGTCATCCTCTCGCAAAAATTGATTCGCAAATCGTAGCGGTCTCGTCCGAAGTACCCGCTCCTGCTTCGCCAGCGGCCCGGAATCTTCCCCAGCTTCCGGGCCACAGTTTTCTCGCGACACCTCTTCCTGATAACTTCATCTCGTAGCCTCCATGACGCAAATCCCTCCCGATCTTTCTTCGCATAGATTTGTTCGCGCCTGCCTCCGTCAGCCCGTCGACCGTACGCCGGTGTGGTTCCTCCGCCAAGCCGGACGTTACATGCCGGAGTACTTGGAGGTACGCCGGCACCATTCTCTGCTCGAAATCTGCAAGCGACCGGAGATCGCCGCGGAGGTCACGATCACCGCGGCGGAGAAGCTCGACGTCGATGCAGCAATCATCTTCGCCGACCTGCTCCTGCCGCTCGAATGCATGGGGCTCGATTTTGAATTCCAGGCGGGCGAAGGTCCGGTGATCCACAAGCCGCTGCGGAATGCCGCGGCCATTGATGCGCTGGTAACCACGCGCGCCGCAGAGTTGAGTTATGTGGGCGAGGCAATCCAGCGCGTCATCGCGCATTTCAAGGGCCGGCTGGGGATGATCGGCTTCTGTGGCGCGCCCTTCACCCTCGCCAGTTACATGATCGAGGGCGGCGGCTCGCGCAATTACATCGAGACAAAAAAGCTGATGTATCGCCAACCCGACGCGTGGCGCAAGCTTCTCGACAAGCTTGTCATCGTGCTGCGCGAGTTTGCCGCACAACAAGTGGCCGCCGGCGCGGACGTCATCCAGATTTTCGACAGCTGGGCGGGCGCGCTGGCCATCCCCGATTACCGCGACTTTGTTTTGTACGCGACGAAGATGCTGGTGCGTGAAGTGCAGGCACTGGGCGTGCCGGTAATCTATTTTGGCGTCGACACGGCGAGCCTGCTCCCCGCAATGCGAGAAGCAGGCGCCGATGTTCTCGGCCTCGACTGGCGCACGCCGCTCGACAAAGCATGGCGCGAGCTGGACTACTCCTGCGCCGTTCAGGGAAACCTCGATCCGATTACGTTGTTTGCGGAACCGGAGCTGATCCGCGAGCGCGTAAGGCAGATTCTCGATCAGGCATGCGGCAGGCCCGGGCACATCTTCAATCTCGGCCACGGCATCGTTCCGGGAACACCCGTCGAAAATGTCCAGGCCGTCGTGAAATTCGTTCGCGAATATGCGCCGCCTAATTCCTCGGAGGCCCGTCATGGCTGATGCGGTTCTGTTGCTTGCACACGGCACGCCGGATTCCGTCGACGAAATTCCCGACTACCTGAGCCGCGTCACGCAAGGGCGGCCATTGCAGGATGCGGTAGTCGAAGAAGTGAAGCATCGCTTCTCGATCATCGGCGGCAGCCCGCTCACACGCCTCACCCTGGAGCAGGGCCGGCTGCTCGCCCACGAAGTGGGTCTGCCGGTTTACGTCGGCATGCGCAATTGGAAGCCATACATCGCCGATGTGGTGCGCAAGATGCGCGACGACGGCGTCACGCGCGCCGTGGCGATTTGCCTGGCGCCACAGAATTCCCGCACGAGTGTAGGGCTCTATCGCCGCGCGGTTTTTGCAGCAGCGGAGGACGCATTCACGCTGCGCTTCATCGATGACTGGGCCGATCATCCCCTGCTGGTCGACGCATTTGCAGAAAGGCTGCGTGCGTTGCTGAGCATCGACGGCCAATCGCCGGCAACCGTTTTGTTCACCGCCCACAGCGTTCCATGCCGGACGGTGATTTCCGCGCCGCAGACGGACCCAAATGCAAAGCCGGATGCCCCGGACCCGTATCCGGTGGAGGCGAAGCTCACGGCAGGCCTCGTCGCCGGCCGCGTCGGCCTGACCCCGGATCAATGGTTCTTTGCGTTTCAGAGCCAGGGCATGTCAGGCGGCCCATGGCTCGGACCCACGGTGGAGGACACGCTGCGCGCGCTCCACGAGCAGGGCGTGACCAACGTGGTTATTCAGCCCATCGGCTTTCTGTGCGATCACGTCGAGATTCTGTACGACATCGACGTCGGCTTCCGGCAAACTGCCGCCGGCCTGGGCATGACCGTTCAGCGGCCGGAATCCCTGAACGATTCCCGGTTGCTGACGTTGGCTTTGGCGGACTTGGCGCGCGAGGGTTTAGCCTCTTAGGCCACAGGCAGCGCAGGATTCCCCGCACCCCGCAACCCCGACGCGCATCAGAATAAGCTGAGAAACCATGAAGACTGACCAATGAAGACCTGGCAAAAGCTCGCCCTTATCGTTCTGCCGGCTATCCTCATCGCCGCCATCGGCATCTGGCGCATCAAAGTGGCGCGCAATCGGCCCGCCGTCGTGCCGCAGCAGCAGGAACGTCACCTGAGCGATGAAGAGATGGTGCAGCCGCGCAAACTCTATATCGACGACCTGAAGTCGGCGAAGGATCTGATCGGCAAACCGGTCTGGATCCAGGCCGGCTATGAGCTGGACTATTATCCCTATGCTGCGCATCAGGTGAACTTCGCGCACAAGGCTGGCGTGCTCCCCAGCGTCCAGCGGCTCGACATTCGCGACATCGTCACGCAGAAAATTCCGGCCAATGTGCCATCGCGCATCCCTCGGGGAACATCGCAGGTTTTCGCCGTTTTCACGATGCCTGGCGACGAGAAGGAATATGCAACCGCCATCGGCACAAATCAGGGGACCGATTCGACTTACTACTGCGATAACGTGCTGTACTACGACGACCCGCACAAGATGTACAACTTCTGGCCCGCGGACCTGTGGCAGGCGATCGACCAGCATCAGCCGAAACAGGGCATGACGGAGCTGGAAACCGCGATGGCGCTCGGCGTGATGCAGCAGTCGGAGTCGTCGAACTACGGAAACCGCACGGTGGACTACGACGCGGGCGGCAAGCACTGGGAAGTGACCTTCGAGAACGACAAGGCCACGCAAATCCAGCAGCAGCCTGCGCCCGTTGCGGGCGGATAGCCCGAGAACCAACAAGCCTGTTTTTCCTGACTTGCTCTTTAGGCCTGCTCGGAGAATCTCACCGGCGGCCCCAGGAATCGATTGCGCAGCAGCGACAGCCAGCCTCCCAACAAAGACGGTGCCGGTGCGGAATACGCGTTCCGCTGATATTCGACAGGAGCAGGCGCCTTGCTCTTTCTGGCCTTCGTCGCCGTGAACGAGGGCAGCGCCAGTGAATTCTGCGAAGCAACCACCGCGAGCGCGCATTCCCGGAGGTAGGCCGAAACCGTGAGGTCGGCATCGGCGGCGAGTTTCTCGATCCTCCGCTCCTCCGCCGGTGTGAACCGTGTAGTGATCCGTTGAGTCCGGTCGGGTGGCGGCTTTTTCTTCTTTGCCACAGCCGAGATTTTTGTCCGGTGAACGGTATTGGCCAGGACCTTGTGGAATGGCGCGTGTTTCGGTCTGCGAAGCCGGGGAGTCGGCGCGCTTCTGCGTATAGTTGCCCGTGGCGCAGGCGGGTTCGCCGCTGTCCTGACAATCCGCGGAGCGGGAGGCTGCGCCGCAGTCTTGATTTGAGCCTTAATAATTGAAGATTTCCGATTGGGTCCCGCCGTCCTCGCCTGGGTCTTCACCGGCGGCGCTGCGGTCGCGGCCTTCCGAATTGGCGGGACGGGCGGAGCGGGCGCGGGCCTCGCCTGAGGTGGACGCGCGGCCGCTGACCTCGCCGGAGAAGGTTTCTGCGGCGCCTTTCGTTCCGGCTTCGCAACCGGAGCCGGCGCGGCGATTGTGGCTGCCGCGGCGGGTGCGACGGCGGCGCGAGCAGGAGTTTCAGGTTTTGCAGCCATCGAGGCCGGCTTCTCCAGCTCAGGCTTCGTTTTCCCCGGGGCCGTATTTCGCTTTTTCTGAGCCCCGTCTATGGCGCGCTGAACCACCTCCGTCGCTTCCTCAAGGTCAATCGCAACTTGCGTCCTCACCTGAGCCAGTTGTTCGGCGATCACCGGCGCCGTCTGCGCAGCGGCCTTTAGCTCGATCACCGGCTCGGAAGCCGCGACCAGAGGCAATTCGGAAACCCACTGGGGCGATGCCTCCTCCGCCAGCGGATTCGGTTCGGTCTTCATCAAAGGTTTCTCAGTCTGCGTCGCGGGTCTCTGAGAGGATCCGGCGCGAATCCTGGGCTTCGGCGCGGCTGCGCGTCGCGGCGTCGGCCCGCTATGCCGGCTGCGGTACTGCCGAATCGCCTCTTCGTAGGGAATCTCCCGAATCTCGTCGGAGCCGGCGCCGTTCTGGTGTCCGTTGCCGTTCCCGTTGCCCTCGGACGGATGCTTCTCCGCCCACGCCTGGAAGCGGCTAAGGATGGTATTGATGTCCTCAGGATTGGGTCCGGGCTGCATGCGAAAATCCCTCCAAAACAGAGGGTAAAGGGATGGCGCAGCGACTGTAGTGGAAAGATGAGGATTTTCTCAGGCACATTCCGACGTTGGTAACCAGCAACGGCCCAGGTTCCATTTTGGAACGCCCGATTACCTTCAGCCACACCCAAGTCACCCGAGGCCGCCCTCAGCCCGTGTTCCGCAGCCCCGCCGCGATCCCGCTGATCGTCCCCGCAATCGCCCGGTTCACCTCGTCCGTGTCTTCGCCCGCCCGCTTCCGCCGCAGCAGGTCCACCTGGATCAGGCTCATGGGGTCGACGTACGGATTGCGCAGCACAATCGACCGCGCCAGCACCGGGTTCGATCCCAGCAGCTCGCGTTGCCCGGTCACCGCCAGCACCGCGTCCCGCGTACGCTCAAATTCCGCCTTCAGCATCCCGAACACGCGCTCCCGCAAAGCAGCATCCGGCACCAGCGACGCATACAGCGACGCGATGCCGAGGTCCGCCTTCGCCAGCGCCATTTCCACGTTGCGGACTATATCGATAAACAAGGGAAAGTCGGCCATCATCTCCTGCAGCAGCTTCGAGCCTCCCGGTTTCTTCGCGAACTCCGCAAGAGCCGCACCAACGCCAAACCACGCGGGAACCAGCAGCCGGCTCTGTGTCCATCCAAAAACCCAGGGGATCGCCCGCAGATTCGCAAAGCTGATTTGCCCCGGCCGCCGCGCGGGACGCGACCCAATCCGTGCATGCTCCAGCTCCGCCACTGGCGTGGCCACTTCAAAATAATGCAGCACGTCCGGATCATCGATGATGTGCTCGCGATAGTAGCGGAATGAAATCTCCGACAGCTCCGCAAGCGCGCTCTCCCACTCCGGCCGCATCACGCCGGAGTAGCGCCCATTGGGCAGCAGTGCGTTCGGCCGGGCGAGAGCGTCCAGAGACGCCGCGATCATCAACTCCAGATTGCGTTCCGCCAGCACCACGTCGGAGTATTTCCAGTTCAGCACCTCGCCCTGCTCCGTGATGCGGATCTGCCCGTCAAACGCGCCCACCGGCTGCGCATAGATGGCGCGATGCGTAGGTCCGCCGCCACGCCCCACCGTGCCGCCCCGCCCATGAAACAGCCGCAGCCGCACGCCGCAGTCGCGCGCCACATCGTGCAGGGCGCGGTGCGCGCAGAAAATTTCCCAGGTGCTGGTCAGCATCCCGCCGTCTTTATTTGAGTCGGAGTAGCCGAGCATCACCTCCTGCGTGTTGTCCCACGAAGCAAGCAGCTTGCTGTAGCCCGGCGAGCTCCATAGCTCGCGGCAGATGCCCGCCGCGTTGCGCAGGTCCTCGATTGACTCGAACAGTGGCACGGGCATGACGCCGGGATCGCCGCCGTGACCAGCGACTTCCACCCCGCCCAGCCGCGCGAGCCAGATCACCGCCGTCACGTCCTCCACCGACGAAGCGCCGCTCACGATGTATTGGCGAATCGCCTCCGGACTGCAACCTTTTTTAATTTCTGCGATCACGCGGAAGGTCTCAATCACATCGCGCGTCTCGGGGCTGAGCGCGCCAGGAGCCGTCGCCCCGTTCTGCGCGCACCACGCCGAAGCTTCTTCGAGCGCCTTGCGATGAATCCCCGCATGCTGGCGAATGTCCAGCGTGTGCAGGTGCAGTCCGAAGGTGCGGACCGTCAGCAGCAGCGGATCGATCAGCGTCTCCGCCAAACGAATTCCCTGATTCGCGGCCAGGCTGCGACGCACAATGCTCAGGTCCTCAAGAAACTCACGTGCCGAACAGTACGCCGAAAGGCCGGCCAGCGCGGACTCCAGCAGCTCAGGGTCGGAGTCGGCCTTGCCCGCCATGCGTCGAATGCGCGCGCGCACGCAGACCAAATACCGGCGATACGTCTCAAATTCGAACCGCGTACCGAACGACTCCGCGCTCGTGTGCAGCTCTGCCTGAAAGTTTGCCAAACGCGCCTGCAGCTCTTCGCTCACCGGCAATTGCTGCGCCGAGGTCGTCAGCAAATCGATGGCCTGCTGCAGTCGCTCATCGTAGTAATCCAGCAGCCGCGCGCGCGCCGACAAAATCGCCTGCCGCGTCACCTCCGGCGTGACAAACGGATTGCCATCGCGATCCCCGCCAATCCATGAACCGAACCTCAACAGCAACGGCAAATCCGACATCTCTACGTCAAGGCCGTACTCGCTCTTGAGCGCACCCGCCACTTCCTCGTAGAGCCCGGGCAGCGTCTCGAAAATCGAAACGTCGTAGTAATCCAGCCCCATGCGAATTTCGTCCGCTACCGCGGGCTGACGGCTGCGCACCTCATCGGTCTGCCACAGCGCCGTGATCTCCGCCGTCAGCGCCTCCTCAAGCGCCATCAGCTCTTCATCGGCAACGGGGATGCGGTCGAGTCGCTCGAGAAATTCGCTCATGCGCCGCCGCTTCATCAGCACCGAGCGCCGCGCAATCTCCGTCGGATGCGCCGTGAACACCGGCATCACCAGAATCCGCCGCAGCCACGCCAGCGCCTTCTCCGCAGAAATCCCCGCCTCGCGCATCGCCCGCAGAGTGCCGCGCAACTCGCCCCGCTGCGCCTCGCGTTTCGACGAATCCCCTGTTAT
>Ga0182015_10007598_pt1 | contig 10537 bp, 4 predicted proteins | sample 712P3MmetaG_FD_120478 | JGI IMG/M metagenome (GOLD analysis project Ga0182015, IMG submission 120478) | Permafrost microbial communities from Stordalen Mire, Sweden - 712P3M metaG | ecosystem: Environmental > Terrestrial > Soil > Wetlands > Permafrost | place: Sweden: Stordalen | collected... | reverse complement strand
TGGGAGCAACAGTACGTCAGCGCCTATGCCAGCGTGCATCCGTGGGAAGACTGGGCGGAAACGTGGGCGCACTATCTGCACATCGTGGATGTCTTAGATACCGCTCTCAGCTTCGGCCTGGATTTTCGCAAGCTCGAAATGGAGATCGAACCATTCAACCGCGAGGCGTTGTTTCGCCCAAATGAGGCCGGCGCCAAGCGCTTTCTCGCGGTCCTGAACGCGTGGATCGAACTTACGGCTGTGTTGAACGAACTGTCCCGCAGCATGGGCCAGCCCGATCTCTATCCATTCGCGCTGCCGCATCCGGCAGTGGCCAAACTGCACTTCATTCACCTGGTAATCGCGCCGCCCGTTGATTAGTCCAAAAGTTATTAACTTGGGAAGCCTCGCGAGCAGTGATCAGGCCGGGCGGTGGCTTTCCGACCGTCAGGCTTGGGTGTATACTGCCCCCCAGTGGAGGTGAGGAATGACGAGTGAAGCCCGACTGATGTCAGGCATAACTTTGATCACGGTGCCCACGATTCAGTACGGCGGATATTTTCTGCTGACCTCACTGATGAACCGAAGCTCTGGCTACATGGACAACGCGCTGCGCCAAAACTTCTTTCGTGCAGGCCACGCCCATGCTGGGGTGATCGTTCTGCTCTCGCTGATCTGTCAACTCCTCGCCGATTCTGCCGCGTTGCCCGTGCCGCTGGTTTGGGTCATTCGGATTGGGGTGCCGCTCTCTGCGATTCTCATTTCGGCGGGATTCTTCGTTTCAATGCCTTCGCCGAGCGCTACAGAGCCGAACGGGGCCGTTGCTCTGATCTATATCGGAGCTATCACACTGGCAATCGGCGTTTTGATGCTCGGAATCGGTCTATTGCGAGCGCCGCAAACAAACTAATTAGTCTGCAGGTGAAACGGATCGGCCCCGATGGTCCCCTCCAGCTCGCGCAAGTAGGCCGGCGCGCTCACTCGCGCCAGTTGCGAGCGCGCTTCTTCGGTGTTCGCGCAAGCGGCTTCAAGTGATCCCACATGGCGCGTCCACAAAGCAATGTCGCGTGCTTGTTTGACGGCCAGGCGTTCGCGATACCAGTCGCTCGCGAGCATGGCCTCTCGCGCGAAGAGTCCGCGGATTTCGGGAGCATCCACGCCCAAGCCTTCGTACGAGCCCTGCGCCATGATGTGCAGCAGCGCGCGCAGCGGCGGACATGCGGCGTTGACGCTGCCGTCTTCGAAATATTGGAGAGCCACGCGAGTCTGTGTTTCGACGATCGCGTCGACTCCGGCCGCGAATTGCGCGAGGTCCTGTTTCTCCGGCTGCAGCATTTCGCCCGGGAAGACCGCATCCGGCGTTTCGAATATCCGGCCCAGGAAATGATCGGCAAACCGCTCCGTGATGCGGTAGCCGAGCCGGCTTGCCAGCACCGTGCGGCCGCGCAGGCAGAAGTCGCGGACCTTTTCCAGATAGCCGTGGGCCTTCAAGAATTCGGGATCGCGCTCGTGCACGCGCATGCGGCACCAGATTTCAGGAACCAGCAAGCTGATGTCGTGATCCACGCGAAAATGCGGACCCACGAATCCGGCCGATGTCGTGAAGCCAGCGTAGCCGGTCACAATCGCGGAAACCAACGCATTGTTTAGATCCACCACCGGCCACAAAGCATTAAAGGGCCCCTTGGTCAGCGCGCCTTCGCTGCCGAATCCGGTGGTGGCGGGCGATTTCCCGGTGAGGCTGGAAACGAAGTCCATGAACAACTCGGGCAGTTCTTGGTAGTGGATAGGTCCATAAGCCGCGAGGGGCGGCGTGCCGGCTTTCGCATCGGCGGGGCTGTTCCTGCGTCCCGCGAGCACCGCGTTCACGGGCTGATAAACAGGGCGTGTGGAGGGGATCTCACGCTCCAAACGCGCCGCGATCTCCGCCAGGTAAGAATCGCGCGGATTCACCAGATCGGGCCGCGGCTGCAAATAGCGCGGATTTGTGGAGGGCGCTCCATTGACGACGCGCGGATGCGCCGAAGATACAACGTAATCCGCCTGTGGATCGTGAAGGAAACTTTCCAGCCGTTGCTTCATCGGCTCGGTGTATCGATCGAACTCCACCACGTGATCCACCAATGCGCGCGCCTGCTCGGCATCGAACGCTTCGTAGTTCGAAAAGAAATTGCCCAGGCTTGCAATGTCGGCCTCGGCTTGGCGGTCGGCGCCGCGGCGCACCGCGTCATCCGGCCTTTGAAAAAGGCGCTGTTCGCAGTTGGCCACCAGCTTCACGCTCGGGTTTGGATATTCCGGATCGAGATCGCTTAGACTCTCGCGCGGCAAAACCACGGAAGCGGTGATGTCGTCCTCGACCGCGACTTTGTCCGCCGGATGAAAATCCGGGCGCAGCTTGTAAATGCGCCAGGCGCCGCCGGGATCGAAACCCACCCGCAGATAATTGCTCACCAGCGGCTGGTTCTCAAACTTCAGCTCATGCCCGAGAAAACCGTTGATGCGATCCACCGTGAAGTGCTCGCGCCAATTATTCCCCCACTCCGGCTGATAGTAGCGCTTCACGGTGAACAGAAGCTGCCGGATAGTTTGCGGGAGCTGCCGCACCCAGGCGTTATGTTCGTCGGTGTACTCGGGTGAAGCGGTCATCAATTGAATCACTGAACCAAGCGTGCGCTCAGGGCTCAGGATCGGCCGCCGCGTTCGCGCATCGGGAGCGCGCCGCCGGTAGATCGCGGAAAAATCGCGCTCAAAAATCTCGGCCACCTGATCCATGTCGCGATGGTAATCTTTGACGAACACCGGTCCCTTGAGCAGCGCGTTTGCGATGGATTTCGAGATCTCGGATTTGCCGCCGCCCGACACCGTGCAGGGCTTGTGGCACAGCGTTCCACGCGGCCGCGCGCCGACCAGTCTCCAAGCTGTCCCACCGTGTTGCTTCTCCAAGCGGATGCGGAAGCCGGATGGAAGGAAGTACGTGGCGTCGTTGTGTAGCGTCAGTTGCTCATCGCGATCGCCCCGCCGCCACGTAATAGTTCCCTCCAAAACGTTAAACACCGAATCCTCAGGCGCATAATAAATGTCGGAAAAGCGCTTGTCCTTCGCATATCCCTCCGGCCGCGGCTCCGCGAGATCGCCCAACAAACAGATCGCATCGGAGTATTTCGCTTTCTTCAAGCTGACCGTTCGGCCGGCATGAAACTCCTGGCCGAGAACATACGTCGCGAACGCAATGGCGCCGCCCGCGTGCTCCTCCTCACACAGCCCGAACAGATTCGCCGCAAAGCTGATCTGCGTCTTCACTTCTTTCTTGCAGTATCCGTAGTAATTGTCCGCGAGAATGGTGACCATCACGCCGCGCTGATCGCGGCACGTGATCTTGAACGCGGAGCCGCCGTTGTACCTTTCGTCTTCGGTCTCCCAGCACATCCCGTCGCGGCGCTGGCGATCGGTAGCTTCGCTCGCGTGCGGCAGGCCGATGTCTTTCTTCCTGATCCCTACCAAGTGCGGCGCCAGGATCACGCAGCCCGTGTGGCCGGTCCAATGCAAAGTATCCAGCGCGGCATCGTTCTCGGGAAGATACGGATCGCCGCCATTGCCGAAAATGCTTTCGACGAAATCGAGATTGCTGACCAGGCTACCCGGCGCAATGAAGCGGATCTCCATTGTTTTTTCCGGATCCCGTCCAGAAGCCGGACACACCAGCGGCCGCAGCAAGAGCGACATGAAGCAGCGCACCAGCTCGTCCTGATCGGCGGTGAACGGGAGCACCATCATGCTGGCCGGCGGATCAAGCGCGGCGGCCCACAATGCAGCGAAAGCCTGCTTTGGAACCGCGATTTTATCCGCGGGAACCGGCAGCCCGCCCTCGGCGATGTGAAACAGACCTTGCGTGGTGCGCTTGTCGCTCTTCGGATTGTGCAGCACGCCTTGCGCGACGCGATAGGACTGGAGACATGGCGAGCTAAAAACGTCGGCGCTCGCGGGCAGCGACATACTGCGCGCCATGCCTTCGCGGTCCAGCACGAAGCTATTGACAGGTAGCCGTGCGGCGCCGTTGGGACAGACATCGCGCAGGTAGCTATCGAGGAACGATCGAACGCGCGTGTCCGCCGGGCAAAGCCGATTGCCCAGCTGTCCGAGCGCCGCGAGCTTCAGGTTGATATAACGGACCAGTTCCAGGCTGCGGTCGGTGGACGGTTTTGCCAAAGTGGCCACGGCGGCGGCAGGCATGGTGTTCGACTCCGTTCAGAAATTTCGGGGACAAACACGTGGTCCGTGGTCGCTCCACAAGGCGCGGCAGGGAAGTACTGTACCAGCTTAGTACATACCTCATTGTCTGATTCAGAGTGCTCTGCCCGATTTGCCGCCAGCCACCGATCCGCATAGACTAGATAGGTAACCAATCGCCCTCCGACTGCCCGGAAGCAGTCGCGCCCCAAGTTCGCGCGGTTGGCCGTTGATGTCATAACCGTGTCGTTTGACGCTCAGGGATCAAGTGTCTCACGACAGGGAGTTTCGACTATGACTCAAGCGGCCAGCGCTCGGGCTGCCAATTACGTACTGACGTTGGAAGAGATCGGCCATCTCGCGGCCGAGGGCGGAAAGCCCGCTGAGACGCTCATGAACGTCGTCGCTTTGATCGCCGGGCGCTTTCAGACCGACGTCTGCTCCGCGTATCTTCTGGAGCCCGACCGCGCGAATCTTGTGCTGGCGGCTACTCTTGGACTTCGCCCGAAATGCATCGGCACTCTTCGCATGGCGCTGAACGAAGGTCTCGCGGGTCTGGTTGCCGAGCAGGTGCGGCCGGTGGCCGTCGAGCATGCCACCAGTCATCATCGTTTCAAATATTTCAGCGAAGCCGGCGAAGAGTCCTACCAGTCGTTTTGCGGTGTTCCGCTGATCGACCAGGGCGTCTTGCAAGGCGTGTTGGTGGTTCAAACCATCGAAGCCCGCGCCTTCACCGACGACGAAGTGCAGATGCTGGTGGAAGCCGCCGCGCAGGTCGGACCGGTGGTGAGCGAAGCGCGCGCGCTGGATCGATTCATCGCGCCCGTGCAAGAGCGCCTCTGGTCGCTCGCCCGCAATCTCTGGTGGAGCTGGGATAACGATTCCACCAGCCTGTTCCGCGACCTCGACCCGGTGCGCTTTCGGCAGTTGAATCACAATCCGATCGCGCTGCTGTCCGAGATCCCGCTGGCGAAGCTCGAGCGGCGCGCCGGCGAGCTCGTACTGCACGGCCGCATCAATTACGCCTATCGCCGCCAGCAAGAGTATTTGCGCGCGGATCGCACCTGGGGCGCTACACGTGCCGGCGTATTGCGGCCGCGGCCGGTGGCGTACTTTTCGGCCGAGTTCGGGCTGCACGAGTCTTTACCGATTTACTCTGGCGGCTTGGGCGTGCTCGCGGGCGATCACATCAAGAGTGCGTCCGACCTCGATATCCCGCTGGTCGGAATCGGCCTGTTCTACAGTCAAGGCTATTTCCGGCAGCGCCTGGATCGGCAGGGCTGGCAGCAGGAACAATACTTGCAAAACGACGTGAGTCAGCTTCCCATGGAGCCGGCCATCGGCAAGAACGGCGAGCCTGTGGCTGTGGAGCTGGAGACTCGCAGCGGCATTATCCGCGCGAAGGTGTGGCGGGTGAAAGTAGGCCGGTGCGACCTGCTGTTGCTCGATTCAAATGTGGAGGGCAATGCTCCCGAGGATCGCCAGCTCACGTCGCGCCTCTATGGCGGCGATGGCCGCGAGCGAATCCGCCAGGAGTTGCTGCTCGGCGTGGGCGGATTCCGCGCCCTCAAAGCCATGGGCATCACGCCTTCGGTCCTGCACCTGAACGAGGGTCACAGCGGATTTGCCGTGCTGGAAGCTATCGCCAGCCGTATGCAAGAAGAGGGACTCACTTTCGATCAAGCCGTGCCGCGCGTTTCCCGCGAGGTGGTTTTCACCACGCACACGCCCGTGCCCGCCGGTCACGACCGATTTAACGGGGGACTCATCGAGGAGCATCTGGGTCCGCTGCGCGAGCGGTTGGGCCTTTCCGATGGCCAGCTCATGGACCTCGGCCGCGAGATCTCAGGCAACGAGTTTGAGGAATTTTGCATGACCGTCTTGGGTCTGAAGCTGTCGCGGCGCGCCAACGCCGTCTCGGCCCTGCACGGCGAAGTTTCCCGCGCGATGTGGACTGGCCTCTATCCCGACAAACTCGAAGACGAAGTGCCGATCGGGCACATCACCAACGGCGTGCACGTGCCCACCTGGCTTGCGCCGCAAATGTTCCGGCTCTATGATCGACACCTTGGCAACGGATGGCACGAGCACAGCGGCGAATCGCGGATCTGGGAAGGAATCGAAAACGTCGACGATGGCGAGCTGTGGGAGACGCACGGAGCCCTGAAGCAGCGGCTGCTCGAGTTCATGCGCCGCCGGGCGGTGGATCAAGCCGAACTCCGTGGCGAATCGCCCGACACTCTGCAAAGGCTCAGCCGCGTGTTCAGTCCGGACGCGCTTACCATCGGATTCGCGCGGCGCTTCGCCACCTACAAGCGCGCCAACTTGATTCTCGCCGATATCGAAAAGCTGGCTTTGATGGTCAACGATCCCAAACGCCCCGTGCAGTTTGTGTTTGCCGGAAAGGCGCACCCGCGCGATGAGCCCGGCAAGCGAGTTTTGCAGCAAATTGCAGAGTTAATGCGTGATCCGCAGTTCTCCGACAAGTTTGTCTTCGTCGAGGATTACGATATCAACGTCGGCCGGCTCTTCGTTCAAGGCGTCGACGTATGGCTCAACAATCCGCGGCGTCCGCTGGAGGCCTCGGGCACCAGCGGCCAAAAAGTCGTGTTGAACGGAGGCCTCAATCTTTCCGTCCTGGATGGCTGGTGGGCCGAGGCATACGACGGGTTCAACGGATTCGCCATCGGCACCGGCCGAACGCATTCCAACATGAATGTTCACGACACGCGCGACGGCGACGATCTCTACCGCGTGCTGCGCGAGGAAGTGATCCCGCTGTACTACCAGCGCGACCGGGACGGCTTGCCCCGCGGCTGGATTAAGCGCATGAAACGCACCATTCGCACGCTGGGCTGGCGCTTTAACGCCAATCGCATGGTGATGGATTACACGCTGAAATGTTATGTCCCCGCCGCGGGCGGCACGTCAAGCGAGATGAACTCGCACGGCTAGTGCTTACTGGAGCGCTTCTTCATCCACCAGCCCGCCAGTAGCACGCCAATCGCGCCGGCCCCTTCCGCCGAGTAGCGCAACGTCACGCTGGGCGTGAACCTTTGCACAACAAACGCGTCGGTCATAATCATTTGCCCGGCGACTCTCCCGAGCAGCGCGGCTCCGATGTAAACGATCACTTGATATCTGTCCATCAAGGCTGCGAGCAGCCCACTCGCAAAGACCACCAGCGGTATGCTGATACCCAGTCCGAATAATAGAAGCGCGAAATTGCCCTGCGCGAGTGCGCCGACGGCCAGGATATTGTCGGTGGACATAGTCACATCGGCGACGATGATGAACCACATCGCCTTCCAAAACCCCGCCAGGCGCCCTGTCGAAGACTCCAGCAGGGGCTCTTCGCGAAAAAGATTGAGCGCGATCCAAAGAATCGCGACTCCACCGATCACCTGGAGAAATTTGACGTGCAGCAAACGCGTCACGAAAAAGGCGGCTGTGACCAGCGCAATCACGGCGCAAGCGGCTCCGGCGATCAGGGCCCGCTTCCGCAACTCTGGCGGGACTGACTTGGCGGCTGCGGCGATCACCACCGCGTTGTCGCCGCTCAAGGTTAAGTCAACCACCACGATCGAGAGCAGACTCAGAATGAACTGCCAATGCTGGTGGAGTAAACTCAAACGCCAATTCTAGCGTGCTTGAGCAGGGCGAACGCGCCTAGGCAACGTGCGATCTACTAATCGCAGCGCAGCGCGATCTGCGACCCACGTCCCACGACCATCTAGTACGATGAAGGTATCCCCATGGGTGCCGCAAGCGTGGACGTGAAGAAAACTGTCAATCTGCCTCGAACCGATTTCCCAATGAAAGCGAATCTGGCTCAAATGGAGCCGAAAACGTTGCTTCGCTGGGACGCCGAGGATCTGTACGCGAAGATTCGCGCCGCGCGCGCTGGACGCCCGATGTACGTGCTGCACGATGGGCCGCCTTACGCCAACGGCAACATTCACCTGGGTCACGCGCTCAACAAAATCCTGAAGGATTTTATCGTCAAGCTCAAAACCATGGAGGGCTACGATTCGCCGTACGTCCCGGGCTGGGATTGCCACGGCCTGCCAATCGAGATCAAAGTCGACAACGAACTGGGCGCGCGCAAAGCGCAAATGACCACGGCGCAGATCCGCGCTGAGTGCCGCAAATACGCCGCGAAGTATGTCGATCTGCAGCGCGCCGATTTCATCCGCCTTGGCATTCTGGGGCAATGGCAGGATCCGTACCTCACCATGAGCCCGCAATACGAGGCGGTGATCGCGGGCGCGTTTGTTGAATTCCTGGACCGTGGCTACGTCTACAAAGGTCTGAAGACCGTGAACTGGTGCATCCACGATCGCACCGCGCTGGCTGAGGCTGAAATCGAATATGAGGAGCACACCAGCCCGTCCATCTGGGTGCGGTTTGCTCTGACGTCGGATCCGGCGTCGATCGATCCTTCGCTCCGCGGCCGAAGCGTCTACGGCCTGATCTGGACCACCACGCCCTGGACCATTCCGGCCAACGTCGCCATTGCCTTTCATCCGAAGTTTGAATATGTCGCAGTCGACGTGGATGGCGCGGTCTACATCGTCGCGCTGGAATTGCTGAAAATCACCGCGGAGAAACTCGGTTGGGACAATCCGAAGGTCGTCGCCGCTTTCCCCGGCGCGAAGCTCGAAGGCGCTATCTTCCGTCATCCATTTCTCGATCGCGATTCGCTTGGGATTCTTGCCGATCACGTCACGCTGGAGCAGGGCACTGGCGCCGTCCATACCGCGCCTGGCCACGGTCAAGAGGATTTCGAGGTCGGAGTTAAGTACGGGCTTCCGGTGTACTGCCCGGTTGATCCCGCCGGACGCTTCTATCATGCCGAAGGCGCGGCGGGCCGGCTTCCCGAGGAGATCATCGGCAAAACGGTTTGGCAAGCGAACCCCATCGTTACCGAACTTCTGAAATCGCATGGAGCGCTGCTTGGCGAAGAAAAGATCAAGCACAGTTACCCGCATTGCTGGCGCTGCCACAACTCGACAATTTTTCGCGCCACCGAGCAATGGTTCGTCGGAATGGAGCGCAACGATCTTCGCGCGCGCACGCTGAAAGCCATCCAGGACGTGAAGTGGATGCCCGCGTGGGGCCAGGAGCGCATGTCCAACATGATCGCGACGCGGCCGGATTGGTGCATCTCGCGCCAGCGCGTCTGGGGCGTTCCAATCATCGCGTTCTATTGCGAGAATTGTCAGGAGCCGATGACGGATCGCAAAGTTCTCGATCATGTTGTTGAGCTCTTCCGCGAGCACACGGCGGATGCCTGGTATGAACGCTCGGCCGCGGAGCTGATTGGTTCAGCAGTTGCCTGCGCGCGTTGCGGCGGACGCGAATTCCGCAAAGAGTCCGATATCCTCGATGTCTGGTTCGATTCCGGCTCTAGCCACCTTGCGGTGTTAACGCCGGAGAATGGCCTGCCCTGGCCATCCGACATGTATCTCGAGGGCGGCGATCAATACCGCGGCTGGTTTCACAGCTCGCTGCTGATTGGCGTCGCCCTCAAAGGCTCGGCGCCGTATCGCGAATGCGCCACCAACGGCTGGACTCTCGATGAACAAGGCCGCGCCATGTCCAAGTCACTGGGCATCGGTGTCGAGCCCGAGGAAGTGATCTCGAAGTTTGGCGCTGACGTCCTGCGTTTGTGGGTATCGTCGGTCGATTTTGTTGAAGACGTCCGGCTTTCAGACACCATCCTGAAACGGGTGAGCGAAGCCTACGTCAAGTTTCGCAATAACATTTTCAAAAACCTGCTCGGAAATTTATATGACTTTAATCCGGACGCTGACGCCATTCCCGGCGGTGAGCTCTTGGAGATCGATCAATGGATTCTTCTAAAAACAGAAGAAGTAGTCGCGAAATGCCGCGCCTGGTATGACGAATATGCGTTTCATAAAGTCTACCGTGCGGTTTACGATTTCGCCACCACAGAACTGAGTGCCGTCTGGGTTGATATCGCAAAAGACCGCCTGTACACTGCCGGCCCCCGCTCGCGCGCCCGTCGTTCCGCTCAAACGGCCGCGTACCGCATCGTCTACGCGCTGGTTCGGCTGCTCGCGCCGCTGCTGTCCTTCACAACAGAAGAGGTCTGGGGCTATCTCTCGAAACCCGCCGGCAGCCCGGAGAGCGTACATCTCGCCCTTTTGCCGGAAGCGGATGAACTGGCGCAAGGCATCACCGAGAAGAACCTTGCAAAGTGGAACGCAGTGATGACGGTCCGCGACGACGTACTGAAGAAGCTTGAGATTGAACGAGCGGAGAAACGCGTCGGCAAATCACTGGAAGCGAAAGCGATCGTGACAGC
>Ga0182015_10007596_pt1 | contig 10537 bp, 7 predicted proteins | sample 712P3MmetaG_FD_120478 | JGI IMG/M metagenome (GOLD analysis project Ga0182015, IMG submission 120478) | Permafrost microbial communities from Stordalen Mire, Sweden - 712P3M metaG | ecosystem: Environmental > Terrestrial > Soil > Wetlands > Permafrost | place: Sweden: Stordalen | collected... | reverse complement strand
TGGGCGGAAGGTCCGGGTTCAGGCGGATGGCCGGGACTGGGGGCGATCGAGAATCGCATGAAATATGACCGCGGAGCTCTCGCCACGAAATGGCATCTGCCCCGTGGCCATCTCGTAGAGAAGCGCTCCGAACGAGAACCGATCGCTGCGCGCGTCGAGCTCCTTGGCGCGCGCCTGCTCCGGAGACATGTACGCGACCGTGCCGACGGCAGAACCCGGGCTGGTGAGATAGTGATCGTCATACGAGCGCGTCACCGTATTCGCCGCGGCAATGTGGCCCGAAGAACCGAACGTGGGCGTGACCTTCGCCAACCCGAAATCGAGAATCTTAGCGTGTCCTCGCCGCGTGACGAAGATGTTGGCGGGTTTGATGTCGCGGTGAATGATGCCTTCGGAGTGTGCTGAGTCTAGCGCGTCGGCGATTTCGATTGCGAGGGTGAGAACTTCTTCTATTTCCGGCGGATGCCCGGCAATAGTGTTTCAAAGTTTCGCCGTCGAGAAACTCCATGGCAATGAATTGCTTGCCGTCCTGCTCACCGATGTCGTGGATGGTGCAGATGTTGGGATGATTCAAAGCGGAAGCGGAGCGCGCCTCGCGCTTGAAGCGCTCCAGCGCCAGAGGATCCTGAGCAAGATCTTCAGGGAGGAACTTCAGGGCTACGAATCGCCCGAGCCGGGTGTCCTCCGCTTTATAGACCACACCCATGCCACCGCCGCCCAACTTTCCGATGACGACGTAATGCGAGATGGTCTGACCAATCAGCGAAGCGGGGTCCGACATTGACGGACATCTTATTTGTCGGTAGCAGGCAAGTCAACGAACGGATACTGGAGGATGTTGCGAAGACGTCCGGAAATCGCTTTTGTCGGAGCTATGCGCGATAGAGCAAGTCGGTGCGTCGATAGGCGGCGGTCTTTCCGCAATGGGGACATACGCACTCGATGCCGGTTGGCGGAACCTGAGGTTTGGGTTGCAGGAACAAACTAGACATCCCGACGTCGCTAATCTGGGAATGCTCGAACTCGAAGTTGCACTTCACACAGCGCAGAATCCATTTAGGCATGCTGACACCAGAACACGGTAATCGCCAAAAAACCGGGCAGCACCGGACGTTCGCCAACGTAACAATCGCCGGAAGAAAGTGCAATCGAGTCTTTGGTGTACCTCAACTCCGCCTGAATGTTTAGCGCCCGGGCTTGCCTTATGACGAAATGCACGATGCGGGCGGTTTTTACTTCGGTCTTCCGTCTCCTGTACCATCACACTCGTGAAGCCTTTCGACCTCCTCGACCGGACGATTTCTTCAGACGGTACGGTGATGAAGCTGGTTCTTCGCGGCGACGAGTACCTTATACTCGCCGACGGCGCGGTGCTGATGTCGAGCCGCATGCACGGCTCGGAGGAGCAACTGGCCACGTCCGCTTGCCAAAGGCCGCGGCCGCTGCAAAAGGCTAATGTCCTCATCGGCGGTCTCGGAATGGGTTTCACGCTGCGCGCCACGCTGGATTTACTACCGCCGGATGCGACGGTGGTCGTCGCCGAGATGGTGCCCGCAGTGTTGGAGTGGAATCGCGGCGCGCTCGGGCCGTTGGCGGGACATCCGCTGAAGGATAAGCGCGTGCGGGTGGCGATGGAGGACGTCGCCGTCACGCTCCGCTCCAGTAAGGGCCAATTCGACGCGGTGCTGCTGGATGTCGACAACGGTCCGGCGGCGTTCGGCGGCTCGAACAACGCCGGGCTGTACGACGACCGCGGAGTAGCCGTCGCCTACGCGGCTCTCAAGAGCGGTGGCGTCCTGGCTATCTGGGCGGCACACGAGGATCGAAAATTCGAGCAGCGCTTGCGCGACGGCCGATTCGAAGCCCATGTAGAGCGGGTGCGTGCTCGCCTGAAAAAGGGCGGTCCCCGCCACACTATTTTTCTGGGCCGCAAATTGTAACGTTGAGAATTTGTTTGACTGGCGTAGATGGCGAGGATTCTGGGAAGGCGTTTTTTGTATTGTGATCCGACTTACCAAGACCGAAGCGAGCTAGATACCGGAAGAGAACGAATTGCTGAAGGAAGTGGCGCGCCGAAGGGGGCGATCTTAGAACTTTTCTCAAGGAATTCGTGTCAGGTTTGCCACAAGTCGAGATTCCAGTTGGCCTGCCCCACCTGTTCGCGCCATCTTTTGGCCCCAGAAGAACTTTTCCGGAAGAACAATCTAGCTGGAGTCGTCAGAGAATGGACTTGCCTTCGCCATTTGTTTCTCAACGTGACTAGTCTCAAGAGTTCTGAGTCGAAGGGCGCAACGAGGGCTAGAATAAGAGGCAGCTTGATCCAACCATTGCCTTCACCAGTTCGGAGAATCCGTGAATAGACGCTATTGTGCCGCAGCCTTGCAGTGCGCTGTATGTGTAATCGTGCTTCTTTTCTGGAGTCGGCCACTTCAAGGACAATCGGCCGCCGGAAAAACTCGCGTTTATTATGTCGCTGCCGACGAACTCAATTGGGATTACGCCCCGACGGGGCGAGACGAAGCGATGGGCCATCCTTTCGATGAACTCCAGAAAGCTTACGCCGAGTCTGGGCCTCACCACATCGGGCGCGTTTACAAGAAAGCGATCTATCGCGAATACACCGACGAGACCTTCAAGACTTTGAAGAAACGCGACGCTGAAGATGCCTATCTCGGACTGCTTGGGCCCATCCTTCGCGCTGAAGTAGGCGATACGATCAAAATCGTGTTTAGAAATAACGCCACGCATCCTTTCAGCATGCATCCACATGGTGTTCTGTATCAGAAGGATTCCGAAGGTGCGGATTACAACGACGGCACCTCTGGCGCCGACAAAAGTGATGGTGGTGTGCCTCCCGGCGCGGAACACATCTATCTATGGCAAGTACCGGAGCGCGCGGGGCCTGGACCGACGGATCCGAGCTCGGTATTTTGGCTCTATCACTCGCACGCAGACGAATTGCAGGACATTGCGTCCGGCCTCTTTGGGATGATCGTAGTTACGCGGCGGGGGATGGCTCGTCCAGATGGGCGGCCCAAGGACGTGGAACATGAATTCCTGAACATGTATATCGCGATCAATGAAAACGAGAGTTGGTATCTGGAAGACAATATTCGCGATCACACCATGGATCCGAAAGGTGTAAACCGCAAGGAAAGTCTCCTGGTCACTCCAGAGGGAATGGCCGGAACGATTGCGGGCACCGGATTCGTCGACACGAATATCAAATGGTCCATAAACGGATATATTTTTGGAAATATGCCCATGCCGGCGATGAGAGTGGGCGATCGCGTGCGGTGGTACGTCGCCACTCTGGGCGACTTTAACAACGCGCATACTCCGCACTGGCACGGCAACACTGTGCTCGTCGCCGGCCAACGCACCGATGTTATTGTCGTGACCTCGGCGCAGATGGTTACTGCGGATATGACGCCCGATATGACCGGCACTTGGTTATACCACTGTCATATCAGCGATCACATGTTGGCAGGGATGGTCGCGCGCTATGAAGTGAAACCGCGCTAGGCGGGCGGGGGTACCTGCCCTCTGCTGGTTCGGCAAAGCTAACCCGCCCTTCAAAGCAGCGCGAAGAACCTCGGTCTCAGCCAGGAAGAGCTTAGGAAGCAGCAGCGCGACCGGTTAGCTTCGCGCTTGGCCCAGCTCTACCGCCACATGAATTAGGCTTACCAGGACAAACTGGATGGCCGAATTAGCGGTGGGTTTTCGGATCAAAAGTTTGCAGAATGGCAGGCGGAAGAGCGTCAAATCAAATAAAGCTTATTTTTTATACGTTAGCCAGGATCACACGGAAAGAGCCAAACTGCTTAATATCGTGCTCTCGAACTGCTCGATTCGACGCTGTAAGTCTTTAACCTACCTATCAGAAACCTTTCGATTTGATCTTCCAAAAAGTGAAAACAGAAGGAAGTGGCGCGCCCGGAGAGATTCGAACTCCCGACCCTCTGCTTCGAAGGCAGATGCTCTATCCAGCTGAGCTACGAGCGCGCAGATTGCAGTATAACGCTTTGGCGGAAGTTTTTGGTTGTCGGGAGGTTGAACCGCCTGGGCGACGCTTTCTGACCTTTAGATTTTGGCGCTTTCGTGCGCTGGGTGACGCCGGGCGGCGCAAGCCCCGCCCCTACGAGTAACGGCAACGTTGCGCCGCCTAGGAAGGGCTACGCGGTTTCCGCTGGGGCCGCGGCGATTTCGAATCGCAGAGTTTGCTTGCCTAGTTGCGGGTGCGTGGCGGTTAGCGTCACTGTGCCTGGTTGCTCTTTGGCGCGAATCCAGATGGCGCCGGTGCCACCGATTACGGCGAAGGGATTGTCACCGATCAGTTCGGCGGGGCCTTCGAGTTCAAACTTGATGGGATCGTTGGCGAAGGGACGGATGGCGTCAAATTCGTCGGTTACGCGCAGGACGACGCGGGTGGTGTCGGCGCCGTCGGCGAGCAGTTTCGTGTCGTCGGGCAACAGCGTGAATTTCTGATCGACGCCGCGGCCGGACATCGTTTTGGAAATGACTTGCTTGCCCTGAATAAAACCTTCGATGCGGAGGTCGCCCCATTTCCCGACAGACTCGCCGAGGTTGGCGACAAAAGGCGGGTAACGCAAGTGGGCGAATTCCTCTTTGTTTGGATCTACCTCCGCCACCATCTTTTCGCCGATATAAAACTTCAAGTGATCGCAGTTTGAGCAAACCCACGCTTTCGTGAAGCCGATGGACTCGTCGCCGCGGGCCCAGTGAAACGCCGGCTCGAGAACCACTTCCTCGGACGGATCGCACTGCGATTTGTAGAAATAGGCGGCGGGTTTGGGTTCGCGGAACATGTCGGTGACGCCGTGGTAGCAGATGCGATCGCCGGAGCCGAAGTCGCCGTGGGTGTTGTAGTCGAAGGCGCACCAACCGATGCCGCCCGCGTATTGGGGATTGGAAGCGAGCTGGTCGTGAATGCGCGCGTGTCGCAACATGTGTTCTTGCAATCGTTCGACTTGGTCGATGGTCTTGGTCGGATAGGTATGGCCGACGAATTCGGTGTTGAGATATTTCGGATGATTTGGCGGTTTTAGCGGAAAACCGAAATCGTTCATGGTGAAGACATCCTCAAGAAATTCGGAAGACTGAAAATAGCGAATGCCGCCGGTCTGGCGGGTGGGGTCGAGTTTGTGGGCCAGCGCGTTGGTTCTGACGTAAAAATCGTGATTGTCGCGAGATTCGTTGATGCGCACGCCCCACAAAATAATGCTGGGGTGGTTCCAGTCGCGGCGAATCATGCGCGAAACGTTGTCGACGGAAATATCCTGCCAGGCCAGGTCGCCGATGTGCTGCCATCCGGGAATTTCTTCGAGGACCAGCAATCCCATTTCGTCGCAGGCATCCAGAAAATGACGTGACTGTGGGTAATGCGAGGTGCGCACGATGTTGCAATGCAACTTGTTGCGCAGAACATTCGCATCGCTACGCTGCGCGCGCCCAGGCATCGCCTGCCCCATGAACGGAAACGTCTGATGACGATCCAGTCCGCGCAGCTTGATCACTTTGCCGTTCAGCTCGAAACCCTGATCGGTGAATTCGGCGTGGCGGAAGCCGAGGGTGCGTTTGTCGCGATCGGTCGACTGGATGCCCTTCAGGAGCCGCACGTGGACAGTGTAGAGATTCGGATGATCGAGATCCCATAGTTTCATCGCGCCGAGATTTTCCAGGTGAACTGTGTGCGTCGTCGGATCGGCCGCAGCTTCGGACGGCGGCACGCGCTGTGTTGCTTTTGCCACAGACCGATCGCCATCTCGCAGCTCGACTTCCAGCGTCAGCGCGTCGTGCGACGCCTCCAGATGCTGAATATGGCAGTCGACGTCGAGACTGGGTTTGGCGCCCAGGACATCTTTGGGCTTGGCGCAGATGTTTTCGATGAACGTGCCCGGCACGATGCGCAGTGCGACCTCGCGATAGATGCCGCCGAACGTTAAATAGTCGATCTGGTAGCCGAACGGTGGAATGTCGGGGCGCTCGGTGGAATCGACGTCGACCGCTAGCACGTTTTCGCCGTCGAAATCGATGTGCGGCGTCAGGTCGAAGGAGAACGGCGTGTATCCGCCCTTGTATTCGCCGAGTTTGACGCCGTTGATCCACACCGTGGACGCGGTCATCACGCCCTCGAAATCGACGAAGACGTGCCGGCCGCGCGCTCCGGCTGGGAGCTTGAAGCGGCGCCGATAGATGGAGACGAACTCGTAGGACTTGTCATCGAAGCTGTGCCACGGCAATCGAACGTTTGTGTGCGGCACGACGACGCGATCGAACCCGGAATCATCAAAATCTTTTCCGTGCGCGCCCTGCGCAAAGGTCTTGCTGTAGCGCCAATTACGATTGATAGGAAGAACAATGCGTCCGTCGCTGCTCGAAGCAGAGGCTCCCCCGGGAACAGCCGCGAGGGTTCCGTGCGCCAGCGTGGCGCCGGCGATCACCGTGCTGGTGGTTTTCAAAAAGTCGCGTCGGTCCATGGGGTTCCTTTTCGTCGTCGATTTATGAGCTATTCAAAAAGCCGCGCCGTCAAAATCGTCGCGCGAATCTTAACAGGTTAAGCGCGTAACCTCCACTGCTGGTGTGGTGAGCCCCTGTCGAATCCGTTTCTACAGGGATGCCTGAGGATTTGGGTAGGGTCGAGATCGCGCCGGGGTCGCTCCACCTCGTGGTCTTGGCCCTCACTGACTGAGCCCAGGAAGGAGGCGGTCCGCTCCGGGCGGGACGACCACAAGCAAAGTCCTACATCGGAATTGGCTTCTGGCTTTCGCGCTGCAGATACCAGCACGGGCTGTCGCCCAGGTGTGGAAACAGCGAGTGTACGCATGGGGTATCCACTTCCGGCTGCTGTGCGTCAAGTTCGTACTCGGTCTTTCCGTCCTTCAGCGGAATCGCCAGCAGACGAATCATTTGCACCATTCCGTATGCGTTGCCCGACTGGGGATGAGCGACCTTGTAGCGCAACCAGAGGTAATCGCCCAAGTAAACCAGGGCGAGTAGCACGATCGTGGTCACCACCGCGCGTTTCACGATCACGGATACTCGACTCACGCCTGCGATCTCCTCAAGCGCCGGCATGAAGCCGGCGCCTACATGTGCCGCGGGATTTGCTAAAGCCTGTTGGGGGCGCGCCTTGCTGACACGGTCATCTGACGCAGCGCAAGGTCGGCCGCTGCAAGCGCCGGGTCGCTCTTCTGTTGCAAGTCACCGAGCGTGGGAACGACGGTTTGGTCCGGCAGAATTCCCGTTCCCTCCAACTTGCGTCCCTTTGGGGAATACCATAATACTTCGCTTATTTCCAAAACGCCACCGCCCTTCATCGCTCTCGGCTTGGCGATTCCCAAAACACATCCACAGCTTTGGCTCCCAATGATTTCCGCCCGCTTCGAGTCTTGCATGCCGGCCGCAAACACTTCCGACGAACTTGCCGAGCGCGCATCGACCAGGACTACGACCTGCCCGGAGTAAATCTGGTCGCCGGGGCGCCCTACGTAAAGGTCCAGTGGCAGTCGCAAAACCCCGGCAAATTCGGAAAGCGGCTTTCCCGATCGCGTCTTGTCTTTGGCGAAGAGCGTCTTCTTGTCGAAGAAATATCCCGCAATCGGCAGCAACACTCCCAGATCGCCTCCGCCGTTCCTTCGCAGATCGATCACCACGCCCGGCGCGTTCCTAAATCGTTCCAGAGCTTGCCGGAATTCCTTGGTGATCGAAGGCTGAAATCCATCGAAGCGGATGTACGCGTTTCCCGAGGGCAACACATCGGTGGCGACGTTGGAGGCGACGGAATAAATCAATCGCGTGACGCTCGCTTCAAAGTGCGACCCGTCGGCGCGCTCCATCCCGAGCTTTAACTCCGTATCCGGCGGTCCTGCAAATAACCGGCTGTAGGTGAAGATACGCGTCGCGCGGTCGGTGGACGAGAATGCCTTGCTCTTTTCGATTTCCGCGATGCGCTCGGCGATCGGTTTTCCGTCGACGCTGAGCACGATCATTCCGGGCTCGATGCCCGAGTGTGCCGCGCTCGAATCGCCTCGAACCATGACCACGACGGTTTTACCGCCAATGTCGTCCACGCTCAACCCTGCGCCGACACCCTGTTGTCTCTTGTAATTCTTCCACTGCGCTGGGGAATTAAATCGCGTGTGGGCGTCATGCAGTTCGCCGGTCATCTGGCTCAGGAGCGCATAAAATTCCGCGTCGTTCTTGGCGGCTTCGATCAGCGGACGATAGCGTTGGCGAACGTCATCCCAATTCACGCCGTTAAACGCCGGATCGTAATAGTGGCCGTGGATCTCCGACCAGATTTTTTCAAAGATGCTCTTGCGCGCTTTCAGGGAAAGGGATGGACGCGTCGTCGGGTGAGGAATGACCGCTCCGGAGGGTGACGGAGGGACTTGCGCCGGCCTCGTGCGCCCCGCCGGCGTCGCAAGCAGCGCAATGAAAATAGCGCCCGGAACGATGCGGCAGCCGATGGGCGAACGAGGTCCATTCATGGTCGTGAAATGCCATTCCCGTGCGAGTGGCATTATAAGGATGCGAACCCAATTACGCATCCTCAAGTTGTAGTCAACCGGGGAAGCCGGCGAGCGGGGCCGGCCAGCTGGCTAGGCAGCCGATGGGTCGGGAGTCGGATCGGCAGGCTCGGTGGCGAACAGCCTCGCCAGCTCAGCGTGTTCCATCACAACCTCGGGATCGCGCTGGATGGCGTCGAAGTAGCGTTTTTGAAAAGCGTCGCCTGATTCTGACGGCGCGAACATCTTACGGGCCAACTGAAACGCGCTTTGCGTGTCGGCGGGAGTTACCGGAACTTCGCCCGCCAGCGTTTCGTCCAGGCGGACGACGAACTCGGAAATATTGTGTAGCCACGCGAATTGTTCGTGGTCGATCACCAGACGGAACAACTCGCCGGTGTTGACCTTCCCGTTGGCTCGCTCATATTCGCGGCGTTCCATATCAAGTAGCGTTTTATGAATGCGAAGAAGGGTCAATCGCAACTCGACCAGCTTCTCGCGCGCAGGATTGGCTGGCCCGCCGGTATTTGCTGAATAGGGATCGGAAGTTGTCATAGGTCTCGCGACGTCTCTCGCGGAAACATTATTGTGCGACAGGACGCGTCGGATTACCAAACGCGCGCGAAAAGGTCGACTGGTCCCCGCTAGTCATGGTAACGCTGCTCGCCGACAGGGAGGGGAATTGACAGGCGATTGCCAGGAGGCGGCAACGGGCAGGTAGCATACGGCGTGTACGCGCACGGCGGGTTTTCGAGGTGGTTGAAATCGAGAACCAACTCGCCCGCTTTGTCGAGACCATTCGACGGAGCGCCAGTATAGAGAAATCGGCAAGCGCCATACGTGGTGGTAGCGCTGGTGGTGTCGCGAAGGATAAAGAACAGTTTCTTTGCTGGATCATCTTGCACGACCGGTTCAAGTGAATAATTCTTGCCGTCCAAAGTGAAGTCTGCGGCGCCGGGGACGGTTTGCTCGTACGTGGTATCGATCAGCGTCACCAGCGTGATTTTCTTCGGCGGATTGTAGGGCTTCCAGTGCGCGGTAACGCGGAACCTGGGCTCTGGGTCGTACCACTTGAGGCCGTGGAAGCCCACAAGCGCGCTGGACTTCGCGTCCTTGATGCGCAGCGCAAAGCGGTCGGCGCGCCGAACCACGTAGACGTTCAGCGTTCCAATTGCCATGTGCGGATTGCCTTTGTCGGTTTCGGCGCTGATGTGAAGTTCCTGCGCCTCGGGAGGCTTACCGTCGATTAGAAACCCCTGAGGGAAACCGCCTGCTGGCGGAGCGAGTGTGACGGTCGTGCCGTCGAGATGCAGCACTCCAAGGTGGGCTGGACCACTCGCAGGCAGATGCAACTTGTTGTCCGGAGCGGAACCAAAGGAATTGTCGCCAAGCTCAAGCCACTCCAAGCCTGCCAGCGAAAGCCAGCCGTCGGGTTTTTGCAAATCGGCAACATGCTGCGCGCGCCATGCCATCCCGTCGTGCTGCCAGGAGGAGTCTTGCGCCATGCAAGGGGTTGCGACCGCGGGAGCGGCCAGGAGAATCAGAAGCGGCACGCCTGCTGAGAAACTTCGAAGGGAGCGCATGAAGAATTATAGCGGCGGATGGGAATGTCGACAAAGTGTGAAATCGCAGAGGTTCATTTGCAAAATTCCGACCGAGGCCGCCTCTTGGTCGGAAAACCAAGCATAGCTAAATGAGGTACTTGACATGCGCGTTACTCGAGACTAGAGTGCCCGGCAATCCTGGGTCGAAGGGCCCCGTTCTTGAGAGCAGCGATAGGTCGGTCCGGTGAAATCTCAAAACTGCTTTTCTCCTCGGACCTCGCGGCCCCGCCCCGGGTCGATTGAAGAACCATTGGAGGAACCACATGGCGACACTGAAATTCAAGTTGGGAAAGAAACCTGTCAGGTTTGACGACAGGACGCTGCACTTCGGTACTTATCTTACCTCGGAGCTTCCGCCCCCACCTGCCTCGAAGGACTACACCAAAAAAGTGACTCCGCCTT
>Ga0182015_10007595_pt1 | contig 10538 bp, 4 predicted proteins | sample 712P3MmetaG_FD_120478 | JGI IMG/M metagenome (GOLD analysis project Ga0182015, IMG submission 120478) | Permafrost microbial communities from Stordalen Mire, Sweden - 712P3M metaG | ecosystem: Environmental > Terrestrial > Soil > Wetlands > Permafrost | place: Sweden: Stordalen | collected... | reverse complement strand
CCATTCACGGGAAGCCTACCGCTAAGCTGAGCACACCCCGAACGAACCTCGAACGCAAAGCCGGACAGACACCGGACAAAGCCCGGACGCCCACCGGACGCGACGCGCTTTCCAGCAATGCGCCTTTCGTGGCGCCGAAGGCGCAAGGGATGGTGTCTTGCTCCGAGTTGTTGTTGACTCAGCTTGGCGAACGACGCACGACGGCGCTATAGCTTCCCTCATGCACGGCCACAAGATTTGGAGAAAGCAGTGCCAAGCCACCTGCACCATCCGGCGGCGCTTCGGCATGAAGAATGCCCTGGACTATCTGGTCCGCGAGAAGCTGCTGACCTTCGCTGAGGTCGCCGAGCAGCATCCCGAGTTTGCCGCCGAGCTGCCAAGGTTTCAGGCCGCCGCGTGGGAAGTGTTCCATGCTTATGAACTCGCCGGGTACTTGGCTTCGCTGCGGCCCATGACCCGGAAGAAGCTCCAGAAACTTCTCTACGTGCGCAGTGCTGCGCGTGTGGCGCCCGCACGACTTCCCGAACCTACCTGCCATTTACTACCGGGCCCATCCGATACAGCACTAGCGTGATTTGTTTGGAACGCTGCCCCCGGAAATGCTTTCCCCAAGCTACTAAGGACAGATTCTGCTGGAGGATCCAATGCCCCACCACTTTTTGCAGACGGAAACAGTTTGGTGATGCGATACTGCTCGCCAGCTGTTCGGTCGAGGGGTCCTTGCCGGCGCCATAAGCGAGACGCGAGCGACGGTCTTGGAGGGAGTGTGCATCTTGAAGAAATCTTTGAGAAGAGCGGCAGCATGTTTGGTGGCGACGCTGATGACAGTGGCGGCTGTCGTAGACGGGATGGGTGCAATTCCGGCAGCCGCTCAACAGGCGAGCCTAGAGCGGCCGGATAACTACACCTGGCTGGAAGATATACACGGCGAGCGGCAAATGACTTGGGTGAAAGCGGAGAACGCGCGCACCGCAGCGGTGCTGGAGAAGGACAGGCACTTCGCGCCTCTGGAGGCAGCGGCGCTGAAGGTGCTCGAGTCTCCGGACCGGCTGCCGAACCCGCAGTTTCGCAACGGCGTGGTGTACAACACATGGCGCGATGCCGAACATGTGCGGGGGATCCTACGACGCACAACGCTTAAGGATTATCTGACAGCGGTGCCGAAGTGGGAAACGGTGCTGGATTACGATGCGCTCTCCAAAGCTGACAAGCAGAGTTGGGTGGAAAAAGGAGTCACATGCTTGCATCCGGAAGATGAGCTTTGCCTGGTGGAGCTGTCGGCAGGGGGCGAGGATGCGCAGACCTTGCGCGAGATGGACCTGAAGACGGGTAAGTTTGTGGAGGGCGGTTTCGTGCTGCCACGCGGCAAGCAGACCGTGGCATGGGCGGACAAGGACACGCTGCTGATTGCGCGTGATTGGGGTTCGGGAACGATGAGCGAGGCCGGGTACCCGATCACCATCCGGCGGTGGAGGCGGGGCCAGCCCCTCGAAAGCACCGAAGAGGTGTTTCATGGAGACACCAAAGACAACGGGTATGGCGACAATCCGCGCGTCTTCATAGACGGGCAGGACCATCGAGCCCTGCTTGTGGAACGGAACCTGAGCACGTTTGCGCATGAAAGCTACCTGCTGTTGCGCGGCGGAGCAAAGAAGCTGGCGCTGCCGCTGAAGGCCAGCGTGGATGGGATGCTGGACGGTCAGTTGCTGGTAACTCTGGATGAGGATTGGAAGCCCGAAGGACAAACCAACAAGATTGCCCAGGGGTCGGTGATTGCGCTCGATTTGGCCTCGGTCGAAAAGGATCCGGTGCGGCTGGAGCCGGCCGTGGTGTTTGCGCCGACCGCACAGGAGTTTGAACAGTGGTTTGTGACAACAAAGAACCACATGATTCTGGGCACGCTCGAACACGTGCAGCAACGTGCGTATGTATACACAGTGGGCAGCGATGGGAACTGGATGCGGAAGCGGCTTCCCGTGCCAGACAATCTGACCATCGATCCCGCGACGGCGAGCCGCACCGACGACCGCTTTTTTCTAGGCATGGAGGGGTTCTTAACTCCACCCTCGCTGTGGCTGGGCGATGCGGGGGATGGATCGTTCGCTCTGGCCAAGTCGCAGAAACCGCAGTTTGACGCAAGCACCGATGTGGTGGAGCAGTTTGAGGCGATCTCAAACGATGGGACCAGGGTGCCGTACTTTGTGGCATATCGCAAGGATATGCGGTATGACGGATCGAATCCGACTCTCCTGACAGCCTATGGAGGATTCCAGATCGCGAATACGCCCAGCTACTCGCCGGTGAATGGCAAGCTGTGGCTCGAGCGTGGGGGCGTGTATGTGCTTGCCAATATCCGCGGCGGCGGTGAGTTCGGTCCGGCGTGGCATGAGGCAGGGCTCAAGACGCACCGGCAGCGGATTTACGACGACTTCTACGCGGTGGCCGAAGATCTCGTGACGCGCAAGATTACCTCGGCGCGCAGGCTGGGGATTCGAGGCGGGTCGAATGGCGGCCTGTTGATGGGCGTGGAATTCACCCAGCACCCGGAGATGTGGAATGCAGTAGTGATCCAGGTGCCGCTGCTGGACATGTTGGGCTTTGAGCATTTGTCGGCCGGAGCATCCTGGGTAGGGGAGTATGGTTCCGTCTCGGTGCCGGAGGAGCGGGCTTTCCTCGCGTCGATTTCGCCATATAACCAGCTGAAGCCGGACGTGAATTATCCGGAGCCGCTAATCTTTACCACCACCAAGGACGATCGCGTCGGACCGGTTCATGCGCGCAAGTTTGCTGCGCGCCTGGAGGAGTTTCACAAGCCGTTTTTCTATGACGAGATCACCGAGGGCGGACACGGCGCAGGCGCGGATAAGAAGCAGGAAGCGAGGACCGATGCCGAGTACTTCACCTATCTGATGATGAAGCTGATGGATTCAACTGGTCTTAAACAGAGTGATTGAAGAAGTGACGCTCAACCCCAGGTTCGTCGTCTAACCGGAAGTCTATCTGCTTTCACGGCCGGATTAGTCCCGAGAGGTGTGCGTCCAGCGAAGGCTGGCATGAACAGTGGGTTAAAGTCCCATCGGGGCAAGAGTTCAATCCCCGTAGCTTGAATAGCAGGAAGGAAGGAAACTGAGAATCCTGAAACCTATTAACGAAGCCATCTAATTAAGATGGCGAGCCAGTCGCCGTCCGTATCGCAGGTAAACACATAAGGCCTGCTTGGGCTTGGCTTAATGGGGCCCTTTTGCTACTCTTGGGCGCTTCACACATGCCGCGCGGTGCGGCTGCTGGCTACTGCCTGACCTAGCAGCTAGACGCGGGGAATCCCATGAAACATCTTCTTGTTCTAACTCCGCTGGCCATGACTCTCAGCCTGGGCCTGGCAGGTTTGACCGGCTGCGGCAGTGGGCCATCGAGCACCCAAACGCCGCCAACGCCGCCCTCAATTACCAGCTTCACCGTGAATCCCACCTCCATTACAGATGGATCAAGCGCGACTCTGACAGGAGCCTTCGCGAACGGCACAGGCGTCATTACCCCCGGCAACCTTCCAGCCACCAGCGGCGTAGCCGTAACTGTGAGTCCCGCGACGAGCACTACCTATACGCTGACCGTTACTCCCGCGAGTGGGACAGCGGTGACCGCGGCGGCCACCATCACCGTGAACTCTGCGCCGACGATCACTAGCTTCACCGCAAGTCCGACAACCATTACGACAGGATCTAGTGCGACTCTGACCGGGGTCTTCGCGAACGGCACAGGTGTCATTACCCCGGGCAGTCTGGCCGCCACCAGCGGCCCGGGCGTGACCGTGAGCCCGACTGCCACCACCACCTACACCCTCACCGTGACCAATGCCAGCGGTACAGCGGTCACTGCCACGGCTACGGTAACCGTCAATCCCTCGGTCGTCTCTACCGCGGTGACGGTGGACCTGACGAGCAGTGGCCCCGCCGTGACTGACAAGCTGATGGGAATGAACATGGCCGTCTGGTACGATCTGGTCTCCAACCAGACCGGAATTGTGAATGCTTTCCAGGCCGCCGGCATCACCCAGGTGCGTTGGCCGGGGGGATCGGATTCCGACCTCTACCACTGGGCGACCAATACTCTGTGCGATAACGGCTATGCCGATGCGAATGACACGTTTTCGAATTTCGTCAACCACATGGCCGTTCCCGCTGACCTCGATGTGGCGTTGACGGCGAATTACGGCTCGAACGCAACCTGCAACGGGGGCGGTGAACCAAGCGAAGCTGCCGCCTGGGTCACGGCTGCGCTGGCCGACGGCATCACCGTGAGCCACATGACGGTGGGCAACGAGGAGTATGGGAGCTGGGAATACGACCGGCACTCCACTCCGAACGACCCCACCATCTACGCAGCCGCGGTGGTGGGAACAACCGGCTACTACCAGTCGATTAAGACGGCCAGCCCGAACACGCTGGTCGGCGTCGTTGTGGACGCGGATAACTCGACCGACGGATGGGACAACACTGTGCTGGCCAATGCCAAGGGGTCCTACGACTTCGTGGAATACCACTACTATCCGGAGACGCCGGGCGAGGAAAGCGACACCTTCCTGGTGCAACAGGCGGCGCAGGAGTTGACCACGAACATCAACACACTCAGGTCGGAGCTGACCAAGTGGGGGACTCCGGACACGCCCATTTACGTGGGCGAGATCGGAGGGGCTTATAGCAATCCGGGCAAGCAGAGCTGGTCGATTACCCAAGGCTTGTATGCCGGCCAGGTGCTGGGCGAGATGATGAACGATGGAGTCTCGCGCCTGACCTGGTGGATTGGCTTCGACAATTGCAACGGCTCCAGCGGAAACGATAGTACGTCGCTCTATGGATGGCAGGATTTCGGAGCCTACAATGTGTTCTCCGATGGACCCTCCGATACCACCTGTCCGGGCGCTGGCTCCATCGGCACCATGTCTCCCACAGCGCGCGCCTTTCAGCTGTTCAGGCAGATGGCCGTCAACGGCCAGACGGTGCTGGCGGCGACCGTCGCCGGCGACACGACCGACGTGCGCGCCTATGCGGCCACCAACCCCAACGGCACGGCCCTGCTGTTGTTCAACGACAACGAAACCACCTCTCAGCAAGTGGTGGTCACGCTTTCGGGCAAAAGCTCCTCTTCCAGCGTGAACGTCACCACCTATGACAAGGCCATCTATGACCTGTCAGGTTCGGCGACAGGAACTCCGCCGGACCCGTCAGGGACGAGCACCTGGGCCCCGCCAATTACCGCCAGCATGGGCGCGCAGACCCTTCCTCTGACCCTGACTCTTGCTCCCTGGAGCATGAACATGGTCATCATGCAATAACCGAGCCGGAAAGTGCGCGCCAACTCTGTACCCCATTAAACGGTTGCGTGAAGCGCTGAACGAATGGCCCCGCGCGGTCTGCACAACCTGTTGCCCAGCGGTCAGCTCATTCTTCATGGCGACGCATTTTCTTCTTCCACGCAACTGTTTCGCTACCCATTCCGCGGTCGGTGCCACTGCCCGCTTCCAAATTGCTGCGGTTTCATAGAGCCGAATGGCGACGATCCCATGAGGGCGGCAATTGCCGTCTCTCTGCCCGCAGAACCACTCTCGCTTTAGCGGTTGTGCGTGATCCAATCAAGCTGCCGGGCAAAATGTCGCTGAAACTCCCGAAGCCGATGGGGAACTATGGAAACGAAACCGCCCCCCCTCATCGGTCCTGGCTCCACGCCTCAACCCAGACCCAGAATTGGCGATCGCCAGGTGGCACCCGGCACGGCGTTGGTGATATCCCGAAGTTGGCCAACGATGGCACTCGTGGTTTCGCTTTGGGCCAGTGCTTTCGCCGGAAGAAGGAAGAAGACCCGCTACGCTAACCATAAGAACGGCAAAGTGCGTGATCGCATCGCGCACGATCCCCATCCTTCGCGCCCTTCGTCGATTCGCCGATAAGCACCGTTGTACGCCCGGATTTTTATGAATGATCCTTTATACGGTCTTCAGGTATAATCCGCGGCACTCGGGGTGTGAAGGGTCTGATCTGCTTGACCGAAAGTAAGTACTGGAATCGAAGAAGCGCAAACGGGTGGTCGGAACACAGCATGATTTCTTCTCGCGTGTCTCGCCCGGCGCTGCCTTCTTCCTGGGAGACCATGTCGATGACGCGAATCCATCAGCAAGCGAGCAACAGGCGGCACCAGCAATGGTACCAGTTTGGCGTTCGATTCGGGCAGAGGGCAAGGCGCGCAATTTGGGGGTTCGCAGTGTTGGCGTTCTTGACCCCGTTGGCGATTTCGCAATCAACCAGCCAGCTGAATGGCAGCGTGTCTGATCCGTCTGGCGCGAGCGTTCCCGACGCGACGATCACTTTGACCGACGCAGCAACGGGACTGCAGCGGAGTACCACCAGCAACCGGGCAGGGCTCTACCAGTTCCTGGATGTGCCGCCGGGCGACTATCGGCTGGAAGCGACGGCTAGCGGTTTTGCGCACTACTCGGTATCTGACGTCAAGCTCGTCGTCAAGACGCCGTCCACGATTAACGTGAGATTTCAGGTTGCGGGCGTAGCGGAATTGGTAACGGTCGAAGGGCAGGCTCCGCTCATCAATCGCACCGACGCGTCGCTCGGCAACACGATCGAAGAAAACCAAATCGCGGAGTTGCCCATTGCCGACCGCAACGTGGTTTATCTCCTGAGCCTGCAGCCTGGAGTAGCGTATCTGGCGGGAGCCGCCGAGACGAATCAAGCGACGGACACGCGGAGCGGCGCGGTGAATGGCGTGCGCAGCGACCAATCGAATGTCACCCTGGACGGCATAGGGGTCAACGACCAGAATAATGGTTACGCTTTTACGAGTGTCCTGAATACGCCGCCCGACTCGGTGGAGGAATTCCGGGTGACCACCGCCAACTCCAATGCTGATTCGGGCTACTCCAGCGGCGGGCAGGTCGCGCTGGTCACCAAGAGCGGCACCAACGCCTTTCACGGCTCTGTCTATGAGTACAACCGCAACACGATCTTCAGCGCCAATGATCCGTTCTTGAAGAATTCCCAGTTAACCAGCGGCCAATCCAACACGGCACCGAAGCTCCTGCGCAACGTATTCGGCGTCGCGGTCGACGGGCCGATCATGAAGAATCGTCTCTTCTTCTTCAGCAACTATGAAGGGCGGCGCGACGCCGAAGGCAGCAGCACACTGCGGACCGTCCCCAGCCCGACCCTGCAGGACGGCGTTCTCCAGTACTTATGTCAAGTGAACACGGATTGTCCCGGGAACAGCGTAACGGGTTCAGACGGAAAAACCTACACCGCTCCGCAGGGCTACTGGGTGCTCGGGCCTACCCAAATCCAGCAGATGGACCCGTTGGGCATTGGTGTCAATCAAGCGGTTCTGAAGGTTCTCAATCAGTATCCAGGGGCCAATGAAGGCGACGCCGGCGATGGCTCGAATACTCTGGGATTTCGCTTCTCGCCAAACGTGGACCGCAGCTTCAACACCTACATTACCCGGCTCGATTACCACATCACCTCGAGCGGCTCGCAAACCTTGTTTGTGCGCGGAGAGATGCAAAACTTCAAGGAACCGGGACCCCAACAGTTTCCTGGGCAGCCCGCCGCTACGAACTTTCTGGATGACAGCAAGGGCATCACCATCGGACTCACCTCACTCCTCACCCCCAGGCTCATCAACGATTTTCACTGGGGCTTCATCCGCCAGGGGCAGCAGTACGGTGGTACCTCTGTGTATCCGGGAGTTTTTCTGAATGGGATCGACAACCTGGTTCCCTTCACTCGCCCTACGACTGCTTTTGTGCCCGTCAACCAGTTGAGCGACAGTCTGAGCTGGACGCGGGGAAATCACACGCTTCAGTTCGGCACCGATTTATTTCTGATTCGCAACAACCACATCAGCTACCTAAACTCGTTCTCGGACGTTCAGACCAATGTGGTCTATCTCAACACGGGAGGGATCGCCAACGACAACAGCCCGTTGGATCCGAAGAACAACATCAATCCGGCGACCGGCAAACCCTATCCCGCGGTGGATAGCAACTTCGGTCCGAACTACGACAGCGCGACTGCGATCGTAATGGGTATTTTGGCGGAGGGGGACGGCATTTATAATTACGCGCGCAACGGCAGCGCGCTTCCCCAGGGCCAAGCAATCAACCGGCGTTACGCCATCAATGACTACGAGTTCTTTGGCCAGGACAGCTGGCGAATCAACCGCCGCTTGACCGTCTCGTATGGTCTGCGCTGGGTGCTGGAAGCTCCGCCTTACGAAACCAACGGCTATCAGGTCGCACCCTGCGTAGAGGCGGCTAGCGGCGGCTGCACCAATCAAAACGTTGCTGACTGGTTCAACCACAGCGCCCAGCTGGCTACGGCTGGCCAGCCCGCCAACAACGCCGGGGAAATTGGTTTCATCCTGGGTGGGCCCCAGAATCACGGTCCCGGTTTGTGGAACTGGGACCACAAGGATTTTTCGCCGCGGATTGCCGTGGCCTGGGCGCCCGATACCGGCGAGGGTTGGGTCTCGAAGATTCTTGGCAAAAAGGACCAGTTCACGATCCGCGGCGGCTACAGCATTATGTACGACCACTTCGGTGTTCCCATCGTGAACAGCTTTGACCAGCATGGTTCCTTCGGCCTCTCCACGGTACTCGGAAACTCCGCTGGTTCGGTGACGGCCTCCGACGCTCCCCGCTTTACCTGTCTCATTCCCGGGGCTGCCGGCCAGTCCTGCCTACCTCCGCCGTGTCCGAGTTTGAACAATCCGGGGTGTTTGTTTGGCCCCGCGCCCGCGGGAGGTTTCCCTAATACCCCAAGCAACACGGCCTTTGCCATCAACTGGGGGCTCGACCAGTCGGTGAAGACGCCTTATACGCACATGTTCAATTTCTCGCTGGCGCGCCAGATTACCTCCCGCTCCTCGCTCCAAGTTGCCTATGTGGGCAGTGTCGGTCGGCGGTTGCCGATGCAGGTGGATATGGGCATGCCCACGAACTTGAACGATCCCTCGAGCAACACCAGATATTTCCAGGCAGCTACCATGCTCTCCAAGGCCGCTGCCGCCGGCACAGACGTCAACTCAATCCAGCCCGTCCCATTTTGGGAGAATATCTTTCCCGGCTGGGCCGGCGCGAACACGCAGAGCCTGCTCACCCAGAATGGAGTCACTTGTGCACCCGGCAACCTCCCCGCTAATCCGACGGCCACCCAGAACGTCTATGAAATCTGGAATTGTTCCCCGCATAACGAAACCTTAACTTTGAAGTTTCTGGATTTGCCCAATCTCATAAACAATTTCTCTGCCGCGCTTCCGAACAGTAAGTTCGGCCCGTTCGCCTTCTATCACGATCAGTTCAGCTCGCTGTACGCGTGGCGGAACATCGGGACTTCCGACTACAACGCGTTGCAGGTGACTTACAATGCCCGATGGGGAGCCAACCTGCAGGGGCAGTTCAACTACACGTTTTCGAAGTCGTTCGACGAAGCCTCGGCCGCGGAACGAATCGGTCCGTATGAAGGAACCGGCGGAACGGGCAACGACTTGAACGGCGGTGGTATTGTCATCAATTCGTGGGATCCGCTGGCGTTGCGCGGGCTCTCCGATTTCAACGCCTTCCACCAGATGAACGCCAACCTCGTCTACCAGCTGCCCTTCGGCAAAGGCCAGAGCATGGCGGGAAACGCACGCCCGCTTCTTGAAGCTTTAATTGGCGGGTGGCACGTCTCCGGCATTTTCCGCTGGACCAGCGGTTTCCCGATCACCATCGACAACGGATTCACCTGGGCAACCAACTGGAACATCGAGGGCGATGCCGAGCCGAACGGTCCGGCTCCAAGGGCATCCAATCCCAAGAACGTCGTGGTGGATGGTGTGAGTGGCCCCGACATCTTCGCTGATCCGGGAGCCGCGCTGGCGGCCTACCGTCCAGAGTGGCCGGGCGAATCCGGCGTTCGCAATAGCGTCATCGGCGACGGCATGTTCAATATCGATACCGGGGTAAGCAAGAATTTCTCGCTGGGTGAGAGGAGGCGTTTGGAGTTCAGCTGGCAAACCTTCAACGCCACTAACTCGGTGCGTTACGACGTGCGCGGCGCTCAACCCTCGCTGTCCTTCGGTGCGGCACAGTTCGGCAGATACGTTTCGACTCTAACCACGCCTCGCTTCATGCAGTTCGCCTTGCGCTTCGCATTCTGAGGCAGTGGGGGCCCCAGCTGTCTCGAGAGGAGCCGGCGTACTCCTGCCTCTTATGGTTTCGTTCCGGGGAGAGGAGACGTTGGGAGAAGAGGTGCGGTCGTCCTAAGCGTCTGCCCCGCCTGGAAATGTCGCGTTCTCGTGGACCACTAATTTAGAAATGGCGGGTACAGAATTGCCGCCTCTCCACCGCACAATCTGTTCGTCTTTTCAGCTGTGGATCCTACGAACTGGCTCTCATGTCGCTTGACGTGCCCCCCGCCGCGGGAACGTAGCATTTCAGTGTGTAGTCCATCACCATGCGGTCGGCGTTGAAGCGCCAGCCCAGGGTGCGGATGGTT
>Ga0182015_10007593_pt1 | contig 10540 bp, 6 predicted proteins | sample 712P3MmetaG_FD_120478 | JGI IMG/M metagenome (GOLD analysis project Ga0182015, IMG submission 120478) | Permafrost microbial communities from Stordalen Mire, Sweden - 712P3M metaG | ecosystem: Environmental > Terrestrial > Soil > Wetlands > Permafrost | place: Sweden: Stordalen | collected... | reverse complement strand
TCCCCGGCAACCTGGATATTTGGAAGCAGGTTCTGGTCGAGAAATCGGAACCAAAGCTCGCCAAGGATTGGGGCCGCCGCGCGCGTGGATGGAAACGGCCCGAGCAGCTCCTCGAAGGCATGGCGGCCATGTCTCGCATCGATACCGATCTCGGGCCGCTGCAGGTCTATCTCATGCTCAACGAGGTGGATAGCCGGCGCCCCGCAGACAAGCGCCTGACTCCCGAAACCGCGCTATTGCTGGCCAGCAAGTTTTCCCAGCTTAGTAACTGGTACCTCGTATTTTCAGAATTTCCAGACCTCGACGACACTTCGATCAAAAGCTTTGTGAAGGTGGCAGACGCCGTCGACGGCATCTCCAACCACAGCCTGCGCGGAAACGCCATGGGCATGTTCCAGGCAAACCTGGGGATCTGGCAGATTCTCGCTCGCCAGGGAGAGCTCCCTGGCGCCGATCTTAACCAGTCCTTTCAACAGGCGATTGCTCCCTTTGCCTCCGTAGATTCTCTTCCCCACCTGTTCGACGCAGGTCAGGCTTCGCTAAAAACCGTAGCTCTGGCCGCAAGTGGCAAAGCCGACCTCTCCCAAGGCGAATTGATTGAGTTGCTGGCGGGACCCCCTCAGATCTCTCCGGAAGGCCGGCGTATGCGCCAGGAAATGGCGGCCAAAATGCGCTCCGTACTCGATGACCAGCGACTGGTTTCGCTCGATACCCTCTTCTCGCTCGGCGACGGGCTCAACAAGATGGCGGGGGGAGCGCCGGCAGCCAGTCACATGCTCCCGCTGGCCAGCGAACTGCGGGAATTTGAGTTGCCCCGGCCCATTTTTACCGAGAGCGAAAAAACGGAATGGGCTCCCGGGGTTTACGCCAATCGTCATGCCGAACTGCAGGTCCATGTTGATATCACCAAAGTGATCAAGGGACCCGGCTCGAAGGCTCAATTGGAAACAGCCCGGGGACAACTCACGCCGTTTCTCCGCGACGCGGTGGTCGGCCTTAATTACGCCTACTACGAACCGCCGGGTGCCCAGCTCCTGCACAACAACCCTCTCTTTGTCCGCTCCCACGACTTTTCGGGAGAAACCATCATGGGCGTGACCCAGCTCTGGCAGGCTCCTGAATTGTTCAACCAGGGTTCCCCGGCGGGCGGTGGCGCCTACCTGGTTGGCTCCCTGGCCGAGTTGCCCTATGTACTGGCGAGCACGGAAGAAGACTTCATCGCTCCGAAAAACGTGCAAGCCCTCATATGGAAGGAAGTAACGGCAGATCTGTTGGTCAGCGCCACCCTGCCGCGCTGGTGGACCGTGACCAGAAACGAACTCCATGCCGCGGCGCTCTATCAGCGCAGCGGAGACGATCTTGTCACCGCAGCAGCGACGAATCAGGAATTGCGCGAGAAGGTGATGGATATTCTCTCCGGCCGCCTGCCCCCGCAGCGTCTGGGAGAAGTAGAGCAAGCCTTGCATGCCGGTGACGCCGCAGCCAGCCTCGCCCCCTTAACCCCGGCAGATACCTTTTACCTGGCAGCGGAGTTTCGCCATAAATATCCCCAGGAAACAGCATCCTGGGGGGCAGCGGGCGGGGAATTAGATTCCCTCAGCCGGCAAAATTCCGGCGAGGTCAATCTCCAGCGCCTCTCCCGGGACTTTGGCACGCCTCATCCCGTACTAGCGCAGAACTATCGCTGCGAGCTTTTGAACGTACAACCGTTCCCGGCCTTTGGAGGCAATTCCAGCCGCCTTCTGGGCGAGTCATGGGACTCAACCAATCTGTATTGGGCCCGCCTGGCGGATGAAAAGGGTTACTCGCCGATTATGCTCAATCGCCTGGTCCCCGAGTTGACCCGTCACATGGTGGCCAATATTTTCGCGACCGATATTGAAGATTGGCCCGCGCTCACCCGCGCCATGCGAGAAACCGGCGAAGAGTTCAGGCAAGGCAAAATTGCCGTGCCACAGATAACAGAAGCTTCCTCTGCAACCCAGGAAAACGGTGTGCAGGGGGAGTCTCAAATAAGCGCAACCTCGGCCGGTCACAAATAAATGGATATATAGGACACATGATGATGGCAAAGCGACACCTTCTTCTCCTTCCAGCGTTAGTGACTATCTTTTTCGTGGGCGACCGTTTTACCGGTGCCCAGGATGATTCGACGAACATCCGCGTGAACGTCGATCTGGTGCAGCTAAACGTCGCCGTGACTGATAGCAAAGGAAACTACGTGTCCGGTCTCGGGCCCGAGAATTTCGTCATTACCGAAGACAAGATCCCGGAGCGGCTTTCGACCTTTGAGGAGGGCAACGAGGGAACTCGGCAGGTGCTGCAGCCGGGCCCGAATGCAACTCCCGGTAAACCGGCCGTCGCCCCTGCCGGCCCAAAATCGAAATCGCCCGTGGTTCCGGTAAAAGCGGTGGAGAAAAGCACCTCTGCCGTACTTGGTGCGGATGTTTCAACCATCCCTGCGCAGATTACGGGCGCCAATGTCTTTGTCCTCTTCGACACCAGTAACTACATGTATCGCGGCTTCGTGTTCGCGCAGGACGCCATCACTGACTTTGTTCGCTCTCTCGAGGGCGCCAACAAGGTCGCCTTTTACTCTTACAGCCGTGATCTTTCCCGCAACTCTGCGCTTACTGCCGATCGATCCCAGGTTCTGCGCGGCGTGCGCAGCACCGTCGCCGGCGATGATGCCGCGCTCTACAACTGCCTGCTCTTGACCGTGGAAGACGCTGCTCGATACACGGGAAGAAAAGTGGTAGTGGTTTTCTCCAACGGCCCTGACAATGCCAGCCTGGTGCCGCCGGAAGATGTAGCCGAGCTGGCCCAGTCCACGGGCACCATCATCTACATGATCAGCACCCGCGAAGCGCAGTTGGAGCCGATCTCAACTGCGGTCTTTGAGCGCATGAGCAAGGCGACCGGGGGCAAGGCCTATTTCGCCCGCAACTGGGGCGACGAAAAGAAAGCTTTCGCCTTTATCCAGGAAGACCTGGCCCATCTCTATTCGCTCAGCTACTACCCCCAACCCAACCCCAGCCAAGGCTGGCGCACCATCACCGTCAAGCTGGTAGGAAAAGACCTGCAGAAGTACCATGTGCGTACCCGTGCCGGATACCGTCTGCAGCAAGCCCACGCAGCAGCCAACAACTCCGCGGAGTTGGAACCCGCATCCGTACCCAAGTAGCCCCTACGAACCCAAACCTACACAGCCCTGGACACGCGAAGGGTGGGATACCACTGACCTTTCCTTGCAACTCCTAAATATCAACAAAGTCGTAGGAAATCGGACGGGTGCCCCACGTTCGCAACAGCGTACGTGGGCCGAAAACGATGGGGCGTAGCCCCCACGATCGCTTTTTGCCTATCGACCAGCGAGTCCCGGGTGATCCAAACGTACCCCTAAACCCTACGGTTTGGTTCCGGTGCCTTTCATCTTTCCAACACAGGAACCCTCTGATCCCGCAGCACTGGCCGGCTCGCTGCAGGCGAATAACTGCGGCTGGCTCATGACGGTACCGCCTGCCTGCTCCAGGGTGATGTTAACCGGCTCGGCCTGGAATCTGGACCGTTTGTCATCCTGCTCCAGCGACACGCTTTTGAAAAGAAGCGCGTTACCTTCCAGGTGGACATGGATCTGTGTCAATTCCCAAACCGATGGGCCGACCTGTTGTTGTTCGAGCGCAAAGGAGCTGCGCTCCTTCAACCTTCCCAGCAGCCCGCCCCCGAAAGTGACGTCGTGGATCAGGTGGCCCTTTACCTTGCAGATCCGTTGTTGCTGGTTATCGACGACCAGGTCGCCCGTCATGGCGCTGAACACTCGCGCCTCCCGTGTCGGCGGATGAAAGTTTGGCGCCGGCTCGAAGTGCAGCGAGGTCGTAGTCGCGGTCGCTCCTGTTTGTGTCCACACAAACGCCATCGGCAGAAGCTTTAAAAAGTCATCGATCTGCTTGTTGTCGTGGTTCGCTTCGGCCACCTGTTTGTTCTGGGCTCGAGTATCGTGCAGGTATTTCTCAATCAGCTCCCGCTGGCGAGGCTCGGTGAGCTGCAGATCGTCCTTCTCCAAAACTCGTTCCACGTTGCCATGTTGTGTCCCCGCGACCCATTGCAAAATGTGCTCTTTCGGTTTATCGCTCTCTTCCAGGTAAATCCAGTTCGAGTGGTCGTTCTGGTCCGCTATCCGTTCGTTGTCGACGGCCTTCTGAATGATCTGTTGCGCGCTCTGGGCGCTCGCCGTACAGAACGAAACCGCGAACACCCACACCCAGAAAAGCCGTGCCTTTTCCTTGGTCATCTGACTGCCTTCCGCCGGCAAAAAGTTACGGGCTTTTGATGCCGGAACTCCACCGAACGGTTCGTCGAAGTGTCGAATTACTCCGTCAGGCGACAGGCAGGTCGGAACCGTAGAATACGGGATCTAATAGTTCGTCAAGGCCCGTAGGTCCGACCGCTAAACGTCAGCCCAGCCCGGCAGGGCTGGGGTTCGATAGAGGATGATCCCGAGCACCGTAGGTGCGGCACTTACATTCCTCTACGAAGATCTTCGTTGACAGCTACGAAGCATTTCGTATATTGTCCGTTCATGAAGATGAGTAAACCCAATCTGCCCAAGCCAACTGAGGGTGAACTAGAGCTGCTTCGGGTTTTGTGGGCCAAGGGTTCGGCCACGGTCCGCGAGCTTCATGACGCGGTAAGCCTGGAACGCGCTCTGGGCTACACCACGGTGTTGAAGTTGCTGCAGATCATGACTGAAAAGGGTTTGGTGCAGCGCAACGAGGTGGGTCGGGCACATGTTTACCGCACTACGGCAAGCCAGGAAGAGACGCAGAGCCAGCTCCTGAGAGATTTGAGCGAGCGGCTATTTTCCGGCTCCGCCACTCAGCTCGCCATGCACGCATTGGCCATGGAGCCGGCAAGCAGCGACGAGTTAAAGGAAATTCGCAAGCTAATTGACCGCAGGCAGGAGAAACGATGAATCCTCATTTGCAATCTCTGGGCTGGACACTGTTACATTTCTGCTGGCAGGCGGCGGCCATCACCCTCGTCTATCGGCTTGCCGATCTTGCGCTGTCGAAGACGCGCAGTCAGACCCGCTATCTGTTGGCCTTGGGAGCGATGCTGCTCATGCTTGCGAGCGCGCTGGCCACGCTCGCGTATGAGGAGACGCGCGGCAACCCTGACCTGCTTTCGCCCAGCGCCCTTTCCATCGTCGCAAATGCTACGGTCGGATCGGATATCTCCACTGAGCCGCCGCCGAACTGGGCCGGTGCCGCAACGCAACCGGTGTTGCTCCAACTATCGCGATTCTTGCCCTGGCTGGATGTCGCGTGGTTGCTGGGTGTGGCGTGTCTTTCGATCCGCACCATTGGCGGCTGGCGCATGATTGAGCGCCTGCGCCGAAGCGCTCTGGTGGAAGCTCCTGAAGCCGTGCGCGCGAACTTTGCCCGGTTGTGCAAACGGCTTGACATCACCAGCCAGGTCAGCCTTCGTATTTCCGGGCATGTGCAAGGGCCACTCGCGATGGGAATAGTGCGCTCGTTGATCATCCTGCCCGCGTCCGCCCTGATGGCTCTGACTCCGGAGCAACTGGAGTCCGTGCTTGCGCATGAGCTCGAGCACGTACGGCGCGCGGATTATTTCTGGAACCTGATCCTGACCACGGTCGAGACCCTGTTCTTCTTTCATCCAGCGGTGTGGTGGCTTGGTGGCAGGGTGCGGCAGCAACGTGAGCTCTGCTGCGATGACGCGGCCGTCAAGGCATGCGCCGATCCTTTGATTTACGCAACCGCATTGCTGCGTCTCGAAGAACGGCGTAGTCAGCAGCTGAGTTTGGCCATGGCTCTGGATGGACACCGGTCATCGTCTGGCCTTCGTGCACGCATCTCACGCGTCCTGGGCGAGGCCAACGGCGAGGAACGTTCGCGTGAGCTAACCCCCTTACCGCTGGCTCCGGTCTTTGCCGTCTTCCTGCTCGTCCTCCTGACCGGGCCGCAGCTCTTCGCTCGATTGCCGAATACCATGCGGGCTCCAACTGCGCCGACAGCGTCTACTTCCGCGCCATCCGGGGTCAGGCTTCCGCCTCCCGCGGCTTCGCCTGTCGCCGCGGCCGCTCCCGCAGAGCCCGTGCCCACTCCCGGGAACGACCATGCCGTTGAACCCTCAACCGCGCCTGCTCATGCTGAAGGACTGGACGCCGGTGCGTCTGGCCCAGCCAATGCGGAACAACAACCCACCCCGCCAAACGCATCCGCGCCCAAGACCGACTATATCGATGGCATGCGCGCTGCCGGCTATGACGTGGACATCGACAAGTACATCGCCATGAAAATCCAGGGCATTACTCCGGAATACGCCAAGGCGATGGCAAACGTCGGCTTTGGCAAACCCTCCGCCGGCGACCTGATCGCGATGAAGATCCAGGGTGTCACTCCGCAGTACGTATCTGAGCTGCACGCCGCGGGCTTACAACCAGGCAGTATCGGTGACCTGATCTCTTATCGCATCTTCCACGTCACGCCGGAGTTTCTCGCCGGGATGAAAGCTGCCGGCTTCGACTCCATCCCCCCTGGAAAAGTGATTGCACTCCGTGTTCAGGGGGTGACTCCTGAATACGCCAAAACCGTGAAACAGCAATATCCCAACGCTACGCTGGATGAATTGGTCCAGCTTCGTATCTTCCACATAGACGATGCATTTCTCGCCTCTGCCAAGCGTCATGGCTTTACCTCGCTTTCGATTCAGAAGCTGGTGCAACTGCGTATTTCCGGCCTGCTGGACGATTCGGCCACGGAGGCGAAATGACCGGCGTCGTGGTTCTGACTGCACTCCTGGCGGCATCCACTGGCCTGTTCCTCCAGGCGGAACAGCATCTTCGCACGCTGAACGGATCGTGCAGCATCGCCGCCACTTCCAATGAAGCCGAAGTGGATCTCCGGCTGGAGAGCGCCGCGTGTAGTGATAGTGAACGCTGTGCTTCCAACCAGACTCAGGAACCGATAAGCGCCTTCCTGGGCTTCACGCTCGCGGATCTACGGCGCGAGGGTGCGCACGTGGACGCTGTGATTCGCGCCGAGGCCGGCACCCTCACCTGCTCCGGTGCAGTGCATGATGGAAGACTTAGCGGTGCTTTCAATTTCGTACCCGATCCGGCATTTGCCGACAGCATGTTGCAGATGGGATATCGCGATCTCGATGAGGAAAAGCTACAGGCGTACACCCTGTTTCGCATTGGGATTGCCTGGGTCCGGTCCTTGCAGGCCGCCGGTGTGAGCGGTATGGATTCGGGAAATCTGATCGCGCTGCGCATTTTCCACGCAGACACGGACTACGTCCATAGCTTGAACGCGCTCGGTTACCCGGCTCCGGATGCCGGCAAGTTGATCGCCCTGCGTGTGCACCGTGTCGATGCGGAAGAAGTGAAACAGATCCGCGCTCTCGGCTACCAGCCCACGCTCGATGAATTGATCCAGATGCGCATTTTCCACATCACACCGGACTTCATTCACCGTATGCAGGCCAGGGGTCTCAACCACCTGACCATCAGCAAGCTGGTTCAAATTCGAATCTTCGATTTGGCGGAATAGCATCGTGTGCCAGGGCCCACCCGCTGATCCATTCAGCGGCATCAGAGCGGGTGGAGAGATCCAAATCTGCGGAATGCGCGAGTCTTCCGGGATTAGACTGCTCTGATGTTTTGTATCTTTAGCCCCTGCTATGGCGCACCCGAAAAATGACAGGAGCTAAAGAGCCTGGAAAAACTCGAAAGCCGAATCTCTAGCCCTTGGGCGCCCCAAACTGATTCAGCCCTGGAAACGCGAAGGGTGCCCCAGGTCTCGCTTTTGAGACCTGGGATCCTCCTAGGAAAGGCCAGTCGAGTCCGCCCTAAAGGCCGTACCGCCAGGAAAAACTCTCGGTAAAAGGGCGCGGTCCAGTAAGCGGGGCGGGAAACAATGAAATTTGATCATCTTGATAAAACAATGGACTCAGCACACTCGAATTGGAGGCACGGCGCCCAAGCGAAGCCATCGAGCGGCATTGCCCCGGTGTGTCAACGGCTAACGTGAGTCACATCTATGCCGATGAATGCCAATGGGGAAAGGAATAGTCGCCCCTGGGAACCCCATATTCCTTTTCGTTGAAGCACTCGGTGAAAATTGACACACCATGCACACCGGACAAGGCCCGGCTCATCCTGAGACTGGACAACAGGTCGGCTCCACCCTGTATCCGGTCCCAAAGGGGAAACAAGTAGGAGCACCGTCCGATGCCCACAGTTCCCTCCGATCGCCTCGCCGATATTTACGACTATCGACTGGTCGCCCTATCCGTTTTGATTTCGATGCTCGCTTCCTTCGCTGCGTTGGACCTCGGAGGCCGGGTAACGGCTTCGCGCGGCTCCGCTCGATCCATCTGGCTGATGGGTGGCGCCGCAGCCATGGGAATCGGCATCTGGTCCATGCACTACATCGGAATGCTCGCCTATAGCCTTCCGGTACCCATTTTCTACCATTGGCCCACAGTCCTGTTGTCTCTCCTGGCTGCTATCCTCGCGTCCGCCGTTGCACTGTTCGTCGTGAGCCGGAATGAAATGGGGCCGCTGCGCATTGGCATGGGCGGCCTTCTCATGGGGAGTGGTATCGCAACCATCCACTACGTCGGCATGGACGCCATGCGTCTACCGGCAACGTGCCACTATTCTGTCGGCCTGGTAGCGTTGTCAGTCATTCTGGCCATCGTGATTTCGCTGGTCGCCCTCTGGCTGACCTTCCATTTGCGGGCCGAAATCAACTCCATGACTTGGCAAAAGCTGGCCAGCGCCACGCTGATGGGGGCCGCCATCCCAGTCATGCATTACACCGGCATGGCCGCGGCTAGTTTCAGGTTCACGGCTGTCCCTCCAAATCTGATCCACTCCGTCAAGATCTCTTCCATTGGCATCGTTGGCATCGTTGGCATCGGCGGCGTGGCCTTCATGACTCTTTCTATAGCGATATTGACATCGCTCGTCGACCGCCGTTTTTCGGCGCAGTCCCTGGAACTGCAACAGAGTGAGCAACGCTATCGGCAACTGGTGGACTCGGCTATGGTGATTCTTTGGCGCGCAGGTTTAGATGGCGCCGGCTTCACTTATGTCAATCAAGAGGCAGAAGATCTCCTCGGCTACCCGATAGAACACTGGACCGGCACATCGACCTTTTGGATCGATCATCTTCACCCGGAAGATCGCGAGGCGGTGGAGTCGTGTTGTCGCGCGGTCGCTGAAAACCGGGCTCCCCAGCATCTTGAGCACAGGATGATCGCTGCCGATGGCAGAGTGGTGTGGCTAAGGACTTCCATCCATCTCGTTTCCAGCCATGGGAAGACCGAAGAACTCGCCGGAGTGATGGTGGACATCACAGACCGGAAACTGGCAGAAGACGCTGCCGAGGAGACCAGCCGCACCAAAAGCCAGTTGCTGGCGGAAATCAGCGGCCTCTACGACCAAATGAAGGTGTTTTCCGACTGGATCGCGAAGACCAACAAAGTCGTTAAGGTTGAAAACGCCCGCATGAGCAGCGAATTGGAGATTACCCAGCGACTCCAGCAGATGATGCTGCCACTCGACGAGGATCTGCGCAAAATCCCTGGCCTCGACATCTCCGGTTCGATGGAACCGGCCACAGAAATCGGCGGCGACTACTATGACGTCGTCTGCCATGACGGCGCAGTCGTTATCGGCATCGGCGACGTTACCGGCCACGGCCTGGAAAGCGGAGTCATCGCCATTATGGTCCAGACTGCGGTCAGAACTCTATTGGCCAGCGGGCATTTCGAAAGCAGAAAGTTTTTTGAGGCTCTCAACCGCGTGATCTACGATAACGTCCGCCGCATGCGCTGCGATCGCAACCTCACCCTGAGTCTGCTTCATTATCAGGACAAAGTCGTTACTATCAGCGGGCAGCACGAAGAGGTTCTGGTCGTCCGCGGCGACGGCATCCTGGAAAGACACGACACGCTCAACCTTGGCTTTCCGCTGGGTCTGGAAGAGGACATTTCCAGCTTCATTGGCGAAGCAACGGTTCCCTTGCGTTCCGGCGACGTAATGGTCGCTTACACCGACGGCGTCACCGAAGCCACGAATGACGCCGGCATTGCCTTCGGCGTCGAACGGCTCTGCGAGGTGGTGAGAACTAGTCACCAGCAACCGGCCGGCGCAATCCGCGAGGCCGTCCTCAGTAGTCTTCGGAACTATACCGAGGGCCAGAATTTGCTCGACGACGTCACCCTGCTCGTTATCAAGCCTGCCTAGCTTCCAGGAACGGAATAGCTACAGAAAATGGCCGCCGAGCCGATGAATAGGTTTATGAAACCTCGGCGCGGAAAGGACGCCAATCGCCATGCCAGGCGCCCCGGGCAACTTGATGAGCGAGATCGACCGGCCGGAAGACAGTTCTCGGATGCACCAACAGAGGAGCCTAGCCTTGTTTCCTGATGTGCCCCAGGGTTCGCCTCACGCAAGCTATGCGATTGAGCCCGACGAACTCCAGCGCCTCCCCTCGGAACT
>Ga0182015_10007592_pt1 | contig 10541 bp, 8 predicted proteins | sample 712P3MmetaG_FD_120478 | JGI IMG/M metagenome (GOLD analysis project Ga0182015, IMG submission 120478) | Permafrost microbial communities from Stordalen Mire, Sweden - 712P3M metaG | ecosystem: Environmental > Terrestrial > Soil > Wetlands > Permafrost | place: Sweden: Stordalen | collected... | reverse complement strand
TGACAACGAGCGTGCGCTGCAAGCTCTGGAAGAAGCATTCGGCGATCGGGAACCCTGCCTCGTAAGTCTCAAAGTGGAACCTATTTTTGATCCGCTGCGAGACGATAACAGGTTCGCTGATATGATCCGACGAGTCGGCCTGAAACCGTAATCTACAGCGCGAGATCGCTCCCGGATGGTCAGCGATCCGGACGTAATCCAGATGGGCAGCGAGCGCATCAGTACCGGGTCTTATGGGAAGTGATCGGGCATCGACCGCAGCCGCTTCAGAGGCAGTCTTTTCCTCTTGCCTGCAAAGTCGGATTTTCGGTAACTTCATCTTTTGGAGACATTCGATTTCCCGCGGTCAGGATTCGCCAGGTGCTCTTCGGGCCGTCTCTGCGCACTCAGAGACGTCGAACGCGGGAAAACAAACGCTAGTGTCAGGCTTCTTATAGGGGACGTTGTAGCCCGCCAGGGCGGCAGAATCTGGAAGCTTCCCCGCCGCCAACAGAACTCTAGAGAGTGACCAAGAACGGCTCTCTTTGGGGTGTCGTTGGCTGTGGAGAGTTAGTAGACACTCTTGGCGCGTTGGTGCTTAACCAGTAACTTACGGTTAGGCGACAATCCAGGAACTACCCAATTCGCGGTCTTCCGGGCATCGTTGGAGCGGTCTCAATGACCAGCGCAGTCACAAAGCTATCGCGGCCACGGGTGTGCTTGAGCCGCAAGCGGCCGACGACATGTCCACACCGAAATATGATTGCCGGAACGGTCAATGCGGGCCGGCGAGCGATGCTTGAGTTCTCTCGCGACAGCCGGCAAACTCAAGACACCATGAAGGTAATGCAGTATTGAGTGCGTGATAGCATGTTCCATAATCTTCGGCCCCACGAAATGCCCTTGATCCGATTTGAAGAATTCGAGTTAGACGAGCAGACGCTTGAGCTGCGCAGGAATGGAACGCGCGTTCGGATCCAGCAACAACCGACACGCGTGCTGGCATTTCTCCTCAGCCATCAGGGCAAGCTAGTCACACGGCAGCAGATTCAAGACGCAATCTGGGGCCAGGACACTTTCGTCGATTTTGAACAGAGCCTTAACTTCTGTATTCGCCAAATTCGCATCACTCTCGACGATCATGCAGAAGGCCCGCGATTCATCGAGACTCTTCCCCGGCTTGGCTATCGCTTTATTGGGGCTGCCGAGATCATCCGTAACGGCGGAACTGCGACTACGCGCAGTCGCATCCGGATTGGGGTCCTGCCTATTGAAGATCCAGGAGGTCCGGCTGAGGACTATTTCGCTATCGGGTTGACCGAAGATATGATCTCCGCGCTTTCGCACATCGATCCCGCAAGACTGCGTGTGACTGTCGGCCCGCGTTCGCCGGGCGGAATTCTGCCTAAGGAGGAACTCGATCGCCTGCAGCGGGAATTCGATCTCGATTACCTGCTGCGGGGTTCGGTCCGGCGCTCTGCGGAAGCCATTCGCATCACTGCTCAATTGCTCGACCTCAGCGACAAGAGCGTGTTGTGGTCGGAAGTCTACGATCGCAAATCGTCTGACCTGCTCGGCGTGCAGGAGGAAGTGACAAGAAGGGTAAGTCAATCTCTGGCTTTGGAATTGCTTCCGGGAGCGGCTGTGGGATCGAGAAAGTATGCGCGATCCTCCGCTGCGTATGATGCCTACCTGAAAGGCCGCTTCTTCTGGCATAAGATGACGCCCGATGCTACACGCAGCAGTATCGCAAATTTCAACGAGGCGCTGGCCATTGACCCCGAATTCGCACCTGCCTATGCGGGTTTAGCCGATTGCTACGCGCAGATGGGGTCAATCAGACTGGGCATGCTGAGACCATTCGAGGCACTGGCGAAAGCGCGGCACCACCTGCAACGCGCGATGGAACTCGATGACACGATGGCCGAAGCGCATTGCACGTCGGCATTGATCAAGATTTGGTACGATTTTGACTGGCCTGGGGCGGAACGGGAGTTTAAGGTAGCGATTAGTCTGGACCCGGGTCAGGTCACCGCCCTGCTCTGGCAGTCCCTGTATCTGAGTGCGATGGGGCGACATCAGGAAGCCATCGCTTCCGTGCAGCGGGCAAGAGACTCCGAGCCGCTGTCCCCAATCGTCAACATATACCTCGGTGCAGCCCGCGCGCATGCGGGACAGTACGATCTTGCAATTCGCCAACTGAACCAGACCATCGAATTGGATCCGCATAACTACCGGACCTACATGTTTCTTGGACGGGCGCTGAGCGGGGCCGCCCGCTATCGAGAGGCTATCGAGGCGTTTAAGAAGGCACTCTCCATCAACCCCGACAATCTGGAAGCACTCGCATTCACGGGCGTGGCGAAGGCTGCTGCAGGCGACCGGCCGGGCGCACTTATGATTTTAGAGCAAGTGGTCGCAGCCGAGTGCAGAACGGAGCCGGCCATCCTTGTTGCCTGCATCTGCGCCAGCCTGGGCGACGATGCGCAGATGTTCCATTGGCTTCAGAAGGCGGTGGAGAAGAAATCGACACCCATTTATATCGTCCTTCTCACCGAGTGCTTTCGCAAGTATGAGTCCGATCCGCGGTTTCATTCCTTCCTGGCTTCGGTTGGCTTGTCGCATCGGGCCAAAATCTAAGGCGTGGGAAGGATGTTCTGGTTGAATTGGAAGAAGTTGTCGGGATCGTACTTCCTCTTAAGTTCCGCCAGTCGCCCGTAGTTGGCGCCATACGAAGCGCGCACTGCCGCAGGTCCCTCATCTCCGAGATAGTTCACGTATCCATCCGATGCGCCAAAGCCTTCCAGTACCGATGCGAGTCCCCGCGCCCAATCGATGCATTTCTCTGTCAGATTGACATCACTCCATGCGGCCATGACGTTGATGCTGTAATGGGTCCGTCGCAGGCCGAACGCAGTTTCGGTGGCCGGAACTCGACTAGCCGCGCCGTGCATGTGCTCGAGAACGACCTGCGTCTGTTCCGATGGCAAATACCCGGCATGTTCGACAATTGCACGAATTGCTTCATCCGTGAGTTCGCAGAGGAAAGGGCATTTGAAGTAGTAGTGCAGGCCGGCTGGAGCCGAAAAATCGAGCATCGACTGCACTTCGGAGTACTTCTTTTCGCCGGTCAGGTCCGCTGCCGGGGGCTCAGTCAAATAGAACAGCTTGCTGACATTGGCGCCTTCTGAGCGCGATCCGCTATGACACATGGCAATCGCAACCATGGGATGTCCATGGCCGATCATGAGCGCAGCATAGGCGGTGAGTTCATCGGGAGCCTTGGCAGTGACATCGCGATAAAGGCGGAGGAGATCGATGGCGCTGCTTCTCGGATAGAGCAGAAGACCGCCATGCACCGATGGGAGCGAATGCAGACGGAATTCAAGCGCGGTGACGATACCGAAGTTGCCGCCTCCGCCTCGAATCGCCCAGAACAGGTCTTCATTCTGTGTCGCACTGACGGAAATGTGCGCCCCGTCGGCGCTGACCAGGTCGGCCGAAATCACGTTGTCGCAGCTTAACCCATGCTTGCCCATCAGCCAGCCCAGACCGCCGCCGAGGGTCAAGCCGCAGACTCCTGTAGAAGAAATCACGCCTCCCGTGGTGGCTAACTGGTACCGTTCACACTCCCGGTCGAACTCTCCCCATTTGGCGCCGCCTTGCGCAACCGCGGAGCGAGCCCGCGGGTTTATCTGGACGCCACTCATGAGAGAGAGGTCAATCATCATGGCGTCGTCAGCTACCGACTTGCCGGCGACGCTGTGGCCGCCTCCGCGCACGCAGACCGCAAGCCTCAGTTCGCGGGCGATGCGCACAGCCTGCATGACCTCCGCAATGCTGGTGGCGCGGACGATCATGGCGGGCTTGCGATCGATCATGCCGTTCCAGATGCGCCGGGCCACATCGAAATCAGGGTCGCCACTGGCAAGTACCTGGCACTGAAACTTCGCGCACAATACGGGTAAATCCATCTCGTTATACCTCTCAATCTGCCGATCCCTTCACGGAGAGTAACGCACCTTTTGCGATATCTTTGCTGAGTTCTGAATGAGCCGCAACTCCGATCAAACTCAGCCGCAACTCATTTCCCCCTCATTTACGCCAGGCAAAATTGCAGCACAGAATCGCTTTCAACAACGGCGTAACCGAGGGCGGAAGCGCCAATCTCAAGACTGGAGAAATTCTCATGAAAAGCACAAGTTTTCTAGCTATACGGGCTGCGATAGCCGGACTGGCTCTCGCAACCATGTTTGGTCCCTACGCCCATGCCGGCTGCGGCCTCTATAGTCCAGTGCCACACCACGCCAATTGGCAGCCCCAGATTGCCTCGCCGCGGCTTGTACAGGCGGCTCTGGCCATCGACGACGATCATGCTACCACGCCGGAACCCAGCATCGTCGGAACCTGGAAAGAGCATTGGATCTCCGAGGGCAGTGAGGGAATCAAGGACGGCACCGAGGTTGATGCTGGCTACGCTCAGTGGCACAGTGACGGCACTGAGATCAATCTTTCCGGCCTGCGTAGTCCCTTGACCGGCAACGTTTGCATGGGTGAATGGATAAAAACCGGCGCGTGCTCTTATCGGATGAACCACTTTGGAGTCTCGTACGACCCCACGGGGGTCAACCTCGTGGGCCCCGCCCGCATCCAGCAATGGCTAACCCTCGATGCCAAAGGGAATTCAACCTCGGGAAAATTCACCATCGATCAGTATGACGAGGCGGGCAATCTGCTCGCTCACGTGCAGGGCAAAATCATCGGAACCAGGGTGACCATGGAAACCGGATTCCAAGAAGTAGAGTAAGTTGAATCCTGATTGGCAATCGCGGGTCTCGCTCGGCGTCGACTCGATCGAAGCGTGACCTGCGTTTGCAGATCGGACCGCTAGAGCCCCATATAGCGTAATTGCGTGGGCTAAAGAGCCTGCGTGAGAACTCGACTTCCCTCAGGGGACAACTTTACGGGCTGCGCAAAAGCTCTGTTTTGTATCAGGGCACGACTTTGGTGTGCCGAAAACGATTGAAAAAGATGTGCGCTTTAGCCCCTGAGGGCTCCTTTACGGGACTCATGCAGACTCTAAAAGCCGTCTAGGGCAGTGTCATTTACGGGCCGCAACAAAGCAGTCCCGCAGAGTCTGCCCCGAGCTTGTCGAAAGGGACGGCACAGCCACCGGCGACCAGACCGCCGATCGTATCCTTGAACCCATTCTGAAGAGCAATCGTCTGCGCCGTAATCGACGTTCGCGTCAAGGCGCTTTACTCTTCGCGACTCAGCTGCGGTTGGATGTCTTGCACATATGTACAACTGCGCCGCCCTTTTCAAAGCGGACCTCGTCCATCAACGCTTTCATCAGATAGACCCCACGGCCGGAAGTGCGCAGCCGATTTTCCGTTGCGGTTTGGATCGGGCAGAGTACCAGTGTCAAACCCTTGTCCCTCGTCCTGAACCGTGATCGAGACTTCTCCGTATCGAGTGCAACGGCACGTCACGTAAACGCGCTTGTGATGATCCTCCCCGTTGCCGTGGACTACGGCATTTTCCAGCGCCTCATTGAGCGCTATCTCAATGTCTGTTTCACTCTCGTACATGCTTCGAAACTTTCCAATGAAATGCATGAGTCGGTCTACCAATGGCGAGATAGCCTGGATTTGACTCGGGAAGGACGGACGCAACTCAACAAAGTAAACGCCATCAGATATGCAAGGTAGGAGAGAGAGTGTGTGTGTTTGAGCCATGTCTGCCAACTCCATTTGTAATTTGCAGCCTTTACTTCCACCCGCTGCACGAGGTCTTGATATTCGTAGTTTCGCGCCTGCGCCAGGGTGAGTTCGGCATTGAACAGTGACCGCTAGCTATGCTTGGGAACATGCCGGATGCCTCATCTCTACAACGCTAGCCCGTAGGCAATTTGTTCACGTTCCAGTCTCCCCCGAGAGCCTTGGTCAGCAGGACGCTGGCGTCGAGTTGTCTGCGCCGGATATCGATGTCATTCTGTTCGTTGCTAAGAGCAGTCGTTTGTGACGTCACAACCTGAAGGTAGGTATCTATGCCCCCAGCGTAACGGTTCATAAATATACGAAGGGTTTCTTCTGCCGCAGCGGTCGCACTGTGCTGCTGTTGCGACTCTCCTGCGAGAATGCGCAGAACGGCGAGATTGTCCTCGACCTGCTGAAAAGCTGTAAGGGTCGTCTGGCGGTAATTCGCTACGTTCCCATCATAGGCGGCGATGGCTGACTCTTTGGTCGCGCGCCGCCGTCGGGCATCAAAGAGCGTCTCAGAAAGGCTGGGACCAACTGCCCAGAAGCGGCTGGGCCAGTTCAGCCAGTTGGTGGCCGAGGTTCCCTCAAATCCTGCCAGGGCACTTAGGTTCAACGTGGGATAGTAAGCGGCCTGGGCAATACCAATTTGTTCATTGGCGGCGGCCATTCGCCGCTCGCTAGCCGCTATGTCCGGCCGGCGCTCCAGCAACTCGGACGGCAACACCTCCGGAATCGCGGGAATCGCCGGCGTGTGAAGATCAATGGGGCTGGGGGGCAGACTGAAGTTTGCAGGTGGCTTGCCGATCAGGATGGCGATCGCATGCTCATACTCAGCACGTTGCACCATAATGTCTGTGTCGAGAACCCGGGCATCCTCCAGTTGCGTGCGAGCCTGCGCTACATCCGATTTTAGGTGCAGCTCCGCCTTCGAATCTGTTTTCCGTAAGCCCCAACGCTCTGCTATAGGCCTGTACCGTTTCGTTGAGCAGCTTTTCTTCTGGGTCTGCACTCCGCAGCTCAAAATAGTCGTGCGCCAACTCCGCCTGTAAGCTCAACCTCGCTGCAGCCATGTCTGCCGCGCTTGCCTGAGTCTGTTCCTTCGCTGCGGTGACGCTGCGCCGAATACGGCCCCAAAGATCAATCTCCCATGACAAATCGACCGGAAGAACGAAATCGCCGCCTCCGTTGTTGACCTGGGTCGGTGGAAAGTAGGGCTGGTTCGCAGAGTCACGCACCGTGGAAATGCTCGGTGCAACTCCAATGGTCGGCGCCTCGGCTGAACGATTGAAGCGAATCGCAGTGCGCGCCTCGCGGTAGTTCGCTTCGGCAATCTTCAGTGTCTGATTCGTCGAATCTATCTGTGCTTCCAACGCATTCAACTGAGGATCACCGTAAATCTCCCACCAGTTTCCTGGAGGTGTTTGATCGCCCGGCTGAGCAAGCTTCCAACCATCGCTCGCCTGAGACGGAGCGGAGGCCTGTTCTTTGAAGGCCGGCGCCATAGGCGTTGACGGTTTCACATAGTTTGTCCCGACCATGCAGCCAGCAAGAAGGATAGTCACGATCGACAACAGAGATGGAATCAGCCTGGCTTTCATTTCGATTCTCCTGCTTTTGGGGCATTGGTTCGAACCGGGGTTCCTGTAGTGAGCGAGTCCGAGGGATTCACGATCACCTGATCCGCTGGCTTGAGTCCGTCGATCACCTCGACAGTCGAGCCATAGTCACGCCCGATCGTTATCGGCACCAGTTCAGCATGATCACCCCGAACCACTCCAACCTGAAGTCCTTCAGACCTGAACAACAGAGTGTTTGCAGGGATGATGAGTGAGGAGGCTGCTTTCTTTGAATTGGCGGGAAGTTTGAGATGCACGAAGACATAGGCACCTGGCTTGATGCGTCCATCGCGATTGTCGATATCAACTTCCACGTTCAATTTGCGTACGTCTCTAGGACAAATTGGGCGACAAGGACAAATTCGGCCCCTGGACCCGGCAGTCTTATTTGTGCTTAGCTTATCCGGCCTTCGACAACAACGCCACCTGACCCAATGACTTTCGATACCAATTCGAAATCGTGCAAGCAGGCAAATCATGAAATCCAACCCTTTCGACTGGATAATCCGTCCATCCTTACCTACAATGTCCGACATTCAACGTCGCATGGTCGAACTCACCGGCAAACAACTGCAGCTTGAGCCGCTGACACAGCTACAGACCCGCCCGGCGCCTCCCACACCACCGCCGCCTCGTGCGTCCCGAAGCCAACCTTCGGCGATGCCGCACTCTACGGCGTCGCGGGGCTGGCCGTATGCGGCTTGGCCCCACACAGCGAAGCCCATCCCGCCGCCATCCTCCTCCAGTTGCTGGCCGCGTTCGGCAATGCCGTTGGCCCCGCGCCCCACTGCATGGTCGATGCCACCCGCTGTTGGTATGAGCTAAACGACACAGACGGACCAACGCATTTAGTCGAGACTTCTAACAGAGGTACTCTAAATGGCTCAAGCCAAAGCGACCAGAAGCATCATCGACACTCACCGGCACATTTTCGGTCCGAAACTGCGCCAGAAATTCGTTGAGAATATAGGGTTTGACGACTCAAAGCCGTTGCCGCAGGCCAATGCTGGCGAAATGTTTTTCTATCGTGAGTCGGTCGACGTTGATTATTCGATGGAGATTCAGCGGCAGAGTGGAGTCTCGTCCTGCGTAAACAGCTATGGTGGCGAGGTGGAGACGTTCGCCCAGCACATCATTAAGGCAAACACCACCGACACGCTTAAATTCCTGAACGACGAGTCTTTCGAACTGCGAGATAGATTTCCCGACGATGTTGCTTGCATGGCCAACGCTCATGCTCTTGAAGAGAGTTCGCGTGAGGTCATCGATCCACTGATTTCAAACAAAGAAGCTTGCTGCATCAGCATCTCGACCAGCTACGGAGCCGGTGCCGATCAGATCTTTCTTGACTCACCCAGAGCCGAATGGCTATGGGAGTACGCGCAGGCCAAGGATGTTCTGGTTCACATTCATCCTCCTCTCGTATCGATAGGCGCTGCTGCAATGCAGCAGTATAGGCTTATCGAAGCCGTAGGCCGGCCGTTCGATACGGCCCTCTCGGCCGCCCGCATGATCTATAGCGGCGTCTTTGACAGATACCCTAAGCTGAAGGTTCTCTTCGTCCACATGGGCGGAGCCCTCGCCCCCGTGATTTGCCGACTCGATTGGAACTGGGAGTTGAACTATAAGAACATTCAAAACCCACCTATCCAAAAGGTGGATAAGAACCTTCGTAAGCCTTCGGAGTACTTCAAGTCGAATATCTATGTGGATACCATGGGACCAAGCACGATCGGTCTCAAGGCCATGATCGAGATGTGCGGCGTTGACCGCGTACTGTTTGGAACCGATTTCGGGCCGGTCCCAATGAGCCCAAAGCTGCACATCGACCTTGTGGACGACACCATCACTGACGCTGGAGATCGCGACAAGATTTTCTCCACCAACACACTCGCCTTGCTCCGTTTGGCTGAAAGTGCACCTCGACTCGTGCCCCGAGCTGCTTAGTCTTCATGCGCGAGCCCCTGGGAAAGAACGTTGAGTTCCCAGGGGCAAGGCGGCAATTGTTTTGGCAATTTTTACATGAAGGCGAGCGCAGGCCCGACTTTGGGGCCGTAAAGCTTTGCACAGGAACATCCAAGCAATCAATGTCTTGTGATCCACGTTGTTGCTCAGCGATCAGCTGATGAACGTGCGACTATCAACAAGTCAGGTCTGCAAATTGTGAACGCTAACGCAAAGGAAACAGCCATGACAGAAGCACTCGTAGAACCCCTCGTCAACGCAACGCTCCAACCCATTCGCGGCAACGAAGGCGCGCCAATTCTTGGTCCAACCAACCCCGCTCGCGAAGCTCAGAGCCCGGGGCGGCTCGCGCCGCCCGTTACGGACCACGGTACGATGCCGAACCTCAAATGGACTTTTGCGGATAGCCACAACAAGCTCGAGCAAGGCGGTTGGGCACGTCAGACTACGGTGCGTGAGATGCCCATTGCGACGGAGCTTGCTTGCGTAAATATGAGGCTCGAGGCTGGCGTAATCCGTGAAATGCATTGGCACAAACCCGCGGAATGGGGCTTTATGATCAAGGGAAACGCGCGTGTGACCACCGTCGATGAACAAGGCCGTACATATCAGGCCGACTGCGCCGAAGGTGATCTGTGGAACTTTCCCGGCGGTATCCCGCACTCCATTCAAGGCCTCGCTGGTGAAGGGTGCGAGTTTCTACTCGTCTTTGACGATGGAGCATTCAACGAGGAAGAGACGTTTCTCGTAACAGATTTCCTGGCGCATATCCCTAAATCTATTCTCGCGAAGAACTTCAATGTAAGCGAAAGTGCATTTGCCAACATCCCTAAATCGGAGCTGTATATCTTTCGCGCGAATATCCCTGGCGCGCTGGCTCAGGATCGTGTAGTCGGAGCTGGACCGACACCCGTGACTTACACCCATAGGATGGCTGCACAGGAGCCGATCCGTACGGGCAGTGGCACCGTACGAATCACAGATTCGACTAACTTTCCAGCAGCCGCCACCATCGCGGCCGGCCTGGTAGCGGTAGAACCAGGTGGCATGCGCGAGTTGCATTGGCACCGCACGTCCGACGAATTGCAGTATTACCTCGAAGGTCAGGGCCGGATGACTGTGTACGCCTCTAACACCAATGCAGGCACGTTCGATTACCGGGCCGGTGACGTCGGCTACGTTCCTAAGGTCATGCCACACTACATCGAAAATACCGGGA
>Ga0182015_10007591_pt1 | contig 10542 bp, 7 predicted proteins | sample 712P3MmetaG_FD_120478 | JGI IMG/M metagenome (GOLD analysis project Ga0182015, IMG submission 120478) | Permafrost microbial communities from Stordalen Mire, Sweden - 712P3M metaG | ecosystem: Environmental > Terrestrial > Soil > Wetlands > Permafrost | place: Sweden: Stordalen | collected... | reverse complement strand
GAATAATCACTAAGTGCCGTCTCAATCTTTACGCGCGGAAATAGGCTGTATTCGCAGGCCTCACGATGGGTCGATCGCCTGCGGGACAGGGTTTGCCTTCGTGACCGACCAGCAAGTGCTTCAACACTGCGTTGAGGCTTCGGTGTTTTCTGCGGCTGAGTTCGGCGTCTTCGTAAAACGAGACGTCTCTGGATCTTCGAACTCTCTTTACCGCGCGCAACACCTGCGCGGCTTCCAGCTTCAAAGTCTCTAGCTCTTTACACATATTGTTTTCGCTGCGGTCCGGCATTCTACGATTTGGGCTACAGCTTTCAACGGTACTTTCGTACTCCGCTGTGGATTTCTTGTTGCGGTAAGCCAACACTGCGCAGCAATTCTTCTTTTTGCCGAGCCTTACGGCTCTACCGGCGGGAGTTTTCTCAATCGGTCTTGCCCTACCGGATTGTCAACTTCTGCGTGCGGCTTTCACCTGATTGCCGAAACACGCTCGCACCTCGAGACTGATCAGTGGGAGACGAACTTCACTATGAGCGACGACAAAATTCTTAGTTTGGGTCCGTTAGGTCCAGGCCCCGATCTGCCAGAGCAGCCTGAACCGGCGCCGCCTCAACCGGAAGAGCCGGTTCCTCAGCCGCCGAATCCGGAAATGCCACCGCTGGGACCCGAAGAGCCGCATATGCCTCCACCTGATCCCGACCCTGATCCAATGCCAAATCCTGTACCGACGCCCGGTGAGCCAGGCTGGTCGGTGTAGTCACTGCGAAGGTGTGCGCAAAATTTCGATGCGCTGAACCGGTTCACAGTCAGCCGCCTTTAGGCGGTACAAGTCCAGCGTACGCACCCGGTCTTGACAGCCGCCCCGGAGATGACCACAATGGCGTAGGCGAACAAAAAGCGAACATGCTGACGCCTCCTTTCTCCCATGGCCGCCGCCTCTTTCCTTGCTGCTCTCCGCTCCAAAATCGAACTCGATCTCCGCGGACGTGTCCTTTCTCCCTTCAATTATCGCGACCGCAACGTATTTGAAATTGTTTCTACCGGGATTCCGGAAATCGATGCCGCGGTCGGCGGATTGCCGCGGGGCGCGATGACGGAAATTTGCGGCCCGCCTTGCTCAGGCCGGACGAGTTTGCTGATTTCGGCTTTGGCCGCGCGAACCAGGGACGGGGAAGCGTGCGCGCTCGTAGACGCACGTGACAGCTTTGACCCTTATCTGGCAAGTGCGGCGGGTGTTGCGCTGAAGCAATTGCTGTGGGTGCGCTGTCAGAACGCCGACCAGGCGCTGCGAGCAACCGATCTACTCATTCAAGCCGGCGGATTCGGACTGGTGGCCGTAGATCTGAGCGATATTGCGCCGAAGATCGTGCGCTACGTGCCGCTAAACGCGTGGTTTCGCTTTCGCCGGGCGGTGGAAGATACGCCGACGATTTTGATGGTGATGGAGCAGGAGGCCAACGCCAAGACGTGCGCGTCGCTGGTGCTGCGATTGAAAGCGCGGCCCGCGGAATGGACGGAAGCGAATGTGAAACGAAAGCGCGACGTTAATTTTATGAAGTATCCGTTTGGGCGGCTGCTGAAAGGGTTTGAAATTGGCGCGGATGTGGCGAGGTCGCGCGTGCAGTCCGCTAAGGACTTATCCGGGGACGAAAATGTGGTGAATGAAGCCGCGGCGCATGCATTTCGCACGCGTGGCGCGCCGGATCGTGCCGGAATTTTTGAAACGGCCATGATATGGAGTGATTTCAGAGGCTGATTTGAACATAGATTCGCGTTCACGATCGGACCGGGATGGTAACGCCGGCATCCTTGCCGACGGATTTAGGACTGAGATGGCGCTGAGGAAATCGCCAGCAAGGATGCTGGCGCTAACGGGGTGGGTATGGCGTTTGCTTGCATTTATGTTCCGGAGTTTATGGTGCAGTCCGTGGTTCGCGCCGAACCTGCGTTACGCGGAGGTGCGCTTGCACTGATCAGCGGGAAACCGCCGCTGTGGAGCGTTGTGGCGGCGAATGCGGCTGCGCTGCGGGCAGGCGTTCAAATTGGGATGACGAAAGCGCAGGTGGCGGAATTTTGCGTTGTGGAGATTCGCCATCGCAGCGAAGTACAGGAAAAAGCCGCGCACGCAGCATTGCTGGATGTCGGCTGGAGCATATCCCCGCGTGTGGAAGAAACTGCAGCCGACACGATCGTTCTCGATCTGGAAGGGCTGGCATCGCTTTTTGGGACCGATGAAAAAATCGCAGGCGAACTGGCGCAGCGCGCTTCTCAGGTTGGCGTGGCCTCGCACGTTGCTGTCGGTTCCTACATTGAAACGGCAGTTGTGGCCGCGCGAGGATTTGCGGGAATCACGATTGTTCCGCCCGGCGAAGAATCCGCGCGCCTGGGTAGCTTGGCGATCCGAACGCTTTCCACGGACAGCGAAATTGTAGAAACGCTGGAGCGCTGGGGCGTGAATACATTGTGCGCACTGGCAGTCTTGCCGGTTTTGCAACTTTCCGAGCGGCTGGGACAGGACGGAGTCCGCCTGCACGAATTGGCTCGTGGCGCGCGAGTGCGCGCTCTGATGGTAGCCGAAGCGAATCTGAGCTTCGAAGAAGAAATGGAACTGGAAGATGCGGTCGAAGAACTGGAGCCGCTGTCGTTTTTGCTGGGCCGCTTGCTGGATCAACTGTGCGCGAGGCTGGAAGCACGCGCTCTCGCAGTGCGCACCATACACATACGATTCGAGCTGGAGCCATCGTTCGAAAAAGATGTGCAGGCGCGGAAAGACGAATCGCACAAAAAGACCGCTCCGAAGGAGTACACAAAAGTTTTGGCGTTGCCGGTCGCGATGCGCGACTCGAAAGTGCTCCTGAAACTGGTTCGCTTGTCGCTGCAGAGTGACCCTCCCAGGTCGCCGATTCAAAAAATCATTATGACCGCGGATGCGGCGGCTCCGCGCGTGGCACAGAACGGATTGTTCGTGCCGCGCGGCCCCGATCCGGAAAAATTAGAGCTGACCATCGCGCGGCTGGCGAAACTAGTCGGCGAATCGAACGTCGGCGTGGCGGAATTGATGGATACACATCGCGCGGAAAATTTCCGGATGGCTCGATGGGCAAGCGGCGCGCATTCGCCAGCCGAAAAAAGACTCAGAAGCCCCAAGAAGATTGCGGCGCAGCCAGACGACGGCGAATCTCCGCAAACGTGCAGAGTAGCCGCGGGATTTCGCGCCATCCGGCCGGCAATCGCGGCAAGCGTTGAAGTCGGCGACGAGCGGCCCGTGCGCGTTTGTTTCGCGGGCATGCAAGGAAGCGTGGTGGCAGCGTCGGGCCCGTGGCGAAGTTCCGGCGAATGGTGGCAGCAAGATGGCTGGGATGGGGATGAATGGGATCTGGCCATTGATTTTGGCTTGAGCGGTGGCCTGCTACACGAGCGCGAGAAAAGCGCAAGCGCGTGGCCGCAGTATGGCGTGTACCGCATTTACTACGACGCGCCGCGGCGAAGTTGGTTCGTGCGCGGAGTCTACGATTGATGTACTCGGAACTTCACGCGCGGTCCGCGTTCAGCTTTCTCGAAGGTGCATCGGCGCCCGAAGAATTGGCCACCGCGTGCGTCGAGCGCGGCATGACGGCGATGGCGATGCTCGACCGCGACGGCGTGTATGGAGCGCCGCGTTTTTATCAAGCAGCCAAAAAAGTAAGCATGCGCGCGCACATCGGCGCGGAAGTCACATCGCCGTTCGGATGGCGTTATGCGTTGCTCGTGGAATCCCGCGAAGGTTATCAGAATTTGTGCCGCGCGATTACGATGATGAAATTACGCGCAAAAAAAGGCGAAGGAGATATTGCCGCGGAAGAGTTGACAGAATTCAAAGACGGTTTGATTTGCCTGACGGGAGGGGAAGAAGGGCCGCTGGCTCATGCGCTGCAAAATGGAGGAATCGCGCAAGGGATTGCAAGCGTGCAGGGACTGTGCGAAATATTTGGCCGCGAAAATGTTTACGTCGAGCTACAGCGCCATTACTGCCGCGCGGAAGAAGCGCGCAATCAAGCAGCGGTAGAAATTGCACGCAAATTGTCTTTGCCACTGCTGGCGACCAATGGCGTCTGCCACGCGCAGGCACTCCAAAGGGAACTGCTGGATGTTTTCACCTGCATTCGTAACCACCGCAATCTGGCGACGGCCGGACGGCTGTTGACGTGCAATACCGAACGTCATCTGAAAACTTCACTGGAGATGCAGCAATTGTTCGCCGATCTGCCGGAGGCGATATCCAGCACGCAGACGCTTTCTTCGCGCCTGCAATTCACGTTGAAAGACCTTGGATACGAGTTTCCGAAATATCCTGTCCCCGACGGCGGGACGCAGATGCAGTTTTTGCGTGAACGCGCCCGGGAAGGAATGATTTCGCGCTACGGATCGGGAAATGACAAAGCGCGCCTGCAAATCGACCGAGAACTAGCGTTGATCGAGAAACTCGACCTCCCCGGCTATTTTTTGATCGTTTGGGACATCGTGCGTTTTTGCCGCGAGAAAAACATCCTGGTTCAGGGGCGGGGGTCTGCGGCGAACAGCGCCGTCTGCTACGCACTGGGAATCACGGCAGTCGACGCCGTAGGCATGGGTCTGCTGTTCGAGAGATTTCTATCCGAAGAGCGCGGCGAGTGGCCGGACATCGATCTCGATCTTCCCAGCGGCGATCAACGGGAACGCGCAATCCAATATGTGTACGAGCGCTACGGAAAATTAGGTGCGGCGATGACTGCGAACGTGATCACTTACCGCGGAAAATCGGCGGCCCGCGAGATCGGCAAAGCACTTTCGTTTGATCCGGAAACGCTGGCGCGCCTTGCCAGCCTGGTCAGCGCATGGGAATACAAAGACTCGCACGACACGCTGGATCAACATTTTAAAGATGCGGGCTTCGATCTGAAGCATCCGAAAATCCGTAAATTCTTTGAGCTGTGTGTGCAAGCACAAGATTTACCGCGCCATTTGGGCCAGCATTCCGGCGGGCTGGTGGTGTGCCATGGGCAACTGGATTCGGTGGTTCCGCTGGAACCGGCAACGATGCCGAACCGCGTGGTTGTGCAGTGGGACAAAGAAGATTGCGCCGACATGGGCATCGTGAAAGTGGATCTGCTCGGACTCGGCATGATGGCGGTGCTGGAAGATTCGCTACAGATTGTTCGCGACCACTATGGCGAAGAAGTTCGTCTCAGTCATTTACCCGCCGACGATAAGAAAGTTTACGACACGTTGTGCAAAGCGGACACCGTCGGAATGTTTCAGATTGAAAGCCGTGCGCAAATGGCTTGCCTGCCGCGACTCCTGCCAAAAGTGTTTTACGACATCGTCGTACAGGTGGCGATCATCCGTCCGGGCCCAATCGTTGGAAAAATGGTGCATCCCTATCTGAAGCGCAGGCAGGGCCGCGAGGCTGCGGAATGTTTGCACCCTTCGCTCGAGCCGGTGCTGGCGCGCACGCTTGGCGTACCGCTGTTTCAAGAGCAACTGCTGCGCATGGCCATGATTGCCGCGGGTTTCACCGGAGGCGAAGCCGAAGAATTGCGCCGCGCGTTTGGTTTCAAACGCTCGGAAAAGCTGATGCGTGACGTGGAAATAAAACTGCGCGCCGGCATGGATCGCAGCGGAATTACCGGAAAAACGCAGGACACCATCGTGCAATCCATCACCTCGTTCGCGCTCTATGGATTCCCCGAATCGCACGCCGCGAGCTTTGCGTTGATCGCTTACGCCAGTGCCTATTTGAAATGCCATTACCTTGCCGCTTTCACCGCGGCCATGCTGAACAACCAGCCGATGGGCTTTTATCATCCGGCAACGCTGGTGAAGGACGCGCAGCGTCACGGCCTGCGCGTGCGCCCCATTGATGTGATGTGCTCGGACTGGATCTGCACGCTGGAGAAGGTTAATGAGAAACTCGCTTTGCGCGTGGGGCTGCGCTACGTCAAAGGTTTGCGCGAAGAAGTGGGTCGAGAAATTGTCCGCCAGCGCGATATTGCAGCCTTTCGCTCGATCGAGGATCTGAAACTGCGCATACCGGCGCTACAAAAATCGGACCTGACGTCGCTTGCGGAAATTGGCGCGCTGAATTTCGTTGGAGCCAAACCCGGTTTTCACCGACGCGACGCGTTGTGGCAGATCGAACGCGTCGCGCGCCGCCCTGGGCCGCTTCTGGAATCGCCCGAAGATGAACCGCAATCCTCCGAAAATGTGGCGAGTGCAAAACATTCTCCTCTTCAGCAGATGACCTCGGAAGACCGTTTGTTCGCCGACTTTCACAATACGGGTATGACGGTCGGGCCGCACCCGCTCGGCTACCATCGCGCGCAATTAAAACAAGAAGGGGTTCTCTCGGCAGCGGATTTGCATCATTTGCCGGATGGAACCGCGGTTCGCGTTGCAGGCTCGGTGATCGCGCGCCAGCGTCCGGGCACCGCGAAAGGTTTTGTATTCTTAAGCCTGGAAGATGAAACGGGAATTTCCAACGCCATTATCACGCCGCAAATCTTTCGGCAGGACCATGTGGTGATCATCCACCAGCAATTTCTACTCATCGAAGGGCGGCTTCAAAATCAGGACAACGTGATTTCCGTAAAAGCCGATCGCATTCATCCACTGTTTCTCACTCGGGCCGAGACTACATCGCATGATTTTCATTGATCTCAGGGAAAAATAGGCTGGCGCCGCGCTCGGGCGAGGGGGGCGAGCATAGCCCATCAGTGGCCGATAGGAAGGGCACGCAGGAGCGCGCTGGCGCCGTTCCACAAAATCTGTAAACCGATGCAGATCAGGAGGAACGAAGACAGGCGCATGATCACGTTCATGGACGTGGCGCCTAGAAGAGTCGCCAACCGGTCCGAAAAGCCGTAGCAGAGGTAAACACTTAAAGCGATGAGCGCCGACGCGACGACGATCGCGAAAATATCGAGAAAATTGATGCCGGGCAGCTTAGCCGCGTTCGCGCCCAGCGCTATGGCGACCGATATTGAGCCTGGGCCGACAGTGAGCGGCAGTGTGAAAGGGTAAAACGCATTTCGAAAAATATCGCGCTGGTCAACTTCGTGATGTACCTGGCTGCCGCGGTCATCATCATCGTCGTTGCGCCGAAGCATGTCCCATCCGGTGGCTACCACAATCAAGCCGCCGCCAACCTGCACGATGGGCAGGGAGATTCCGAAGAAGGCAAGGATGTGCGTGCCGATCAGGCTGGACGCGACGAGCAAAATAAAGCTGTTCAACGCGATCCGTTGAGAGAGGAGCCTGCGAGACGCGCCGGAGTAGTCGCGAGTAAGCGCCAGAAAAATCGGGCTGCCACCCAGAGGATTGACAATCGGGAAGAGCGCGCTGAAAAACAGAATTGTCGTTTTTACGGCTTCGAGCAATGCGCCCTCCGGATGGGCGAGTATATCTGAGAGTTATTCGTACGCAAACGCGTCAGGTTCGCTGTGCGATAACGATTTTTGCGGTGGTAACGGCCTGGCCGACGTGGCGCTGGGTGTGGTCGGCAACATGGACCAGGAGGCCGCCGACGGTTGTTGGCAGGGCTTTCTTGCCGACGGCCCTCGATTGTTCCAAATCGGTGAGTGCGAGCGCGCCCACACGTTGTTCGCTTCGTTCGAGCGCGGTTCTTAGCTCGGCGAAGACGGCGTCGTGCGTGGCGCCGGATTTCATCTCGTCTTCCAGAGCAGTCAATTGTTCAGGCGTCAATGCGCCGCCTTCCGCGTAGGTCAGCAGGCGGTCGAGGCTGCGAGCGATGTGCCGCAGATGAAAAGCCGCCGGCGGCAATCCGGCGGGACACGCGTTCAGCTCATCGCCGCTCAGCGAGCCGCACCATTTTTGTAAATCCTCGGAGGCGAGCTCCAGTGCGTGAAGCACGGCGCGGGGCACGGCGGGTACCTGCGTAAGAGTGCCGCGCAACCACGGCTCGGGCAGGCTCACACCGGGCAATGTCGTCGCCGGCGCATGATTTTGGCTCATTGGCATTCTCTTTTCTTGCCGATGGTGGCGGCGTGGTGAGCGCTCGCGGGCGAATAGATTCTAGAACAGAAGTCCTGCCTTGCCGAACGATACAGCCTGAGCTAGAGTCTCGACTCGACAAAAAAGGAAGACCATGGCGACCAAGGTAAAGAAGGCGAAAAAAGAAAAACAGTCCAAACAGCCAAAACAGGCCAAGAAACCGCAGCCGAAGGGAAAAGGCGGCGAAAGTGTTCGCATTTTGATCTCTCGTGCGCGGCTGCAACGGCGCATTACGGAACTGGCACGCGAGATTCGAAAGGACTTTCCTCACGAACCGTTGCATCTGGTCGGCGTGCTGAAAGGAGCGGTGTTTTTTCTCACCGATCTGGGCAAGCAGATTGCGGGCGACGTGTCCTTCGACTTCATCGCCGTGGCGAGCTACGGGTTGGGTACGCATACTTCCGGACAAGTACGACTGACGAGAGACCTGGATTCCAGCATCGAGGGGAAAACGGTGATCGTGGTCGAGGACATCCTCGATACCGGGATGACGCTACAATACCTGCTGAAAGTTTTCGAGCAACGCAAGCCCAAGCGCATTCGTATCGCGGTGTTGCTGGACAAACCGGAGCGCCGGATCGCCGCGGTTCACGCCGATTACGTGGGGTTCACCATTCCGAATGAATTTGTTGTCGGTTTCGGATTGGACTATGCGGAGCGTTACCGGAATATGCCGGATGTAGGTGTGCTCTCACTTGGCGGCGCAGCTACGAAGGCCGGGAAGTCGTAGCGATCGAATCGCCGGTTGGATCCGAGACAGTTATATTTCGCGGGCACGGTTCACCGGAAACAGTACACGCGCAATCCGCCTGCTATAATAGTGACTTCGATGGACTCTTCACACACACGTACGGGAGTGGTGGCCGCGACGAGCGCCGAGGCTTCCGCCGAGGTTCTCGCCACGCTGGCGGAGATCGGCGAAGAGGTGAATGCGTCGCTGGATCTTGACGAGGTTTTAGCGCGTTCGGCTGCGCTGATCAAGCGCCACGTGGACTACGAAATTTTTGGCGTACTGATGTTTGAAGGCGACGGCTCTTACCTGAAGCATCGTTTTTCGATCGGCTATCCACGGGATCTTGCAAACAACCTGCGCGTTCCGCTGGGCCAGGGAATTTCCGGCACGGCGGCGGCTACGGGGCATTCCGTGCGCGTCAGCGACACGTTGAAGGATCCGCGCTACATCAACGCGATCGACAACGTGAGGTCGGAGCTGGCGGTGCCGCTAATGCTGCGCGGGAAGTGCGTCGGTGTGCTGGATATCCAGAGCCGTCATCCGGAATATTTTACAACCGAGCAACAAAACATTTTGACGCTGTTGGCCAGCCGGTTGGCCGTGGCGATCGAGAATGCCAGATTATTTCAGCGCGTGCGGGCGCAGGCGGAAACGCTGCTGTTGCTCAACGAAGTTGGCCGCGAGACGAGTTCGATCCTGGATGTAGAAGAGTTGCTGCGCCGGGCGGCCGAACAGACCAAGCGCGTGATCGATTATCAAATTCTCAGCATCATGCTCTATGACGAAGAGCAGAAAGTGTTTCGTCATCGCGTGGATGTGAAGCATGGCCAGCGCGTGCAGGGAAAATTGCGCGTGGCCGCGAGTGAAGGTATCGTCGGCGCCGCGGCTACGTTGAAAGAATATGTGCTGGTTCCCGACGTGTCGGCCGATCCGCGCTATTTGATGGTGAATCCGGAGACGCGCTCGGAGTTGGCGATTCCGATGATTCACAAGGGGCGCGTGATCGGCGTCCTCGACCTCGAAAGTCCGCAGCTGAATTACTTTACCGAGGACCACGTACAGACGCTTTCGATTTTGGCGGCGAATTTCGCGGTGTCACTGGAGAATGCGCGTTTGTACGAGCAGGTCGCGCGCGATGAGGCGCGACTGGAGCGCGATCTGCAGGCGGCGAAGCGGATTCAAGGCGCGCTGCTGCGATCCGTGCCGACGGAGGATTTCGGATTGGATATGGCGGCGCGCTATCTCGCTGCGCGGGAAGTCGGCGGCGATCTTTATGAATTCTTGCGCTACGGGCCGCAGCAATTGGGCATCGCGTTGGGCGATGTTAGCGGGAAGGGAACCGCGGCGGCGCTGTACGGCGCGGTCGCGATCGGGATCATGCGTAGTCTCGCGCCGCAAAAATTGCAGCCGGCGGAAATGTTGCGGCAGATGAATCAGATTGTGGGAGAGAGGCGCATCGAAGGGCGCTTCATGACCGCGTGTTTCGCTACTTGGCAGCGCGGTCGGGGTAAGTTGCGCGTCGCGAATGCGGGGCAGTCTCAGCCGCTGCTTTATAAAGAGGGGCGTTGCGGGAAAATCGAGCTAACTGGATTTCCGCTGGGGATTTTTGAAGATGTCACCTACGACGACTGGTCGGTGACGCTGGAGGTCGGAGACATTCTCGTATTTCATTCCGACGGCATTGCGGAGACGGCGAATAGCGAAGGGCAGTTTTTCGGCACGGAACGGCTGCGCAAACTGATCGAAGACCAGCACGAACGGAGTGCGGCTGAGATTGCGGATCT
>Ga0182015_10007590_pt1 | contig 10542 bp, 11 predicted proteins | sample 712P3MmetaG_FD_120478 | JGI IMG/M metagenome (GOLD analysis project Ga0182015, IMG submission 120478) | Permafrost microbial communities from Stordalen Mire, Sweden - 712P3M metaG | ecosystem: Environmental > Terrestrial > Soil > Wetlands > Permafrost | place: Sweden: Stordalen | collected... | reverse complement strand
GTCGCGCGCGATGCCGGGCGCAACGCGGCCGCCGTCCGCGAACTGGGCGGCCAGGGACTCGACGTGTCGTCGATCGACGCCGACATCACCCGCGATGCCGACGGGATCACCGAGCGGGCCGCCGGGCAACTCGGCGGCCTGGACATCCTGGTCAACAACGCCGGGCTCTGTATCCACAAGGAGTCCTGGCAGGTGACTGACGACGAATGGGCGCAGGTGTTTGACCTGAACGTCCGGGCCCTCTGGAAGTGCAGTGTGGCCGGCAGCCGCCAGATGGCCAGGGCGGGAGGGGGTTCGATCATCAACGTCGGCTCGATCTCGGGGATGATCGTCAATCGCCCGCAGTGGCAGCCCGCGTATAACGCGTCCAAGGCCGCGGTACACCAGCTCACCAAGTCGCTGGCCGCGGAATGGGCCGGAGCGGGCATCCGGGTCAACGCGGTCGCGCCGGGCTACGTGAAAACCGAGATGGCGCCGGTCGACCGGCCGGAGTTCCGGCGGCACTGGATCGAGGACACCCCGCAGCAGCGGTACGCGCTGCCGGAAGAGATCGCACCGAGCGTCGTGTTCCTGGCCAGTGCCGCCTCATCCTTCATCACCGGCTCCGTGCTGGTCATCGACGGCGGTTACACGCTGTGGTGACACTGATCCCCGCCGCGATGAGTTCCGCCGCGCCGGGCAGTCTTAATCAGGGCAGTCTCAAGCAGGCACCAGCGAGGAGGACCGCGATGACAGAGACCGGGGAGACGCAGATCACCGAGATAGGCACGGTGATCATTCCGGTCAGTGATCAGGATCAGGCCCTGGAGTTCTTCCTGGGCACGCTCGGATTCGAGAAGCGCCTGGACGCTCCCTTCGGGGAGGGAGGGCGCTGGGTCGAGGTGGCGCCGCCCGGTGCCGCGACGACGATCGCCCTCGTGCCCGTGCGTGCGGGAGATCCGGCGGTGATCCAGGTCAGCTTCGCGACCCGGGACGCCGAGGCAGACCATGCGGCCCTCCTGGCGCGCGGGGTCGACGCCGACGCGGCGGTCCTGCGGATGGGAAATTACGTGCCGCCCATGTTCACTTTCCGCGACCCGGACGGCAACGGCTTCCGCGTGGTCGAGCGACCCTGACATGGCCCGCTGATCGGGCTCATCTGCTCCAGCCATGGTCAGGAAGCGCTGGTCAGCTGCCCTTCGCCGGGTGCCTCATCCAGTGCGTCCAGGAAGGCCGCCGCCCAGTGGGCCACGTCGTGGTCCCGCACCCGCCGGCGCATCGAGCGCATCCTGCGCCTGGCCTCCCGCGGGGAGATGGTAGCGGCGCGCACGATGGCATCCTTCAGGCCCTCGATGTCGTGCGGATTAACGATGAATGCGCTGCCGAGCTCGTCCGCGGCGCCGGTGAACTCGCTCAGCACCAGGGCCCCGGTCTCATCGTGGCGGCAGGCGACGTACTCCTTGGCCACCAGGTTCATTCCGTCCCGCAACGGGGTCACCAGCATCACGTCGGCGGCGAGGTAGAGCGCGGCCATTTCCTCGCGCGGGTACGACTGATGCAGGTAGTGGACCGGCGGAGTGCCGACCTCCCCGTGTTCCCCGTTGATCCTGCCCACCGTCACCTCGACCTCATCCCGCAGGCGGCGATACTGCTCGACGCGTTCCCGGCTGGGGCTGGCCACTTGGACGAGCACCGCTTCAGGCAGCCCGAGGCGGCCCTCGTTGAGCACCTCACCGTAGGCATTGAGCCGGTGCAGGATGCCCTTGGTGTAGTCGAGCCGGTCAATGCCGAGCAGGACGATATCGGGCTTGCCCAGCGCCTCCCGGATCTCCTGGGACCGGGCCTGGACCGCCGGGCGCCTGGCGATCTCTTCCAGGGCCGCCGAGTCGATCGAGATGGGGAACGCCGCGGCCCGGACGTCGCGGCCGCCCGCGGAGTCGTCCGCCGCGACCCGCTGGCGCCGCCTGCCGACGGCCGTGCCGGCGTCGCCGGGCGAGGAATCCGGTACCCGGACTAGTGACCCTCTGGTGGCCAGTCCGGCGGTCCGCCGGCAGGCGCGGAGGAAGTTCGTTGCGTCGCCCTGGCGCTGGAATCCCAGCAGGTCAGCCCCGAGCAAGCCCTGGACAATCTGCCTGCGCCACGGCAGCTGGGCGAAGATCTCGTAGCCGGGGAAGGGGGTATGGGTGAAGTGGCCGATGCGCACGTCGCTGCGCAATTCGCGCAGCATGCCCGGCACCAGCTGGAGCTGGTAATCCTGGACCCACACAGTCGCGCCGATGGCCGCCTGCTCGGCCACTTTCTGTGCATAGCGGCGGTTGACCGTGACATACGCGTCCCACCACGGGCGGCGGAACTCCGGCTGCGCGATGACATCGTGATACAGCGGCCAGAGCGTGGCGTTGCAGAAGCCCTCGTAATAGTCGCGGACCTCATCGGCCGACAGGCCCACGCTGACCAGGTGCATGCCGCCCGTGTCGAACGGTTCCGGGGCCTCATCCGCGGTGCCGGGCCAGCCGATCCATGCGCCGCCGACGGCATGCATCACCGGCTCGAGCGCGGTCACCAGCCCGCCGGGGCTGGGCCGCCACTCGGATTCACCGTCAGGACCCTCGATCCGGTCCACTGGCAGCCGGCTGGCGGCCACCACGAACTTGAAGGTACCGGCCACAGACGTCAGGGCCGAGTCATGCACCGGGCAAGCAACTCCTCTCATCGGCAGCAACGGCAACCCTACCTACTGCCCTGGTCCAGCCGTTTTATGTCATCCGGCCGACCGCCCCGGCGATCTTCAGCCGGGTGGGTGCCGTGACGGCGTCCTGCCGCCAGTCCTGGACGCTGGTCAGGCCGGGCTCCAAGAGCTCGAAACCGTCAAAGAAACGCAGAATCTGGTCCTGCGGCCGGAAATAGGTCTCCACCGGTGTGCCCGCCGCCACCGCGCGCAGTTCGGCCATCGCTTCCTGGTCACTCTCGCTGGCGAATTGGGAGAGCACCAGATGGCTGCCGGGCCGCAGGCGGGCACGAAACTGCGCGATGATCCCGGCCGGGTCTTCGGCGTCCGAAACCAGGTGCAGCACGGCCACACAGAGCACGCCGACTGGGCGGTCAAAGTCGATCAGCCGTGCGACGTCCGGGTGATCCAAGATCGCCTCTGGCTGGCGGATGTCGGCCTGCACCGAGGCCACCTGGCTGTCGTCCGCGAGCAACGCCGTGTTGTGGGTGTGCACGATCGGGTCATAGTCGACGTAGACCACCCGGGCGGACGGGTCGGCCCGGCGGGCCACCTCGTGCACGCTCGGCGAGGTAGGGAAGCCGGTTCCCAGATCAATGAACTGCCGGAGGCCGGCCTCGGCCGCCGCGCGCACGGCGCGGATGGCAAACGCCCGGTTCGCCCCGGCCAGCCTGCGCTGATCCGGCGCGACGGCCAGGACCTTGTCGGCCGCGGCCCGGTCCACCGCGTAGTTGTCCTTGCCCCCCAGCAGATAGTCATAGATCCGCGCGGCGCTCGGCTTCGTCGGGTCGGTGATGTTCATCCGCGCTCCCGGGTGGCATCCCAGCGGTTCCAGTGCACGACTTCCTGCACGGGCAGGCGCTTGGGCTGGGCCCAGCGGCCGCGGGCGGGATAACCCAGCGGGACCAGTCCCATGGTCAGCGCGTCATCCGGCAGCCCCAGCAGTTCCCGCAGGTCGTCTTCGTGCCCGGCGTACAGGGTGGTCAAGGTCGTCCCGACGCCGAAGGCCCGGGCGGCGAGCATGAGCTGTTGCACGGCCCCGTAGATCGAGGCGCCGAGCCGAGGGTTGCCGACGCCGGCCGCGTTACGCAGCACCGGGATGATCCACACCGGTGCTTCGGCTATGTGGTGGGCCAGATGCTCGGCCGCCAGGAACGATCGCCGGCTCAGCCCGCCGGGTGCGGGTGGCGCGGCCAGGATCCGCTCCCGGCGCTGGCCGTAGGCCGCGGCCCAGCCTTCCTGGTACCACTCACCAACCTGCCTCTTGATCACCGGATCGGTGACCACGACCCAGCCCCAGGCCTGCCGGTTACCGCCGGACGGGCCGCGCACGGCCGCATCGAGGATGGCCCATATGACGTCGTCGGGTATCGGATCGGCGGACAGGTAGCGGCGCGCCGGGGTCGAATGCAGCGCGTCGAGGACCGGTAGCGGCTCAGCGTCCGGTGCAGGCATGACGGGTCCTCCCGGAGTTACAGCGGGGGTCTCTAGGAAGGGTACGGTGACTATCGGGATAGAAGGACAGCCCTGCCGCTGTACAGGATGTCGTTCTCCGCGAGCCCGGACGTGTCGGTGCCGAACAGGGCGTCAGCGGGTGGCGTCTGGAGTTCTAGCCGCTGGACTGCCGTGGTGAGGGCGGGCCCGGCGGCGGCCGCCGCCACGACCAGCGCCACCACGGTGAGCACGACCGGGCCGGATGCCGTCCCGGACATCAGGTAGGCGCCGTAGCCGGCGCAGCCGAGCACCGTCGCGGCGACGATCAGCCGCACCCTGGCTGGCCAAGGGCGAGGTCCGCACGCGGCGATGCCGGTGCCGCACAGCGCGGCGACCGCGGGGATGAGCGCCGCGACGTAGTAGGAGTTCAGGTAGGTGCCGGCGCTGAAGAAGACCGCGAGGACCAGCCACCAGCCGCCCCACAGCACGACGGCGGCGCGCAGCGGGTCGCGCCTGCCCTGGCGGCGCCGGGAGATGAGCACGCCCAGCGCGCCGGCGACGGCCGCCGGCAGCAGCCAGCCGCTGTCGGCCGCGAACGGGCCGGCCAGCAGCCGGTGCCAGCTCGCCTTGATGCCTATGGTCTCGGCGTTGAGCAACTGCCCACTCTTTACGGCCGCGGCCACGAGCGGTGAAGGCGGCCCGGCGACGGTCGCCCAGTTCCCGGTGAGCCGGCCCAGGCCGTTGTAGTCGAAGACCTGCGTGTACACCGAGTCGTCCGGGCTGCCGTCCACGTAAGGCCGGTGCTGGGACGGGACGAGTGAGACGGCGGTCATCCAGGAGAGGGAGACCACGGCGGTGACCAGCCCGGCCAGCGCGACGTGCGCGCACTGGGTGCGCAGCCGCGCTGCGGGCGCGGCGAGCAGGTAGGCGGCGGCCAGCGCGGGCAGGGCCAGCCAGGCCTGGATCATCTTCGCCTGGAACGCCAGGCCGACCCAGACGCCGGCGAGCAGCAGCTGCCGCAGCGACCCGGTGAGCAGCGCGGCGGACGTGGCGTCGGCGGCGAGCACGAGCAGCAGGATCAGCAGCGAGTCCGATACGTTGGATGTGGAGATTCTTAAGCGGGCCACGGCTTTCTTCGCGGAGGGGACCCGGTGAACGTCTACCCGTTCATCGAGGCGGAGAAGCGCTGCAGGCGCAACGTCAAAAGGGCGCGGGCTGCTGAAGGTCTCCCGTGCCGCCTCTACGCCTACCTGTCCGGCCCGTGACCCCGCCCCGGGCGTGGTCTTCCACTCCGACCGCGGCTGCCAGTTCACCTCCGCCGCCTTCGCCGGCCTAGCCGGCGGCTACCAGGGGGTCCTGTCGCTGGGCCGGGCCGGCCAGTGCTGGGACAACGCTCTCGCCGAGAGCATCTTTGGCTCCCTCAAAGACGAGCTGATCGATCTGCAGGCCTGGCCTACCCGGGCAGCAGCCCGGCGCGCCGTCGTCGAGTACATCGGCTGGTACAGCGGTACCCGGCTGCACAGCACCCTCGGGTACCTCAGCCCCGCCGAATACGAGGCCGCCACCGGAAAGGAGGATCTCGGGCAAGTAGCCTGACAAGCCATCAGCCCTGCCCGTCAAAGCGGGGCAACCCCACTCGCAATGCGAGAGGATGAGGACCGACCCGGGTCGCGCGGCGACGTGAGCCATCACCCACGCAATCACACTGTTTGCAAGGGAGTCCCGTCACATGGCTACCTCTGACCGTCGGCTCTACCTGAGCGCGGAGCTTAACAGCACCGGGTCCGCCGGTAGTTCCTGGGCCTGGCCTGGCACGCAGTGGAATCGGTTCAACGACTTCAACCACTATCTGCGGTCTGCGCAGCTGGCCCGCCAGGGCGTGTTCGACATGGTCTTCGTCTCCGATCAGCCCGCCCTGCAAAGCGACACCTACTCGCGGCCGCTCCACACCTTCGACCCGACCGTACTCTTCTCCGCCTTGGCCGCCACCGTGCCAGACATAGGGTTCCTGCTGACCGCGTCCTCGTCGTACAACTCGCCGTACAACCTGGCGCGGCGGCTGGCCACCCTCGACGCGATCTCCGGCGGCCGGGTGATCTGGAACGTGGTCTCCACCTTCAACGCTAATGTGGCGGCCAACTTCGGCGCCGCGCCGCTGCCGCCCCGAGCCGAGCGATACCGCCGCGCCGACGAGTTCTTGCAGGTAGTCAGGAAGCTCTGGCTCAGTTGGGACACCCCCGCCCGCGAGGCGCCGAAGGGGGCGCTGTGGGACGAAACCACGGCGCGGTGTATCGATCACCACGGGGAGTTCTTCGATGTCGCCGGACCGCTGAACGTGCCGATCGGGCCGCAGGGCCATCCGGTGATCGCGCAGTCCGGCGGGTCGCAGGCGGGGATTGACCTTGCAGCCAAGCACGCCGACATCGTCTACACCGCGGTGCTACACAAGAAGGCAGCCTTCGGTTTCAAGGCGCAGCTAAGGACGAGGGCGGCTGCCCACGGTCGTGACCCAGGGTCCCTGCGGTTGATCCCCGGGCTGACAGCGATCCTGGGGGCGACGCGCGAGGAGGCCTATCGCAAGCAGGAGGCGCTGCACGGCGTGACCGGCGAGGACGGGCTTATCGAAGGCTTCGTTAGGCGCAGTGTCCCGGCCGCCGCCAGGGCCCAGATCCGCCCGGACAAGCCGCTGGATCCTGAACTGTTCAGTTACACCGAAGACCAGCGGCGTGCAGTGGGTTTCGTGAAGTCGTTCGCCGACCTCGCCGCGGCAGAGGAGATCACCCCGCGGCAACTCGTGCGCCGGGTCGAGGGCGGCCACTTTCTGGCGATCGGGACCCCTCGGGAGGTTGCGGACACCATCCTTGACTGGTGGGGCACCGGGGCAGTGGACGGATTCAACGTCCACATCCAGGTGCTGCCGGACGGGATCGCCGAGTTCAACCGGGACGTAATCCCGTTGTTGCAGGCGGCGGGCGCCTACCCGAAGGAATACGACGGGTCCACGATCCGCGAGCGGTTGCGACTGCCGGACCCGCGTGACGCGCCGGGTGCCACGGCGGTCGGTTCGGAGGTCGTCTGACCTAGGGGCATTCCGGCGACCCTCCGACCGCGCCTTCTGGTGAATAGCGGGTCTTAGCGCGACCCTCTTGGGGCGACCACCGTGGGTTGTCCGGGCATGATGGCCCTGGGGCAACATGCCCGCGGATGCGGACCGGACGCCGACAGGGAACATCGACCCGGCAGGCCCTCGCTGAGAGCCCGCGTACGGACAGCGCACCTGAGCCCGTAACAGACAACGGCCTCGGCGCGGCACTCACAGCAGCCGTGAAGCTGTACCACGACAACCAGTACAGCGACCTGGCCCTCATACTGCCCGGCCTCCTGCGCGACGCCCACGACGCATCACCGCTACTCCGCTCCCGCGTGCTCCAGCTCACCGGTTCGGTCATGATCCAGACCCGCCAGCAGGACACCGCCCGGATAGCCCTAGACCGCGCACTCGCGGACGCCGAGGAAGCCGGCAGCATCCTCGACGCAGCCTCATGCATCATCACCACGTGCTGGCTGCTGCTCACAGAGCAGCAGTTTGAGCAGGTCCGCACCCTGGCCCTGCAATGGGCTGACTGTATTGAGCCCAGGCTCTCCAACGCCACCACAGCAGAGCTATCGACATGGGGCTGGCTCCTGCTCCGCGCCTCCGCCGCCGCCGCCATCCGCGACAACCGGCCAGACGAAGCAGCGTACGTCATACGCCTATCCCGAGGCCTTTGACGTGCTCTACCGGCTCTCCCGCGAAGCACCTGCCTGGCTGGAAAACCAGCGCATGGCGAAAGACCTGCTCGACCGGATCGTCGGGAAAAGACGGACCCTCACACCCCAGATGCACGAACTCGCAGACGCCATACGCCTGCCTCTCTAACCCAGGTGGCAGGCACGGCGGCTGACCACGGCACTCCGACCGCCGGCGGCCAGCAGGCGGCGGACACCGCCGCGCTCGAAGAACTCGCCGCCGAACTGTCGGCACGCGGCTACCGGACCAGGCTCAACCCTGCGGGCACACAGCCGCTCTCGTTAACCGTCACCAACCCCGGCGCGGCGATGCTCACCGAGACGGTCCTCGCGCACGCGGGCTGGTTCTGGTGGCCATGGGCAGACCGCATAGCCCCCACCGCCAACATGACCGCCGCCGCTGGCCGGATCGCCCGCGTGCTGGCCACCGCAGGCAGCCCAGCATGACCGGGGACGACGCCGCCAGCCTCACCGGTATCCTACGCGAGTACGGCGCACTGTGGAAGATCACCAGGACCCCAGACGGCTACACCGCAACGCGGCGGCCCCCTCCCGCGCCGCCGACCTCGACGCCCCCCGCGCCAAGCTCACCCGCGCCCCCAGCGAACCGCTGGCATGACCGCCAGCGATCCTAGATGCACGAACTCGACACCCTCCCTGTCGACCCCGCCAACCGCGCTGCCCAGGCCGGGCCGGTGCGTACTCAGAATCATCCCTTCGCGCTTGGGCTCAGCCGGGCGGGACTGGGTCAGCCCTGGCCCGCTTCCTGCGCCACACGCTCCAGACGGCTCCGATAGGTCTCCCACCAGGCCTGATCGCCTGGGGCCAGGTTGTCGTTGTCCTCCCGGAGCCCGGCGGCCCCGTCGATGAGTTCCCGGACGATATCGGCGTGACCCGCGTGCCGGTCAGTCTCGGCAATCACGTGCACCAGGATCCGGTGCAGTGTCACCTCCCTCCGGTCATCCGGCCACCATGGAACCTGGCCGATCGCGTCCAGCGGCAGCGTGTCGATCGTCGCGTCGGAGTGCGCCGACGCCCGGTGGTACAGCCCGACGATCTGCTCGCGCGACTCGTCGGCGGTCGCCCACATGTCCGAGTTGGGCTCGTCCTCGGACCACGGCAGCGGCTCGTCGAACGGCCGCCCGAAGGTGTCGCCGAAGTACCCCAGCTCCACGCTGGCCAGGTGCTTGACCAGCCCCAGCAGGTTGGTGCCGGTGGGCGTCATCGGGCGGCGGATATCGTATTCCGAGAGCCCGTCGAGCTTCCACGCCGCGGCCTCGCGGGCGGCCTGCAGATAACGGTGCAGGTCCGCCTTGTGATCGGATCCGGTCATGCCCGACAGCCTGCCACACGGCACCGACGGTCCCGGGGCGCCAAATCGCAGAGACGGGCTGAGGACCGCCCGGCGGTAACGGCTGAGGATCGGGCGGCGGTAACGGCTGAGGATCGGGCGGCGGTAAGGAAGGCCTGAGCGACCGTCCAGCGGGCGTACAGATCAAGTTTCTACGCTTGGCTCGGAACACGACGGGATTAGCGGAGCAGGGAGAGTCGGAACCGTGCCGGAGAACGAGACCATCTTGTACCGGGGAGCAAGCTACGAGATCGGCCGAGGGCCGGGCTTCTACGGGATCTGGCCCGCGGGGGCGCCGCGGCCACCGTCGATCGAGTGGTGGCCGGAGACTCCTGAGGGCTGGCGCGGCGCGTGGGCCCGGTTCACCGGGCTCGAGGCGCCAGGCACAATCGTCCCGGCCAGCCAGCGTATGCCCGCGATCGCCGGCGCGGGTACCCGCGCGGTCATCGCGGCGGCACTGCTCGCCGCCGGTGTCGCCTGCGGGATCGCGGGCCTCTTCCCTGGCTATCTCGGTGCGGCGAGCCTCGCTCAGGAGCCTGCTGAGCTCGTGCCTCATGTGATCTACCTCGCCGTCTGGAGCGCGAGTGCCTTGCTCATCCTGGCCGGCGGCGCCCGTCTGCGGGTCGGAGCGCTGCTCGGGATAGGGACGAGCATCGTCACGTTCGGCTTCTTCTTCGCGGACGCCGGGACGGCGCTGGCCGGGGGTGCGCACCTGGAGGCCGGCCTGGTGCTCGGGCTCGTCGGCTGGCTCGCCTGCGCGGCCGGCTCCACCGTAGCTTTCCCGACCGGGGCTTTCCCGCTGCGGCCAACCGGCGCGCCGGGCAGGCCGCACTGGCACGAGCGGCGTCCCGCCGCGACGTTGGCGATCGCCGCGGTCGCCGGGCTGGGCGCCGCGGCCGCGTTCGCCCCATCATGGGACAGCTACACCCTGCGGACCTCGACCGGTGCGACGCAGTCGGTGACTGCGGGCAACGCCTTCGCGAACCCTGGATCCGTGATCGCGGGGGACGTCGCCGTGATGGCCGCTCTCGTCGCGGTGGTGGCCGCCGCTATCCTGTGGCGCCCCCTCCGTCTGGGGGCGGTGCTGCTCGCCGGGGCCGTCATCCCGATGGTGGCTCAGGCGATCTCGGCGCTCGTCGAGCTCGGCGAGACCCCCTCACCGACCGAGTTCGGGATCTCGCCGGCGCAGGCCGCGCAGGCCGGGCTCACCATCCGCTCCGGTGTCACACTGGCGTTCTGGATCTACTGCGCCTTCGTCGTG
>Ga0182015_10007589_pt1 | contig 10543 bp, 8 predicted proteins | sample 712P3MmetaG_FD_120478 | JGI IMG/M metagenome (GOLD analysis project Ga0182015, IMG submission 120478) | Permafrost microbial communities from Stordalen Mire, Sweden - 712P3M metaG | ecosystem: Environmental > Terrestrial > Soil > Wetlands > Permafrost | place: Sweden: Stordalen | collected... | reverse complement strand
TGCTCCCTTGCATAGTCTCTGGATTCGAGTAGCCAAATGGGGCGCAATCATGAAACGCAACGTACGCTCAATTACACGAGCGAATCCATAATCGAGCAGCTGCACGGCCCGCTCTATACAGGTCGCTTCACTTGCATCCTGCACGGTCTTGAAATCGTTTGGCGTACCGCAGAACGTTGAGCAGCCTATCTAATTCCATGCCGATTTCATTGCGAACCCAAGTCGGGATTGTGGGCGCGGGACCTGCTGGTCTGATGCTTTCCCATCTCTTGTATTTGAATGGCGTCGATTCGGTTGTTGTCGAGAATCGCAGCCGTGAATACTCAGAGCAGCGCGTTCGTGCCGGAGTACTGGAGCAAGGAACCGTGGACCTCCTCGACCAGATGAGCGTAGGCGAACGGATGAAAAAGGAAGGGCTCGTCCATCATGGGATCGAATTGCGCTTCGGGGGCCGTAGCCATCGTATTAATTTTCATGATCTCGCGGGCGGAAAAGGAATCACGATCTATGCCCAACATGAGGTTCTGAAAGACTTGAACAACGCCCGGATGGCAACTGGCGGCCAGGTTAATTTTGAAGTTCAAAATGTCAGAGTTCATGATCTCGAATCCGCCAAGCCGAAGATCCAATATGAAAAAGACGGGAACGCTTACGAACTTACTTGCGACTTCATCGCCGGATGCGACGGGTTTCACGGCATCTGCCGGCCTAGCATCCCCGGGGGAGTATTGACGGAATACGAGCGTGAATACCCTTTCGGATGGCTCGGTATTCTGGCTGACGCGCCTCCTTCCTCGAATGAATTGATCTACACCCATCACGATCGTGGTTTTGCGTTGCTCAGCATGCGCACACCGCACATCAGTCGCCTCTATTTGCAATGCAGGCCCGATGAGAACATCGATGCCTGGAGTGATGAACGGATTTGGGAGGAACTTCACATCCGCCTCGCCGCAAACGATTGGAAGTTGACCGAGGGCCGCATCACCCAAAAGGGCGTCACGGGCATGCGCAGCTTCGTCGTAGAACCCATGCAATATGGCAGTCTTTTTCTCGCCGGCGACTCGGCTCATATCGTTCCGCCAACGGGCGCAAAGGGATTGAACCTTGCGGTGGCCGACGTCCAAGTACTTGCGCGGGCTCTGAAGCATTTCTACGCCACCGGAAGACGCAGCCTTCTCGATACCTATTCCGAAATCTGCCTTAGGCGTGTCTGGAAAGTCCAACGGTTTTCGTGGTGGATGACTTCCATGCTGCACCGATTTCCCCACGAAAATCCTTTTGACCATCGCCGCCAACTGGCGGAGCTTGATTACGTGACAAGTTCTCGCGCGGCTGCCACCACTCTGGCGGAAAACTATGTTGGGCTGCCGATGGAATAAGTGCGTCGGTGTGAAGCGAATCGCGAAACTACACGCGACGATGAGGGAAGTCCTTACCTAACTTGGGTACGCCTTGAAATTAAATTAAGATGAGGTTATGCCTGCTTCTTCGTCTTGGATTTTTTTTTGTGGAGATACGTTATTCATTCCGTTGTTAAAAAGTGCCTACTGGCGGGAACAAAGGGAAGGTTTGCGTAACGCATGAAGTCTTCTGCCGGTCTGCACTTTAAAACATACTTCTTAATTCTATTGATGGTGATCTTCGGGCCGCTTGGCAATGTGCTTCTGGGCAAGGGGATGAAGGGCATGCCCCCGGCGACGTCGGGAATCGTCCAGCAAATCCTGGACCTGATTCCGCGAATCCTTGCGTCGGGAACAATTTGGTTGGGCATCGCATCTTTGATCGCCTTCTTTGTGGCTTACATGCTGGTGCTCTCCTGGGCGGATTACAGCTATGTACAGCCGGCGTCGTCCGCGGCATACGGCATGGTCGCCCTGCTGGCGCATTTCATGCTCCGTGAAGTAGTCACTCCGTTGCGTTGGATGGGAGTGATTCTCATTTGCTTCGGGGTATTGGTCGTCGGTCAAACTCCTCCGCGTACCACGGAGCAAAATTAATGCGCACGCTTTTCTTCTATTTTTTGATTGTTTGCGCCGGAACGGGCGGTGAGTTGTGCGTCGCGCGAGGCATGAAAGTGGTGGGCGAAGTGAAGGACTTTCGTCCCCTGGCTTTGCTGCGCCTGATTCCCCGCGCCTTGCGAATCCCATGGATGTGGCTTGGGGTAGCTCTCATGACAACCGCATTTTTCTCCTTACTCGCTGTGCTCGCTACGGAGAACGTAAGCTTGGTGGTTCCGGTGACGGCCCTTAGCTATGGCGCGGGAGCGCTCGGCGGGAAATTTTTTCTCGGTGAACAAGTCACGCCAAGGCGCTGGGCGGGAGTGCTTCTGGTTTGCGCTGGCGTGGCCCTGGTGGTCATAGGCCGGGGCTGAATTGCGTAAATGAGAGTAGTTCCGAGATAGTCCTTCATCGCCCGAGGCTGAATTCTGCAACCGGCGGGTTGGATTGTGCATCGTATAAAGATTCGCCAGGATTCGTTTCGCAACAGCTAGCCGGTGTATTTGTGGGCTGGCCCCGATGTCGCGTAACTGGCCAATTTTGCACGAATCGCAAGCTGATTCTAAGTAAACCAACCGAGGGTCACGCGTCTTGTGTGGAATAGTTGGGTTCACTCATAAAAATTGGATACCAGAGGCGGATCGCATCGAGCGCGCCGCTGCAACCCTCACTCATCGAGGGCCGGACCGGCAAGGCGTCTTCCGTTCCCGCAGTGCCTCTTTGGGCGCGACCCGGCTCAAGATCCTCGATCTGAATTCCGGCGACCAACCCATTCTCTCTGACGACGGCGATGTGGCCCTGGTATTCAATGGCGAAATCTACAATCACCTTGAACTCCGGAACGAACTTCAGAAACTGGGTCACCAGTTTTACTCACACTGTGACACGGAAACCGTTCTTCGAGCTTTTCTGGAATGGGACACGGAGTGTTTTGCCCGCTTCCGTGGAATGTTCGCCATCGCGCTCTGGACGAAATCGGCCAAACGTCTCTTACTCGCGCGCGACCGCTTGGGAATCAAGCCACTTTATTTCGCGCGCCGGGGCAAAGATATTTTCTTCGGCTCCGAATTAAAGGCGATTTTAATCCATCCAGAAATTGAGCGACGATTGAGCCTTGATGGACTCGATTGCTATCTTTCGTTGAACTACGTCCCCGCTCCCTGGACACTGGTCGAAGGCATTGAAAAATTAACTCCCGGAGGGTGGTTGGAGTGGCGGGATGGCGAAGTTTCCTCCGGCTGCTACTGGCGCTTACCGGTCGGCGTGGTTCGTGATTGCACCTTGGAATCGGCCTGCGACGAATTGGACTCTCTTCTTCGGCAGTCTGTCCGTGAGCATTTGCTGTCCGATGTGCCGCTCGGAATCTGGCTTAGCGGTGGCATCGATTCTTCCACTATTTTGCATTATGCGGCAGAGTCTGGCGTACCCCTGAAAACGTTCTCAATTTCTTTTCAGGGACGGAGTTTCGACGAAACCGCATACATTCGGGAGGTTGCGAAGTTTTATCAGACCGAGCACGAAGAACTCGATCTCAATCCTGAACTCAATCTTCGCGATGCGGTCGAGCAGTTCGCCTGCTACTCCGATGAACCGTCCGCCGACGCCGGCGCCCTCCCGGTTTGGTTTCTTTCGCAGCTCAGTAAAACCAGGACCACTGTAAGCCTTAGCGGGGAAGGCGCGGACGAGCTCTTTGGCGGCTATCTCACACATCGCGCGGACTTGCTGGCGAACCACGCGCGGCGATTACCGCGCAAGGCTCTTCAACTCGCTCTCAAATGTTTGCAGGCATGGCCGGCCTCCGACGAAAAGATCAGTTTTGAATACAAACTGAAGCGATTCCTGGAAGGCTGTTTGTTGTCGCCAGAGCGAGCCCATGCTTATTGGAACGGAACATTTTCCGAAGGCCAAAAGGCTGAATTGCTGCGCGCCGACCTTCCGCCTGCGCTCCAAAATATTCTCGTCAACCTCAGCTCGCGATTCGGCGGCTCCGACAATCTGGCTCCGTATCTGTGGTTTGATCAGAAGTATTTTCTTCCCGACGATATCCTGACCAAAACAGATCGTATGAGCATGGCGCATTCACTGGAAGTGCGTCCCCCGTTTCTTGACCATCGGATTGTCGAATTCGCCGCTTCCCTGCCGACCTCACTGAAAATTCACGGCTCGCAACAGAAAGTTGTTCTCAGGGAACTCATGCGGGACAAGCTGCCAGCTTCCGTCCTTGGACACAAGAAGATAGGCTTCGATATTCCGGTACACGATTGGTTACGCGGCTGCCTGCGCGCTCTAATGCTGGATGTTTTGATGGACGCTAAGGCCGATAGCTTATTTCGGGGCGAAGTCATCGAGATGAAGATCCGGCAACACCTGGAAAGAAAAGAAAATCTTGGATACCACTTATGGGGCCTGATCGTGCTGTTGTTGTGGATGAAAAAATGGAACATTCAGGCAGCAGCCTCCCGGGAGACCGGCGTTTGCACAGTGCAAAGCACGGGTACTTATACCTAGTAGTTCTGCTGGTCTCGGGAGCGATCTACCTCGGTTGCATTGTTTCTCCGCCGTCTCTTATGGACGACGTGGACGCCGTGCAGGCCCAAATCGCGCGCAACATGCTGGCCTCCGGCGACTGGGTGACTGCCCGGCTGGATGGGATTGTATACCTCGAAAAAGCTCCGCTGGTGTATTGGGCCATCGCGGCCAGTTACGTGGTTTTCGGACCGCATGATTGGGCAGCGCGTATTCCAATTGCCTTGTCCGCCATCGCTCTCTGCTGGTTAACGGCGGCCTTCGGTTCTTGGGCTTTCGGTAAACAGGCGGCTCTGTACGCCGGTCTCTGCATGGCAACTTGCATTGGGCTTTTCTTGTTCACTCGCATTTTGATTCCCGATGTAATGATTACCTTTACCGTAGCCTTGGCCATGTGGTCATTCCTTCGCGCCTTGGACGAAGACGAATCTCATCCGCGGCTTTGGGCCTTTTTCCTCGCTGCCAGCCTGGGGGTGGGACTTCTTCTGAAGAGTTTGATCGGAGTGCTCTTCCCTTTGGCTGCCGGTGTTCTTTATCTTTGGATCACCCATCAGCTCTTTTCCGCAGCCGCTTGGCGGCGGTTGCGTCCTTTCAGCGGATTGCTGGTTATTCTGCTCATTGCTGCGCCCTGGCATGTTCTCGCCACCTTGCGCAATCCTCCTTACTTTGTGTTCACCCTGCACAGCGGCCCGGGACTCTACCACGGTTTTCTGTGGTTCTTTTTCATCAATGAGCAACTGCTCCGATTTTTGAACCTGCGTTATCCCCGTGACTATGACACCGTGCCACGCCTTTATTTTTGGCTTTTCCATTTGGTGTGGCTATTTCCCTGGAGCGTGTATTTCCCCGCGATCGCGAAATTATCTTTCAAGCCTTTGGATCGCGCCGGGCGCACTCGTTTGTTGGCGCTTTGCTGGGCAGGCTTCGTGCTTGTCTTTTTTACCTTCTCAACTACGCAGGAATATTATTCGATGCCTTGTTATCCTGCGCTCGCTCTTCTTTTGGGATCTGCATTGGCAATGGAAGGCGTCTGGATACGTCGCGGCACACGCGCCCTCTGCGTGATTGCCGCCTGTGCGGCGGTGTCGACCTTGACTCTGTTCTTTCTCACCCGAAATCTGCCCGCACCGGGAGATATCTCGCAGGCATTGAGCCATCATCCCGGCGCTTACAAGCTGTCTCTGGGACACATGGAAGATCTGACCCTGGCATCCTTTGCCTACCTGCGATTTCCTTTGCTCGTTGCTTCGGTTGCCTTTTGCGCGGGCGCGTTCGCTACCTGGAAATGGACTGGCCAGCGCGCAATCCTGGGTGCCGCACTCATGATGGTTTTGTTCTTTCACGCGGCCCGCCTCGCGATGGCTACCTTCGATCCCTACCTGTCATCGCGACCACTGGCGGAGGCAATCCTGAAAGCTCCCCCCGGCACACTGATCGTAGATCACCACTATTACACCTTCTCTTCCATTTTTTTCTATACAGACCGCTCCGCTTTGCTTCGTAACGGACGATTCTTTAATCTGGAGTACGGTGCCTACGCACCTGGCGCGCCCGATGTATTTATCGACGATGCTCAATTCAAGGCTTTGTGGCTGAAACCGGAGCGGGCCTACATCGTGGCGAAAGACAACGTGGTCCCACAGTTGGAATCTCTGGTAGGCGCCGCGCATCTGAATCTGGTAGCCGAGAGCGGCGGCAAGGTGGTTATGACAAATCAACCAATCCTTCCGACTGAACCGTCAAAGACAATCGGTAACGCTATGGGGCTCACGGACCAATCAACAAAGCGATCGGATGCCCCCCTACCCGGTTCGAAGCCAGGATTTATAGTTGGCGGCTTAACTCTAAACCTGCGACTTCAACGCCATTTCATAAAGTAAAGAAACTCGAGGAGAACTTATGAGAATTGCAGTGCTCGGAGGCGATGGTTATTGCGGTTGGGCGACGGCCCTATATCTGTCCAGCAAGGGACATTCCGTTTCGATTGTCGATAACTTCGTGCGCCGGCAATGGGACCATGAACTTGGCGTCCAAACCCTGACCCCCGTTCGCCCACTCTCGGATCGTCTCAGGATTTGGCGCGATCTCACGGGACAAACTATTGATCTCTTCGTCGGCGATGTGACCGAGTACGATTTTCTTTCGTCATTTATTAAAGAGTTTGCACCGGAAGCGGTAATTCATTTTGCTGAGCAACGCTCCGCTCCTTATTCCATGATCGACCGCAAGCACGCGGTTTCCACTCAGGTGAACAACGTTGTAGGAACGCTGAATCTGTTATTCGCGTTGCGCGAATTTCAGCCCGATTGCCATCTCATCAAGCTGGGCACTATGGGCGAATACGGCACGCCCAATATCGACATTGAGGAGGGCTACATTACCATCGAGCACAACGGCCGCAAAGACACGCTTCCCTTCCCCAAGCAGCCGGGCTCTTTTTACCACCTTTCAAAAGTCCATGACAGTCACAACATCATGTTTGCCTGCAAGATTTGGGCCCTGCGCGCGACGGATCTTAACCAGGGTGTAGTTTACGGAACCATGACCGACGAGGTGGCATTGGACGAAGCCCTCATCAATCGCTTTGACTACGATGAAGTTTTTGGTACCGTGCTCAATCGCTTTTGTGCTCAGGCGGCCATCGGACATCCTCTCACCGTGTACGGCAAGGGCGGCCAAACCCGCGGCTTTCTCGATATCCGCGACACCGTACGCTGTGTCGAGATTGCATGTTTGAATCCCGCCAAGCGTGGTGAGTGCAGAGTCTTCAACCAGTTTACCGAGCATTTTTCGGTTCTGGATCTCGCACGATTGGTCCAGACCGCAGGGGATAAATTGGGCTTGCGGATCCAGATCGATCACCTTCCTGACCCGCGAGTCGAAGCTGAGGAACATTACTATAACGCAAAACATTCCAAACTGATTGAGCTGGGACTGGAGCCGCATCTGCTTTCCGATTCTCTTTTGGATTCGCTGATGAATGTCGCGTTGAAATATCGCGACCGAATCGATTTGAACGTCATGCTGCCGCGAATCAACTGGCGAGAGCCCTCCAATGAACGAAGATCGCAGGGCAATCGAGAGGATATCTCTGCCGCCGCGGCTCCTCTTCAGGTCGTCACGCGATCCGCCAGCAAGAATGGGGGCAATGGCCGATCGGCCACGGCGCAGAAAAACGAATTGGAAAAAGCCGAGTTGAAAACAAAGCGGAGTTGAGACAAGCGAGTTGAGGCAAACGAGTTGCGAAAAAAAAGAGTAGGAAGCTGAAGTCCGTGCTCGGGGCTGGTGGATGTGAGGCTGTATCTCAGGCAGCCGGCTCAGCGCTGCTCGCTGTCACCGGCACCAGCTTGCCATCCCGGATGTAATATTCGGCGTCGCGCCAACGTATGCTGTTGCGCGAAAAACTGGTCAGCCAGATTCCGAACGCCATTGCATCCCACACAGGAATGAGCGCTAGTTTTTTCCAGAGCGTATTTTGCTTTAGGCCCCAGATCCCAGCTGTCCAGGTCATAGCAATTCGCAGAACAGAGTAAGTCCCGATATATCCGAGCGCCACTCCCGCCGACGGGTGAATCGCGATTGCCACCAGAGACCAGGGCAACCCTTGCGTAAGTAATAACCCAAAGTGGCCCCACGGCCTCAAGTGCCGCATCACCACGATCCACCGGAGCCGCTTGTGGAAAAGCCCGCTCATGGAGCTATAATCGGCAACCGTCGAAATGGTGTACGGAAGGAGTTCGACCTCGTATCCCTGCTCCGCGATCAGTCGCCCCACCAGCAGATCGTCGGCTGGACGGTTCTTAATCGCATCATAGCCGCCGAATCCTTCCAGCCGGGTTCGTGTGGTGGCGATGGTCGGCCCCAGCGCAAACTTCACTCCGTCGAGCTGCCACGCCACCAGAATGCCCACATAAAAATCGGAGAACATGCCAACCGTCTGCAGTGAGTCGGTGAAGGTCTTATCGTCTATCGGCGCATAGAAGCACGTGACCGCCCCCACCTTAGGATCGGCCAAGGGAGCCACCACGCTGCGCAGGTAATCCGGCTTCACGCGCACATCGCTATCGCTGATCACAACCACTTCGTGCTGAGCTTCGCTCACCAGCCGCGCCAACTTGACTACCTTATCGTTCGACCCAATTCCTCCCGCTCCAAATATCACGCGAATGTGACGGTCCGGAAAATCCCGCGCCAGCCGTTCCAGCGCCGGAACCGCCGGGTCGTCCGCGTCGCCAACGCAGAACAGCACTTCATATTCCGGATAATCCTGCGTGCAGAAGCTCACGAAATTTTCGTAAGCATCGGGGTCCAGCCCCCGAATTGGCTTCAGATTACTTACCGGCGGCGTGAACGACGGGTCCGTCGCAGGCCGCGATAGGCTGCGCCCGAAAAATCTCCATGTGCTAAATAGCCCGAGTAAGTAATAAACAAACGGGATGGCAGCGACAGCCAGAACCACATACCGAATCATGGAAATCATCGCGGCTCGCCCGCGGAAGACGAACACCGCGAAAAACTATCCGACCAACGTTGCCCTTCGCTGTTTGTGAATTCTCGGCAGCCTATACAATTGATTAGTGGGATTTCGTGCGGCATTTCGGGGATTGGATGTTTTAATCAACAGCTAAGTACCGATTCTCTCCTTGTCGAGCATAGCAAAAATCCTCTTGCATTCGAAACTGGCCAACCGGATTCAATTCCGATTTACACCGAATACGTCTTTAAGCGAGTCGTCGAAGCTGACCTGCCCTTGCAAATCCTCGTCAAATTGCCCAATCTGTCTTAGCAATCCGATATACCCATTTCACTTCATATGCACGTCTCTTTCTATTCTGCTAGAAAAGTAAGATACCGTTCAGAAGGAGACCTGTTTGCCGCTTAACGAGGATGCGCTTTGGTATAAGGACGCGGTCATCTACCAGGTGCACGTGCGCACTTTCCAGGATAGCAACGGCGATGGCATCGGCGACTTCCAGGGACTGGAACAAAAGCTCGGATATTTGCAGGAACTCGGCATCAACGCCATCTGGCTGATGCCATTTTTTCCCTCGCCCTTGCGTGACGATGGCTACGATATCGCGGATTACTGCTCCGTCCACTCCAGCTATGGAACGCTTGAAGATTTTCGCAAGCTGTTGGAGTCCGCCCATCATCGCGGCATTCGCATCATCATCGAGATGGTGCTGAATCATACCTCCGATCAGCATCCCTGGTTTCAGGAATCCCGCAGCTCCACCGATAACCCGCGTCGCGACTGGTATGTGTGGAGCGATACCGACAACCGATACAAAGGAACACGAATCATTTTTCTGGATACCGAAAAATCCAATTGGGCCTGGGACCCGATTTCCAAAGCCTACTATTGGCACCGTTTCTTCAGTCACCAGCCCGATCTCAATTATGACAACCCCGCCGTCCGCGAGCAGATGTGGCAAGTCATGAGCTTCTGGCTTGAGATGGGAGTCGATGGATTCCGGCTGGACGCCGTGCCCTACCTGGTGGAGCGCGAAGGCACCCACTGCGAGAATCTGCCTGAGACTCACGCAGTACTAAAAGATTTACGGCGTCGGCTCGACGAGCAGTATCCCGGCAGAATGCTGCTTGCGGAAGCCAATCAGTGGCCTACCGACCTTCGGCCTTATTTCGGCGATGGAGATGAGTTCCATATGGCTTTTCACTTCCCTTTAATGCCCAGAATGTTCATGGGGTTGAAGCTGGAAGACCGCAAACCGATTACCGAAATTCTGCAGCAGACTCCGGAAATTCCCGCCACCTGCCAATGGTCATTATTTCTCCGAAACCATGACGAACTCACGCTCGAGATGGTCACGGACATGGAACGCGATTATATGTACGACTCCTATGCGGAAGACAAGACCATGCGGATTAATCTTGGAATTCGCCGCCGGCTTGCGCCACTGCTGCAGAACGACCGCAGGCGCATCGAACTGATGAACGGCATGCTGATGTCGTTGCCCGGCACTCCCATCATTTATTACGGCGATGAAATTGGCATG
>Ga0182015_10007587_pt1 | contig 10545 bp, 10 predicted proteins | sample 712P3MmetaG_FD_120478 | JGI IMG/M metagenome (GOLD analysis project Ga0182015, IMG submission 120478) | Permafrost microbial communities from Stordalen Mire, Sweden - 712P3M metaG | ecosystem: Environmental > Terrestrial > Soil > Wetlands > Permafrost | place: Sweden: Stordalen | collected... | reverse complement strand
TTCCCTCTCGTCGTTGTGCCCTCGCAGCAAGAGTCGTTCGTTTCAATGCAGGCGCACCACCGTCAAAGACAAAGACGGGTTTTATGCCGAAGAAGAGGAGTTTACAGATTCGACGAAAGAAGCCTACGATGTGGGAATTGCGGAGGGCTTGACCTTCTTTGTCGCGCACGGCTTTGAGGAACTGAACATTGTTAGAGTTATGGAGATGTGGGAAGAGGTACCTGGTAGATCCAGATTGATGCATCGACGGCGAGACGTTTCTTTGCGAGGGTTTCGAGTTTGACGGGACGGGCCTGTGAGTCACCGCGTCAGCATTTTCTGCGAGGGAAAGGTGGGGGATGGATACAGCTGGTTCAAGGATAGTCCAAAGTCCTTGGACACCTAGACACACACGTCAGATACAGATCCGAATACATTGCAGGGAAATGAATGTACCCATGATGAGATGCTCAGGTCACCATAGAATCGAGGTCAATGTTCGTGATTGTCTGTGCAGTGCGAAGATCATTTTTGGATTTCACTAGCAAAAGAACCTAACCCTGGAACATTTCCCGATCGGGACATCCTCATTTTTCTGAGCATCGCTCATCGACACAACGATAGGAACGCATTGACGTAACTACCCTTGCTTCGTGAAGCGCCTGGACTCATGAATTCTAGTGGCCTATTTCAACGATGTTTCTTGCACGAATACGGCCGCTCATCGTGTACCGACCAATCTTCCATCCGATGCCATCCATTCTCTCCCATTCAATGGCCATGCCACCATCGACATCCATCGCTGCCACACAATTACGAGGGATGAAAGTACGATCAGCAGTCAGAAAGCTGTGTGTACATTGCCAGAGCGTCAGACGAAAAGGAAGAGTATACATCATCTGCAAAAAGAATCCTCGACATAAGCAACGGCAAGGGTAGAGAAAACGAGTCGAATACGTCTGGAAGGAATAGGCTAGCATCCAGAGAGGTCAACTGAATAGTAGAAATCAATGCTATATTTGCAAGAATACTCTCCAAGCTATATATGACACATGTGCTGGCTTTTAGAAATGTCGCTACAACAAAGAATATTACAAACGCTCCAATGAACTCCCGAGAGATAGAAAGAAAGCAAATCTACAAATAACATTTTCCTCAAAGTCTAGCCTTGGTTTCCAATCCAGCACTCCACACATTCCTCATATGATCCCCCGCTTCCCTCAAATAATGACTCATCCTCTCCGCATTCAACTCGAAATTCTTCTCCGGATTGTCCTTGAGACACGTAATATTGAAACTCATCGTCCTCTGATTGACTTCATACGCAATCCCATACCCATCAGGAACGACAGGACCCCTATTCTCAGCACACTCCAAAGGGGTTAACTACCATCCATATCCATTAGTATACTCTGACGACAACTGCGACGAAGACACAAACCAATGACTCGAATACGCAAACGCAGGATCCGTATACAAAGCAGGAACTTCATCTCCCGCACCCAGAAACTTCCTCAAACCAAATAAATGTCTATCCACCCCCTTACCATCGCTCGCCTCCATAATATACTTTACATGAGCCTGTAAAGCCTTCCTCCCCAATTCCAAACACTTCTCATCACCCACAGACGGATCCTCCATCGCTTTACACCACGCAACACTCTCGTCCGAAACAACACGACATGTTTCCGTCCTGCCTAATTGGAATTTACGTGTCGATGCACTTTCATACGTTGGACGATTGATGTTGTAGAATTTGTAGTAGGCTAGTTGGATCATCATTTGGGCCCAGGCGTCGGGTGAGGATTTGAATGTTTTTATGGATTCTGCGCCGTAGGATTGGTAGTAGAGGACACGGAGATCGTATTTGGCGATGAGGGCGTCGAAGTTGGCTGTGGATTTGGTGATGGCGGAACGCATGTTGGAGGAGATGGTGAAGATGATTTCGGGGGGTGGGGGGAGGTTGGATTGGGGTTGGGGGGAGCCATGGTCGAGTTTATCGCGGGCGAGGAGGTCGCAGACATAGTGGTTTAGACGATGGGTTGGAGTTCCATCCATCATGGAATGTTCTCCCATAAATCCACTTCGTCCGTTCTCGAAAATGATGAATTGACAGGGTTTATCGTACCATCTATTCTTTCCATCTCCATGCCAACAACTTCGTGAACGTTCGTCAAATGTATGTGGTGAAGTATCGTCCAGGGCAACAAGAAACGACGACGCTTCAATCGTATTGAGAGATGTCTCGTTTGCTGGATCCGCTGCAATCAATGCCTTGCGATTAACAGCCCAATTATCCCGATTATCACCACTCAAAACTCCCACCGGTGAATCCGCTTTTTCATCCCCAGACAACTCAATCACCCTTCTGAACTGCTCCTCCAAATCCGCCGTACTCAATTCCCGTCCCTCAACCTCATGCCACACCTTAAAAAACCGATTCTTCCTCGCAACAACAATATACTGATTCCCCTGCGCCCCAAATATCGTAACCTTGTCCTTCCCCTCCTCAGGAATCCGACACGTATTAAACATATACCGAAACGAACTCATGGCAATAGGAGCCTTGCGCATATAATCCGGTTCCAAAGTCCCCTCATCAACCATCTTTTTAAAACTCAACGTCGCTTTCGTCAAAGCCGCAGCTCGTTGTTCCGGTAAACGACGATGTCTATCATCCCTATGACAATAAAAATACGACACAAACATGACTACTGGGTCCCGATATTCCAAGTAAGCGGCGTCGTCCCACCATTCTGCAAGCCAATTTTTACAGTCTGGGTCTTGTGCTTTTCGAACGAGTTTTGTTTGTAACTTTTCGCCTATTCCGCCTGATTTGACGAATTCTTTGACGGCAGATTCGGTGGTTGAGAATTCAGAGGAGGAGAGGAGGGGACGAACGGATTTGAGGTATTTGGCGGCTGTTTCGGCGAGACTTGGGACGGGGAGTTTGGGGAGGGAGGATTCGTAACGGAGCATTGGACCCATGGAAGAGTCTTCGCGGTAATCCTCGGGGACGGACGATGTAGTTGGAGAAGGAGCCGTAGCGTAGGTTCTTCCTCGGAGCGGGAAATTTATGAGGGGGGATTTCTAAATGAGGCAATGTTAGTGAACGTATTTTGCGTGGGGGTGGTGGGAGGAAGGGTACGTGCACGGATTGGAGGGGAATTGAGGGGAGTAGACGAAGCAGCTTTGGTGTTGTTGTGCCTCGTAGCATCCCAGTTCCACTCCCCTGGCAAGATCAAGGGGTTATGGGAGGGATTGGTTGGGGGGTTGGGAATTTGAGTTTTGGGAGACTGATAATCAGCAGACTCGTCGTGGGGTGGCAGGTCCGACCCTTTAAGCTTTGGTGACCGGGTCCGCAGATCCACGTGCTTTAATTTCGGATCCCCACTCCCAAGTCACCATCCTTGAGATATCTCGGATTCACACTTCAAAAAGGACGATATGGTAGTTTTCTGTACACCTTCGAGATATAATCGGGTGCTTCGTAGACATCCCCCATTTATTCAATATACCAACCGATCTACAGAATTTCGTTCTCGACAGGTCGTCCGATCTCTTCTCAAATCCCTCAGATTCAACGATCTTCTAGATCTCAGCTAGCTACTTTATATATTTTTTGACGCATATTTCAGTCAACCACAAAACTGGGGCTGTAGTTTAGTGGTAGAATGCAGGGATGTCGGAGTGGAGTTGGTCCTGGCAACACCGCAACGGCAGACCTGGGACCGGCGGTTCGATTCCCCGTGGCCTCTTTTTTCCCACCTCATTTTTCCCACTTTTCAGTACATAGTTATGAGCTTATCTATCTGTAAAAGCATATCCCGACCAACAGGCCTTGTTCAATGTTCAAGAGGCTTCCGTCTCGAGTAGAGGAGAAGAATCTGTCAATCAGACGAGGATTTAATGAAAAGGGGTCTTCAAGAGTGGATCTAGCGTATGATTTCTGACAATGAGCCTTAGTCTGCTCATGGAAATGCTTTAGAGAATGATAGTATTAATTGAACGAGCGTTCGTTTATCCCGTCTGAAGGGTGGGTGCTCTATTCAGCAACGATCGCCTGGTTGGCGTCGCGACTGCTATTGAACACTTTGATTGGGCCGCGGCGGACCGCCATCGCACTCCGTCTCCGAGGCTGCGTGACACACTCACACGAGGACAAACCCTCCACCTCACCAACCCCCAATCACCTTTGTATCCGTCCCTACAACCCGTTCCGCACTACGTGTGCATGACAATTTTCCTGTCCCCCATCCGTCCAACACTATCAAAACTCTTCCCCCGTTCCCTAGCATCATCATCTCATCTTCGCGCCTTCCACGCCACCATGTCCCCCACACAAAACATCTACATCGTCTCCGCGATCCATTGTCCTGCGCCCGAGGGCATAAACCCGCACTGTTACACCATCACGGGTGCGTACGCCACTGCGTCGGCGGCCCAAGCCGCTATGCTAGCTAAAGCGAAGGAACTACAGAATGCACCCATGACACATTGGCATGGGAGTCCGAAGAAGGGGCAGAAGGAGTGGAAGGAGAGTGCGTATAAAGTGGAGTTTAGAGGGGAGGAGGGGGATTTTGGGGTATGTTGGGTTGATGAGCGGGTTTTGGGGGTGGATGAGATGCCTATTTCTAGGGTGATGAAGGTGGGGTTGGGGATGGGACATGGGGAGGATAAGGAGGAGTGGGTGAGTGACAAGGAGGTGGAGAAATCGTTGTGTTCTTTATTAAAGTATTAAGGTATAGGAGTCTACTGGGGGCGAGGTTGATTGGTTGGTGTGGACTATATGTGGTAGTGACTAGCATACATGTTTGATTTGCAGGTATGATGCTAAATCATTCGATGGATGATTTGAGATTCGTTGATGAATTTGTCGAGATTGTCGAGGTTGTTCCACCATTCGAACAGGAATTTCTGGCAGATGAGACGGAACCAGGGTGTGAATTGCAAATCTTCCGTCAGAATTGAACATCGTTTGATGGGTTTACCGGGTTGTTTGAGCATTTCCTTTAATTCTTCGGGTGAAACGTAACGAGTATCCCTCACTTCATTTGGATTCGCATCCAAATCCACCTCGGCCACGATAATGATGATGTAGTCGACTTCCATTAGCACAGATTGGAAACTTGGGCATACTCTCATGCTCTCCCCAAATTCCCTGTCCACTTGGACTCAGATAATGTATCCGTGTAAGAAAATCCATATCCTCAGTAGGGACTTGCGCAGCCTTAATCCCCAGTTCATGATCCAATTTTCGCTGAGCAGCACGTTTAACACCCGCAATACTCGTCGGCAGATCATAACCCAGCTCCGAAGTAGTGTGCAGAGGATGTGAGCAACACGTATTCGTCCATTGATCGGGAAAAGTGATTTTCTCCGTCGCTCGTTGTTGCATAAGAAGTTTCTTCGTTTTCGGATTAAACAGGAACAATGAGAATGCGCGATGTAGCAGTCCATTGTCGATATTCTTCATCAAATGGCCTGCGCAATGTCAGTCTCATCGTTCTTGAGGGTGCGGTACATTCTTTTTTTGTTCCCGTTCTGAGGGGCTGATCGTTCTCGTCAATGACAATGCACACTTCCTCCATTAGCCGAATTTGCTCATCGTCGTAGCCTTGAGCAGTAGTAAGTTCAACATCTTCTGTCGCTGGGGGTTGTGCAGTGGCTGTGGTGGACGTCATGGTCGATGGCATCGTCCTGGTTGGGGGAAAAATGGAAATCAAATTTCACGTCCCTATTGTTGTGGCGCCCTGAATGGCAATTTTCGGGACCGTGGGCTATCCGAATCCTAAAGTACCGCGGCGCGCGACTTCCGAAAAGTTCAGGACGGCACACAACTCAGAACTGGCACCTCTTGGATACTAGGCCCGTCTAGCGTGATATCGGCAGAGTTGGTTTGCACGGGGAGATTGCGCGTCAGAAGGACCGACAATGGGATTACCATTGCGGAAGGTTGTACACGAATTGCAGAATGCGAATATGTGAATTCGTCACGATGCTTGCCGTGTACGTCAACTCTACTTCAATTAAGTTTCAAAATGCTTGCTGCTCACCTCCGTGGCAGTGCGATTACGTACAACTACATGTGTGCAGGGGCATGTGTGCATGAACATGCAACCGCTCAATTATGCACACACCCCAACAGCGGGTCGCTATCGTCGCTTTTGATTCAATTGGACGCCGCCTCGTCTCGTTGCTTGTTATATCAATCCTTAGGTTCCCCTTCAAGTCCCCCAGTCGAGTACTTTACTTTCTCGACCACGATTCAACTCATCGAGCACACACAAAACCCCTTTTTCTTATTTCCAAACACTACTTTTTCGATTCCTGCTGGGTATACATCCCTCAATTTGCTGGCGTTAATGAGTAGGTGAGGGGCCATGGCTTCACCCCAGCGGAAACTTTTTCACAAGCCAAAAAGGAAAAAGCGCAACGTCTACATACTTTCGCGACCACTCAGTGCCGCCAGCCACTTGAACCTTTCCTTTCTATCTGATGGAAAACTCCCATTATGCCACTGGGGAGTTCTTGTAAGCGATTACGACAGGATCGAACTCCAACGGCATCTGCAATCATTAAGGGAGGATCCAAATCATCGCAGAAGCTCGCTGGGGACTCTCATTGAGCTACGCCGTACCGAAACCAACGTGAACACCATCAACGTCATCAAGGAATTCGGTGAGATCGAGATGAGCGATGAATGGCATGTAATGGGGGTGAAATATATCGGCACCACCTCCTATCCGATCCGAGGTCTTAGAACTAGAGGTTAGTTCTCTGTGTATAAGGAAACTGAAATCTTTTAGCTCGCAAGATTACCGAAGAGCGCCCAGATTACCACGCCTATACCAACAACTGTCAGAATTTCGCTCAATATCTGCTCTCTTATGCTTGCCCTGGAACCAGTGTTCCCAAGACAATCAAGGAAACAGTCGAAATGCGAGAGTTGAGGAACGCCGTATTCAGGTCGCCAAGTATGGGAATCGGCGGTTGGTTTTTGATGCGAGTCGAACGTGGCGCGGCTGCTGTACAAAATCGTTCTGTTTGCGTTGTTATATTTTGGTGAGGCATGAATGAAAAGTGTTATTGCGGTCATTGGGGGAATGGAACAGGATAGAGGAAACAATCCTTGCTCGGCGTGGATCAGCATTTGCAGTGACGAACGGCCATGGCAGACCTCGATCGGAGAACTGAATCGGAAGGTTTCAGATGATTCAAGGACTTCCGAGCGATGGTTTGTTATGAGCAGGTGAGCGCTACAAAGGGACCGCCAGTGGCCGAAGTGTATATCTTATTGGAAATGACCGCTTTGCATAACGTGTTCATGCCTTGCCGGTTTGATGATCGGGAAGGCTATAAGGGATATAAAGAAAAAGTTTGTATAAGGGCAACGATTGAATCGGCGGATGGGTCTCTAGCCCGGGGATTCCTGTCGAGACCCACCCCAAAAAAGCGGGATCTTTTTTGGCGTTTGGCCAATCAACGCGTTGATTGGCACGGACACCTGAAAAGTTGTTGCAGACCTTGATCATTATGAACGGAGTGTCGGAAGACACAAGCAATGAACACAATCAATGCAAAGGAAATGAGAATCGTCATCTCGAGGTTGCGGGGATAGAGCTGTCGGTCGAGCGGAGAATAGAAATACCGTTAACGGTTTATGCCCATTCTTTATTTACATACTGTCAGTTGAAATCGGACGACGAACATGGCTATCTCATGATAAATCAGTTATGATCTCGTTGCAGGCGACGTGCGTCCGCTCGGCTTAACGTTATGCACGTGGGGATTGGGTTTGAGATTGTCCAATCACAGGGCGCATATTTTTGATAAGCTTGACGAGTTGACGAACAATAGAGTTTGAGTGTGGAAATTCTGAAACGTGGACAATTCACTCAATTCTTCTCTTAAACCTTCTATGAGTCATCGCAGAATGCAAAGAACAACGTGGAAACGTATCTTGGCTGCAGCGGACGCACTCGGAAGCAGAATTGGCGCCATGAGGCCCAAGCGGAGACTCAAACTCTATTTTCTGCGCAATTTGAGGCGGAGCAATAGCTAAATTTAATTCGTAGCATTCCACTTTGCACGCTTAAATGAAATGCTGCAAGGTAAAATTAAAGCAAATGCGTTCAAAAGAGGACAAAGCGGGGGCGCAGCTTGGCTCAGAAACCGAAAAAAAGCTTTTTTCCATGTTGCGCCTCAGCGCTTTAATTCTATTTCAAAATTTCGTGGCATTGAAATTGGCGAACCGTTGGCGGGCGCGCGCGGCGGCGCAACCAACTTGAACCAAGCATTGTTTTACCCCACGTGTTCTCTCGAGCCCCCCACTTTTATCAATTCACGGAGAAATTGGTTCTTGGTTTCTAAGCGTTGAGCGGAATACGTGGAACAAAACGCGTCACATTCTTCGACCATTAATAATGTGGATTTAGATTCGCGTCTGTTGGCCCAGTCAGAAACACCCACGTTGAAAGCCTAATTTTGAATTTCCAAGCGCTGATCCGGAATGACAGTGCGCACGGAAAAGTTCAAAAGCGTAATCTTGGAGCGCGGGGAGATTGCCAATTTCGCGTGCAGGGAACACCGCCTCTGTACACTGTATGGGGAGGGAGATTATATCGCGGGCGAAATTTACAGTTATGGTTTTTCGCAGTTTGTGCTACTTGCCCGCGGGAGAGTGGATCGGAATAAGAGGTGATTGGTCGATTTTGTGGGTAAAGTGTCCTATCAGCGCATTTTTTGGGTGTGAGTCATAAAAAGTGATTGGCTTGAATCTGTTGTTGCGCTCAAATTTGATTTTCGGCTAAGGCAGCAATTATTCCTACCGCTGTTTTTTTGCTTTTTTGATGGTGCGGGTTGGCGGTTATAATCTCGCCCTCGCCCACATTTTTTGAAATTTCTCCGTTCACCACTGACAACTTTCAAAAGAACTTCATCAAAGCTTCCATCAGCTTCCATTCAATAGTCTACAAGTCGTTTGTGCTATTGCATGGCAATCTGAATCTACCAATCTTCCCACAAGTCTCAACTAAGCAACAAAACAGCTCACAAAACTCAAATCCTTTTTTTTTTCACTCAAAAACGAATCTTCAGACTTTTCCGCATAAAGTCTGATATCACGAACGAGCTTCTCTTCCGACTTATCACCACATAAGCGGAACAACAGCTAGCAAACGCACAAGCAACCAGCGGATCACATTTGCCAAAAAGCGGTCCGCACACAACCACGCCTTTTCCCCCCAACAACTTTTCAATTTTCCCACTGTCTTCAGTCAAGATCACGTCTTCACCAAAAACGCAATGTTCAAGTTTACTAAGGAAACCGTCGTACCCTTGCTCACCTCCATGCAATCCGATGCCAGCGATTACAACTCCAATTATCCCGCCGCCGGGGGAGCCGGAACAGGTCCAGGTCGGGGCACTTCATCCCCGTCGCGAGTTTGGCGTTCCCATCGACACCAAAGTCACTGTTGTGAAAGACCACACACTACAACGTCCCGTCCCCAAAGCAGACGGTGCGAAATTTGGCCGATACAACAACAGCAGCGGATTATTATTCAGAGATAATAATCCGTCTGCTTCTCCATTCACATCGGATTCTTCATCGGAATCTCCAACTGTCTTCAAAACCCCTAATCTGGTCTCAAACACTACGGTTTCTCCCTCGCCTTTGTTCGGTAACATCAACACTCCACTTACAACGCATAATACGTCTCCCGCGATGGACAGCGCTTTCAACGATCCTACTGCTTCGTTGAACTTTGTCTCTGGTATCGACTTCCTCCCTCATCATCAACTTCCTCCTAATCTTTCAGACTCGGACCTCGCCATGAAGAAACTCTTTGACGAGTGCATGGTCACGGATTTTGATGAGGATCCTTCCTTCCTCTTCACTCCACACACCAACGAAACAACATTCACGCACTCTTCTCTCACTTCCGGTCTCGACACTCCCTCCATCGATCTAGCCCAGCTCGACTCGTACCTGAATTCCACCTCGTCCTTCAGTGACCAAGACTTCAACCTCTTTGGTGATACTTCCACTGACGACTGGAATCAGAACCCGCTCTTCACTGGTTCGCTAGCCGAGGACCCCGTTGCCCCGTATGCGTTCTTCAAAAACAACAATGCTACCGTCACCACTGCTTCTCCACATCAATTCTCCATCCCCATCGGAGATGTTCATTCGGACGCCACATCCACAGTCAGCTCAAGCAATCCCGAGCCCCTCCCGTCCCCCGAACTCTCTCCTCCCATGACTCGCAAGCTAAAACGTCAAGCGACGACGACCAAACCCGTCGCTCCACGGAGAGTCTCCACCACCCCGTTTACTCCAATCACCCCTGCTCCCACCACTCCATCTACTCCTCTCCCTCAAGTCTCTCGCGCCACAAAACGTCGCATCCTCGTTACCGGCGAGGATCCCGCAGTAGTTGAGAAACGTCGACGAAATACCGTTGCCGCGCAACGGTCTCGACAGAGGAAAGCAGAGGAGAAAGCAGAGGACAAGGTTCGGATCGTCCAACTTGAGAAGGAAATCGAGACTTATCGTGTCCTTCT
>Ga0182015_10007586_pt1 | contig 10546 bp, 5 predicted proteins | sample 712P3MmetaG_FD_120478 | JGI IMG/M metagenome (GOLD analysis project Ga0182015, IMG submission 120478) | Permafrost microbial communities from Stordalen Mire, Sweden - 712P3M metaG | ecosystem: Environmental > Terrestrial > Soil > Wetlands > Permafrost | place: Sweden: Stordalen | collected... | reverse complement strand
TGGTCACGGCGCCGAAGGGGAAGCACGCATTCGGGCTCGTTTGTCACGTGTTCCGCTGGGAGAGATTCTCAAACCTGAAGATGTGGCGCGGGCAGCGCTTTATCTGGTATCCGATGATTCTCTTGGTATCACTGGCGTATTGCACGTCGTTGATGGCGGACTACTGGCAGCGGCGGAATTTGACGTTCCCCTCTGATTTTCGATCGGTAAGTATCGCCTGCATTTCTCAAATCTGCTCCTAAGCGCAGCGCTGGGTGCCCCTCGCACCAGCGTACCTGGGACAGTGATGATTGGTTTCCGATGCTTTCTCATAAGGGCGCAACCGCACTCACCCTCAGCGTCGCTAAGGCAAGAACAACATAAAAAACAATGGTGGGGCTCCGCCCGTTTTTTCGTCCCACGTACGCTGGGGCGAACGTGGGGCACCCGGCGTTATGCAGCCCGCATCGGTGGCGGCGCACCTCAAGCGCTGCGTGTCTAATGGACGCCAAAGAAAAGTATTTTCGCTCCCGGCTTGTCGAACGTTGCTTCGATCTTCGCGCGGCCAGCCGTGTCGCGTGCAACCGTGACGCCATCACTGATCCAGTGCTCTGCGGCTACTTGGTGACTCGTAATGTATTGGTATGTTCCGCGTTCGGTTGCGAAGATCACAACCGCGCCCCGGCCTGTAGTGGCGGAGATCTTTTCGTGGATTTCAGGGCTGCCAGAAACAATACCAGTTACAACAGGATCGCTCTCAGTAATATCATCGCGTACCTGTTTGTACCTGGCGAGCGTACTACCAATGAAGGCAATACCCGGGTCCGAAACACCCAGCAGGTCTCCCCATATTCCGTTTTGACCAAGAATGAGCGATGCAACATCCACTTCCTGCCATTGCTGGGGATCGTCGGGGAAGTAGTGTGTGAGAAACAATGTGGATGGGATCCACTTATCAAATGTCAATGGCGACCGTGCAATCCACGTGCGTGCCTGCCCTTGGTGGAAAAACAGGTTTGAATTCGTTCGGGTTAAATCGATAGGAAGGTCATAGTTTTGGTAATAGGGCCCGTTGTTCATCAGGAAGTATTTCCCGGAGGAAAGAAACGCCAGGCCTATAGCCCGTCCGCCTTCCGTCACGTCGAAGTCGACAATCGCTCCGGGCACGGCAGCGGAGACCTTATCGGCCACTTGGCTCATGTACTGAACGAGCTGAAATCCATACGAGTCAGAGCGTTCCTGGGGAGTGTTATTCTCTCCACCGTGATTGTGGTGCGGATCGTTGCATCCATACTGAGCAATGGCGTCCCACTTGAAATAAGTAACGCCAACCTCCTTTGCCAGCCGAATCAACTCATCGGCGAAGGCATCGGCGTATCCGCTCACCATGCACATCTTATAGCTCTTCTCGGTCTCCCACACTTCATTGGGCTCGCCGACCTGTCCATTCCAGGACCTGCGCCATTCAGGATGTTCGAGCACAACCCGGCTGGATACAGCTGCCGTGGTTGGGCCAAACCATAGCCCGAGTTTCATGCCGTAGCCATCCAGCTTCTCCTTCACCGCCTTGAGACCATCCGGGAACCGCTTGCGGCTCACGGTCCAGTCTCCGGTCTTCTCGTACCATCCCGTATCCAGCACAAAGACATCCACGCCCATCCGGTGTGCCACGTCAATTTCTTTGAGGATGCGGTCTTCATTCATCGACTCCAGGTACGGTTTGCCATTCCACCACTTATTACGCTCCTGAAAGTTCCAGGTGTTGTAGAAAATATAAGGCTTCCGTGTAGCCGGGTTCTGCGTCATGTACTTCAGTACAAAACTGCGATAAGTGGACGCAAGTTGATCGACATTGCCTCGCACAGCAGCGGTTTCCATCCAAATGGACTGATAAGGGTGATTGGCATCGATCGTCTGACCGGGGACATAGTTACCCTTTACGGCTGTCAGGCGGACGCTTCGATCAGGGCTAAGTTGATAGTGCAGGAATGCATCCGGAACCTGAGAGCCGTGCTCATAAGCCAGTAGGAAGCTGCGGCGGCCATCGGTAGCGGCCAGAATAGGACCCATAAAGGAGCAGCCATCCTGGAAATATCTGTCTCCGATCTTTTCTTCCGAAAGTGTGAAACTGTGCGTCAGCTCCGCAAAGTTGGACAGCGTAACTTCTTCCGCCTCCGGTAGCTGCTGGAGAGAAGTCTGCAGGTAGGTCAGGTTGTTTACGCCGACAGGCGCGCCGAGCGTTCGCGGTTGATCGGCGGTGAGCATATAGCGAAAGCGAATCACCGGGGTTCCGTCATTGACCTGGAACTGAATACGTAACTTAAGATGAGGGTCTTGTGCAAGCACGCCCGCAAAGGAATATTCCGTGGCTCCGTTGTTGAGATGGATCGGGGATCCCATCGGAGCAAGATGGCGAACTGCCGCGGAAACCTGCTTCCCGTTCATGGCAAAGGATGGCGGAGCAAAGCGGTAGGTAGAGGTTCCTTTCTCCCCACCGTAATCCCAAAGACAGCCTGTCCCACAGGCAAAGGATATCCAAACCTGACTGTTATGGAGATCAGCTCTTTTGTGAGGAATCCCTTGCGCGATGCCCTGCGGAGAAGGAAGGGCACAGATCGCCAGACTCCAGAGAGCGATTCTTTTGATCTGCTTTGCTGTTTCGGTTGTTAGCAAGGGTAGACGCATGCCCAACGCTGAGCGGACTCGGGCCCGCTCAAATCAACTCGCCGGCTTGGTTGCGGCAAAGCGGGCCGGAATCTTCGAGCTGATCTCTGCCCGGTCCTCGGCAAACCATGTCGCATGAGCATGAAGGAGGGAAACTGCTTGGCCGACGTATTCATCTGCGGACCGGTAGCGCTCTAAATCCTCGAGTTCGGGAACAATCTGGATATCCATTCCATAAGGCTACCGCAAGTTCGTGCGTGGCTCGTGCGCCGAAAGTGGGAGCGCTTGTGTATTCGTTGTGTATGAATCACACTTGACAATACAGGCATCGGCACGGTCGAGCACGCAGCCGGTTCGTTTAAATGACCTAGGATGATAACGATACAGTGACAGTGCTCTCTAAGCTTCGCGGAAGCGGTAGCCAATATAACTCTCCGTCAGGATATATGTGGGGTGCGCGGGATCGTCTTCGATCTTCTTTCGAAGCTGGCTGATAAGAACGCGCAGATATTCGCGTTCGTTGCCATACTCCGGTCCCCACACGGAGGTCAGCAGACGATTGTGAGGCACAGGGCGGCCTGCATGTTCCATCAGATAACACAGCATACTGAATTCTTTCGGGGTAAGGTGAATCTCCTGACCCATCTTTTCGACGCGGCGACGACCCGGGTCAAGCACCAGGGAACCTATAACGATCGGAGAATCAGACGGAACTTCCGATGCCTTGGAACGCCGGATGGCCGCGCGCAGGCGCGCCGTCAGTTCCCGGATCTGAAAGGGCTTGGTCACATAATCGTCCGCGCCCGCGTCGAGCGCTTCTACTTTGTCATCCTCCTCGTCTCGCACCGTGAGCATGACGACCGGGAGACGCGGATAATTGTGGGAAATGATGCGGCACGCTGCAATGCCGCCCATGCCAGACATATTGATGTCCAATAACACTGCATCGTAGTCGATCATGCGCAGACGCAAGAGAGCCTCTTCTCCGGTGCCGGCCTGGCCGATCATGAACCCCAATGCGGTCAAGGTCTCGATCAAACTCTGCCGAATCCCTGCATCATCCTCGACCACGAGCACATTGCTGCGTTGTTCCACGCTTCACTTCTCCTTTGCCATTTGCGGCAACGTGAGGAAAAAAGTAGTCCCTCCCTGCTGGTCACTATCCACCCATACGCGCCCGTGATGTGCTTCTGTGACTCGCTTCACGACAGAGAGGCCAATGCCCGTGCCTGATGCCTTGCGATCCGAACCTGGGCTGCGATAGAAACGATTGAAGATCCTCTCTCGCTCTTCTGGTGGAATGAAGGAGCCTTCATTCCGAACCCTGATGATCGTCTCTGCCGGTTCTTCCTGAACGTCAATCGTGATCGGGGAACCCGGGCTTCCGTATTTGGCCGCGTTATCGAAGAGCTGAAAAAGCGCCATCTGCAGGAGTTGCCTGTCAGCCCATACCGTGCTCTTTTGCATCGCGGGCCGAATGTACTGAAGATTCGCTCCGAATTCCTGCGAAGATGCTTCGATGCTGTCTTCCAAGAGCCGTGGAAGATCAATGCGCTCCCGTCTCACCTTGAGGTCGGCATTATCGAGTTTTGCCGTGCGGAGCAAACGTGTGGTGAGCTCGTTGAGATGGCCCGCGTGTTGATCGATCAGAGCAACAAGCTTCCTTTCCGTTCCTGATAGCGTACCCATTTCCAGCAGGCCAGAGCTCGAGCTTCTGATTGTTGTCAGCGGGGTTTTGAAGGCGTGTGCAAGACCATCCAGAACGGCGCAACGAAGTTGCTCGCTCTGCCGGGCTGCCTCTGCACTGCTCTCCGCGGAGAAGGAACGTGCCCTCTCGATGGCAACGGCCGTGAGCGAAGCGGTTGCATTCATCGACGTAGCGTCGAGTGAATGGCCGCAAATTACCAGCGCGCCGATGGACCGTGTGCCCAGGCGCAGGACGCGCCGGGACGTGGCCGTTGTCGAGTCATCTCCGCTGCTTTCCATGAAGTAAATGGAACGCACTTCATCATCTGTGACGCTACACGTGCCGCTCCTGCATAGATGCAGGTCATAAGCGTTCCACAGGGCTACCCCTTTTGCCTGAAGCGTGGAGTGAATCAGGCTCACAAGCTGCTGATCGGCCGGCGTCTGCCGGTCGAGAAGGAGGATGTTCTGGCTCAGCTCATACAGCTTTTGCAGCTGTGATCGATGCATCTCGGATTCGCGGGCATGACGGCTGACCTGGTTCGAGAGACGGCTTACCAGCAAGGCAACGCTTTCGAAGGTGACCAAAGCCACCCAGTCGTGGGAGTCTGACATATAAAGCTCGAACAACGGTTGGGTGAAGAAGTAATCGAGGCAAGCCACGGACAACAGAGATACGATGCTCGCTTCAAAAAAACCCCACCGCAACGCAATCGCGGTCACGAGAAAAAGGTGAACCGAGGTCGCAGAAGAGAGATTGAAGTGAAAGCGGTAAGCGACCCAAGTGATCAGCAGAGCAGCCGCAACTCCGACGGCGATCCTGGTTGCAACCTCGCGAATGACTCTCTTCCGCATTCTCTGTAACCATGCTGTCATGGCTCTTGACAATTGGATTCTAGGCGCGAACCCATAAGGAATTCGTAAGAAAGCAGCTTATGCGTAGTTGATGGGTTTCAGGATTTACTGAAGGTGGCCGGTAAAGCTACGGTCTCACGAGGTCATTCCGATGGAACGCAATAGAGGCTCTTACCAATCGAATGCAATGGTCATTGTTAAGGCGTGCACATGTCTCAAAGATACCCAGGCAATCATTCACAGCGATGAGCAGAACAGATCCAGATGCGTATCGTTGGCACGCAAAAGCTTAAGGCGGTCGCGTGTCTCTATGCAGATGCTTCCGGTCATAGTCCTCTGTTGGTTTCTGAGTGCCGTTGTGCCTGCTCTTGGGCAGTCCACGTTTGGCAGTGTGATCGGTATCGTGCAGGACAGCTCTGGCGCCGCTGTTTCCGGCACCCAGATCGTACTGCACAGCACGGATGAGAACACGGAGCGTACTGTGAATGCGGATGCAGCGGGCGCCTTCACGTTTGAAAACGTGAAGGCCGGCCAGTACAGCCTGCGCGCGAGTCATGACGGATTTGCGGCTACAGAAATCTCGGGAATCTCGGTCGCGGCGCGTCAGGATCTACGGCTGACGGTCTCGCTTACGATCGCGGCGCAGTCGACCACGGTGGAAGTGACCTCAAACGGCGACCAGATCAACACGGAGGACGCGACGCTTGGCGACTCGAAGGACAACTTGCAGATCACGCAACTTCCGCTAAACAATCGCGCGACAACGACGAGCCCGCTGGGTGCGCTCGGCCTTTCACCGAATGTGCAAACGGATAGCTCGGGGAATATCGCGCTCAGTGGCGCGAGCTCATCGATGGTGAACTTCTCGGTCGATGGCATATCGACGGCAAACGTCAGGCAGAATGGCGCGTTACAGGATGCCTACCCCTCGCAGGAAGGGATCGCCGCAGTCAAGGTAACCGCGTTCAATAACAGCGCGGAGTTCTCTCAGGTAGGCGACGTGACCTTCACAACCAAGAGCGGAACAAATCAATATCACGGCAGCATCTTTGAGTATTTGCAAAACCAGGCTTTGGATGCGGACCCATACGGCTTTAGCGGGAAGGCTCCAAAGAAGTTCAATACCTTCGGCTTCTCCCTGAGTGGTCCGGTCAGGATCCCACGTCTGTACGACGGACACGACAAGACCTTTTTCTTCGCGGATTATGAGGGCAACCGGCGGATCACTGCGGTATCACAGCAGTTTGAAGTGCCGACGCAAGCGGAGCGAAATGGAGATCTGAGCGGATTCGATCAGCCGAACCAGACGCCGCTGACCTCTATTCCTACGGCGAGCATCAGCCCGACGGCAAAAGCCCTGTTGACCTATATTCCACTGCCGAATGTGACTGGTCAGCCGGGATACAACTACGAGAACTTCCAATCGACCCCGGCGCGGACCGATGGTGCTGATCTGCGTGTCGATCAGACGATCACCAGCAAGCAGTCGGCCTACGCACGCTTTAGCCGGAAGAACATCACCTCAGACGCTGCAAACCCGTTTCTGCCGAATGATGCCGACTCAATCCACAATCGCAGCTTCCTGCTTTCCCATACCTACGCGATGACACCGCGGCTGCTCAATGAATTTCGTTACGGCTTTACCAATGTGACGACGAGCGTGAATTTTCCCATCCAGGGATCGGATGCGCTGAGCCAGCTTGATCTGACGGGTGTGAACATCAGCCAGCATCCGGCGACCCACGCATTTCCTACTTTCAACTTCAGCGCCGGCACTGGGCTGACTCCAATTGGCCGGGACAAGGCGGGTATCACACAGTCAAAGACGACTCAATTCAGCGATAACCTGACCTATACGTTTGGCAAGCATACGTTGAAGGGCGGAGTCGATATCCGCAGGCTTCGGTACTTCGATCTGGAAAGCTTTGCCCCTGAATTCGCCTCTGATGATTTCGGCAGCTTCATCTTTCAGCCGACCTTTACTGGGAATGCCTTTGGGGACTTCCTCGAAGGAGCGCCGACCACGTTGAATTTCGCGGTCTCGAGTCCGGACGTAGGTGGAACGGCAACGCAGTATAGCCTTTTCGCGCAGGACGAGTATCAAATGAACAGCCGGTTGACATTGAGCTATGGCTTGCGCTGGCAGGTTCTCCCTGGATTCCAGGAAGATGGCGGCAATCTGGCAAACTTCGATCAGAGAAATAACTCGATTGTGGTTCCAAATGCGCTTGCGAACTATCTCACAAGCCAGAACATCACGGCATCGAACGTTGCTTTTCAGCAGTCGTTCAATGCCTGCAATCTGGGTATCATTTCCCTGCCATGTACAAAGTATGTGACGGCGAGCCAGGACGGAGTGCCGCAAAGCCTGCGCAATGTCTACAAGGGCAACTTCCAGCCGCGCGTGTCAATCGCTTATCGGCCCTTTAACGACACTAAGACAGTGATACGCGCAGGCTTCGGCATCTACACGATGACGAACCTGGGACCGCTTTCGTTTAACAACAGCGGCAACCCGACATCAAGCCTGCATAGCTATTCCAACTCCAATACGGCAGGACCGAATACGCCACTGATCCAATTCCCCAATACGGCGCCGCCAAGCACCACGGTGCAGATTGGCGGTGGAAGTCTTGACCAGGGAGTAGACCCGACCTATCGCGATCCGCAGTCGAACCAGTGGAATGTGACGGTAGAGAGGGAACTTTCCAGCAACACGTCTGTGCGCGCAAGTTATGTGGGAATGCACACCTACAGATTGAGCATTACGGAGGACCTGAACCAGATTCCTGCGAGCACAACGCCTTATGTTTCTGGGACCGCGGCAAATCCTTATGTTGATGCCCGGGCTCCGTATCAAAACTGGTTTTCGCTTGCCAGTACGTTCAACGCCGGCGAGGCGAATTACCGTGCGTTCGAATTGGAGGCAACGCGCCGGATGCAGCATGGCCTTTATTACGACGCAAACTACACCTACGCCAACAGCATAGCGGACAACCAGGGCGATGCGCCGACTGCGTTCGCAGGCGAGGTGAATTACGGCCTTCCCATCGCTGACCGTTTCCACATCCAGCGTGATCTGGGCAATGTCGAAGGCACGCGCCGCCACCGCATGCTTCTCACCGGTGTGTACCAACTCCCATTCGGCAGGAGCCGCAAATTCATGAATGGCGGCGGCGTGAAGGATGCGTTTCTGGGCGGTTGGGACGTGACGACGGTGACGTTGCTGGAGACGGGGCCATGGTTGACACCGACCATTAGCGGTTCTGCGGATCAGTCCAATACGAATGTGGCTAACCGTGGTGTCGTCCTGCGGCCGGATGTTGTGTCGAATAATTTCTACGCCGGACAGTCCCGGGCACAGTACTTCAACCTGGCGGCATTTTCGCCAACACCCGCAGGCGCCGGACGCTTTGGGAATGCGGGCGTCGGCATTCTCCAGGGGCCGGGAACTGCCGCAGTCAGTCTCGGTGTCGCGAAGGGATTCCGCATCACGGAAAAGATCCATGCACGCTTCGAGTCAACCTTTACCAATGTGCTGAACCATACCAACTTTGCTCCTCCGGTAACGGCGATCGATAGCTCGACATTTGGCGCCCTGACCGGGCCACAAACGGCAGAGAACGCGGGGAATCGTACGGGTCAGGTCGCGCTTCGGGTGGACTTCTAAAGCATTTTCCGCCGGATTTCACTAGGGTTGAGGGGAGCAGCGACAAGGTTGTGTTGCACTTCCGGCCAGGAACCTCAAGCCCTGCTCTGAGTTGCATGAGCCGGGCTTGGGTAGAACTATTGCAAACGTCAGTGAGTATATATAGACGAAGAGCGGCCACAGTGTGGCCGCTCTTCGTGGTTCAGTTTGTCATGGCGACGTCAGTGCCGGCAGACCCTTCCAAGATACCAACGCAAGCCCCGCTTTCCAGGTTTTGGAGAAGGAGGGGAGCAAGGCCGCAGACCATAGAAGGATTTGAGGTGCAGGGAGAGCAATTCGTGAGCTACCAGGGAAGTATTGCGCATGGCCGTTTCCTCCTTTTATGAAGATCAGCAGCCGTAATTGCGGCCTTCTTTGTTTTCCAGCTCCCAGGGGTAGGTCTGGAGGGGCGTGAAGGTGCGCTGGAAGAAAACATCGTCTACTACGTAGGTTTCGCCGTTCTCGCCCTTCACGATCCAGTCGCCCTTAGACACGTTGCAGAATCCGGTATCGGTAGCAATGGTTTTGGAGTGTTCGCACTGCGTGGCGTCTACGAGTAGCGGTCGAAGTGTACGGAATGTACTCATAAAGTCCTCCGTTGGCAACAACAGCCAACGTCTTTATTAGAGGACTTTTTTCGTAAAGATTGCGATGTGGAGTTGTGAGGGATTCGTAAAGGTGAGCGCCTCTTGCTTGCTCCATTTTTCCGTTTCCACCGGTCTCTATCCCGTTATTTTTGAGCGTCGGAACCAGTTGGCCAGCCTACGACCGGCTGCGCCCAACCATTGGCCGCAAGCCAATGAAGCAGCAGATCGGGCCACACTTGCAGATCCACATCACTCTGGGCGAGCCCAAGACCATGTGATCCGTGCTGAAAGAGATGCATCTCGGCCGGCACGTGGTTGGTTACCAGCGCCTCATAAAACATCACGCTGTTGAGAACGGGAACCGTTGCATCATCGGTCGTGGAGAAAATGAAAGTTGGCGGCGTCTGGGGTGTCACCTGCTTCTCATTCGATAAGAGGCTGACAAGCGCCGGATCAGGATTATCGCCGAGCAGATTATTTTCCGATCCCACGTGTACGTAGGGCTTGGTCATCGTGATGACGGGATATGCGAGCACCATGAAGTCAGGACGGCTCGATTCATGCTCAATCGCATCGGCCGCATCCGGCTGGCCAGAGTCAAAGTGAGTTCCCGCGGTGGAGGCCAGATGACCGCCAGCGGAAAATCCCCATATACCGATGTGATTCTTGTCTACGCCGTACTCGCCGGCATGCATGCGAACGGTCCGCAGAGCGCGCTGCGCGTCTTCGAGTTCGACAGGATAGTGGTACTTCGGCCCAAGCCGATACTTCAGCACAAATGCAGCAATCCCATGGCTGTTCAACCAGGCCGCAATCTGCGCCCCCTCATGGTCGAGCGCAAGATGCTGATATCCACCACCGGGAGCGACGACAACCGCGGTGTGCGTTGGATTCGATGGAGGAAGATACGTAGTCAGTGTTGGGATATCCTCAGCCGCAATCCCCAAAGCTCCAGGGGCGGCATTCGCCCATAACGGCACTGCGGTGTGACCGTCGGCAGGTGCGACATCCATCACATGCGTTTGCGCCTGCATCGGTATCGCTACAACGCTCAAAGCCAACCCTGCCAGACATAGAAAATTCATCT
>Ga0182015_10007585_pt1 | contig 10546 bp, 7 predicted proteins | sample 712P3MmetaG_FD_120478 | JGI IMG/M metagenome (GOLD analysis project Ga0182015, IMG submission 120478) | Permafrost microbial communities from Stordalen Mire, Sweden - 712P3M metaG | ecosystem: Environmental > Terrestrial > Soil > Wetlands > Permafrost | place: Sweden: Stordalen | collected... | reverse complement strand
GGCAACAAGGAGATATTCGACATCGCAGCGGTCCGGACCTTGCGCGTGTTCGTGAACGTGCCGCAGATCTACTCCCCGGATGCGAAGTCCGGAGTGATTGCGACCCTGACATTGCCGCAGTATCCGGGCCGGAAGTTTGAAGGCAAGCTGGTGCGCACCTCCGATTCCGTCGATCCCGGGACGAGAACTCTGCTTGCCGAGGTGGATGTGAACAATGCTTCGGGAGAGCTTCTTCCGGGCAGTTATACCGAGGTCCATCTGCACACGTCGAACCCTGCCCCTGCGCTGCTGGTGCCGGTGAGTGCGCTGATCCTGGAGCCGGATGGACTGTATGTAGCGATTGCCGATGCAAACAGCGTTGCGCATTTATTGCATGTGGTTGCGGGCCGCGATCTCGGCACGTCGATTGAGATTCTAAGTGGCCTGCCTCCCGAGCAGGGAGTGATTGCCAACCCGCCGGACTCGTTGACCGACGGGGAGAAGGTTCGCATCGTGACTCCAGGCCACGGAGGGAATAAGCAATGAGAATGCATCGCCTTTCAACCGCGGGCGCTCTGGCCGCAGCGTTGGCGCTGGGTGGGTGCAAGGAAGTCGGCCCGAATTACAAAGCGCCGTCCATGCCTGCGCCACCCGCTTACAGCGACGACGGTCATAACGGCAACTGGTCGGCTGCTGCTCCAGCGGACGGAGCCAACCGCGGAGATTGGTGGACGATCTATCAAGATGCGGAGTTGAACGATTTGGAGCAGCGCTGCGCAACGGCGAACCAGAATATCGCGGCTGCGCTGCACGCCTATGAGCAGGCGCATGATCTGGTCCGTGAAAATAATGCATCGCTCTACCCGACGGTTTCGATTGGCGGTTCGGCCACCAGGAACCGCATCTCGGAAACCAAGCCGCTGCACACGCCGGGCACGGCGACGAACTACTGGGATTTCCTGATCCCGCTGACCATCTCCTGGGAGCCGGACTTCTGGGGAGGAATTCGCCGGCAGATCGAGTCCAGCGCTGCAAGCGCTCAAGTGTCCGCTGCCGATCTCGCCAACACGCGCCTTAGTCTGCAAGGAATGCTGGCCGTGACCTTTCTTCAGGTGCGTGGCATCGACCTTCAGGCACAACTCCTGCGGTCTACGCTCGTCTCCTTCGAGCAGACGCTTAAGCTCACGCAGGACCGAATGAAAGGTGGGCTTGCCTCGCAGAGTGATGTAGAGCAGGCGCAAACTCAGCTCGAACAAACCAGAGCACAGCTCATTGACCTTGGCGTGCAGCGAGCGCAATCGGAACATGCCATTGCCGTGCTGACTGGAGAACCAGCTACGAACTTCCACATTCCGGAAAAGCCGTTGGCCGGAGATCCACCGAGCATTCCCACCGGAATTCCATCAGAGCTGCTGCAGCGGCGCCCGGACATTGCCAGCGCCGAACGGCAGGTCGCGGCAGCCAATGCGCTGATTGGTGTAGCGAAAGCCGCTTATTACCCGAGCATCACGCTGGGAGCGGGTGGAGGCGTCGAAAGCGACATGATCGGCCAGGTTTTTAATGCGGGCAGCGCCATGTGGAATGCCGGACCTTCAGCCAATGAGGTTATCTACGATGCTGGCCGCAGAAAGGCACAAGTTGACTTCGCACTGGCCAAGCGCGATCAAGCAACGGCGCTCTACCGGCAGCAGGTGCTCTCCGCATTTCGCGATGTGGAGGACCAACTCGCCGCGCTGCGCGTGCTCGAAGAGGAAGCATCAGCCACCGAGCGCGCGGTCGCCTCGGCGAAACGGAGCACGGAGCTTTCGACGATGCGCTACAAGCGTGGTCTGGCTACATATCTCGAGGTGCTGACGAACCAGACCATCGAGCTGACCAACGAGCGCACCGCGGCTTCACTTGTCACCGAGCGCATCGTGGCCAGTGCGCAACTCCAAATTGCGCTGGGGGGGGGATGGAACTCGACGCAACTTCCCCGCAATTAGCGATACATCCCATCCGTCGGCGAATTTCCGCTATTGCTTGTCTGAACGGCACCTTTATTCTTGTGCTTGAACAGGGCAACAAGATTGGGCATGAACTCATGCAACTCAAGGGTTAGGGCCGACGTTGCGAGGCTCGACCCATAGGCGCTCAAGGACTGTCTTACCCCTCGATCCGGGACGGGATAATACGCATATTGGTCAATGCGGTCGCACTTGCCATACCGGCCAGCTTGGCCCAGTCTAGCGTTACGATCAAATTTTCCTGGCGGCTTTCAGCAGTGAGACCATTGACACTCCCCGCATCCGCCATGATCGGTGATGCAACGCACGGATCGCCGCCTCAAATAAAGATGCATCCGAATCGCTGGTTGGATCCATGTAGCGCGTTGATTTTCCGCGCCGCACCAGCAGCATCTTGAGAGCAGTCATCTCCAGCAGCCCTTCTGGGCCGCGAGTCACGCCATAACCACTAGCTCCACGCCCTCCAAAAGCGATCCGAGGATCGACTGTCGGCACAATCACATCGTTGATCAGCACCGTACCGGTGTGTAGTGAAGCAGCCAGCGTCCGTGCTTCTGTCTCATCGCCAAAGATCGCCGCAGTCAGTCCGAAGGGAGATGCCGCATGCAGCTCCGGCACATGCCTCATGGAGGGTGCTGCAATCAGAGACAATACTGGAGCGAACATATCTGTACGGGTAATCTCCATCGTGGCTTCGGCGCGGTCCACCAGCAGCGGCAGTTGCTGCGCGGGATCAAGTTCTCCTTGCACTTCCGCTCCCGCCAACGCAGCTTCTGCCAGCAACTCCTTCAATCGCAGTGCAACATTTTCATTCAGCACGACCGCAGGAACCTTTGCCAGCTCGCTATGCAACAACGGCCGCAACGCTGCCAGTGATTTTTCGTTGGCAAACAACCTTCGCGGAGACATGCAAACCGCTCCGCCGTTCAGCCTCAAACCAAACGCGGCTGCCTTGGCAACGCGCTGAAGATCAGCCGAGGGCAGCACCACAATGGCATCGGTCCCCGAAAGCTCCATCACCGCCGGCGTCAGTGTCTCTGCCAGCTCTCGCAGCACCGCACGGCCGCCCATCGGAGAGCCAGTGAAAACCACCTTGTCGGCTCCCTCGTGCACTGCTTCCCTGCCGGCTTCAATGCTATCGCCGGTAATGTGCAGCAAACCGCGCGGCAGCCCAGCTTCGTGCAGGATCGTTTGCATCAGCTCAGCGACCTCGCCTCCACCATTTCCCGGTTTCCATGTAACAGAATTGCCGGCGGCCAGCGCCTGTAGCACCTGCGTACCAGCTAGAAGCAGGGGGAAATTCGAAGGCGCAATGACCAGGACATGCCCGACCGGCTCACGATGCACCTCGGCCCACACTCCGCTCAACCATAAGGGACGGCCGCTCAAGCCGAGCCGTCGCGTCTTGAGAATACGTGGCGCCTCGCGCTCCAAAAATTTGCAGGCATCCAGAAGTGGAAGCACCTCAGCCAGCAGAGTATCTGTCCGCGTCCGAGCCAGCAGCGGAGAAATCGCATCAGCCATCTCACCGGCTTGCGCAGCAAGAGCATGCCGCGTCGCCCGCAACACACTCAGCCGTTCGCGCACAGTCGTGGCTGCCCAACGTCGCTGGGTTTCTTTCAAGGAGCCGGTATTTTCTGTTGCGTCTGAATCTATTATCGCGCTCGCATTCATTTTCAGTTCCTGCGGAGAGATATGCGCCATGTTCACGTTGTGGCAAGCATGTTGAATCTGGGGATGAATGCCCAGCTTCCGCCGCTACTCCGGACGGCCTTGGCCTGCAGAGCCTAGTTTGATGGGAGCCATCGTGTGGACTTCCACAGGAGTTCCTGCCAGCAGGAAGGGTTTGAATTTGGATTTCTTCACGCTCTCGAGCGCTGCATCGCGAAGTGTGTATTCGCCGTTCAACACCTTTGCCGACGTAACTGTGCCATCGACAGAAATCACCACCTCAATGTTGATGGTGTCCTCAATCCCCATCATCTTCGCGCCGAGAGGCAGCACCGGCTTGTTAGTGCGCGCGGGCAGACGCTCCAGCGCATCCCATGGCACTGTCACTGGTCCCTTCAGCAGTATTGCGTCAGCGGGAGCCGTTATCGGCCCAGTTGCGGGAGGAAGATCGCTCACCTCCACAGTCCTGATGCGCAACACGGCAGCACCCGCGGCATAAGCATCGATGTCCTGCGGGACAACACGCCCATCCAAATTAAGGATGCGGGCAAAGGTGATCTGGCTCGTCGTGTGATCCAGTCCAACCGCTAGACGCACGGCTGGAACAGTCGCTTCGAAACACAGATGTGCCGAGTGTGTGATGTAGTACTCCTCATCCGTCTTGGATAAACCGGCCTTGGTTAGCGCTGGCGGAAGCGGTTCAAGCTCATAAAGACATGGCAGCGAAACCTTGCCGAACAAGGCGTCCTGCAGCTGCAGCAACACACCGGGATTGAGTGGGTCAGACGGGATGGGATGCACCAGCAGCGTGCGGACGCGCACCTCGGCGCCGTCCGGCCACTCCTGGTTGCCGGAGCGGTACAGCCCGGCCGGCGTGGCGTAGTCGGTTTGAGTATGGCCTTTATAGGTGTAGCTTCTGCGGTAATTCTGCGGCCCATACCAGGTCTCTACAAACGTGCCGGAAGAGAATTTGCCGGTGTTTGGGGCGGTGAGTATCTCAAAGTTGGCTTTTACGCGCCAGGGCCTGTCGGCCTCCTCACTCAAACCGGTGCGCAGGATGGCAAACGCCAACAGTTTTTCCGGTGGCATGGAGGCAGGAGTGAGCGGCGCGGGCTTCGGTCCTTGCTGCAGAGTGGGCTGCTGCGCACAGGCACACAGACATGTCGTCAGGAAGGCACTGAGCAGTAGGCCGCACCGAAGCATGTTCACAAATGTACGAGAAGTGTCTGTCGAGAGTCCACAAGCTCTGGCCGCGAGCTGGAATTGGAAATCGGCTACTCTGTAATCGAAGGAAAAGCCATGGCTGCAATATCCCTTGGCGGTCCCTCCCCCGCGACCTCAGACAGCCGCGTAACCTCTGTCGGCGCCATTGCCATCGAGCGCTTCCTGCGGCCAGTTTGCTACCAGAACTTCCCCGCGGCCATGCTGCCTGCATCACTGCAGGATTCGAACCCGCTGCATCTGTCGCGCCTGGTCGATGGAAAGATGCAAGACGAATAGCAACCTCTAGGCGAATCACTGGGACTGCACAACGACCTCGCGCTCTTCAACCCTGCGCCAGTTACCTAGGTACACATTCTTCTCAAGGCGTCAGCACCATCTCTTCAGTGGCGCGGGTCGCAGGCGATGCCTTAGTGAAGTTCATGCGGATTCCGTTCTTCGGTCGCAGAATCACCATCGCGCGTGGCTCAATGTCCTGGCCGGAAACCATCTCAAAATCGTAACTTCTCAGCACAACGCTCAGGATCATCAGCATCTGCAGCATCGCGTAGTTGCCGCCGATGCATCCTCGCGGTCCGCCTCCGAAAGGCAGATGCGTAAACGGTGTCCGCTGTGCCGAGTTCACTTTGGTGAATCGTTCCGGGTCAAAACTCTCCGGGTTCTCCCAGTAGCGCGACGCGTGGTGCGCGCCGTACACGTACACAATCACCGTCGATCCCCGCGGAATTTCGAGGTCTCCCACGCAATCATTCGCAATAGCTTCGCGGTCGATCATCCAGAACGGCGGGTAGAGACGAAGTCCCTCCATCATCACCTGCGTGGTGAACTCCAGCTGCATCACGTTTCCATGGGTCAGCGGCCCATCGCCCAGCACGGCATCAAACTCCTGCCGCACTTTTTCCAGGCACTCCGGATGCTGGCTCAACAGATAAAGCAGCCATGATAGACCGTTCGACGATGTCTCATGCCCCGCAACCAGCAGTTGCATGCTTTCGCTCAGCACCAGCTCATCGCTCATCCCTTCACCGTCGGCATAGCGGGCATCCATCAGCGTCTGCAGCAGATCGTGTCCGGGTTCCTGCGTGCGCCGCTGTTTGATGTACGCCATCAGGATCGCGTCTGCGCGGGCGCGCATCTCTTCGTGTTTGCTCAGTTCCCCCGATGCAGCAAACCACGGATTCAGATAAGGCTGCAGCGTTTGTTTGACGATAAATTCCTGCACCGTGCAGATCGTATGGCTGACCAGGTCAATGTCTTCGTCCTTCAGCTTGGCGCCGAACAGCGAACGCGCCACCATCGCGAAGGTCATCTTCATCAACTGCGGGTAAATGTCCACCGGGCCGGCCTGCACCTGCCTCTCGAATTCCCGCATCGACTCGGTCAGCGAGTCCTGCATGATCGACGACAGCGCTTCCAGCTGTTTTCGATCGAAGCCCTTCTGGATCAGCCGTCGCTGCGTCTTCCACGCTTCGCCGTGAGTTGTGAGCAGGCCTTTCCCCAGGAAGCGGCCCATGCGCTTCACTTGAATTTCTGATTTGCGATAGTTCTCCGCATTTGTCTTCAGCACGTGCTGAATCACGGCGGGATCGATCGTAACGATGGCCTCTTTTAGTCCACCCAGGTAGCACTTGAAGGTGTCGCCAAATTCCTTTGCATATTTCGAGAGGACCTGCACAGGATTGCAGACCATCGCTGACGAATCGGCAAAGGAACGGGATCGGGAAACAACAGGCACGGGTGTAGGCAACGTCACACCTCGCTGACGGGCTGGTGCTCGCGCTGCTTGCGGAAAATTGTTAGAAATCTCATCGGTAAAGGATCAATCGCAACACTAATTTTCGTTTCCAAGTTGCTTCAAAAGTATCAGATGGTGCCAGATCGCGCGCGTCATCGTGGGGTGCTGCCGGTAAGGAATGCCGAACTCTGTGGCAGTCTCCTTCACGATCTGCGTCAGCGGAGCATAGTGGGTGTGGCACACAAACGGGCACAGATGATGCACGATGTGATGGTTCAGCCCGCCGGCGAGCCAGCCCACCACAGGGTTCCCCGTCGCATAGTCGGCCGTGGTCGCGAAGATGTGATACACCCCGTTCTCAAACTCGCCGCGCCCCTCTGGAAAGTACGTGGTGTCGACCGTGTGAGTCGTCTGGAAGACCAGTGACACACTCAAACCGACGATCAGATGCACCACCAGGAACGCCGCAGCCACCAGCAAAATCGGAATATGCAACAACGCCACCGGCAGAACAAGCATGTACGTCAGATAGAACGCCTTCCCTGCAAACAGGATGAAATATTCCTTCAAAGGATGCTTGACCTTCAAATACTCGTGCGAGGGGAAGAAAAAGCACTCAAAGTCTCTGACGAATACATAGTCCAGAGAGAACAACGCGTACAGAAAAAGCACATAGATGTGCTGGAAGCGCTGCACGGGCCTGCGGGGTTCATGCGGCGTAAACCGCAGGATGCCGCGCCCCGTCAGCGCGTCGTCTTCGCCGTGGACATTCACGCAGGAATGGTGGCCCCGATGGTGCAGAATGCGCCACATGTAGGAGCTGATTCCGCAAACATCGAAGACGTAGTTCAGCGTCTTGTTGACGGTGGGCGAAGACGAAATCGCGTTATGGTTGCTATCATGCGCGATGTTCAGCAACAGGAACGTCTGCGCCAGGCCGCCCAGAAGATACAGCGCAACAAACTTCCACGAAGCCGGCTGGTACGCATAAATCGCAATCCAGCTGCCTGCCAGCACGGCCAGGCCCGCGGCAATCTTGGTCCACATCATGCGGTCGGCTTTGGGAGAGATGTTGCCGTCGGCAAAGAACTTGTCCAGCCGGCGGCGCAGCACCTTGGGGAACGATTGGCCTGCAAGCTCGCAAGTGTGCGCCCGCAGAACGGCCTCAGAGGGCACGAGATCATCCATATCTGCATCTGCCTTGAGATTGATTACCGCTACAGTCTCGGACGTCACCTGCGCCTCCGCAATCGTGTCAAATCTTACCCGGCGCGTCCCGGTTGGCCGCAGCATGGCCTGGGCCAGCAGCGGATAGCGTCCACACCGCCGGCAGCGTCGAAAGTCGATGGTAGCGCGAAGACTTACGGGGAATCAAGAAAATTCGGACCGCAGCAGTCTGGCTGGAGCATAAGGCCTTTGCATGCAAGGGTGCGTGGCTTTCCCTCATGTCTCTGCTAACATAAAGCGACAGATCGTATAGCGATGACGCTTTGAATGGAGCAGCCATCCGGCGTGGCTCCTAAAGACTTCTTCGCCTCCCGCGTTCGGCATCTTTGGGATTCACTCAGGCCGGGCGACGCTTGGTTCAGAACGGTTATGCATTTGTCCTCAAAGTTGGCCTGCATTGTGGTTCCGCACTCCGAAACTCAGCCGTATTCGCCTCCATAGGGCACGGGGAGCAGCAAGTTGTTGAGCGTTTCTATCAGTACTGAGTATTTATTCAACCTTGAGGGGAATCACTAATCGATGATGGCGTCGATTTTAGACAGACTGGATAGGCTGGGAGATCAGCATCCGCACAAACTCCTTTATTCGTACCTGGACCTGAACGGCAGTCCACTCGAAAGCTATTCCTATGCCTCGTTCCTTCGGCGGACCAAGGCGATCGCAACCCACCTGCGCAAGGACGGTCGCTTCGCGCCGCAGGATCGGCTTTTGCTCGCCTATCCTCCCGGGCTTGAAATGATCTGTGCGTTTTTCGGCTGCGTGCGTGCCGGCTTGATCCCCGTTCCCGTCTATCCTCCCAGCTCCCGCGGCTTCCAGAGCGCCCTGTACAAGATGGTCCACATCGCCAAGGACTGCCAGGCAGCTGGCGTTTTGACCAGCGAGGATTACCACGCCTCCCTCAAGACGAACCTCGCCCGCAGCGGAGTCGCCGCATCCGGCGTCGATGTCGATTACATCTCCGCTCTCCCCTGGATCGTCACGGAAGAATTCACTGACGTCGTTTCCGACGAGCCCTTTACTGAGCGCTCGGAGATTCTGTTCCTGCAGTACACGTCCGGCTCCACGATGGAACCCAAGGGCGTGATGGTCACGCACGACAACATCCTTGACACTTACGCGCTTGTCATCGACCACGTCTCGCCGGTCGTCGTCTCCTGGCTTCCGCAGTATCACGATATGGGACTCATCGGCTGCTACCTGTATCCAGCGCTGCAGGGGGGTACCACCTACGGCTTCTCTCCCACGGACTTCATTCAGCGTCCCATCCTCTGGTTTGACGCGATCAACACCTACCGCGCCACCGCCACAGCCGCCCCCAACTTCGCCTATGACTATTGTTTGCGCGCCGGCAGAATTTCCAAGGAGAGCATGGTCGACATCGACCTCAGCTCCCTCCGCGTGCTGATGTGCGCCGCGGAGCCCGTTAAGGCAGACACCTACATTCGCTTCCTGGAGACGTTTCAGCCCTACGGCCTCAAGAAAGAAAGCTTTTACGCCGCCTACGGGCTGGCTGAAAATACGCTGGCTGTTTCACTCGGTGGCCGCAAGATTGTTTCCGTCAACAAACATGCCCTCACGCTGGGCAAAGCCCGCATGGCGACTGAGGTTTCTGAAGTCGACGCCTCCACCAAGATTGTCAGCTGCGGAACTCCGCTCCCGGGCCTCAACATCAAGATTGTCGATCCCGAACGGCATGACGTTCTGCCTGAAGGCCGCGTAGGTGAAATCTGGCTCGCCGGCAGCGGCAAGTGCCTGGGCTACTGGAACAATGCCGAGCTGACCATGAAGCAGTTTCATGCGCGGCTCGTGGATGACAGCCCCTATGACGATGGCTATCTCCGCACCGGCGACATGGGCTTCTTCCATGAAGGCGAGCTCTTCGTCTGCGGCCGCATCAAGGACATGATCATCCTCCGCGGGCAGAATTATTACCCGCAGGATATCGAGGGCGTCGTCGAGAAGTCCTCCGCACTCATCCGCGCGCATTGTGTCGCCGCCTTCCAGATTCACGAGGACAGCGAACCCGCGCTCGCCATCGTGGCTGAAGTCAAAAATCCGAAAGCACTCCCCGAAGCCCGCAAGATTGCCACCGCGGTCAGGAATTATCTCAACGTGGAAGTCGCTTTGATCTCTTTCATCGCGCCCAGAGCCATCCCCCGCACCAGCTCCGGCAAGATCATGCGCCACAAGACCAAGCAGATGTGGTTGGCCGGCGAGTTCACCGTTCTCTCCGAGTATTCGCGAGAGAAGGACTCCGGCGCCTCCGCGTGCTCTGAATCCACTTCCGAGGTCCAGTCCCCCTTTGACGTCCTGAAGGCCCGCTACAACCTCACCGGCAAAGAGTCCTACAACCTCGTCGAAGCTGGCCTCGATTCCCTCGATCTCGTCGTCTTCATGCATGAGATCAAGGAGCTCTTGAAGGACAAGGGCGCGGACATGCTGGCGCGGCAGGTGGATATCGGCGTCATTCAGCGGGTCAGCGTGGCCGATCTGTTTATGCTCGCCGAACAGTTGGAGAGCGCTCCCGAAGAGGCTTTGGTTCATCTGCGTCATTCGCTGGCGGCCTTCCGCGAGGAGCAGCGCGCTGCCGAGAAGCAGATGATGAGCGACGACCGGAAGCTGGTGTTCGACCTGCCTGCGCCTGCGGCTCTGGGCGATATTCCGGTGATGAACCATGTGCTGCTTACAGGCGGCACGGGTTTCATCG
>Ga0182015_10007584_pt1 | contig 10546 bp, 10 predicted proteins | sample 712P3MmetaG_FD_120478 | JGI IMG/M metagenome (GOLD analysis project Ga0182015, IMG submission 120478) | Permafrost microbial communities from Stordalen Mire, Sweden - 712P3M metaG | ecosystem: Environmental > Terrestrial > Soil > Wetlands > Permafrost | place: Sweden: Stordalen | collected... | reverse complement strand
GTGACCTTTTCCGGCGCTGATTCATCTGGAATGAAACATTGATGACGGAGGATTGATGACGAAGATCAGCATCTTCTATCCGAATGTCAAAGGCTCGCGATTCGATATGCGTTATTACATCGACACCCACATGCCATTGGCGGTTGGGTTTCTAAGCACCCATCCCGGCTACAAAGGCGTTTCCGTCGATCGCGGGATCAGCAGCGTTGAGCCAGGATCAGATCCGGCGTTCGCCGCCATGTGCCATTTTCTGTTTAATTCAGCGGAGGACTTCATGGCGGCGTTCATGCCCAACGCCGTAGGAATACAAGGCGACATCCCAAACTACACCGACATTAAACCGGTGATTCAGTTCAGCGAAGTTCTGATCTCGCCCTAAATTGCCGTTTCACTACCGATGGTACCCGCCCGGATGACCTTTTCCGGCGCTGGTTTTTGTCACTTCTGCCACAACAGAGCACACGGGTTCGGTATCTAATCACCGCTAACTGGTTGCCCGCGGAGCACATGAGTTGGCCGTAATCCGGCGCCGGGATTGGCGTTCGGCGTGCTCCATCTTCAGTGCAGCTGCCCGGAAAGTTCGGGGAGTAACCATAAGGTCATCAGCGTCAGGCGGCTTCTCGGTAACCGCCAGTAACAGTTACCGGCAACAATGTTTGGCCGACTTGACAGCATGGCTTAGAATGTCGGGACGGTTGCAGAGCAAGCTGTAAAGAAGACTTACGAGATAACAACTTGCGATCCAAGCTACAGCGCCACTTAATTCCTCTATCGCTGCTGGCCTGCCTGTGCGCCCCGCTGTTTGCGGCCACCGCCACAACGATGCACAAGCCGGTTCATCATAGCCGGCACCGCCGGCTGCATTGGACGCTTTGGAATCCGATGTTCCGCCCGTCGCACGAATCTCTTTTGCTGCAGAACGCCGAAGTTGACCGCCTGGAATTGCCCCGCATTCAGGATGACGATGAACTGGAAGCGCTGAAGGCGAGCGGAGCGCTGCAGCCGATCATCGCGGGTGAGTCTCTGCGCTTCGATCCCCGGCTTGATCCGTCGCGCCGTTATTGCCGTCCCTGGACTCGCGATTTTGTTCAGGACATCGCGCAAGCCTACTACAATCGCTTCCACCAGCAGATTCAAGTGAACTCAGCGGTACGCACGGTCAAGGTCCAGAAGAAGCTTCGCCGGCACAATCGCAACGCGGCTCCGGCCGAGGGCGATACTGCCTCCTCGCACCTTGCCGGCCTCACCGTCGATTTGCAACGCCGCGGCATGACCCAGGAACAGATTCACTGGATGGAGCACTACCTCTTCTATATGAAGGCTCTCGGCCTGGTTGAGCCCGAAGAAGAGCGCCGGCAGTGGGTCTTCCACATCATGGTTTCGGGTCACTATGCAGACTGGCGCGAGACGCAGGATATCGTTCCTATGGAACGCCCCGAGCCCACTCCTACGATGACTGCTGACAGCCGCGCCGAATAGTCAGTCACATCGTATATTGCGCTTCGCCGTTGCCGAACGACCAATTCTCCCACGCGACTTCCACTAGGTTGACCAGCAGATCCTGCGGCCGCAGTCCCGGATTCTCTTGCAGGATCTCCGCCATTCGCTTCATTAGTTTGCGCTTCTGCGCCAGCTTGCGCCCCATCGATAAAGTGATCTGCACCAGAACGATGTCGTCCGACCGTTGCACCCCGAGGTAGGTCGGGTCATAAATCAGGCCTCCGGCTGGATGCTCGGTAATAATCTGGAAGCGATCCTGTGCCGGCACGTCTGCGCCTTCCACCATCGCCCGATGCACACCGTCTGCCAGCCTTCTTAAATTCCTCGGATTTGCCTTCGCGTAAAGAAATTCTGACCAGCGGCATTCACGCCTCCTCCAAACTCAGTATCGCCACGCGTCTCATGGATGGATGAATCTATTACTCAGTGCGATTCATGCGCGGGTGGTGTTTTAATATAGTGATGATCGTCCTCATGGCGGGCCTTCCCGGTACGGGCAAAACTACTCTCGCCCGCAAACTGGCCGCCCGCACGGGCGGACGCGTGCTCAGCAAGGACGAGGTTCGTCACGCGCTTTTTACGCCGGACGAAATCGAATACTCCTCCCGGCAGGATGATTTCTGCCTGCAGATCATGCTGCAAACCGCCGGCTACCTCCTGCAGCGCGATCCTTCTATCATTCTTTTTCTCGACGGCCGCCCGTTCTCGCGGCGTTACCAGATCGACGACGTGGTCAACGCCGCTGCCTCCATGCATCAAACCTGGCGCATTCTCGAGTGCGTTTGCTCGGGCGAGATCTGCAGAAAGCGTCTGGAAGATCAGTCCGCCACGGGCGCGCATCCGGCCGGTAATCGCGATTTCCAGCTCTATCTGGACGTGAAATCACGATTCGAAGCCATCCCCCTCCCCAAGACTGTGATCGACACCAGCGAACCGCTGGAGACCTGCGTGAACCAAGCCTTGGTGATTCTCCGCTGAATCACTTCCTTTCGTCGCCCTTGCGCCTATACAATCATGCTCGCTGCGACCGGTTCCATCCAAGCACTAAAAACTATGACTCGCTTCCGCGTTCTCTTGTTCTCGATCCTGCTTCTTACAACTGCCTTAGGCGCTGCTCAAAGCTCAAACCCCTCTGGCCCAACTGTCAGTGATCATGCCCGCGCGATTCACGACGCCGCGATCGTCGTAGATACTCATGCCGACACGCCGCAGCGATTTCTCGACGAAGGCTTCGATATCGGCTCGACCGATCCTAACGATGTGGGCCACCTCAACCTCGACAAGGCTCGTCGCGGCAATCTCGGCGCGGAGTTTTTCTCCATCTGGGTCGACCCCGTGACCAATCAAGGCCATTTTGCGCAGCACACTTTCGATCTGATCGACTCGGTTTACGAGCAGGCGGCGCATCATCCGGACCGCATGATGATGGCTTTTTCCGTCTCCGACATCGAGCGCGCTCACCGCGAGCACAAACTGGCCGCTCTCATGGGGATCGAAGGCGGACACTCCATCGAAAACGACATGCACCTGCTGCGGGATTACTATCGCCTCGGCGTCCGCTACATGACGCTGTCGTGGTCGAACAGCAACGAATGGGCCGACTCATCAGGCGACATCAACGATCCTAAGATTCAGCACCACAACGGCCTCACTGATTTCGGCAAGCAGGTCGTGCTGGAAATGAACCGCCTGGGCATGATGGTCGACATTTCTCACGTTGCCGATAAAACTTTCTGGGACGCAATCGCTACCACGAAGGCTCCGTTGATTGCTTCGCACTCCTCTGCACGTGCGCTGGTCGATGCGCCCCGCAATATGACGGACGACATGCTGCGCGCGGTCACCAAGAACGGCGGTGTGGTGCAGGTAAACTTCTTCTCCGGCTTCGTCGCCGAGGATTATCGCAAAGCGATGCAAGCCCAGGAGAAAGATCAGGCCGCCGCGATTCAGAAATATATCGACTCGCTGAAAGCACAGGGCAAACCAGTCAGCTACATTGAAGTTGACCGCCTCGAGCGCGGGTGGATCGCCAAAATTCCGCGCCCGCCATTCAAGTCGCTGATCGACCATATCGACCACATCGCCAAAGTGGCCGGCGTGGATCATGTTGGTCTCGGCTCTGACTTCGATGGAGTCAGCGGCGCCACGCCTCAAGGCATGGACTCTGCCGCCGACTTGCCTAAGATCACGCAAGCCTTGCTCGATCGGGGATACAGCTCCGATGGCGTCAAGAAAATTCTCGGCGGCAATCTGCTTCGCGTCTTCCGCCAGGTCGAAGCCGTGAGCCACGAGATGCAATCCGGGTCCCACTGACGGCTGCATTGCCTAGCTTCCGTGTCGTACAATGCAACGTTACCTCAAACCGTTTTTCACGATGTGCCATGCAGGAGTAATCATGCGTAACGCTTTTATAATTCCCGCTTTGTTTTTTGCGGCCGCGCTCACCTGGGCGCAGTCGAGTTCTCAGGGTGCGAAATCCGGCACTACGGCGAAGCCGCCTGTCCACCAGGGAGCGGCCGGTCAGCCTACGGCGATTATTGAAACCAGTGTGGGAAACATGACGTGCACGCTGTTTCCCGATAAAGCGCCCATCGGTGTGCAAAATTTCATCGGCCTCGCCAGCGGTACCAAAGACTGGAAGACAGTGAGAGGAGCCACGAAGCATGGCGTGCCACTCTACGATGGCACCATTTTTCATCGCGTGATCGCGGGCTTCATGATCCAAGGCGGCGATCCCGCCGGCACAGGATCGGGCTCCGACCCCGTCGACAAGTTCAAAAACGAAGTCTCCTCCGATTTGCTCTTTGACCGGCCGGGCCGTCTGGCCTACGCCAATGCAGGCCCCAACACCAACAGCTCCCAGTTTTTTGTTACCGAGGTGGCCACGCCGCACCTCAACGGGAACTACACCATCTTCGGCCAGTGTGATGCTGCCACCGTGGCTCTCGTTAAAGAGATTTCGCACATGGCCACGGACCCGCAAAACGATCGTCCCTTCCGTCCGGTGAAGATTGTTCACATCAAGATTGTTCGCGGCGAAGCAGCGCCAGCCGCGTCGAAGAAGCCGGCAGCCAGCACTACCAATACGAACTAATACTGGTTATGACGCCGGCCACGTGGGGACAGCCGCCCTCGGCCGTCCAGTCTGGCGAAGCCAGGAATCGCCAGTGAGATTACAAACGATCAGAACTGAAAGGACTCCATGACTCGCCAACCCGGACTTTACGCCACATTTGAAACCAGCGAAGGCAACATCGTCTGCCGTCTCTTGGAAAAAGACGCACCCAAAACCGTCGCCAACTTCGTGGAACTTGCCGAAGGCAAGCGCGAGTGGACGCATCCCTTCACCCGCAAGAAATCCAAGGACCGTCTCTATGATGGGACGATCTTTCATCGCGTCATTCCCGACTTCATGATCCAGGGCGGCGATCCGCAGGGCACCGGCATGGGAGGGCCCGGCTACCAGTTTGAAGACGAAACCAAAGGCTCGCCGCACAAACTCGACAAGCCGGGGTTATTGGCCATGGCGAATGCCGGCCCCAACACCAACGGTTCGCAGTTCTTCATCACCGTCGCGCCCACCACATGGCTGACCGGCAAGCACACAATTTTCGGTGAGGTCGTGGAAGGACAAGACGTGGTTACGAAGATCTCTGAAGTCCCGCGCAACCGGCAGGACCGGCCAGCAAAAGATGTGGTGTTGAATAAGGTGACGATCGAGAAGGTATGATCGCGCCAATCCCCGCCGTTTCGTTGACTTGCCCAACTCGCCCACGTAGGATTCTCCTCCAGTGATTGGGCAAACTATCTCGCACTACCGAACGGTTGAAAGGCTGGGCGGTGGCGGCATGGGGGTGGTGTATAAGGCTGAGGACCTCAAGCTGCGCCGCTTCGTGGCCCTCAAATTCCTGCCGGATGAAGTCTCCAAAGACCCTCAGGCGCTAGCCCGTTTCGAGCGCGAGGCCCAGGCCGCCTCGGCCCTGAACCATCCGAATATCTGCACCATCTACGAGATCGGCGAGCACGAAGGCCAGGCTTTCATCGCCATGGAGTTCCTGGACGGCCTCACGCTCAAGCACGCCATCGGCTCCCGCCCGATGGAGAACGACACGCTGGTGAATCTGGCGATCGAAATCGCCGACGCGCTCGATGCTGCGCACGCGGAGGGCATTGTCCACCGCGACATCAAGCCGGCGAATATCTTCATTACGAAGCGCGGCCACGCCAAGATTCTTGACTTCGGTCTGGCCAAAGTGGGAGCCGGCCGAGGCGCACAAAAGACGTTGGGCGACAACGCGCAAACCTTGGACGAGGTCCACCTGACTAGCCCCGGCACGATGTTGGGCACGGTGGCCTACATGTCCCCGGAACAAGTGCGCGGCCGCGATCTCGATGCTCGCAGCGACTTGTTCTCGTTCGGCGCCGTCCTGTACGAAATGGCAACCGGCGACGTTCCCTTCCACGGAGAGAGCTCGGCGGTCATCTGCGAGGCCATCATGAATCGTGCGCCGGTGCCGGTGATACGCCTGAATCACACAGTTCCGGCGCGGTTGGAAGACATCATCAACAAGGCTCTGGAGAAGGACGTCAGCCTGCGCTACCAGCATGCCTCGGAGATGCGCGGCGATCTCCAGCGCCTTAGGCGCGACACCGACTCGGGGCGGATGCCGTTACCCATATCCTCGGTTCGAGATTCAGCGGTGGGCGACTCAGCCAGCGCCGCGTCAGCACCATCGAGTTCCGGCCAGCGCAGCGCACAGGCTGAGATTCCTGCGGCAATTACAGCGTCGAAGCTTCCTTACGGAAAGATCGCGGCCGCCGTTGGCGCTGTTGTCCTCCTCGTGCTGGGCATTTTTTTCTGGCAAACGCGGCGTCGGACAGCACCGGTGGCGAGCTCCAGCGGTCCAAGAACCCTTGCCGTCCTCCCACTGCAAAACATTGGAGCCGACAAAGACCTCGATTTTCTGCGCCTGGCGCTGGCCGACGAGATTGCTACTTCGCTCAGCTATGTCCGTTCGTTGACCATCCGTCCTTTTGCGACTACCAGCAAATACGACTCTCCTACGCTCGACCTGCAGGAAGCCGGGCGCGCCATGCACGTGACCGACGTGGTCACCGGACACTATCTGAAGGAAGGCTCCCAACTTCAGATCACGTTGGAAGCCATCGATGTCGAAAACAATCGCACCCTTTGGCGTGACACCATGACCGTCGCCGCGCCGGACATGATCGCCATGCGCGGGCAGATTGCGGCGAAAGTTCGCCAGGGGCTCGTACCGGCGCTCGGTGCCGGAACTGATTCCGCCGAAGGCGCCACCCGTCCCGGGAACGAAGAAGCCTACGATCTTTATCTTCGCAGCCTTTCTCTGCCCCATGATCCGCTTCCCAACAAAGATGCCATCGCCATGTTGGAGCGTGCCGTGGGACTCGACTCCGCCTACGCCCCGGCCTGGGACGCTCTGGGGGTTCGCTACCATTACGATTCCGCCTATTCTGACGGTGGCGACGCGGCGTTTCAGCGCGCCCTCGCAGCTTTTTCCAGAGCCTTGACCCTCGATCCGAACTACATCAACCCCGCAGGTGAACTCATGCTCATGCAAGTGGAACGCGGGGAAACGGTCAAGGCCTATCAAAGCGGGAAAGCTTTGCTGGCTCGCCATCCGGAGAATGCTAACGTCCACTTCGCCCTTTCCTACGTTCTTCGCTATGGCGGGGCCATCGAGGAATCCGCCCACGAATGCGATGCCGCTTTGTCGACGGACCCGGGAAGTTATGGATTCCGCTCGTGTGCTTTTACTTTCGATCAACTCGGGAATTACGCGCGCGCCGCGGAATTTCTCCAACTGGACGCTGGATCAGAGTGGTCATTGGACAACCTCATGCGGCATCAAATTCGCGACGGAAAATTGGCGCAAGCGAAGGAGATCGCGCAGAAATTGAACAACCGGACGATGATAGCGTGTCTGGACGACCCGTCCTCTTCGAATGTGGCGAGCCTCGCCCGCGAAACGTCAGCGGCGGTAATGGCCGACCCGGACCCCGAGGTCCGCTATGTGGTTGCGGAGGATGTCCTCTTCTGCGGGCAGAAAGAAATCGCTCTTCGGATGCTCAAGAGTTCGATCGACGGCCACTTTTGCCCATACACCGGCTTGCAGAACGATTCCACATGGGCCAAGCTACGAGGCATGCCGGAGTTTGCCGAACTGCTCTCCGGCGCGAAAAAGTGTCGGGACGACTTCATGGCGGAACGATAGCAAGGTCAATAGGTTTTCCGACTCGGGCGGCTTCGGGAATGGCACGACTTCAGTCGTGCCGATCAAACTGCCTTGGCTTCGCCGGGCTTTAGCCTCTGGGGCATAGCTAGACCCCGATCACTCCCACCAACTCTTTCACCGCAGCCGCGCTCTTATCCAGCCCGGCTTTCTCTTCCGGCGTCAGCTTGATCTCGATAATCTGCTCGATCCCCTTCGCGCCCAGCTTCACCGGCACTCCGACGTAAAGTCCGCTGATCCCAAACTCACCCTGCAAATACGCGGCGCAAGGCAGAATCTTTTTCTTGTCTTTAAGGATTGCCTCGACCATTTCTGTCGCCGCGGCTGAAGGCGCGTAATAAGCCGAGCCCGTCTTCAGATATTTCACAATCTCCGCACCGCCGTCGCGCGTACGCTGCACCAAGGCTTCGAGCCGGGATTTCTCGATCAACTCCGTGATCGGAATGCCGGCAACCGTGGAATAGCGTGGCAGAGGAACCATGGTGTCGCCGTGTCCGCCGAGGACGAATGCGGTTACGTTCTCCACGCTGACTTTCAATTCGTCGGCAATGAAAGCTCGGAAGCGGGCCGAATCCAGCACGCCCGCCATACCGACCACACGCTCGCGCGGAAATCCACTGAGCTTGTAAGCCGCTTGCGCCATGGCATCCAGCGGGTTCGAAACAATAATCAGAATGCAGTTCGGTGAATATTTTACCACTTCGCCAACTACAGCCTTCATGATGCCGTAATTCGTGTTGAGCAAATCGTCGCGGCTCATCCCCGGCTTGCGTGGAATGCCAGCAGTGATGACCACGATGTCTGAATTCGCCGTGTCCTTGTAGTCGTTCGTGCCGGTGATGTAGGAGTCGCGCTTCTCGATGGGCATGGCTTCGAGTAGATCGAGCCCCTTGCCTTGCGGCACGCCTTCGATAATGTCGATCAGCACCACATCGGCCAGTTCCTTCGAAGCGATCCAGTGAGCCGCTGTCGCGCCCACATTTCCTGAACCTACGATCGTTACTTTCTTGCGCATGAATGAGTCCTTTCGAAATTAAGCAATTAGCCGCTAGCAGTCAGCTCTGCAGCAGATTCCTCGCTTTGCTCGGAATGACAAACAGTTGGGCACTGACTCCCAGTGCTAATTGCTAACTGCAAATTGCTGTCCTACACCAGCACCGCAGCGCCCATATTCTCAATGATGCAATCAGCGAACTGGCTCGTCTTCACCTTGGTCGCGCCTTCCATCAGGCGCTCAAAATCATATGTAACTTTTTTCTGCAGGATCGTGTGCTCCATCCCGTGTTCGATCAGATCGGCGGCCTCGTTCCATCCTAGAAAGCGAAACATCATCACACCCGAGAGAATCACCGAACCGGGATTGATCACATCTTTATCGGCGTACTTCGGAGCCGTACCGTGCGTCGCCTCGAAAATCGCGTAGCCATCGCCGATGTTCGCGCCCGGCGCGATGCCCAGCCCGCCCACCTGCGCCGCGCACGCATCGGAAATATAATCTCCGTTCAGGTTCGGAGTGGCCAGCACCGAATACTCGTCCGCTCGCGTGACAACTTGCTGGAAGATCGAATCAGCAATGCGATCGTTGATCATGATCTTCTTTTTCCACTGGCCCTTGCCGTGCGTCGCGTAGATGCGATCCAAAACTTCCTTCACTTCCTGCTCCACCGCTTGGCGAAACGCGGGGGGAGCGAACTCCATCCCCGGCTCAACCAGTTCCGCATTCTGCGCCACCGTCAGATTCGGATTCTTGTCTTTATTGTCGACGATCCAGCTCTCGCGCTCAGTCACAACTTTGTCGCGAAATTCTTCGGTTGCCAGCTCGTATCCCCACTTACGAAACGCGCCCTCGGTAAATTTTTGAATGTTTCCCTTGTGAACCAAGGTCACACTCTTGCGTCCGCTCTCCAGCGCATGACGAATCGCCATGCGCACCAGGCGCTTGGTTCCCGTTACTGAAATCGGCTTGATGCCCACCCCGGAATCCAGCCGAATCTGTTTCTTGCCACTCTTCAGCATATCTTTGTTGAGGAACTCGATCAGCTTCGTGCATTCGGGAGTTCCCTCTTCCCATTCGATCCCGATGTACACGTCCTCGGTGTTCTCGCGGAAAATGACTAAATCCATGCGCTCCGGATGCTTCACCGGCGACGGGACCCCTTTGTAGTACTTCACCGGCCGCACGCAACCATAGAGATCGAGAATCTGCCGCAGCGCCACGTTGAGAGAACGAATGCCACCGCCCACCGGCGTGGTCAGCGGACCTTTAATGGATACGCGGAACTCGCGGATCGCCTCTACGGTGTCATCGGGCAGCCAGGCGTCGAACTTTGCTTTGGCCTTTTCGCCGGCGAACACTTCATACCAAGCGACGCGACGCTTACTCTTGTACGCTTTCTCAACCGCCGCATCGAACACACGCAGCGATGCTTTCCATATATCGCGCCCGGTTCCGTCGCCTTCGATAAAGGGAACGATCGGATGGTCCGGCACCTCATATTTCCCGTTCGCGTATCCAATCTTTTTTCCATCTGACGGAACGGCCACACCGTTATAAGAACCTGCCATTCATGCCTCCCTATAGAGTTTCGCAGCAACCGCCTGAAAAACGGTCAATTTAGACAGAATACCCCCTGCGCCGGCACTCTCCCTAACCCGCATTATTCATATATTTGAAGACAACAAAAGCCTCTTCTGCTACAAACATGTTGTCAAGACAATGTTTGCGGTAACAAAAGAGGCTTCTGAATGTCTGAAGATAGCACAACACAGTGTTT
>Ga0182015_10007583_pt1 | contig 10547 bp, 13 predicted proteins | sample 712P3MmetaG_FD_120478 | JGI IMG/M metagenome (GOLD analysis project Ga0182015, IMG submission 120478) | Permafrost microbial communities from Stordalen Mire, Sweden - 712P3M metaG | ecosystem: Environmental > Terrestrial > Soil > Wetlands > Permafrost | place: Sweden: Stordalen | collected... | reverse complement strand
TCGGTGGGACTAGTGTGAGGGTTTTTGTTGGCGGCGCATTTGGTAGGAACTTTGGTTGTATTGTCAGCATGGAAGCATGTATTCAAGCGAACACCACTCTTTTGTGCAGGAGTTTGGAGTATGCTAATATATCAATTTATGGCTATGTATTCCCTCAGAATTGCGTTGCGATTTGTTGGGTGAATTTGGGTTCATCTTTGTGCTGCCCAGTGTTACAAAGATCACATCTTAGGCTTCATAGAAGATCGTGCTTACATCCAAGTAACCTAGCCTGGTGAGCTTTTCCCGTGATGCAGTGCTACACTGGTTTGATTGATCAGATCGCCCTCACATTTAAACCCGCCAATCGCCCGTTATATCTGCGTTGATCTTCTGCGGCGCAAATTTTGGTTTCCCGTCCGCCAAATGCATGACCGTCAACCGTTCAATATGCAGCATTGATTTCCTCTTTGTCTTCCACAGTCTCTCTATTCCGGGACGTTTTGCCTCTTCACAAATTCCAACCAAATGAGCACCAAACCCCTACCACAAAGACACTTGGAAAGACATCTATTGTCGTCGTCTCATCTGACAGAAATTTCATCACACGTTGCAAGTCAAAGGCAACCTAAAGCTGCCTGCCAAGTCTTCTCTTCAAATTCTGTTAATATGGCAAGAGATTACCTCAACGATTTCAGCGGACTCCAGCACACACTCAAATGAACGACGCTGTCGCACGAATATGAAGAGGTGCTGTTGTGGATACTTACATTTTGACACATTAGCCGCTCGCTGCAGAGTCTTTGATCTTACAGCTCATCGACTATTTGCGTCACGAGTCTTTTCTTGTTGATAAAGGGAAACCTTATCGGCTTATTCAACAACTATGTACGATGGTATTCATTCGGGTCGTGATACCTCCATTAAACTGAAGAGGAACAATCCGATCAGAGAAAAAGTTGACAAACATCTATTCTGGCTTGAGATCTGAAATAATTACGCCATCATTACATTCGATTTGCTGGCGTTCGATGAGTGGTATTCGGCTACGATGGACAGAGCAGCTGAGAGACATTCTTGGTAGCCTTCCTTCAAGGGAGGCTTTTTGGGAATACTGCCGGCAGCATTTGAAAGATCTTGCGTTTCTTACTGATCTTCATCATTATCGGTTCACTGTTGCAAAGTATATTTCCGAATGAAGGCAATACACTACTACACACATTCACCTAGTCCTGGAAAGGTGGTTTCAGCATTCTCTCTCGCCCTCTCGAACATTTACCGAATCAAAAAACTCCAATACGATTATAAGACAGCACCATTCCTGCTTCGCATTTTGTTCGAAACTTTTGTTGCAGCTTGTTTTACCAAAAGAACTTTACGCATTTGGGACTTTAGTCTTCCCACGAAGTCTTCCCAGATCCCACTGTCACCCCACGATATCGGCACATCATCATATCTCATTACAGCAACGGGGATCTCGGCGTGCGATATTTGATGTCAGAGTGTTCGATTAAAACGTATTTAAATATGTCTCTTGTCGGATTGAACAATACGTATGACACTTACTGTCCTGTACGTATTCTCGTTATTATCATTGAATGCGGACAAGGACGGCGAGCCCCAGCGGAGAGGCTGAATGGGTAGATACTCACTGCGGTCATGTGATTCGAGGCCATCAATGATTTACTATTCGGTTGTTCCAAAGTCAAGTTGTCAACGATTGCAGCTTCTCACACACTATACGTTCCCGTTGTGAGAGACGAGTAACAACGGCTGTCACTGTTGACTCAAGGTTCGAAAACGCGACATCACAACGTTGTATTTCTATGCCACGAATCAGTGACGTATTATTTGGATTGGACAAGCTTGAAGTTCACAGCTCAAATAAATCCGATATGATAGCAACTTGGTATTCGCGCATGCTCCTACAACACAGAGGCATTCGCTTACATCCAAGTCAACTCTTATTACAGTCTTGCTGGACAGCGGGTCACCGATTCCCATTTGGAAACAGACGGCTCACCAGGAACTATTACTCTAGTGGTTCGGTTCCACCGCATTAGTGATTGCGCTTCAAGAATCTACTTGGATTGGCGAATCCTCGCTGAGTTGATGAACTTGACTTGTGCATTCTGGTTGGGGCGATCTTGTTGAGTTGCAGAGTTGCAGGACTTTTAGGAGTGTTTTAGGAAATTTTATTCACGTGTAGAGATGTTTCGGCGAATCAAGCTGATCCCGACAAGGTTCAGAAGAAGGGAATAACGGTCCCTATCATAAGGTCACTGAAGATGAGCATTGATGGGGTCTATTGTCGTCGTCTCATCTGAGACCAGAGATTTCATCACACAATACGTCGAAGTCAAAAACAAGCTAAAGTTGCCTGCCAAGTTACATGTCTTGGCTTCAAAGTGTATTAATCTGGCCAGGGATTAAACAGAAGAGAATCAAGGATTATTTCGGCGGACTCCAGCACACACTCAAAGAAACAAAACATCAAATCATTGTTGCGGACACTTACATTTTGACACCTAAGCTGCACGCTCGAGAGTGTTTCATACAGGGATTGAACATTTGCGTCACGAGTCTTTTCTTGTTCATACGGGAAGGAATGATTCAAACGAATTGTATTCATGCGGGTCGGGGATACCTGAAGCGGAAGGATCGCACAAAGGTCGAACACCGATTCTGGGTTGAGATCTGATGCACTATTCCATCTTTACATTCGATTTACTGTCGACAGAAAAAAAATCGGCTACGGACTGAGCAGGTAAAGATATGCTTGGTAGTAACCTTCTTTCAAGGGAGACTTTTTGGGAATACTGCCTGTAGCAGTTTAAAGATCTCGTATTTACTACTTATGTTCATCAATATCGGGTCCCTGCAGCAGCGAATTCTATTCCCGAAAGAAGGCACTACTCGATACCTATTGACCTAGTCCTGGAAACGTGGTTTCATGATTCTCTCTCGCCCTCTCGAACATTTACCGAATAAATCAACTCCAACAGGACATCACGGATTCGAAACATTCCCGATTCACATTTTGTTCGAAACTTTTGTTGAGATTTGTTTCACCTAAAGAAGATTACACATTTGGGACTTTAGTCTTCCTGCGAAGTCGACCCAGATCTCACTGTCACCCCGCGAGATCGGCACCATCATATCTCATTACAGCAACGGGGATCTCGGCATGCGATATTTCATGGCAGAGTGTTGCGCGCAAACGTATTTAAATATGTCTCTATGATGGCAACTGTGATATTGCGTCACGAGTCTTCCTTTGCCCAGATAAAGGGAAACGTTGCCGACTAACGTGATACGAATATTGCCCGTCAACAATGATTTCATTGAACCCTTAGAAGGGGCAAATTGAACGGCATCGGATCGCATATAAGAAGTTCGAGCCTTTCTATTCAGACTTGCGGTCTGCCAAACAATCTATTCAGTATTTCTAGTGGTTGAGGCAAAACATTCGCTACGGTAGACTTGGAGCCAGGTAATATACGCTCGTTGATATCGATGTTTCCTGTATTGATTGGCGTCTGGGGATACCGCCAGCATGACAGTCTACTGGAAAGCCGTCAATCTGATTCCTTGATAGTTGCCGATACGAACTTGTCTATTTCCGAATGAATGCGGTTTTACTCAGAGTAATACCGCAATCTGAGTGTTCGATTCTCTCTCACGCTCTGGGTAATTACAGTATTAATCCAGCGCCTAGCAACACCTTCAACGGAAATTTCGTCCGAAATTTGTATCGAAATTGTTTGACCACAGGACAATACGCGTTTTGGACTTTACTCTTCCCACGAAGTCCTATCAGATCCTGGCAGCGCCGCATCGATACAGTATTAGCCATTATTACCACAAAGGGATCTCTGCCTTCGAGTCCACCAATCCGGGTATCAATTAGTGATATCTCGGCAGATTGATTAACTCGTAGTCGTTATTCTCAACGCTCTTTTTCGTGTTGTCATTGTTTAATGGGTACAACGACGGAGAGATACTCTGGCGAAGTCCCTATGCGGAGTGGCTAGCCTTGTTAAAAGTGTATTTCTATTGGAAGCCACGGAACGATAGCAACTTGTATTCGCCGGTTGTTCCAAACTCAGCTTGGTAACGATTGCACCACCGAGGAACGCCGCTGCGTTTTGATTCCAATTGGGAGACCAGAGTAATGACCACTGTCGCGGTGGAATCAAGTTTCGAAGCACGATCTCGAAACTAATATCGACGACGAGCAGTTCACATTTCAGATAAAAGACTCCAGTAATTCTAGATACAGTCTCACCGGGGGAGAACTGAGTGCCCGATAAGCAGAAGTAACATTCGTGAATGCTTTCAGAAAGAAACAAAGATTCGCTTACATCCAAGAACCTCATCTCGGACAGCTGTTCACCGATTCGACAACAGGATTAACTACAGCTATTTGTTTGGATGTTATCAGGATTCCACCTCACGATGATTGCGGTATCGAGAATCTAGTTAGATTGGCGAATCCTCGCTGAGTCTGGATTTTCGTTGAACATTCTGGCCAACGGACGTGGGTTTCGTCGGTCACCTCCTTGGTACATTTCCGAATTGAGTAAAGTCCGCCAGAGACAGTCGGTCCAAAGCCTCTCAAGAATGATGCTCCCGTTGTCCAGACGGTCCAAAAGTGGCGACGGACGTGTGATTCGGAACATTGGATAAGAGTGTTGAACATCAGGTAGGAGATCAAGAATTCAAGATTGTTGGAACCGTTCAATTATTGTTCCCGGAGAGCCTTAGGACCTTCATAGCTGCTTGATGACAACGTAACAGCTCATTTCATTTACTGAACGCCAATTTGTATGAAGTCGAATCTAATAACACGTTTGCCATCTTCGTGTCGGGGCTTTGCTGATGCTGAGAAGCTTGGAATCCGATCGTTGATGGCAGATTTCTCACCGCGGCGCCGTCTAGTCGTAATATTTATTGTGCTTTCGTTTGTACAAAACGAAGGACGAATGTTAACAGAAGAGAAAGGCTTCCTAAAGTGAAAGTGATTCTCAACATGAACCCAAGACTGGTTAATGCAGGTTCCAAAGCATCTATTTATAGTTCCAACCTGCAGGACCAAGCGCCCAATCAGAACCGCGTAAACCGGTCATAGGCTTAGCCCACGAAGAATATGCGCCCTGAAAAAGCCTTCCGCCCCTGAGGCTCCTCCCACTTCTCAGTCGCTCTTTTATCTACGCCTTCACGCATTCTGATCTACGTTCCCTGAATGATTGAATCCAGGGGTCTTCACGAAGACGACGATGACTGTGAAATCATTCCGCTCCGCACGGCTCCCACGTACAGAACGTACGAGGACGATGATTATGACGACCTGCCATCGTATAACGAGGCTATAAAAGACGAACGAATCGTTGAGGCTCCTCAATCGAGTAACGCCAGAGCCCACTCAGTTTCCGTTGAATCCCTACAGCCCACACCAGTGGCATCCACTTCTCCTCCTCAAGAAAGAACGTTTGCAAAACGCCGCAAGGCGACCTACACTTTTCTCCTCATTGCGTCAATCCCTGGAATAGGTCTGCTCATTGGAGGGATATGCTGGTACAAATTTCCTTTGAAGTCCAACTAATTCAGTGGTGCACTATATTTGAGCAACACATGGACACCATCGCCACCCACCGCAACCTTCCCACCTTCCGTTGGCACAAACGAACTCTCATTCATCATACTTGTCGCACTTGGGATGATCGTTTTGTATCCAGCTCTGTTCTGGTGGACATTAGTTTTGTGGCTGCCTCCGACGTGGATGACGAACTGCCTAGGCGGAAATCGGTTATGGCGACGCCATGCTTCACAATCACGACCACAGAAGGGTAAAGGCAAGCGACATTGCTGCATTTGTTGTGGACTCTCCATTTTGTACTTCGTCATTATGATTGTTGCAATCGTGGTGCCAACCCAACTGGCCAACAACACGAATGCAATTGTCTCGACTATTTTGGCGCAGGACGCGTGGGCAGGAAGTTATGTGATTTTGGATAGCGACGTCGCGAATGGCACGACGGGATTGACTTACACCCGCAATGGAGAGAGCACCGGAAGCGCAACGTTCGAATATTTCAAAGGCGGTTGGTCTGTACGTCCCAGTAACGGATCTCAACCGCTCGCAAACATCATTTACACCAACGCCGTGCCGAATCAAACATACCCGTGGGGGACCTTATTCAGTGCAACCTGCAAGGGGAACTATACTGGCAACTGCACCATAGGCGGATTACCAGCAGATCCCGTCTCTGTCCTTAACGGTTCCAACCTCAACAGTCATACGCCGGAATTCATCAATTACATCACTTTGGGGGTGACGAGTCTTGTTCCCCTCCCAGTTCTGAACATGAGTGGGAACACTGGGAAGAAAACCGTGGCTATGACAACAAATCAAGCATATCAAGGGATTGGAGGCGTGTATGCACCGCTTGGAGTTTGGACACTTGAAGATTTTCCACTCATACAAGTTGCGTGGAGCACGTCATCATTCGGTCCGTGTCAAGGATTGGAAGTTTTTCTCTCTAAAGATAACGAGGGAATTGCATGGCTGGTGTTCGGACTAATATGGCAATGGTGGTTCATGTGGGGTGAAAATTATGGGGGCTGCATCAACTGGGCAAACAGTTATGTTGACATAGGGGTCAATGGAATACCACTCGGCCAGAGTTAGCCGTTAATTTATGGTCTGAGTAATCCCTTGTTATATGTGGTATCGGGACTTCTCAATGTTTATCGGCTTCTCTCAAAAACCTACTAGGCCCTGTACCTTATAAGATTGTGCATGGTTAGACTGCCACGTTGTCTTTCTCAAAGCCGACATCGAGTGTGAACTGCGGTCAAGCTTCCTGACGGCGATTAATTGAATCTTCCTCGACAAGTTCATTCTACAGTACATCCCATCTCCCATTTGGTAATAGAGGCATAGCCAACATACGGACTATCTGTTATCAGCTTTTGAAGCCAACATGTCTCCACTTTCCTTCTCCAACGTGATCACTACAGGTCGAGTATTGCCTGCACCTCGACCCCCAGTTCCCGAATACCGCACGAAAAACGTGTGAGCGCTGAGAGCTTTCCATATTTCTTTTGATCCGGCGTTACTTAAAGAGGCGAGGAGTTTTGAGATTGAATATGCCTCAAACCCCCTGTACAGATGGCTTTCGGTGACGACCACTTTTGCCGCGACGTCGATCTCCGGGAACAACGAGAGGTTGGGAGTCGTAACACTGAGGCTAAAGATTAAAACCCCGAGACACCAAGCAAATGAGAAAAACGCTCCGACCGAAAACGAGTAAAGGGTATACGGAGCTATGATCAACTGGAAGGTCAGCCGTCACTCAAAACCAAGCTGATACTCTGTAACTGGGAATGGCTAAACCCATACTCTTCCCCATATTCGTGGTGGGAGCAGGGCCCCATTCGGCATAATTGTAGACTAGCAACGGTGTAGCTAGTAGCTGCTGTAATTTTGACGAGGTGGCTTGGAAGCCAAATGTAGTGTCCGTAAGCGTCAGATTGATGAATGAAGCCACCGTTGTCAGAAGTAGATATTGCGCTGTTGTGCTAAAGTTTGATTGATTTTGATTGGTGGCAAATATGATATCGTAAAAGAAGAAGAAGTCTTCAGCAGTGTAATTTGTAGGAATAGGCGGAGACAGGTCCACAACGTCCATGATTGTGAGATTGGACCGATCAAAAATTGTAGTAGCGCGACGTTCGGAGATTGTCATTTTGGTGTTGAGTGTATCCACGACACGCCAGTCTGTCGTAGTCAAACAAGCATTCTCCCCTGACACGTTGTAGGGACATGCATTCCACGCTAACGTAAATGACGATCAAGAGAATGAAATACCGGCGAGAAATGAGGAATTTTCGTTCATCATGCATATTTGAATTGCCACATCTGATATGCCATACAGTCGACAATCGTTCAACGTCATGGCTGGACTGGTTGCTTGAATTTGAGAGAATTCGACCTGATAGCCTGGTGCATCGTATTGAATCAAAGCGGTTGCGTCGGTGAAATTTTCCGTCGTGACCGAAGGCTCAGAAGGGTCTCGTACGATGTTTACTGCCCTCCCAGGCATAAAATAGGAGTTGCACAGTTGTCCGGAGCAGTTTAGCGGTGCCACAGCCCTAACATTTTGGGTGTCTGTGAGCAGTGACGAATAAAACCACCAGAATTGGGCGGTGGCTTTGGAATTGAAATCAAAGGTGCCTTTGGCGATGGTTGTATTTAGAGGACTAAGGCCGGCGCTCGAGACGGAAAAGTTGTAGACTTCGTTGTACGTCGATTGAAAAGAGATATCGGATAACAGTAAAACGCCCAGCGCAATTCGAAGGACCACCAAGAATAATCTGTCAAAGTGAACATGTAGAAATCTAAGATGATTGGCAATACCTTTGACAGCCCCATATTCTATGTCCATCGCGTTGTGCTCTTCTGGGTTTCGGCCCTTTTCCAAGGACTAAGCAAAACACTCCAGCCACGTTTGTTGCTCGACTGAGTGCCAAAAACGTATACGCGGGGGTTCCCGAGGCGCTACACGCGAATGCCCATCTGACTATTTCGAACATGCATAGTGTAAACTCGGCGATACAGTATAGGGTGATATGGGAGAGGATATTTAGCACCAGGATACTTGTGCTCGGTTTTTGAAAGATCAGTGTCGAAGAAACGGGATTCTCCAGCGAGCTATTGTAGGCAAAGAAGACGGTGAACGAAACAGATGCGGCTGTCAGCACCGCCAGAAATAATACAAACGAACGTCGCCGAAACAGGCCACCCCGACGTCGTGGCCCCGACTGAAGTAAAGGCGAAGCGTAATCCATGGATGTAACGTACGATAAGCGTCCTGGCTTAAAATAGCTCGTGGGGATGTTTCCGCAGATAAAATTGCGAGCGATTGGGGGCGAGCAAAATTAAGCTTTTTGGAGGGGTCATGTGAATGGTGGGATCGGAAGGCTGGTCATGTGCTACGCACGGTCCTCGTCTTTCCAAAAACCCCAGTGCCCACGGTGGGGCCTTTGCGTTATCTACCCGCCTAAAAAAAGACACTCTGCACTCTGCCACGTCGAACGACACCTCCGTATACTTGCGGCCCATCAACCGATTATCTGTCATACTTGCTTCACCTGTTGCAGACTACGCGAACGTACACACGTTTCCACCTCTCTTGACCAAATCGCTTCCTACAGTACAATAATTTCGATGAGCGAAGGATTTGGGGCCCTCCAGGGTGAACTTTGCGCTATTCTTTGTTCATGGAACCCTTACCAGCAGTACGCGGGTTGTCCGAGCTGTTGGTACGTTCCTCAAGTCCGTCGCCTCATTGCCACGAGGTTTGCCGAGTACGCTTTAGTCATCGCCGTCGCCGTCGCAATTTCGTACGTTCTTTCGAGGAGGATGACCGACAACTGTGTTCGTAAAGAGAAGGAATCTTAGCGTAAATATCATGAGCTGAATGCAATATTTGCTCCGAATCTGGAAAGTTGAGATTGCAGTGCTCGTGTTTCCGATGAGTCACGCTGGTATCCACCCATTGTTGACGTGTCACGTATTCATCGAAACTCCTTGGCTTTTAATTGTTCCGTCATTACAATTGCATCTGACATTTATGCCCCGTTATTCTCTTTGTAGCACCTAGACCAAATTTTTGTAGCTGGACCACCTTGTGCTATTCAAGAACGATAAACCGAGGGAAGTCAGAACTGTTATGTTCTCGAACTTCCGGAAAATACTGGGCAGCTTAACCAAAATGGATTAGTGATGATGTTGCCGAAGTAAAGAACGTCGATTACGGCACGTAGATACTTACCATTTCCCCGTGTAGATTTTCGACTCGTACGGTAAGACTTGATTTGAGTAAACAGGTGCTTTTATATATTGGAAGCGGAATTGGGCCCTGGGGTAGCCCAAGGGTGACTCCTGGAGGGCTATAGTCTCAAATGAAAACACGGTAATACAATCATCCGGCAATTCCGTCTTTTCGCCACATCCATACACTCATAGGGAATAGATACGAGCGAGACCAGACCGTTGTGGTTCACATCCGACTTCCACGGTCCAAGTAATCCTTTGTTTTTGTGTAGAGTTGCCATTTTGCATTACCCGAGAGAATATCTGGGTCCGTCGTAAGGTTGTTCCTGATACGCCGTTGATTTGCGTTCGCGGGTCCATGATCTGCGGCGCAAATCTGATGTCGAATGGGCGTCCACGAAATTTGAAAGCGGATCTCTGACCATCATCATAACCCATGGCAGCACCACCACAATTCAATGTTCTTCCCCCTTTGACGATTGTTGGTCCCGCACCCCCCCAAAACCAACTCAATTACGCAAATGGACAATTCATGTATCCCCCTCCACCTGCCGTTGGACCCCCTCCTTTGATGATTCGAGCCGAACCCGTCAATCCTCCCGCAGCACCACCTCTTCTTCGTCCTTTGCAATTAGAAGGCGGCACAATCAGGGTGGGGTTATCATTCAACACTCGCTCCCATTCGAGATCCGTCCTGAGATGTGGAGGCGGTAACCGGTATGAAGAC
>Ga0182015_10007582_pt1 | contig 10547 bp, 9 predicted proteins | sample 712P3MmetaG_FD_120478 | JGI IMG/M metagenome (GOLD analysis project Ga0182015, IMG submission 120478) | Permafrost microbial communities from Stordalen Mire, Sweden - 712P3M metaG | ecosystem: Environmental > Terrestrial > Soil > Wetlands > Permafrost | place: Sweden: Stordalen | collected... | reverse complement strand
GAAGCCCTCGAAGGCAAACGTGTCGGTCACTGATCCAAAGCGTTTGCGGCCGCGATCGATGCGAGCCAGGCCGCGCTCGGTTTGGGTGTGCGGGCAAACGTGGACCGGTCGACGCCGACCAGACCGAAGCGCGGCCGGTAGCCGAGGGCCCATTCGAAGTTGTCGAGCAGTGACCAGTACGTGTAGCCCCGCACGTCGATCCCTTCGGCGATGACCTCGAGCACACCGCGCAGCGCCTGGCGCACGTAGTCGATGCGCTGGGCATCGTCGGTCGTGCCGATCCCGTTCTCTGTGACCAGCAGCGGCAGTGCCGCGCCGGTGTAGGCCGCGGCGCGCCGCAGGCAGTTGCCGAGCGACTGCGGGTAGAACTCGTAGCCCATGTCGAGCACGGGAATTCCCGGCTCGTACCCGGCCCACCCCTTGGGGCCGATGCGCATCCGGGTGTAGACCTGGACGCCCAGGAAGTCGTCGCCGGCGGTGCCGTCGAGAAAGACATCCTCGGCGTGGCCCCGAATGCGCTCGAGCTGCTCCTCACCTCCGGGCGCCGGCTGGTAGTCGGTCATCGACAGTGTCAGTCCGACCGGAATCCCCGCTGCGGCGCCACGGATGGCCTCGACAGCGGTGCGGTGCCCCGAGACGAGGTTGGCGCCCACGGCGTACGAGAGGTCCTTGTCGGTCTTGCCGGGTGGGAACAGCCCCGCGTGCCAGCCCATGGTCGCCACGATGTTGGGCTCGTTGATCGTGCACGCCATGGCCATCACGTCGCCCAGCTCGGTGGCCACCACCGTGCAGAACCGCCCGAAGCGCTCCGCCGCCAGCGCGCTTTCCCAGCCGCCTTGCGCGGTGAGCCAGCGCGGCGTGGTGAAGTGGTGGAACGTGACCACGGGGTCGATGCCCCGGGCGCGCAGCCCCTCGCATTGGCGCCGGTAGTGGCCCAGGGCGGCCCGCGAGAACTCGCCCTCTGCAGGCTCGATCCTGCTCCATTCCACCGAGAACCGGTAGTTGTCCAGACCAAGGCCGGCCACGAGGTCGGCATCTTCGGGCCAGCGCTCCCACGAGTCGCAGGCATCGCCCGAGGACTCGGCACAGACGGACCCCGGCGCGTGCTCGAAGGCCCACCAGTCGTTGTTGGTGTTCCCGCCCTCGATCTGGTGGGCCGCTGTCGCCGTCCCCCATGTGAACCCGGCGGGGAACGCCCGTCCCGGTGTCGTCGCCATCTGGTGTGCCTCCCCGGCGTCTGCGCGCCCGCGTTCGGGGGCCAGGGTACGTGCAATGGCGCCGGGAGAGCACCCGTTCCCGCCAAGGTATCGTTGGCTGACGATGACGTCATACTCCTCGCCGACCACTGACGCCCCGACATCGGTGTCGCCCCCCACGCCGGCGCCCGGCCCGGGCGATCCGACCGCCTCGGCGCGGCCGGACGACGGCGGGCCCTCCCGCCAGGCGCCGATGGTCGAGGCGCACGGCCTGGTGAAGCGTTTCGGCGATTTCGTGGCCGTCGACGCCGTCGACTTCACCATCACCAAAGGCGAGTCATTCGGCTTCCTCGGGCCCAATGGCGCCGGCAAGACGTCGACCATGCGCATGATCTCGTGCATCAGCCCGGTCACTGAGGGCACGCTGCGCGTGCTGGGCATGGACCCGGCGACCGAGGGAGCCCAGATCCGGGCCCGGATGGGGCTCGTCCCCCAGGAGGACTCGCTCGACCTCGACCTGACCGTCCTCGACAACCTCATGATCTACGGCCGCTACTTCGACATGCCCAAGAAGGTCATCCGCCAGCGGGCCGACCAGCTGCTCGACTTCGCCCAGCTCACCGAGCGGGCCCACGACCGGGTCGACCCGCTCTCGGGGGGGATGAAGCGCCGGCTCACCATTGCCCGCGCCCTCATTTCGGACCCCGACCTGCTCATCTTGGACGAGCCGACCACCGGCCTCGATCCCCAGGCCCGCCACCTGCTCTGGGATCGCCTCTACCGCCTGAAGCAGCAGGGGGTGACGCTGGTGATCACCACCCACTACATGGACGAGGCGGAGCAGCTGTGTGACCGGCTGGTCGTCATGGACAAGGGCCGCTTCGCCGCCGAGGGGAGCCCGCGCCAGCTCATTGACCAGCACGCCACCAAGGAGGTGGTCGAGCTGCGCTTCCGCCCCGGAGAGCACGAGTCGATCGCCCTCCGGGTGGCCGACCTGGCCGAGCGCCACGAGGTCCTACCCGATCGCATCCTCCTCTACACCGACGATGGGGACGCCGCGCTGGCCGAGGTGACCGCCATGGGACTGGCTCCCCAGAGCACGTTGGTGCGGCGCTCGACCCTCGAGGACGTCTTCCTCCGCTTGACCGGCCGTACCCTCGTCGACTGACGGGCGCGGACCCACTCCCATGTCGATCGTGAAGTCTCCCATTTTCGAGCACGGCGAGGTGGTGACGCCGCGCCGGGTGACCACGCCGATGTGGCTGCGGGCCGCCCTGTACTGGGGCTACCAGTACAAGCGGACGTGGCGCAGCTCCATCTTCACCAGTTTCCTCATCCCGGTCCTCTACCTGACATCGATGGGCGTCGCCCTGGGCTCCCTCATCGACAAGCACTCGCACGGCGTCGCCGGCGTCAGCTACGTCTCCTACCTGGCCCCCGGACTGCTGGCTGCGACCTGCATGCAGATCGGCGCGAACGACACGATGTGGCCCGTGATGGGCGCCATTAAGTGGATGCGCACCTACCTGGCCATGCTGGCCGCGCCGTTGGACGTCTACGACGTCCTTCTCGGCCACCTGGCCTGGGTGGCGGCGCGTATCACCATCGTGGTGACCATATATCTGTCCGTCATGGCGGCGTTCGGCACCGTCCATTCGCCCTGGGGGATCTGCGCGCTGCCGGCCGCGGTGCTCGTCGGCATGGCCTTTGGCGTACCGATGGCCGCGTTCTCCGCCACACAGGACAAGGACACTGCGTTCATCACCATCTACCGCTTCGTGGTGATCCCGCTCTTCCTGTTCTCGGGTACCTTCTTCCCCATCTCGCAGCTGCCCCACCTGCTGCAGTACCTGGCCTACGCCACCCCGCTCTTCCACGGCGTCGCCCTCTGCCGCGACCTGACGCTCGGGCAGGTGCACGGGTGGGTCGACGTCGGCCATGCCGCCTATCTCGCTGCCTGGGTCGGTGTCGGCTATCTCTTGTGCCGGCGCACGTTCGCCAAGCGGTTGGTCGTATGAGCACGACCCAGTCCTCCGACACCGGCCGGGCCTCGCCCAGCGTCGCCCTGCGCATCACGCCGCTGGCGCTCCTGGGCGGCCGCCACGCCTCGCGCGTGCTGGAGCGCAACATCCTCGTCTACCGGCGCTCGTGGATCTTCATCGTCTCGGGCTTCTTCGAACCGCTCTTCTACCTGCTCTCCATCGGCGTCGGCCTGAGTCACCTGGTCGGTCCCATCCCGGTGGACGGCCGTCTGGTGGCCTACACGGCTTTCGTAGCCCCGGGGTTGCTGGCCTCGTCGGCCATGAACGGGGCCATGCTCGACTCGACCTTCCAGGTCTTCATGAAGTTGAAGATCGCCAAGACCTACGACGCCATGTTGGCCACCCCGTTGGGCGTGGGCGACGTCGCCCTGGGCGAGTTGAGCTGGTGCGTGCTGCGTGGCGGCCTGTACTCAGGGGCCTTCCTCTGCATCATGTCCGCGCTCGGCTACGTGGTCTCCCCCTGGGCCGCCCTGTGCTGGCCGATCGCCGTCCTCATCTGCCTGGCCTTCGCCTCGGTGGGCATGGCCGGGACCACGTTCATGCGGACCTGGCAGGACTTCGACATCGTCTCGCTGGCCTTCATCCCGCTCTTCTTGTTCTCGGCCACCTTCTACCCGCTCACCGTGTTCCCGGGGTGGCTCCAGGCCATCGTCCGCTGCACACCGCTCTACCAGGGAGTCGTGCTCGAGCGCGCCGCGGACTTGGGCATCTTCACCTGGTCGCTACTCCTGCACATCGCCTACCTGGCGGCCATGACCGTGGGCGGCGTCGTCGTCACCCGTCGCCGTCTCGGAAGGCTGCTGTTGCCCTGATCGGGCGCCGTGGCGTCATCGGGCGCGCAGGTGTTTCGCTACCCTACGGACGGAGGTCCTCGAGCGATGAACATTGTGGTGAGCAACGTCAAGGGTGGAGTCGGGAAGACGACCACCGCCGTCTACCTGGCGGGCGCGGCCGCCCAGCGCGGGCGTGACGCCGTCTTCCTGGTCGACGGCGATCGCCAGGCCTCGGCGGCGGAATGGTTCGAGACCATGCCCATCCCAGGGGTGGAGCTGCTCGAGGCCCCCTCGGAGCGGACCGTGGCCCGGGCGATGGAGCGGGGGGACGGCATCGTCGTCGTCGACACGCCGCCCGGCGACGAGCGCATCGTGCGGGCCGCCCTGGCGCGGGCCGACGCCCTGGTCATCCCCACCCGGGCCGGAGGGGTCGAGCCCACCCGGGTGGTGGCCACACTCGAGATGACCCCGGCGAACATCCCCGCCGGGGTCGTCATCTGCTCGGCGCGCCTCGGCACCAGAGATCTCGATGCCACCATCGAGTGGTGGGACGAGCTGAAGGTCCCGGTGTGGGGGATCATCCCCGAGCGGGTCTCCATCGCCGCCGGGCCGTCGGCCCGCCTGTCGTGGGAAGGTCTCGAGCTCTATGGAGGGGTGCTCAAGAAGGCGATGAGCAAGCGGCACTGAACGGTCCGGCCTGCCCCGAGCGGCCAGTCAGGTCGAGGCGGTCGGGTGGAGGCAGTCAGGTCGAGGCAGTCAGGTCGAGGCAGTCAGGTCGAGGCAGTCAGGTCGAGGCAGCGTGCTCGGCCAGGGTCGAGGCGGCGTGCTCGGCCAGCTCATGATGGAACCTGCATTCGGTCCATGGGGTCGGCGGGTGCCCGCGCACCTGGCCGATCAGCTCGGCGAGGAACCACCGGCGGACGGCGACGCTCGATTCCGAAGCCGGCAGGGTGAGCAACTGGGCGACCAGGCCGAATTCGTCGGCCTCGTCGAGCATGGCGTCGTAGAACTCGCAGGCCGCCGCGGCGCTCTTGGGCAGTTCGAGGTGCCAGTCGTAGCTGCCGAGGTGGCGGTCGACGACTTCCTGCCAGCCCTCGTCCATACCCGGACCCAAGCCGTGGAACCGGGTGCCGATCTCCGAGAGCAGCACCGAGAGACGCTCGGGAATGGCATCTGACCCGGTCCCGTCCGTCCGCTCCTTCATGAGCCGCAGCTCGCGGAACAGCGCTTCGTACTCCTCGCTGGCTTTCTGCAGCAGTGCCACCGGAATCCCGAGGAGGTCCACCGCCACCGGCGGTTCCTGGTTGATGACCTCATGCAGCTCCGCCGTGGCGAAACCGATGAGATCGAAGCGGAAGGTCCCGTCGGAGACACCCGCCGGCATGATGGAGTAGTCCACCGGCAACTCGAACCACACGATCTTCCCGCCCATCATGGGCTGCACGCCCCAGTCCGATGCCAAGGTGTTGAAGAGGGTGAGGCCCCGACCCGTCGCCGCGTCCGTGGCGTAGTCCTTTATCGACGGGACGACCGGGCTCCCGTCCGCGACATCAATGCGGATGCGGTCCGCCATGAGATGCAGGGTGACGGTGAGCGGGGTGGCGGCGTGCAGCACGGCGTTGGTAACCAGTTCGGAGGTCAAGAGCGCGGCACACTCCATCACCTCGCTGGGGACGTCGTGGAGATGCGCCGTCACCCAATGGCGCGCCATGGGCGTGCTTTCCACCACCGGTTCGAGGCGCAGCGTCGACATTCCAACCCTGTCCTTACCCAAGGCCGGTGATTCTCTATCCTCGCTGGGTTGACCCAGGTACTGCATAGCCAGGACGACGACGTCGTCCGGCCGCTCGTCATCGCTCAAGCGGGTGGCCAGCAGCGCAGCCGGGCGCATGGGCCACCCCCCTGAAGCAACCGCCGTGGTGGCATCGGCGAGCCGTTGCATGCCAACCGTGATGAGCTCGCCGCGGCGCTCGACCAGGCCGTCGGAGTACATCACCAAGGAGTCGCCCGGGGCCAGGGCGAGTTCCTGGGCCGGGCGCACCGGTCCGTTCAGCCCGGCGGCAATGAGGAGGGAGCTCTCGGTGGAAGAGAATGTCGCGGTGCCGTCCGCACGGATGACCAGGGCGGGAGGGTGGCCCGCGTTGGCCAGGCGGACCGTTCCCCTCTTCGGATTGACGGTCCCCACCACCACCGTGACCACGCGGTCCTCCACCAGAGCGTCGAAGAGGCGGTCCAACGAGGACAGCACTTGGGAAGGGGACTGCCCCGCCACGGCGTAGGCGCGGATGGCGGTGCGTACCTGTCCCATGAGTGCGGCCGCGGGCGCGCCCTTGCCCATCACGTCGCCGACGCTGAAGAAGACGCACTCTTCGTCGAGTTGGAAGACGTCGTACCAGTCGCCCCCCACGTAGGTGCCGGCGGCGCCGGCCCGGTACTCGGCATCGAAGTGCAATCCGTTGACGGCCGGGAGGGACTCGGGCAGCACGGCCCGCTGCAGCACCTCGGCCACCACGTGCTCCCTCTGGAACCTGGTGGCGTTGGACAGCGCCACCCCGGTCCGGCTGGCCACTTCGCTCGCCAGGGATACGTCGTCGGGCTCGAAATGGCGCCCGGGCCCGTCGAAGAAGGTCATCACGCCGATCACCTCGCCGTTGACGGTGAACGGCACGGCCAACGCGGTGGCGTCGTCTGCACCCCACCGCGCCGCGGTCGCGGCGCCGACGGGCGCCAGCTGGGTCACCCCGGTGCGATAGGCAACGGCGGCGGGGGCGTCGCAGTCGAAGGGGATGTTGTCGGGGCCGATCAGCTGCTGCGCCGCGCCCGCCTCGAAGACCTCGCTGCGCCGCACGTTGAGGCGTTGCAGGCCGCTCTCGCCAGGCACATGGACGATGCACGCGTCGGAGAGGCGCCCGACCACCAGGCTCATCGTGCGCTGCATCACCGTGGTCGGGTCCAGGCTGGAGCTCAACAACTTGGTCACGTCCGAAAGCAGTGAGAGACGCTCGCGGCCCGATTCTGCGGCCCGCAGGGCCTGGCGCTCCTGCTCGAAGAGCTGCGCCCGTTCGAGCGCCTGCGCCGTCAGGCCGGCCAGCGTCGAGAGGAACCTCAGTTCGGACTCGCTCGGTTCGGGCCTTCCCACCAGCGCCAGGGTCAGCACGCCGAGTGGCCCGACAGTGCCGACCAGCGCCTCACTCACCACGACCACGGCTTCGCCCAGCGCCGCCAACACCGGTGCGACGATCTCGGGCGAAAGCTCCGCCAGTGACGCCTTGTCCAGCCCATCGACGCGCAACGTCGTGACGAGGGTGCGGCCAGACGTGAAGGTGGACCCTGCCTGCGAGTGCTCCACCGGGACCACACCGCGCGTGAGCAGGGCGGGATGACCGCTGCTGGCCAGGCACGAGAGCGAACGCTCGCCGGTCACGGGGACCCGGCACGCCGCGGCTTGCGCGCCGAGCGCCCGGCGTCCACCGGCGATGGCCTCGCGCGCGACGTCGCCCGGGGTCGTCGCCGCCGCCAGCGCAGAGCTGAGGTGATGCAGGTGCTGGCTGCGCTCGAGGTTGGCGAACTCGGTCAACGTGAGCCGGGCCCGCTCGACGGCTTGCGCGGCAGCGCCGGTGATCGTGAAGAGAAAGCTCTTGTCCGCCTCGGAGATGGTGCGGCGCCTGGCCCATTGGACCACCACTGCCCCCACGGAGCGGTCGGAGACCACCAGTGGCACGACGGCCAGCGAGTTGAACCGGTTGGCGTCCACGGACGCGGCGATCGTCAGCCAATCCGGTCGCTGCACGTCGATCGACTCGGCGAAGAAGGGCTCGCCGCGCGAGAGGACGAGCGCCAACTCCCCGTCGGGCTCGAGGGCAGCCAGCAGAGCCTCGTCGGACTCGACCGTCCGATAGCCGAACCGAGAGTGGACGCTGAGCCCGGCACGGTTGATGAGGGCGAACGTGGCTGCGTCGACGTGGAGCTCCTCACGCAGGGCGCCGAAGACGGCGTCGGCAACCTGCGCCGGGTCAGCCGCCGTGGTCAGCGCCCGCGCGAGGGCCTGCATGCTCTGCGCGGTCTCGGCGGCGACGCGCCGCCGGCGTTCGATCCGTGTCTCGGTCCGGGCTGACCACAGTTGGCGGTTGCGCTGGGCGCGCAGGTGGGAGAGCCAGATGGCGACGCCCGAGCTCGCCACCAAGGTGAGGACGCGCAACAGGTGGTTGAGTTGGTCGTACTGGCGCGGCGGCGTGCTCAATACGAGTGAGAAGAACGTGGCGAACAGGCCGACCAGCGCCGTGCGCCGGGGCCCGGAGAACGAGGCGGCGATGAAGGGACCGATGGCCAGGAAGCCCACCAAGCCGAACTGACCGCCGAAGACGGCGTCGACCAGGGCCACGGCCGAGACCCAGAGGAGCGCCACGGAGGTTGACACTGTCTCTGTGTGTTCCCCCCGGGACGGGCCGGAGCCGCTCGATGTGTCCTCGCCGTCTGGTTCCGCCACCCCGATCCTCCCTCCGACCGACCGGCCGTGGGTGCCGCTCTCAGTGCTGCAACGCTATTGCAGGGCGGGGCTCTTTGTCCGTACCCCCGAGGTCCAGGGCCACCGGGGTATTGCATCCGGGGTTGGAGTGGGATGATGTACCCCGAGGAGGGAGGAGCGCTTCCGAGGTTTACATTCGGCCCGGATGGCAATAGGTCGGGCTGGGCCAATCGCTATTGCACCCTGCCCGGCTCCGCGGCCCGTCGCCCCCGCCTGAAGGAGAGCCACAACGTGATGGAGCAAAACTTCAGTATTGAAGAACGAATCGACCAGGGTGTCCCGATCATCGCGGTCATCGGCGAGATCGACGTGGCGACGGCGCCGCAGCTACGCGAGCGCCTGCACGGGGTGATCGCGGAGGGCCGTGCCACCGTGGTGCTCGACTTGCTGGGGGTGACCTTTCTCGACTCCACCGCACTCGGCGTGCTGGTCGGCGCGCTCAAGCGCTGCCGCGAGCTCGGCGGCGAGCTGCACGTGGTCGTCGCCGACGCCAGGATCAAGAAGATCTTCGAGATCACCGGATTGAACAAGGTCTTCCCACTTGTCGACGCCCTGAGCGACGTCGGTGCGCCGTGATCGGCGCATCCGATGGCGGCAGCGTCGACACCTTGGGCGAGGGTGATCAGGTCGTCCTGACATTCCCCGCCCGGGGCGACCTCGTGGTGCTGGCGCGGCTGGTCGCCTCCGCCATCTCGACACGGGTCGGGTTCGACATCGAGGAACTCGAGGATCTGCGCCTCGCCGTAGGGGAGTTGTGTCTCCTTGCTCTGCAAGGGAGTGACGACTGGCACGGCGATCTGCGTCTCGAGTTCACTGTTTCGTCCGAGGCGCTCGACATCTCCTGCACGTCGGGCGGCGCCGCGCTGGCAGCGGACGGGCGTGGCGCCGAAGGGGACGAAGCCGACCAGCTGAGCGAGCAGATCCTGGCGGCCCTGGTCGACGAGCATGGCCGCGTCCAAGAAGACGGCTCGGTGCGGGCGTGGTTGCGCAAACGGAGGAAGGGGCCCTTGGAGTGACGGGGCGCGGGTACGACGCTCCCGCCCACGTGACCGAAGTGACGAAGGGTGAAGAGTCCGGACGCCCCATCTCCGGCGCGGCGCGGGACGCCATGATCACGGACAATCTCGGCTTGGCGCACCAGCTGGCGCGCCGATTCCTGCACCGGGGTGAGCCCCTCGACGACCTCGTGCAGGTGGCCTCCGTCGCCCTGGTCAAGTCGGTGGACCGTTACGACCCCCAACGGGGTGTCGACTTTGCCGCCTTCGCCACGCGGACCATCATCGGTGAGCTCAAGCGGCACTTCCGCGACAAGGGATGGGCGGTACGAGCCAGCCGCCGGGTGCAGGAGCTGTACCTCGAGCTCGGGCACGCCACGTCGACGCTCGTCCAGCAGCTCGGTCGGAGCCCGACCGTGGCCGAACTGGCCGTCGCCACCGGGTCCAGCGAGGAGGCGGTCATCGAGGCCATCGAAGCCGGCCAAGGGTACCGGGCCACCTCCATCGATGCCTCGGAGAACGAAGACGACCCCTTGGCGGCGCGCCTGGGTGGGCGCGACCTGCGCTACGACGCCGTCGACGAGCGTGCGCTGCTCGCCCCGGCCCTTGCCAAGCTGCCCCCGCGCGAGCAGTCGATCCTCCGCATGCGCTTCGTCCAGGGGCTGACCCAATCCGAGATCGCCCTCTCCATCGGCGTCAGCCAGATGCACGTCTCGCGCCTGCTCGCCTCCAGCCTCGAGGAGTTGCGCCACCACATCGGCGCCGATACCGCGGACTGACGGGCGGCGCGGGGCGACACCGCGCAGGGGCGAAGCCGCGCGAGGGCGACCGTTGCGACTCCCTCGGCGACGGATCTCTGCGCGCCAGAGGCTTCACCGTGCCATAATCGACGCCGAGGTGGTTTGAGGCGGCTGGGATCGGTGGAAATCGCGGAATCGGCGACATGAATCCGGCTCCATTCGTGCAGTGCACGGGACACCATCGCCGAAAGGATCGTTATGACGGATCTGGCTGCG
>Ga0182015_10007581_pt1 | contig 10547 bp, 10 predicted proteins | sample 712P3MmetaG_FD_120478 | JGI IMG/M metagenome (GOLD analysis project Ga0182015, IMG submission 120478) | Permafrost microbial communities from Stordalen Mire, Sweden - 712P3M metaG | ecosystem: Environmental > Terrestrial > Soil > Wetlands > Permafrost | place: Sweden: Stordalen | collected... | reverse complement strand
GGCGGCCGCCAGGTCGCCGTCGCCGCGCCGACCGCGGGCCTTCATTTCACGCCGGAGCTCCTCGACAGGGCCCGGGCGCTCGGCGTCCGGACGGCCGACCTCACCCTCCACGTGGGCCTGGGCACCTTTCGTCCGATCGCGACCGACACGGTCGAGGCGCACCCGATCCACAGCGAGCTCTACGAGATCCCGGTCGGCACGCAGAGGGCGCTCTTCCCGCCCCTCGCCGGCAGGCGGATCGCGGTGGGCACGACGACCGTGCGCTCGGTGGAGGACTTCCTGTCGCGCCACGGCGAACCCCTTGCGGTGCCCTGGCTGGCCGAGGCGTCGCTGTTCATCTATCCGCCGCGCTCATTCAGGGGAATCGACGCGCTCCTCACGAACTTCCACCAGCCCCGCTCCACCCTCCTCTGCCTCGTGGCCGCGTTCCTCACGCCCGGCTCCGTCGACGGGATCGGCTGGCTGATGGAACTCTACGCCGGCGCCGTGTCGGCTCGCTACCGCTTCCTCAGCTACGGCGATTCGATGCTGATCCTGTAAAAGTGGCCCGTTGGGTTGTATTTTGCCCCATCCGGGGGCATATGTACCCGCTACCCAACATCCTGCATCTTCCATGAAACTAACGTCCAAGATCCTCGCCCTCGCCGGCATGTCCGCCGGCATCATCTCTGTCGCCTCCGCCGCCGTGGAGACCTACACGATCGACCCCGTCCACTCGTCCGTCAGCTTCGCGGTCCGCCATTTCCTGACCAAGGTCCCCGGCCGCTTCACCCAGTTCAGCGGCGTGATCGTCGTCGACCGCGACAACCTGGAGAACAGCACCGTCAGCGCGGTGATCGACGTCGGCAGCGTCAGCACGGCCAACGAAAAGCGCGACGCGCACCTGAGGACGCCCGACTTCTTTGACGCGGCGCAGTTCGCGACCATCACGTTCAGGAGCACCTCCTGGAAGAAGACGGGCGACACCACCTTCGACGTGGCCGGCGACCTCTCGATCCACGGGGTCACCAAGCCCGTGGTCCTCAAGGTCGATCTCCTCGGCTTCGGGCCGGGCATGATGGGCGCGCAGCTCTCGGGCTGGGACGCCTCCGTCACCCTCGACCGGCAGGATTTCGGGGTCAAGGGACCCGCCATGCTGGGCACGGCCCTCGGCAACGAGGTCGGCGTCTCGATCAACATCGAGGCTGACCTCAAAAAGTGAGCCCGGAGGAGCTCCAGGCCCTCATCGAGGACGCGACCTTCGACTACGTCTCCGGGGACCCGGCGGGCGCGCTGGCGAAGCTCGGCCGCGCGACAGGCGAGGTGCCGGATTCGTTCGAGGCGTGGCACGCCGTCGCGGAGATCAACCTGAGCCTGCGCCACCTCGACCTGGCGCTGGCCGCGGGCGAGCGGGCGCACGAGCTGCGCAGGTCGGACCCGCTGGTCATCGCCACGCTGTCCCGGACATGGATGGAGCGGGGCGACAAGGCGAAGGCCGAGCACTACGGGGCCATGGCCCGGGTGCAGGGCTGGAAGGAGGAACTCAGCGCCCCTCCCCCTCCTGATGCAGGCGGCTTGCGTTGACCGTCGTCACCCGTTGACAGGACGAACGCGCCAGGGGTATTTTGGGACGACGGCCCCCTCATGGAAACCCCTTCCTACACGCTGGAGTTCGAGAAACCGCTGCGCGAGCTGGCCCGGCAGCTGGACGAGCTCCGCCAGCAGTCGGTTGAGACCAACGTCGACCGGGCCAAGGAGACCCGGGCCCTGGAGAAGAAGATCGATGTCCTCCAGCGGGACATCTATTCGAAGCTGACCCCCTGGGAGAAGGTCCTCCTCGCCCGCCATCCCAAGCGCCCCTACGCGCTGGACTATGTCGGGATGATCTTCAAGGGGTTCCAGGAGCTGCACGGGGACCGCCAGTACAACGACGACCGTGCGCTGATCGGCGGGACAGCCTTCTTCGAGGGCGAGGCCGTCATGGTCGTCGCCCAGCAGAAGGGCCGCGACACCAAGGAGAAGATCGCCCGCAACTTCGGGATGCCCCAGCCCGAGGGATACCGCAAGGCCCTCCGGATCATGAAGATGGCCGAGAGGTTCGGCCTTCCGGTGATCTCGTTCATCGACACGCCCGGCGCGTACCCCGGCGTCGGCTCGGAGGAGCGGCACGTCTCGGAGGCGATCGCCGTCAACCTGCGCGAGATGGCCATGCTCCGGACGCCGACCCTCTCGGTCGTGATCGGCGAAGGGGGCTCCGGCGGGGCGCTCGGGATCGGGGTGACCGACCGCGTGCTCATGTTCGAGAACAGCTATTATTCCGTCATCACGCCCGAGGGATGCGCCGCGATCCTCTGGAAGGACAGTTCCGCGGCCTCGCTGGCCAAGGCGGCCTTCGCGCTCAAGGTCGACGCCGAGGACCTGGAGAAGCTGGGGGCGGTGGACGAGGTGATCCCGGAGCCCCTCGGGGGCGCCCACAACGACCCCGCCCAGGCCGGGGCATCGCTCAGGCTCTCCCTCGGCAAGCACCTGAGGCACCTGAAGTCACTCGCCCTGGGGAAGCTCCTCGAGGAGCGCTACGAGCGCTTCCGGCACATCGGCACCTACCTCGAGGCCGGCGTCATCAAGTCGTAGGGAGCGGGCCGCTCAGCGGCGCACCGTCAGGAGCTCGATCTTCGACGCCCGCGCCATCGCGGGGTCGATCTCGATGAGGGCGGCCGACATCCGGACGTCGCCCGTCGCGACCTCGAATCGCCTCGGCATCCCGTCCATGAAGCGGGAGATGACGGGCGCCACCTCGCGGCCGAGGACGCTCGCGTACGGCCCGGTCATGCCGACGTCGCACATGAAGGCCGTCCCCTTCGGGAGGACGCAGGCGTCGGCCGTCGGCACGTGGGTGTGGGTGCCCAGGACCGCGGTCACGCGCCCGTCCAGGTGCCACCCGAGGGCCTGCTTCTCGGAGGTGGCCTCGGCGTGGACCTCGACGATAATCGCGTCGGCCTGCCCCTTCAGCCGCTCCACCATCCGGTCCGCGCAGAGGAACGGGTCCTCCGCCTTCATGTTCATGTACTGGCGGCCGAGGACCGTGAAGACCGCCACCCGGAAGCCGCGGGACGCGACGACGACGTGGTCCCATCCCGGGCACGACGCCGGGAGGTTCGCGGGCCGGCACACCCGGTCGAGGCCGCCGATCTCGTTCTCCCATCCCCGCTGGTCCCAGACGTGGTCGCCGAGCGTGATGGCGTCGACGCCCGACTCGAGGAGCGAGCGGGCGAGGGACCCGGTTATCCCGGACCCCGCGGCGGAGTTTTCGCCGTTCGCGATCACGAAGTCCAGGCCCGCCTCGCGCCTCATCCGGGGCACCCTCTCCTCGACGATCTCGCGGCCGGGCTTCCCGACGATGTCCCCTATGAAAAGCAGCTTCAGCACGCCCTCGAAACTGATCGCGCGGGGCCCGTCCGCCAGCCTATTCCCGAGGCTTGCCTCAGGCGGCCGGAGGCCTTCAGATGGACGGCTTTTTCATCCAGCCGCACGCCATGAAGACACGCCCCTCACCCACGCCGTTCCCCAAGCCCGAGATCGGCCCCGAGATGAACGGCTCCGACGCCGTCGTCGAGTGCCTGATCCGCGAGGGCGTCGACGTCGTCTTCGCGTACCCGGGCGGGGCCTCGCAGGAGCTCCACCAGTCCCTGGCCCGCACGGACAGGATCCGCGTCATCCTCCCCAGGCATGAGCAGGGAGGCTCGTTCGCCGCCGAGGGCTACGCGCGGGCGACCGGCAGGGTCGGCGTGTGCATGGCAACGAGCGGCCCCGGCGCCACGAACCTCGTCTCGGCCATCGCCGACGCCTACATGGACTCGATCCCGCTTGTCGCGATCACGGGCCAGGTGAAGAAGGAGTTCATCGGCAAGATGGCCTTCCAGGAGACCGACTTCTTCGGGATGACGCTCCCGATCGTGAAGCACTCGTACCTCGTCATGGACGTGCAGGAGATCCCGAGGATCATGAAGGAGGCCTTCCACCTCGCGAGGAGCGGCAGGCCCGGCCCCATCGTGATCGACATCCCGAAGGACATCCAGCAGCTGAAGTTCCAGCCGGTGTTCCCGGCGGCGACGGAGTTCCGCAACCCGATCCTCTCCGAGGAGCACCGGGCGGACGACGACACCCTCCGGCGGGTCCTCGCGCTCGTGGCAGCCGCGAAGAGGCCGGTCATCTACGCCGGCGGCGGCATCGTCTCCGCCGAGGCGCACGGGGAGCTGCGCGCGTTCGCAGAGAAGACGAACATCCCGGTCGCGACGACCCTCATGGGCGTCGGCATCTTCCCGGAGACGAACCCCCTCTCGATGCAGTGGTTCGGGATGCACGGCGCGGCCTACGGCAACTGGGCCGTCGACGACGCCGACCTCCTCCTCGTCCTCGGCGCCCGCTTCGACGACCGGATAACCGGCGACACCCGCAAGTTCGCGGCCAACGCCACGATCGTCCACATCGATGTCGACGCCTCGGAGCACAACAAGAACAAGCGGGTCAGCCTCGCCGTCGTCAGCGACATCAAGTATGCGCTCGGGCGCCTGAACGAGCTCGCCGCCGCCGCCAGGTTCTCGCCCCCGGACACGCAGTCCTGGCACGCGCAGATCGCCCAGTGGAAGAGGGACCACCCCTTCAGCTTCGAGCCCAGCAAGCACATCCAGCCCCAGGAGGCCGTGCAGGCGCTCTACGAGCTCACCAAGGGCGACGCCATCATCACGACCGGGGTCGGCCAGCACCAGATGTGGGCGGCCCAGTTCTACCGCTTCGACGAGCCGCGCCGCTACATCAGCTCGCTCGGCCTCGGCGCCATGGGCTTCGGCTATCCCGCGGCGCTCGGCGCCAAGGTCGCCTGCCCCGACAGGCAGGTGATCGACATCGACGGCGACGGCTCCTTCATGATGAACATCCAGGAGCTCGCGACCGCGCACATCGAGAAGATCGCCGCGAAGGCCATGATCCTGAACAACCAGCACCTCGGCATGGTCGTCCAGTGGGAGGACCGCTTCTACGGCAGCGTCCGGGGCAACACGATCCTCGGCGACGAGAGCAACGTGGGGAGCCCGGACAACCCGGACGCCCTCTACCCCGACTTCGTCAAGATCGCCGAGGGATTCGGCGTCAGGGGGCGGCGCGTCATCAGGAAGAGCGAGCTGCGGGACGCGATCCAGGAGATGCTCGACTGCGAAGGGCCCTTCGTCCTGGACGTCGTCGTCCCGTACACCGAGCACGTCCTGCCGATGATCCCGGCCGGCAAGACGGTCAAGGACATGCTCCTTAAGTAGGGACCAGATCAGCGGGAGGGCGGCTCGACCTGGCTCGAGGGCCTCTGGTACTCGTGGATGAGCGCGGTCACCTGCCGCGAGAACTCGGGCATGCTCGCCTGCAGCTGGGCCATCGCGAGAGCCATCCCGTCCTGCATGACGCCCGGCAGCCTCGCGAGCGCCTTCGCCCCCACGGGCGTCTTGAAGAACGCGATCATCTCCCTCATCTCCGCCTCCGTGAAGGAGTCCGTGTAGAGCTTCGCCATCTGCGGCTTTATCTCCGACCACCTGAAGTTCTGCGCGTAGAACTGCCGGGCCACGGCGTGGATCTTCGCGATCAGCTCGTCGGGGGCGCCCTGGGCCTTCATCCGGTCGAGGGAGGGCTGCAGGTTCGTCTCGAAGTTCTGCTGCAGGCTCGCGGCGCTCCCGGACATGTCGACCAGCTCGTCGGCGAGCCTCAGGCTCTCGTCGGCCCTGCAGAGCGGGGCGGCGAGGGCCGCTATTACCAGCATTCGTGGGATGTTCATTCGTAAGTGGGATCTTCGCGGCACCCGGGCAGCCGGCCGCCCCGGATGGGATGCGCCGTCACCTGTTGAAGGCGAGCTCCAGGAACTGGGGAAGGTAGGCGCGCCAGACGGGCCACTCGTGGCCGCCCTCGCTGACCACCCAGGTGTGCCTGACGCCCTTCTGGGCGAGCCACTCATGGAATGCCTGGTTGCGCTTGAGGAGGGAGTCGGCCTTGCCGACCCCGATCCAGAGTATCCTCGGCCGGGACGAGGGGTCCTTGACGAGGCCGGCAAACGTCATGTCCAGGTCCTTCTCGGGGGCCGCGGCGCTGAAGGCGCCGACCCACGCGAAGAGCTCGGGGTGGCCGAGCCCGATCTTCAGGGACTGGCCGCCGCCCATGGCGAGCCCGACGATCGCCCGCTTGCCGAGCCCGGGGTCCGCGCGGTAGTCGCGCTCGACGAGTGGGATGATGGTCCCGACCATGTCCTTCTCCATCGCGGCGTCGTTCCTCTCGGAATAGCCCGCTTCGTCCCTCTCCCCGACCGGCACGGGATGCCCGTAGGGCATGACCAGGATCATGGGGCTGATGCGCCCCTGCGCGATCAGGTTGTCGGCGATCGCGTTGGCGTGCCCGGTGTCGATCCAGGCGTCCTCCCGGTCTCCGAAGCCGTGAAGCAGGTAGACGACCGGGTACAGGTCGAGGCCCCTCGGGTCGTAGCCCGGGGGCGTGTAGATCTCGATCCCCGCGACGCCGTCCCGCACGCGGGATTCGTAGAACTCGTGGTGGACGATCCCGTGCGGCACCCGCTGCATGGCGGCGAGGATCGGCGGCTTGCCGGGGATCTCGAAGAGGCTCTCCGACGAGATGTACTTCTTCACGTCCCGGTCATGCGGATCCGTGACGATCGCCCCGTCGATCGAGAAGACGTACGAGTAGACGTCGGGCGCGAGCGGGCCGACCGTGACGCTCCAGAGGCCCTTGTCGTCCCTCGCCATCGCCTGGTCGGGCATGTCGCGCAGGCCGTTCACGGTGACCGCGCGCGCGTTCGGGGCGAACAGCCGGAAGGTGACGCGGTCGCCGCTCACCTGCGGGGAGACGGGTTCCGGCGGCGCCTGGGCCCTGAGGGCCGCCGCCGGGAGGAGGAGGGCGAAGACGAAGGCGGCTGCGCGCGGCGCGGCGCGCCGGCGCGGTTCTCCGGGTGAGGTCATGGGGCCACTGTGGACCGGATTCCCGCGAAGCACAAACCCCAAGACCGGTTGACTCCCTGCCGGCGGCCTCGGCTATGCTCGCGCGCCCAGCCGATGACCCAGACCACCCAAGCCCAGAAGGGCCTGATCGCGATCGCATGGCCGATATTCATCGAGCAGACGCTCCGGATGCTGATCGGCACCGTGGACACGTTCATGGTGAGCCACGTCTCCGACGGCGCGGTCGCCGCCGTCGGCGTCTCGAACCAGGTCATCGTCTTCTTCCTGATCGCCTTCAACTTCATCGGCATCGGGACGAGCGTCGTCATCACGCATCACCTGGGCGCCCGCGACCGGGCCGGCGCCGACCGGATCGCGACGAACGCGATCGCCGTCAACACCTGGCTCGGCGCCGCCTTCAGCGCGGCCGTTTTCTTCCTCGCCCTTCCCATGCTGCGGCTCCTGCAGCTGCCCGGGGGCCTGATGGAGTACGCCCTGCCCTTCCTGAAGCTGATGGGCGGGACCCTCTTCATGGAGTCCATGAACATCTCGATAGCGGCGACCCTGCGGGCCCATCACCACACCCGCGACGCCATGCTGGTCACGCTCGGCCAGAACATCCTGAACGTCGCCGGCAACGCCATCACCCTCTTCGGGCTCTTCGGCTGCCCGCCGATGGGGGTCCTCGGCGTCGCCCTCTCCGGCATCTTCAGCCGCTCCGTCGCCTGCTTCGCCCTCTGGATCCTCCTCGACCACCACACGCACCTGCGGCTCAGGGCCGCCGACTTCGTCTCCATCCAGTGGGGCAAGGTGCGCCGCATCCTCCACATCGGCCTGCCGGCGGCGGGCGAGCAGATGTGCTACTGGTCCGCCTTCATCGTCGTCACGACCTTCATCGCGCGGATGGGGACCCAAAGCCTGGCGATCCAGTCCTACACGCTCCAGATCCAGCGCTTCGCCATGTTCTTCAGCTTCGCGATAGGCCTGGGGACGGAGATCCTGATCGGCCACCTGGTCGGCGCCGGGCGGTTCGAGGAGGCCTACCGCAGGCTCCTGCGGAGCGTCCGCACCGGCCTCATCCTCGTGACGCTCGTCATCATCCTGGTCGCGCTCCTGGCCCCCCGCCTCCTCGCCATCTTCACCAAGGACGCGGCCATAATAGCGACCGGCACGATCCTCCTCAGGCTCTCGATCATCCTCGAGCCCGGCCGCGTCTTCAACGTGATCGTCATCAGCTCGCTGAGGGCGACCGGCGACGTCGGCTTCCCGATCCAGATGGCCGTCCTGTCCATGTGGCTCGTCTGGGTGCCGCTCGCGTGGTTCCTCGGCCTGAAGCTCGGCATGGGCCTGGTCGGCGTCTGGATCGCCATGATGACGGACGAGTGGACGCGGGGGCTCCTCATGTACTGGCGCTGGAAGAAGCGCCGCTGGATGAAGTACGCGGCGCGCAGCCGCGAGAGGGTCGCCGCCGGCCTCGCCGCTGGATCGGACGCCGCGGCATCCCTCTGAGCGCGGGAGGCGGCGGCCCAAACCCCGCACTTGGCGCCGGCCGAGGATTGTGCTGACCATTGGGGAAAACGGCTGTACCCCAAGAACCCCGAATGGACCTCATCCTGAGAAATGCCAGCCTTCCCGACGGGCGCACCGGCGTCGACATCGCGGTCAGGGCCGGCCGCATCGCCGAGGTCGCCCCGCGGATCGCGGCAGGGGGCGCCGAGGAGATCGACGCCGCGGGCCGGCTCGTGACGCCCCCCTTCGTCGACTCCCACTTCCACCTGGACGCGACCCTCTCCCTCGGGCTTCCCCGGCTCAACAGGTCGGGCACCCTCCTCGAGGGGATCGCCCTCTGGTCGGAGCTCAAGCCCCTCCTGACGCCCGAGGCCGTCGCCGAGCGCGCCCTTGCCTACTGCGACTGGGCGGTGGCGAGGGGCATCCTCGCCATCCGCGCGCACGTGGACGTCTGCGACGACCGCCTGGTCGGCGTCGAGGCGCTCCTCGGGGTGAGGCGCTCCGTCGCGCCCTACCTCGACCTGCAGCTGGTCGCGTTCCCCCAGGACGGCCTCTACCGGAGCCCGAACGCCCGCGAGAACCTCCTGCGCGCCCTGGCGCTTGGCGTCGAGGTGGTGGGGGGCATCCCCCACTTCGAGAGGACCCGGGAGGAGGGCGCCCGCTCGGTGCGCGAGCTCTGCGGGATCGCCGCGGAAAGGGGCCTTAGGATCGACATGCACTGCGACGAGAACGATGACCCCCTCTCCCGCCATATCGAGACCCTCGCCCTCGAGACCCGGCGCCTCGGCCTCGGCGGAAGGGTCACCGGCTCGCACCTGACCTCGATGCACTCGATGGACAACGCGTATGCGGCAAAGCTGATCCCTCTGATCCGCGACTGCGGCGTGTCCGTGATCGCCAATCCCCTCATCAACATAACGATCCAGGGAAGGAACGACACCTACCCCAGGCGCCGGGGAATGACGCGCGTCCCGGAGCTCCTCGAGGCGGGCGTCCCGGTCGCCTTCGGGCAGGACTGCACGCTTGATCCCTGGTACAGCCTCGGGTCGGGCGACATGCTGGAGGTGGCGCACATGGGTATCCATGTCGCCCAGATGACGAGCCCGGAGGCCGTCCACCAGGCGTTCGTCGCCGTCACGGAGACCCCGGCGAGGATCATGGGCCTCGAGGGCTACGGCCTCTCGCCGGGATGCAACGCGGACCTGGTGCTCCTCGACGCGACGACGCCGGCGGAGGCAATCCGGCTGCGCGCCCCGCGGCTGGCCGTCGTCCGCCGCGGAAAGGTGGTCAGCCGCGCCGCCCCGTCCCGCTGCGAGCTCAGCCTTCCGGGCCGCCCGGCGTCCGTCGACTTCAGGCTCCCCGCCCGCAGCGCCCCCCCGCGCTCCTAGAAGTGCCGCGGGTTGCGCCAGGACGCCGGGACGAGGTATTCCGGGCCCATGATGTACATTCGGTAGTAGAGCCAGTAGACGCCGATCCCGAGGAGGAGAAGAAAGACGATCTCTCCCATCTGGCCCAGGCTCCGGCTCCCGCGGCGCAGGCTCCCGACGAGGGTCTCGATCGCCGGCGCCAGGACGAAGCCGACCAGCGAGCTCCCGAAGAGGACCATCGCGATGACCGCGGCCGTCTGGACCAGAGGGTCCTCGATCATCTTCGCCTTGTAGCCCACCAGGCCGACGCAGAGGTTCAGGAGGAGGAGGCAGCAGGGCAGGACGAAATAGTTACGGACGACGGCGTTTTTCTTCATGGGGCGCGCTGGGGAGCCGCGAATTGAGTCTGCCGAAAAGGGGGAGGCAACCGGAATATCCCCCGGCGCCGCCTACGGCCGGAGATTGGGGCCGATCAGCTCCCTGAGGAATTCCTCGGTGGCCCAGGGGGCCGCGCCCCTGTACCTGGCGATCCACGCGGCGTCCGCGCCGATCCTCACCCGGTCGGGCGTGAACCCGGGCGAGAGCGCGTTCGCCATGAGCGCGAAGCCCGCGCCGGGATGGAGCCTGAGCGCCTTCCAGCACCCTCCGGGCACCGGCACGACGAGCCGCTCCCCGGCGGCGACGTCGCGGCCGAGGGTGAACTTCTCCG
>Ga0182015_10007580_pt1 | contig 10548 bp, 8 predicted proteins | sample 712P3MmetaG_FD_120478 | JGI IMG/M metagenome (GOLD analysis project Ga0182015, IMG submission 120478) | Permafrost microbial communities from Stordalen Mire, Sweden - 712P3M metaG | ecosystem: Environmental > Terrestrial > Soil > Wetlands > Permafrost | place: Sweden: Stordalen | collected... | reverse complement strand
TCCGCTGCAGCGCGAGTGGCTTTGGCATCGAATCTGGGAGCTGGACCGCACCGAGGAGTTGTCACTCGATCTTTTGGCCGTCGTGGACACCGCGTTGTGGGACCTCGCCGGCCGCTTCTACGGCGCTCCGGTGTGGGAGCTCCTCGGCGGGTTCCGCCGCGAGATCGCGGCATACGCGTCGACGTCGACGTTCGACACGCTCGAGACCTACCTAGAGGTCGCAACGCAGTGCCTCGAGCTCGGCTACCCCGCGATCAAGCTCCACGCCTGGGGAGACGCACGACGCGACGCGAAGCTGTGCACCGCGGTGCGCGAGCACGTTGGCGATGACGTTCCGCTGATGTATGACGGCTCGGCTGCCTTCGATCTTGCCGACGCCGTGTACGTCGGCGACGCGTTGTCCGACTCCGGCTACCTCTGGTACGAGGAGCCGATCCGCGAATTCAGCATCACGGCCTACAAGTGGCTGGCGGAGCGTGTTCGTGTGCCGTTGAACGTCGCCGAGACGTCCGACGGCGCACACATGAACACGGCCGACTTCATCGCAAGCGGCTGCGCCACCTTTGTCCGCGTCAGCCGGGAGCTGAAGGGTGGGTTCACCGGCGCGATGCGGATAGCGCACCTCGCCGATTCGTTCCGGCTTCGCGCGGAACCGCACGGCCCGACGATCTACTCGCGACACCTGTGTATGGCGATCCCGAACTGCACGTACTACGAGTCGCTTGTAACGACGAACCCTGCGAGGCGCGAGGCCGGCATCAGCCCAAGCGGAATGGTCGCCGCACCAGTTGGTCCGGGGGTGGGCCTTCAGTCCGGCTTCGAGTACCCCCCCGAACTCGAACAGTACGTCGTCGACCTCGACGACGTGAGGCTCTCAGGACACGACGAAGCCCGCGCAACCTGATCGCGCCTCGTGCCGGCATCACGCGAAAACAACTCCGCCTTGCCGCATAGGACTTACCGACTAACGCACCGTACTGCACAATCAGAGAGGAAAGGTGTAACACCGTAATGCGTTCATCTATTAGGATGAAGCTCCGGAGAACCCGCCACCGCGGGCTTCGCACGGCGCTCGTCACATGCACGGCAATTGGCATCGGCGGCGCGACCGTCGCCGCCACGGGCGTCGCTACGGCTGGCGCCAAGGGCTCTTCGAAGCCGCTGATCGTCTGGATCGACACCGCACGCGTGCCCTACGAGAAGGCCTACATGGCGGCCAATCCTCACGCCAACATCAAGTGGGTTCTCTATAACGGCAACGAGAACGGCACCGGCATCCTGCAGTCGAAGTTCGCTCTGTGGAACCGCACGGGCTGGCCGTCTGACGCGCCGGACGTGATGTTCGACTCACAGAACTACGACGCAGTCCAGCTCGGATCAGCGCCGTATAACGACCTGCTCAACCTCAAGAGCTACGTCCCGAAGAGCGTGCTGGGCAAGTTCGCCGGCACCTCGATGAAGGCCGGTTGCACGACACCGAGCGGCCAGGTCATCTGCCTGCGCAATGACAGCGCGGCGGAGGTGCTCTGGGTTAATCCGACGCTGTACAAGCAGTTCTTCGGCAGCGCGCCGATTCCGACAACCTGGTCGGCGTTCCTGGCCGACGGTACTGCACTCAACACCGCTCACCCGGGCTACGTCATCGGGAGTGTCGGCGACGGGTTCAGCGTCGATGACTACTTCCTGTGGGCCAACGAGTGCCCGCTGGATCAGGTCATCGGGAAGGGCAAGATCGAGATCAACCCAGGTTCCGCCAACTGCACGGGAATCACGAACCTGATGGATAGTTCTGGCGATGTGGGCAAGTCGCTCAGCGACTCGAGCATCTTCGGCATCCCTGGTGGTCCCCAAAAGATCGTCATGGCTGTAGGAGCGCTTTGGGAGGGAACCGCCGTGTTCCAGACCGGTGCCGCCAATGGCGTGCCCAACGGCACGATGGTGGCCTACCCGGCTCCGACGGCGACCAACGGCGCTGCGGTGACAGGCGATCTCGGCGGCGGACTGTGGCTCGTCTCGAAGCACGCTCCGAACCCGAAGGCCGCGGCGGCGCTCGCGCAGTTCATGGCGACGAGCCCGAAGGTCCAGAAGGTTGGTGTCGACGCCGGCCTCCCGCAGTACGTGCCGGATCAGGCGACGTACCTGTCGTCGCTCAGCAGCGTGTTCGGTGACCCGACTCAGACCGAGGCCGCGTGGAAGCAAGCTGCGGCGCAGGTGTGGGACGGCTGGAGCCCTGTGCCGTGGAGCACGGACAACGTCTGGGCGTCCACGGACCTGTCAGCGATCACGGCGAGCCCGCCCGCGTCGATGACCGCGCAGCTCGTGACCTACGCGACGGCGTTGGCAAACCAGGCTCGACTGGCCGGTTACACGGTCGAGAGCCCGAACAAGTCCATCGCCAGCGGGTCGTAAGAGCTCGCGGGCAGCAGTTCGTAAGTCAGTAATGCAATGACAGTTCCTTCGACCATGGTTGTCTCCGACGGGCACGCAAGCGCCCGTCGGAGACGCCAGGCCGGTGGCCAGCGCGGCGCACAGCCGGCCGGCACCTCGCCGATAGCCGGCTACTTCTTTGTCGCCTTCTACGTAGTACTCCTCCTCGCGCTCGGCATCGCGCCTGCTGTTTACGCGATAGCGCTCGCGCTGAGCACCTCGGGTGGCCTCGGCGTCTCGCACTTTGTCAACACGTTCAACTTCTTCCTGTTCCTTCCGGCGTTTGAGCACATCGCGACGTTCGAAGGGATCTGGCTCGCCAGCCAAACCGTCTTTGTCGTGATCCTCGCGCTGATGGTGCACACCTTGAAGCCCCGGGTCAGCGCCGCGTTCCGGCTGGTTTTCTATCTCCCGGGAGCGATGGCGGGTTCGGCGAGCGCGATTATCTGGCTGTTCATGTTCACCCCGAGTGGCAGCCCGTGGGCGTTCATCTTGCACGCGTTCCACTACCAGGTCCTCTCCAACACCGTCCAGCCCGGCAACCTTCCGATTGTCTTCGCGATCATGGCTTTCTTCACCGGCGCCGGTGGATGGATCGTCATCATGTATGGCGCGCTCAACAACATTCCCGACGAGCTGATCGAGGCCGCAGAGATCGACGGGTCCAGCGCGCTCCAGACCGCGGTGCGAATCAAGCTCCCACTGATCCGCAAATGGATCGTGTACATGCTCGTGCTGTCCTTCGCGGCGGGGTCGCAGCTGTTCGTCGAGCCGAACATCCTGGGCGTTGCGACCAACGGCGAGGTGCCGGCGCAGTGGTCGCCCAATCAGCTTGCCTACTACCTCGCGTTCCAGCAAGACAGCTTCAACAACGCAGCTGCGGTCTCGGTCGACCTGCTCGTGATTGGTCTGCTTGTCGCGGTGTTGCTCGTCTGGCGCGGAAGGCTGTTCGAGGTCGAGTAATGCTCGCGAGACGTTACGCCTACCGCGTCATCGGACTCCTCGTCCTCCTGGTGTTCGTGGCCTTCTTCGCCGTACCGATGCTCTGGCTGGTGCTCGCGCCGACGAAAACCGACTACCAGCTCGCGAATCAGTCGCCGTTTGCGTTCGGCAGCCTCGGCACGTTCGTTCACACGTTCAACAGGGTCATCAACTACCAGGGCCAGCTGATGCTGGGCTGGCTCAAGAACTCCGCGATCTACTCGTTCGGAGGGACGTCACTGGCACTGCTCGCCGCCATACCCGCGGGCTACGGTCTCGCGCTGACGCAGTTCATCGGTCGCCGCGCGCTGCTTGCCATCACGCTCGTCGTGATGATCATGCCGGCCACGGCGCTCGTCATGCCGCTGTTTCTCGAGGCCGCCGCCGTGCACCTCGTCGGCACGGTCTGGTCGGTGATGCTGCCGTTCGCGTTCTTCCCGTTCGGCGTCTATCTCGCCTACATTTATTTCTCGTCGACGATTCCAAGGGATCTGCTGGCCGCGGCGCGGATCGATGGAGCAGGCGAATGGGGCGTGTTCCGACATGTGGCTCTGCCGCTCGCGCGACCGATTGTGGCGCTGGTCGCGTTCTTCGCCTTCGTTGGGGACTGGACCAACTATTTCCTTCCCTTCGTCATGACGTCGCCGAGCGGCGCGACGGTCACGATGGGTCTGCAGATCCTGATCGGGTCGGCGCCCGTCTTCAGCCCTACAGCTTCGGGCTATTCCGGTTCAGAGATCTATCGGCCCGACCTCGCGATGGCCACGCTCATCGCGGCCCTGCCGATTCTGATCATCTTCCTGTTCGCCCAGCGCACGCTCGTGAAGGGAATGCTGGCGGGCGCTACGAAGGGATAGCGGTGGCTATGCCCGCGGAGACACCCCGGACATGAAGCGACTCGGATCGGTCATCCGTCTCGCCCCCGGCGCGGAAGACAAGTACCGCCAGCTACACGCTGCCGTGTGGCCCGGCGTCCTGTCCCGGCTCGGCGAGGCGTACATAACGAATTACACGATCTTCCTCCACGGCGACCTGCTATTCGCCTACATGGAGTATCTCGGCGACGACCTCGAACGCGACATGGCCCGCCTCGATGACGATCCTGAGACTAAGCGCTGGCTCGCGCTCACCGATCCACTCCAGATCCGGCTTGAGACGGCCGCCCAGGGCGACCGTTGGTGGGCCACTATGCAGGAGATATTCCATTACACCGGTCCGTCCTCCGACGACATCCCAGCGGCCTGAGGGCCAGCGCACCAGCTGTTGTCGCGATGACGAGTCCGACGCCAGGAATCGCGCGAGCACCGCTCGGTCGCACCGACGTGAGGGTCAGCCGTCTCGTCCTCGGCGGCGGTCCGCTCGCGGGCCTGTTCGCGCCGGTTGACGATCGTGTCGCAGCGGGGACGCTCGAGGCCGCCTGGGACTCGGGCGTGCGGACCTTCGACACGGCCCCGCATTACGGAGCCGGCCTCTCGGAAGAGCGCCTCGGCGCGTTCCTGGCCGGCAAGGACCGCTCAGCCTGCGTCGTTTGCACGAAGGTCGGTCGCCTGCTCGTCCCGACGGACGACGATGTCGAAGGCGTCGCGAGATTCTTTGGTGCCGCGCGCCGATCGCGAGTCTGGGACTTCAGCCGCGACGGTGTCCGCCGCTCGCTTGAGCAGAGCTGCGAGCGGATGGGGCTGGACCGCGTCGACGTTGCTCTGATCCACGACCCCGACGACCACTGGGACATCGCGATCAACGAGGCATACCCCGCACTGGAGGAACTGCGCAGCGATGGCGTAGTCTCGGCCATCGGCGTCGGCATGAACCAAACGGCGATGCTCGAGCGCTTCGTGGCGGAGACCGACATTGACTGCGTCCTGGTCGCCGGCCACTACTCGCTGCTCGATTCCTCCGCCGCCGAGAGCCTGTTCCCGGCGTGTGTCGCGGCTGGCGTGGCGGTGCTGGCCGCGGGTGTCTATCAGAGCGGGATTCTCGCTAACCCGCGGCCCGGAGCCATGTTCAACTACGGGGCTCCCCCGCCCGAGATAACTGCTCGCGTGAGCCAGATCGCCCGAGTCTGCGCCGCCCACGCCGTCCCGCTCCCGGCCGCCGCACTCCACTACGTCACCGCGAATCCGGCGGTCACGGCGGTTGTGGTCGGCGCGCGCTCGGCACGCGAAGCCAGCGAGAACGCGAGACATCTCAAGACCGTCGTGCCGCCCGAACTGTTCGACGAGCTCGCCGCGCTCGGCCTCGTCGCACCATCCATCTCTCCAGGTTGACCGGCGCGCGGCGGAGTGGAACTCAGCCTTCAGTGATCCGTGCCCCGGACTCGGCGTCAAACAACAGCACGGTGCCGTCCTTGACGTGCAGTTCGATCTTGTCGCCGCTCCTCGGCGCGTTACGGGGGTCTACACGCATGATGATGTCCGGGGCCCTGGTGACCGCGCCGTCGACGTTCTCGGCGAGCTGCGAGTACACGTAGCTCTCGGCACCCAACTCCTCGATCAGGTTGGCGATGGCGGGGATCCCGCTGCCCGTGCCGGTCAACTCAAGTGCTTCGGGTCGCAGGCCGACTGTGATCCTGCCGTTGCCGACCTTGCTCTTGACCGCGCGCGGGATCGGGATGACCGTCGTGCCGATCGCCACGCCGTCGTCGCCCATGGTTCCGTCGATCAGGTTCATCGCCGGCGAGCCGATGAAGCCGGCGACGAAGGAGTTGACCGGTGAGTCGTACAGCACACGGGGAACGTCGACCTGCTGGAGCAGCCCGTCCCGCATGACTGCAACGCGGTCGCCCATAGTCATCGCTTCGACCTGGTCGTGAGTGACATAGACGGTCGTGATCCCGAGCCGGCGCTGGAGCCCCGCGATCTGGGAACGGGTCGCGACGCGGAGCTTCGCATCGAGGTTGGAAAGCGGCTCGTCCATCAGGAACACACGAGGCTGGCGGACGATCGCGCGCCCCATCGCAACTCGCTGGCGCTGGCCGCCGGAGAGCTGACCGGGCTTGCGGGTCAGGTAGTCCTCGAGATCTAGGATCTTCGCGGCCTCCAAGACGCGCGCCTTGATCTCGGCCTTCTTCAGCTTGGCGATCTTCAGCGCGAAGCCCATGTTCTCCGCGACATTCATATGCGGATAGAGCGCGTAGTTCTGGAAGACCATCGCGATGTCGCGGCTGCGCGGCGGCAGATTAACGACGTTCTTCTCGTCGATCAGAATCTCGCCTTCGTCAACCGCCTCGAGGCCCGCAAGCATCCGCAGACTCGTCGTCTTCCCGCAACCGGACGGTCCGACCAGCACGAGAAACTCGCCATCATTGATCTCCAAGTTCAGCTGGTCGACAGCCTTGCGATTCGTCTTCGGATAGCTCCGAGATGCGTCCTTGAACGTCACAGTGGCCATGCAAATCCTTTTCTCACGATCGGCGCGGTCGCCGGGACGGCACCCTTTGCGTTCGACTGCCCGGATCAGGCAGACGTATGACGACATGTGACTCTAGCCGATTCCTGAACGCCGGGTGTGGCTGTCGCGGCGGGTCCTGACCGCCCTTTCGATCGAGGTGACTGCGTGCGGCAGGGCGCGCGCTCGCTCATCGTGCCGGAGGACGTCCCGGTGGGCGGCATCCAAACGACGTGGTCATGCCGGCCGACGCGCCGCCGCTCTCACGGCAACAACTCGACGAGGTCGATGCAGCGCTCGCCGGTCGCGCCCGCGATCGCCGACACCGGCACGAGCGAACCGCCTCCTTAAGCGAAAAAGCCCCGGTTTACGGGGCTTTCTCCCATGCGCCTGAATGGACTCGAACCATCACGGGCTATTAGCCCACAAGGCCCTCAACCTGGTTCCCATGTTGTCTGATGCGTACGAGGCCGCAAAATGCGGCCAAATCGCCCGCGAGCGAGCACTCAACGGACGCATCTGGCGTGGCGTTTGTTCTCAAAATGTTCCCACGACCTGGGTCGGGGACGCGTTCGCGCCGTTACCGTCTGAGGGCGAAAGCGGTAACGCCGTGTTCAACTACGCGGTGGGTTTCCGTTCGCGGAATCGCTGCGCTGCAGACGGTGGGGAGTGTCGTCGGCGGCTCCTTCGCCGTCTATCGCTCGAGGACCGCAGCGACCGATACAGGAAAGCCGTACCCCCGAAGTCTGGTGGCTGCGGCACGAAGGCTGACGACGCTGAAGAAAGGAAGGGTCAGGGGCGTTCCACGCGTGCTGCGCGTGATGACGACGAAACTGATCTCGTGATCGTTTGGCAGCGGGCGGCTTGCGGGGAGTACATCACCGTAGGAAGGGTCCTCCCGCTTAGCGATTGCACGGGCTTGGTCGCGGAAGTCCTGGTCGAGGAGGAGTCGCTCGGCGCTGTTGATGCCTTGTGCGAAGAGGTGGCTGAGGGTGGATGAGCTGCCGCGGTGCTTGACGTGGATTAGGCCGGCACCGCGCGTGAGGATGTCGCAGATCTCCATCTTGTCTGGGCCGCCGTCGTAGACAAGCTTCTTGTCGAGGCAAAGTGCTCCGATTGCTTGGGCTGCCTTGACGTTGTATGCCTCCTCATCGGTCCCGGGATCCGCGTCGGGCAAGCCGGTCAGTAGCGGCAGGGCATTGACCTCCGCCTCGACCTTGTCGCGGTACTCGAGGTCGACGCGGAACCAATCACCTGTGGAGAGGACATAGAGGGAGCCGTACAGCTCGACCTGGTAGACGAGGCAGCGATATATCGGCCAGGAGTCCATCATCTGGTCGTCGCCGCTGATTGCGAGCAGTCGATCGTGCCTGAGCAGGTCGATGTCAATGGTCGCCGCGTCGCGTGTGTCCAGGTAGGCGCTTACCCGCGGATCGTTGCCAAGCTCGTAGACGCGCTCGTCGCTTGATGAAAATCGAAAGCCAGCGACGTCGATCCAGTCGAGCGTCTGTGGAGCCGCGAGATGGACATCGTCGATGTCACGGGCGACGAGCGCGTCTACGAGCTTGGCGTCGAGTTCTCGTACGCGGTCGCGCCGCTTCTCCGGTCTGAGGTAGTCGATGAAGTCGAAGTGCTCCTTGTAATGCTCCGCCTCGTACGCGACAAGCAGTCGCTCGGCAAGCTCGGGCAGCTCTGGTACCTGTAGCCGGGTCTGGATCCCGAGGGCGTCTGCGCCTGTGAGACGGTGGGCCAGCGTCCTGTCTTGGGGCGTGCCGGTTACAGCACGCAGTAGGTCGCGGCTCACGTCGAGGCCGAATGCGGCGAACGACGAGTCGCGGCTGACGTCGCGGCGGGTGTGGACCGTCGTCTCATCGATGGTCTTGGCGTCGACGCTCTTGAGCTGGTCGGGCGCGACGGTGTTGAGCACGACCCGTAACCCGAAGTCCTGGACGAACGCGTCCGGCTCGAGCAGATGCCGGCCGCCACCGAAAGTCACGGCGAATAGTCGGCCGGACGCCTCGAAGAGCAGGACGGCCGACGCCGAGGCGGTGTAGACGTCGTCGATCGGTCCGGTGACGTGGGGAGCGAGGTACGCCTTCCAGCCGGGCGGATGGGGAGGATTCGACGCTACGAACAGCACGTCTTGCTCGCTGTCGATCCCCGGAACTCGGTGGCCGACGAGATCATCGCGATCCCGGAGAGCTTCAGAGCGACCAACCTCGGGTTTCAGCAGCGAAACCGTGATCTTCTGGAGCCTCGGACCGCGTGCCATCAGCAAGCAGTGAGGAGGCGAGGAGCGGCCAAACAATTGAGCGAGCGCCATATAGAGCCAATTCGCACAAGCATCGCAACCATTATGCGCCCTACGGAGGTCGCTGATAGCTGGCTCGATACGCGTGGCATCGTTTGGCAGCTCGTCCTGAGCGCACGTCGCGCTCGGTATTCGGGCGCCGCCGTCTGGTACATCATGAGCTTGTGATCACTTCAGCGTCGTTTCCGCCGGACCTCGCCTCGTGGAAACAGGATGAGCATCCGTACTATCTTGAGGTCTTCGGGGAGGCCGAGCCTGCGCTCGACATGACGCACGCCGAGGTGATTCCTGCCGGTGGATCTGATGCGGCCACGACGAATGCGACGCCGGTCTACGAGTACTGGTGGACGATCGGACACGGCGGCGACAAGCCGCATCACCGCCATCTGTTCGAGGGCCGAGCCAAGCTCGGCCTCTGGCAGCGCCTCGAGGACGTGGCTGCACGCGTTTATCTCTACTTCCCGATCTCGGGCGGCTGGCGCGTGCAAGAGCTCGCCGCGAGCGCAAAGTACCTGAGCCCGGTTCAGCGGCAATCAGACTGGACGGACAAGGCGGCGCAGGATTGGCAGCGCATGCAGCCGATCCTCGCCGGCGCCGGTCAGGCTGCCTCGACACTCGGGGTGGTACCAGGAGTGGGGACGGTTGCGGCCGGTGCGGCGCCGATCCTCTCGGCGATCGCGAAGCTGCAGGTCGGAACAGTCCCTCAGGGTGTCAAGGGGTTCGACTGGTACGTGGAGAAAGTCACTGTTCCGCCCGCACACTCGCACGGGATAATGCAGGGCGTCGTCTGGGCGATTCCAAAGCAGATGTTCGAGCTCCTTGGCGGCCGTCTGACGGGAAGCCTCGCGGTGAGCTTCATTCCTACAGCGGGGACAGCCGACGAGGCATGGCGGCCGCAACCGCTGCCGCTACTCGCCCACGCCGTCGTGTATGCCAATGGCGAGACCTCATGGGTCCCTGCCCAGAATCGGTTCGTCGAGCTGCTGCTCTCGCCCAGGGCGCCGGCTGCCCCTGCGTAACCCCGCGATCCCGCAGGGCGCGTCAGGCACCACGGAGAGAGAACGGCTCGACGATGTCGCTTTAGCAGGCGCACCCCACGATCTCGGCCGTTAGGGCCGGCGTGCGTATGGACGGATCAGGCTGGCCCGATGGGTCTCGCTGTGCCAACGCGGTCCGGTCTGCCGACGACACATCTGCTACCACTTACAGTCCGTGCGTGAGGTGACTGGTGAGCGATAGATCCGATATCGCAAGTGCGCTCGTAGCAGACGTGCCCTACTTCGCCTCCGTCCTTGAGGTGCTCGTTCGGCGAGCAGTTCGCGACAACGAACGCGCTGCGATGCTCAAATGCTTGGAAGCCGCATTCGCCCAAGATGTCCGAACCAAGCCGCCGGCGTGGGTCAGGCAGCCGGTCGCGCGGACCCACTTTCATCGAGAGTGGA
>Ga0182015_10007579_pt1 | contig 10549 bp, 5 predicted proteins | sample 712P3MmetaG_FD_120478 | JGI IMG/M metagenome (GOLD analysis project Ga0182015, IMG submission 120478) | Permafrost microbial communities from Stordalen Mire, Sweden - 712P3M metaG | ecosystem: Environmental > Terrestrial > Soil > Wetlands > Permafrost | place: Sweden: Stordalen | collected... | reverse complement strand
GGATGTACGCAAGGCACAGGATCCATCGAGGAATTTTGGAGCCGGCCCGACGGCGGCATGGGTGGCGTTTCGCAGAATCGTGCCGGTGCTGCCGGCCCTGGACGCGAGCACGCCGCAGTCGCGGCCGATGGCCGCAGCGGCGTTCCTCAAGAGCACGCCCGCCGGCAAGTTCTATTCCGGCGGCGGGATGATGCCATGAATTACCGACGGGTACGGCGCAATCGAGCGGCCCTCTGCTCCGCGATCATCGCGTCCGCAACGATGCAGGCATGTCCGGCGCAGGCGCAAACGGATCTCGGCTACCACCCGATCGATCCGACCGATGCCGGCAGAACCGTCACACTGACCGGACACGATCTGACCATCGACGAGGTGATGGAGGTAGCGCGCGGGGGCGCCCAAGTTCAGCTGAGCGCCGAGGCCAAGCAGCGCGAATCGGACAATTACGGGCTTTTGCTCGAAGCGCCGGCCGAAGGCGTATCGGTCTATTGGTTCACCCGCGGGGCGGGCGCCGGCCGTGAGGTCAGGATATTCGACGGTGATCCGCTGTCGCCCGACAACAAGGCCATGCTCGAGAAGAAGATGCTGGCGAATTTCCGTCGAGGCGCCGCCAATCCGCTGGAGGGCCCGGAGATCGCCGACGAAGCGCTGGTGCGCGCCGTGATGGTGGTTCGCGCCAACGCCATGACTTTCAACGCGCCGAGCCCGCAGCTCTCGAAGATGCTGATCGACCTGTTGAACAAGCGTGTGACGCCGGTGATGCAATCGCGCGGTACGGTCGGAGAGGGCGATCTGTCGGTACTGAACAACATCGGCGCAACGATGGTCGGTGCCGGGGACGCTTATTATCAGGGAACGCGCATGTCGGCGTCCGACGCTTTGAAGGCGGCGGCGCTGACGCCGCTCCAGCCGTTCGCCGCCGACGACAACGCGCTCACCAGCAGCAACGCCTATGCCACCGCGCGGGCGGTGTTCGTCGTGGCCGATGCGAAGCAGGCGCTGGCGTGGGCCGACCTGACCTACGCGATCGATTTGAATGCGATGAACAGTTCCGTAACGCCGCTCAATTATCTCGTACAGAGCGACCGGCCTTTCAAATGGCTGAACTGGGACGCCAACCGCGTCAAGGAAATGATCAAGGGCAGCTATCTGTTCGGCGATGATGAAGGCCGGATCATTCAGGACCCGGAAAGTCTGCGCGCCTCCTCGATCCGTCAAGCGTCCGCCTGGCAAATGTGGGCCATGCTGCGCGACGATGTGGTGACGCAGCTCAACTCGTCGGATCATAACCCGGCGATCCGCGTCGGGGTCTCGCCCCGCGATTCTTGGGACCTCGACACGCCCGAAATGCTCAAGTATTACGTGAAGGGCGGAAAGAACAGCCACGGGCAGCACGGGTTCATCTTCTCGAACGCGAATTGGGATCCCTACCCGCTGTCCAACGATCTCGAGGCCTTCACAATCGCGCTCGCCAACATGGATATCGCGATCATGCTGCGCGCAGAACGCTTCGGCAGTGAATTCTTCACAGGCCCGGGCTCGCAGAAGATCCTGGCAAGCCTCGGGGCCGGCGTTTTCTTCGGCGGCTTCGGCAATCACGAGACCTGGCAGCATGTGCAGGCGCAGATCGTGCCCGTGCCGCCGGAGGGCTATGGCGGCAGCTCCGGCGTCGAGGAGCTGGAGGCGCAGTCGCTGCTCAAGGCAGTCCGTGCTCAAACCGCGGTGGACGATACGTTCAGGCTGTTGGCGACCGACCTCTCCACCGGTACGCGCTGGCTGGATGTGCGCAAGAAGCAGGACCCGAGCCGCGAATTCGGGCCTGCCCCGACTGCGGCGTGGCAGGCTTTTAGAAAGGTCATGCCGCTGCAGCCCGATCAGGCCGCGCCGCCGCCGGGACCGGGCGCGGCGGGACTGACGGCGCTCACCTTTCTGAAGAGCCATCCGGCGTGGGATTTCTTCCCGTTGACGGAGCCGGAAGCCGCTGCAGCGAAGCCCAAGCTGAAGTAACGGCGGGGCGGGTATGCGAGATCATGGGAGCGGTGTATGCCAGTCACCGCCCAGCGCCTTTATCAACAGGATGCTGGCCGCCATGCGACGTGTCTGTATGTCCACGGCCGCAAGCCGTGCCGTCAGCGCGGCGTTTTCGCTGGAGACGACCTCCAGATAGGTGACGAGGCCGCCTTTGTAGCGGAAGTTCGCCTGATCGAGCGCGCCTTGCGTCGCCGCGACGGCGGCTGCCTCGGTTACGCTTTCGCGCTCCAGCCGACGTAAAGCGGCCAGGTTGTCCTCGACATCCTGAAAGGCGGTGAGAACGCTGGAACGATAATTCGCCACCTGCTCGTCGTACGCAGCGCGGGCGGCGGCGCTCTGCGCCCGATGCAGGCCCGCATCGAACAATGTGACCACGCCTTGCGGCCCGATCGACCAGAAGCGACTCGGCGCTTGGATCCAGTTGCCGGTCGCGGTGCTCTCGAGCCCCAGCGCTGCGGCGAGACTGAACACCGGGAAATACGCCGCGCGCGCGACGCCGATGCCCGCATTGGCCGAGGCGACGCGCCGCTCCGCGGCCGACACGTCCGGGCGCCGCTCCAGGAGCTGCGAGGGCAGGCCCGGATCGATGTTCGGCGGCGCCACGCTTGCCTCGAGCGGCCGCGGAGCCAGATGGAAGCCGGAGGCTTCCCGGCCCACGAGCACCGCGATGGCGTGCTCGGTCTGCGCCCGGCGCAACCGGGTATCCTCGGCCTGAGTGCGCGCGGTCTCGAGCTGCGCCTGCGCCTGCTGCACGTCGACCACTGCGGCGGCTCCGCCCTTGTACAGATTTTGCGTGAGCTCGAGGGCTCGCGCGTAGTCGGCCACCGTCCGGTCGAGCAAGTCCTGCTGTGCGTCGAGCCCCCGGAGCATGAAGTAATCGCTCGCAAGCTCGGCCCGCAGGCTGAGCTCGAGGGCGGCGAGGTCTCCGGCAGAGGCCTGTTCGCTGGTTCTTGCCCCGGCCACGGTATTCTTGACGCGTCCGAACAGATCGATCTCGTAGGAGAGCTCCCCACCCGCGATGAAGTCGTTCACGGGGTTTTTCTCGCCGGGGAAGAAATTCGGCGAATTAACCGAGGTTTGCGCTCGCGTTGCGCTCGCGTCGGCTGTGAGACTCGGGAAGTAGGCGGCTCGGGCGATCCCGGTCTGAGCGTGGGCTTGTTGCAGCCGCGCGAAGGCCGCCTTGAGACTCTGGTTGGCGCTTGCCACCTGCGCTTCCAACTCATCGAGCGCCGGATCCCGGTAGATCGTCCACCACGGGCCCTTGGGCTCAACGTCGGACGGCGCCGCGATTTTCCAGCCATCCATCTCCTGGTAGATCATGGGCGGTGCGGCGGTTGCCGGTCGCCGGTAGGGCGGGGCGAGCGAACAGGCGCCGCAGGCGCCGGCGAGCGCGAGCGCGACGACTACGCGTGCGACGGCTACGCGCACGCGGGTCACGTCCGGGGCTCACCCGGCTGCGTGACGGTGCGCACCAGCGCGCCGTCGGTGATCGAGTCCGGCGGATTGATGACGATGTCGTCCGTGGCGTTTATCCCCTCGAGAATCTCGATCGAGGACCCGAAGTCGCGGCCCTCGGCGATGTGTTTGAGGCGCACGCGATGATCGGCGCCGACCGCCGCCACCAGCAGACCCTGGGCGCGGAACAAAATCGCATTCGCCGGCAACCGCAAGGTGGGCGATGATGCGGCCAGGTCGAAGTGCACTTCCACGTATGCGCCGGGAAACAACCCATGCTCGGGGTTCTCGACCTGCAGCTCCACCTGCAAGGTGCGGGAGGCGGGGTCGAGCGCCTGAGCGGTGAAGGCCACCGTGGCCGGGTAGTGTTTACCCGGGTGCTCGGCGAAGATCAGCTCGGCGGGCATGCCGATTCGAACGCCCGACGCGTACGACTGCGGCACGGAGACGTAGATTCGCAGGCGGTGCGTGTCTGCGACATGAAACAGCGCCGCTCCCGGGCCCTGTCCGGCATTGATGAGCGCGCCGAGATCGGTGGTGCGTTGCGTGATCACGCCATCGAACGGAGCGAGCACACGCTTGAACGACTCCATATCGCGCAGACGCGCGACGTTCGCGGCTGCCGATCGGACGGCTGCCTTCTTGGCCGTGGCGTCACCGGCCCGTTGCTCGGCATCCTGCTTCGATACCGATTCGCTCGCCAGCAATGCCTGCCAACGCACGTCGGTGGTTCTGGCGAGCTCGTAGTTCGCCTCGGCGGTTGCGAGGTCCGCCCGGGCCTGGCTCAGCTGCTGATCCACCTCCGGCGTGTCGATCTCGGCGAGCAGCTGGCCCTTCTTGACCGGTGTGCCGATATCCGTGTGCCAGGCACGAACGTAGCCGTTCGTTCGAGCGTAGATGGGCGCGTCGTAGTACGCCTGCACACTACCGGGGAGAATCAGTCTTTCCGACCCCGGCGCGGCCGTCGGCTTCACCGTCACGACCGTGGTGGCAGCCGCGATGGTGGTCCGCCGGCTGAGCGCGTTGCGGGCGCTGACGCGGCTGGCGACGCCCCAGACGGCCAGCACGACGGCGATGGCGAGCGCGAGCCATCCGAGGCGGCGCAGGCGTGCGTCCGAGATCGATGCAGGCTCGAGGGACGGTGAGGGGGTCATGTGGGTGCTCCGGAAGGATCCGCTGGGGCGGCGTTGCCGCCGTGAATCATGACGAAGACGGTCGGGACGAAGAACAGCGTGGCGACGGTGGCAAAGACCAGGCCGCCGATCACGGCCCGGCCCAGCGGCGCATTCTGTTCGGCGCCTTCGCCGAGCCCGAGCGCCATCGGCACCATGCCGATGATCATGGCGAGCGCCGTCATGAGCACCGGGCGGAACCGGGTGAAGCCGGCGGTCAAGGCGGCTTCCCGTGCGCCGTCTCCGGCGTTCATCCGATCGCGCGCGAAACTGACCACGAGCACGCTGTTGGCGGTTGCCACGCCCATGCACATGATCGCACCCATCAGCGCAGGCACGCTGACGGGGGTGTGGGTGAGGAACAGCATCCAGACGATGCCGGCAAGCGCCGCCGGCAGCGCGGTGATGATGATGAATGGGTCGCGCCAGGACTGGAAGTTGACCACGATCAGCAGATAGATGAGCACGACGGCCCCAACCAGACCGCCCAGCAGTCCATGGAACGAATCGGTCATGGTCTTGATCTGGCCGCGCACCATGACCCGCGAGCCGCGCGGGAGCTCGTGCTTCGTCTCGGCGACCAGCCGGTCGATCTGCGCGGAGACGAACCCGAGATCGGTATCCTGTACCGACCCGTAAATGTCGATGACGGGTGTGGCGTCGTAATGACTGACGACACCCGGCACGACTCCGCGCCGAAAGGTTGCCAGGTTCGCGAGCAGCTGTGGCGCGCCGCCGGCGGAGGCACTGAGCGGCGTCGTCTCGAGGTCATACAGGGATGCGAGCTTGTACTGGGGCGTCTGTGCGGCGACGCTGTATTGGGTCCCGGTCTTCGGATCGATCCAGAATGAAGGTGTGGTCTGGAAGCTGCCGGACAGCGACACCAGAAGATTCGACGCCACGTCGTGCTCGGTGACGCCGAGGAGCGCGGCCTTGACGCGATCGACATTGACCTCGATCTTCGGATAGTCGAAGACCTGGTGCACGCGCAGGTCCACGGCGCCCGGCACACTGCGCATCCGTTCGAGCAGCCTGTTGGCGTACTGCCGGTTGCCCTCGACGTCGAATCCGGCCACCTGGATGTCGAGCGGGGCCGGCAGGCCGAAGTTGAGGATCTGGCTGACGATATCTGCCGGCGGGAATGTGAATAGCGTCGACGGATACTGAAGCGGCAGCTTGGCGCGCAGCGTGCGCACGTAGTCATCGGTCGGACGATGATCGCGGCCCAAGCTTATGTAGATGTCGGCGTCGCTCGGCCCGATCGGAGCCGAGGTGGAATAAGTCAGATTGATGCCGCTGTAGGGCACGCCGATGTTGTCGACGATGGTGTCCAGCTCCTTCGCCGGAATGACGGTGCGGATCGTGTCCTCGACCTCATCGCACAGCGCTGCCGTCTGGTCGATGCGCAGCCCGGTCCGCGCCCGCAGGTGCAGCCGGATCTGGCCGCCGTCCACGCTCGGAAAGTAGTCCTGTCCCAGGCCCGGAAGGTACCGACCCAAGGGAAACGCCAGGATCGCCGTCGCCGCCATGGCGAGCAAGAACGGCAAGGCGAAGCGCGGGCCGCTCGAAAGCGCCCGCCCGAGCAGCGCACGATAGGTGTCGCGCCAGCGCAGAAAGCCTCGCTCGAAGCGCGCCTGGTACCGGGCAAGGAAGCCGCTCGCGCTTGCCTCGGGCTGGTGCGGCCGGAGCCAGTATTTGGCGAGCGTCGGCACCAGCGTCCGCGACAAAAGGTATGAGGCCAGCATGGCAAAGACCACCGCCTCGGCGAGTGGCACAAACAGGAATCGCGCGATGCCGGCGAGCAGAAACATCGGCACGAACACGATGCAGATCGCGAGTGTCGACACCAGCGCCGGCAGCGCAATCTCGCGCGCGCCGTTGAGTATCGCGGTCTCGACCTCCTCGCCCCGCTCCAGGTGCCAGTTCATGTTCTCGATCGTCACGGTGGCATCGTCGACCAGGATGCCGACCGCGAGGGCGAGCCCACCCAGCGTCATGATGTTGATCGTCTCGCCGAGTGCGGACAGGCAGATGATCGAGGCGAGGATCGACAGCGGTATGGAAATGGCGATGATGACGGTGCTGCGCCAGCTGCCAAGGAACAGCAGCACCATGAGCGCGGTCAGGGCCGCCGCAATCACGGCTTCGCGCACGACTCCCTCGATGGCCCCGCGCACGAAGATCGACTGGTCGCCGATCGCCTCGATTTTGAAGGAAGGAGGAAGCGTGTCGCGAATATGCGGCAGCCGTTCCTTGATGCCGCGGATGATGTCGAGCGTCGAGGCGCCTCCGGTCTTGAGAATGCTCTGCAGCACGGCTCGGCGGCCGTCGCGGCGCGCAATGTTGGTCTGCGGCGGATAACCGTCGCGGACGTGCGCCACGTCGCGTACGTAGATCACGCTGCCGTTGCGGGTCGTGACCGGGATGTTGTTCAGATCGTCGATCTCTTTGGGATTCGCATTGACCTCCACGAAGTATTCGAGGTCGCCGATCTTCTGCGAGCCGGCCGGCAGGATCAGATTCTGCGCGGCGATCGCATCGGTCACGTCGTTGCCGGACAGACCCCGTGCGCGTAGCGCGTCGGGGTCGAGGTCGATCTGAACCTGGCGTTGCAATCCGCCGTACGGCCAGGGCATCGTCGCGCCCGGAACCGTGGCGAGCGCCGTGCGCAGGATGTTGTTGCCCAGGTCGAAGATCTTCGCCTCGGAAAGGTCTTCGCTCGACATGGCGAGTTGCAGGACCGGGACCGTGGAGGCGTTGTAGGCGAGAACGTAGGGAGCCGTCGTGCCGGGAGGCGCGGTGTTCAATCCCGTCTGGGAGATGGCAGTGATCTGTGCGTAGGATAGCGCTTCGCTGGCCTTCGGCTGGAAGAAGTATTTCACCACTCCGATGCCGTTCAGCGATTGCGACTCGGTGTGCTCGACGTCGTTGACGGTCACCTGGGCCGCGCGCTCGGAGCCCAGCACCAGGCGCGTGGCCATCTCATCGGGGGAGAGACCCGAATATCTCCAGATGGTGGCCACCACCGGAATGTTGATGTTGGGGAATATGTCGGTCGGTGTGCGCAGGATGGTGAACACGCCGAGCAGCGCAATCAGGAGCGCAAGCACGATGAACGTATAGGGGCGCCGCAGTGCCAGACTAACGATCCACATGGGCCCCCCTCAGGCGGCGGATTCTAAGCCGCATCGCCGTTCCCTCACAACCCACAAACCCGCTCACGGCGAATCACTGCGTGCGCTCGGGTGCGCCCGGCCGAGCTCGAGCATGGGAATATGGCAACGGATCTCGTGGCCCGGCTCGGCGCCGGGATTGAGCCCGGGCTCCCGCTCCTCGCAGACGGCGCCCAATTTGCGCGGGCACCGCGTGTGGAAGACGCAGCCGCTCGGCACATGCATGGCGCTGGGAATCTCACCGTCCAGCCGCATACGCTCCCCGACAGTGCCGCGCAAGGCCGGAGCTGTGGAGAGCAACGCTGCCGTGTACGGATGATGGGGTCCGGAGAAGACTCGCTCGGCCGGCCCGATCTCCATCAGGCGTCCCAGGTAAAGTACCGCGATTCGATCGGACAGATAGCGCACGGTGCCGAGGTCGTGGGAGATGAACAGGTAGCTGACCCGATGCGTCGTCTGCAGCTCGACCAGCAGGTTGAGAATGGAAGCTTGTACCGATACATCGAGCGCCGAGGTCGGTTCATCGCAGACCACGATGCGAGGGTCCCCCGCAAACGCGCGGGCGATCGCAACGCGTTGTTTCAATCCGCCGGACAGCTGATGCGTGCGCAGATCGAGAATGCGGTCGTCGAGGCGCACCGATCGAGTCAATTGCAGCAGCCGCGCCGGCCGTTCCGGCTTTGGAACACGCCCCAGCCTCGTGAGAGCGCGCCCGATCAGGCGGCGAACGCCGTGGGATCGATTCAGCGCCGAATCAGGATTCTGAAACACGATCTGCAACGCTTTGAGCTGATCCGCCCGCCGCGCCCGGCTCTCGCCTGCCAGCGCCTTACCGTCCAATTCGATCGCTCCCCCCGGATCGGGCGAGGCGAGGCCGAGCAGCAGGCGCGCAAGCGTGGTCTTGCCGCTTCCCGATTCGCCGACCAGCCCCAGCGTCTCGCCGGGCCACATGCGCAGGGAGACCCCGCGCAGGGCGAGCACCCGATGACGGGCACCGCCGAAGGTCTTGCTCACGCCGACGGCCTCCAGGATCGGCGGGCGGTCACGGTCGATCGCGACGGCCGGCGGCAAATCAAGCGGTGTGAGGCGTGCGAGCGCTTGTGCTCGCGCGTGAAAATGACAGCGGCTGCGCCGATCGCCCAGATCGACAAAAGGCGGTGCCTCTTTGCGGCATCGTTCCTCGGCCAATCCGCAGCGCGGGGCGAACAGGCAGCCTTGAATGTCATCGTCCGGGGCCGGCGGATTGCCCGGAATGCTGTCGAGCCGGCCATGATCCTTGCGTCGGCCGGGTCGCGGCAGGCAGCGCAGCAATCCGACCGTATAAGGATGGCGCGGATCGGCGAAAATTTCAGTCGTCGGACCTTCTTCGATCAGTGCCCCGGCATAGAGCACGCCGATCCGGTCGCACATTCGGGAAATGACGGCGAGGTTATGGCTGATGAACAAAATCGAGGTTGCCAGCTCTCGGCGCAAACTCCCGATTAGCTCGAGAATCTCGGCTTCGACCGTCGCGTCGAGGCCGGTCGTCGGCTCGTCGAGAATCAGCAGCTTGGGATTGCTCGACAGGGCGATCGCGAGCGCAATGCGTTGCTGCATGCCGCCGGATAGTTGATGCGGGTATCGATCGTAGACCGACTCGCGATCGGCGATACGCACGGCTTTCAACATGGCGGCGACCCGCTCTCGCGCCTCTCCGCCGGGCAGGCCTTGCAGACGGAACACCTCGGCGATCTGTTCGCCGACGCGAATGGACGGATTCAGGGCGCGCGCCGGGTCCTGGTACACCATCGAGATCGTCGTGGCGCGCAAGCGGCGGAGCTCCTCGCCGCCGAGCGCGAACAGATCGCGGCCGGCAATGAGGATCTTGCCGCCCAAGACGCGTCCGTTGGGGGGCAGATAGCGCACGGCCGCGAGGGCCGCCGTGGTTTTTCCGCTGCCGGACTCGCCCACCAGTCCGTAGGCTTCGCCGGAGGCGATGCGAAAACTGAGGCGGCGCAGGACCTCGAGGTCCCGTCCGCGAACGCGGTAGGCGACATCGAGGTCTTCCACGCAGAGCGCGTTCACCTCCGCGTTCATGCGTCGACGACGCTCTGAATGCCGTCCGCGGCCAAATTGACGCCGATGACGAGCGAGGCGACCGCAAGGGTATTGAACAGCACCGGCCACCAGATCCCGCCATCGAGCAGGCCGTAGCTCTCCGAAACGGCGAGCCCCCAGTCGGGCGAGGGCGGCTGGATGCCGAACCCGATGAAGCTCAACGTCGCTACCGTAAAGATGGCGTAGCCCAGACGAACGCTCGCCTCGACGACAACGGGTGGAACGACATTGGGAAGAATCTCAACGAACAATATATAGACCGCGCGCTCATTGCGCAGCCGTGCAGCGGCGACGTAGTCCAGATTGCGCTCCGACAATACCGCCGCGCGCACGGTGCGAGCGACCAGCGGCGTGAGTACGATTCCGATCACGACGATCACGGTCCACGTTGACGTACCGATCGCGGTCAAGGCGAGCAGCGCGATGATCACCAAGGGCAGAGCAAGCAAGGCGTCGATCACGCGCCCGACGACGTCGTCGATGACGCCGCGAAAATACCCTGTCACGAGTCCAAGCACGACACCGAGCGCCACGCCGAGAGCCGTCGCCAGCGGCGCCACCAGCAGGATATCTCGCGCGCCGACGATGACGCGCGACAGCACGTCGCGGCCGAGCTGGTCG
>Ga0182015_10007577_pt1 | contig 10552 bp, 9 predicted proteins | sample 712P3MmetaG_FD_120478 | JGI IMG/M metagenome (GOLD analysis project Ga0182015, IMG submission 120478) | Permafrost microbial communities from Stordalen Mire, Sweden - 712P3M metaG | ecosystem: Environmental > Terrestrial > Soil > Wetlands > Permafrost | place: Sweden: Stordalen | collected... | reverse complement strand
GCCGGGTACCGGAGCCACCGGGCCGGCATACGCGCCGTCGGCCAGGGCACCCGCACGCACCGCGCCATGGGCGGCAGGCTGGGCGATCTCGGTCGGCGGGTGGCCCGCGGCCGCGATGATGCCCGGGCCGGAGTCATAGGGCTGGAGCCCGAGCGCCGAGCGCAGCGCGTCGGCGAACTCCCGGCAGCTTGCATACCGCTCCCCCGGCGCCTTGGCCAGCGCTGTTGCGAAAACCCGGTCTGCTGCGGGCGGCAGGTCCAGCCGCCGGGACGTCAGCGGCGGCGGCGGCTCCATCAGCTGCGCGTGCATCATCGCCGTAGCATCGTCACGCCGGAACGGCGGCGCGCCGGTCAGCAGCTCGAACGCCGCGCACGCCAGCGCGTACTCATCCGCCCGCCCGTCCACCGGCTTGCCCTCGAGCTGCTCCGGGGGGATGTACTCCAGGGTTCCCAGGTACTGCCCGGTTCCGGTCAGCCCTCGCGGGGACGCCGCGCCCTTGCTCAGCCCGAAGTCCGACAGGTACACGTGGTCAGGCCGCCCGGGCCGCGTATCCACCAGGATGTTCGCCGGCTTGACATCGCGGTGCACCAGGCCTGCCGCGTGCGCGGCATCCAGCGCCGACGCCACCGGCGAGATGATCGCGGCAGCCCGCCCAGCCGGCAGCGGGCCTACGCTATCCAGCAGCGTTCGCACGTCCCCGCCGCTCACGTAGCGCATCGCGATAAATAGCACGCCGTCCGCTTCGCCGGCCTCGAATACCGGGATGATGTGCGGATCATCGACCGCGGCGGCCGCCCGCGACTCGCTGATGAACCGCTGCTGGAATGACCTATCCGCGGCGAGGCCCGGCGCCAGGATCTTCAGGGCCACCAGCCGGCCGAGCCGCTCGTCGCGCGCCCGGAACACGACCGCCATGCCGCCCCGGCCGATTTGTCCCTCCAGCCGGTACCCGGCGACCCGCGAGCCCGCGGCGAAACCGCCAGTAACCTCCGCTACGGAGTCGCCAGCCTCCTCATGCACTTCACCGCTCACCATGCCTCCCCAGCAGTGAGCCGTCCAGCTCCCGTCTTTCCCCGATGGCGGAAGTGGGCTATTTCGATGAGATTACTGCAGGTAGCCCTCCACCTCGGGCACCGGGCGGACGCCAGCATCGTCCGGGCTCTCGCCGAAATCGCGCCGGGCGCGGCGCTGCCGCAGCAGATCCCAGCACTGGTCGAGGGCTTCCTCGGCGGCCCGGAGCCTGACCCGTTCCTCCTCGCTGGACAGTTCTCCGGCCGAGAGCCTGGCCCGGAGCTCGTGCTCGGTCTGGATCAGCTCGTCGATGTGCCCGAGGATCTGCTTGTCATCCAACGGTCAGGTCCCTTCGCGATCTCTTGCCATGCGCGCCATGTCCGTCCTGACCTTAACGAACGCGGCGCGTCCGGGGCCAGCGGGCGCGAGCCCGCGGACGCCGCCGACCTGACTGCCGGGACCCGCCGGCCGGCTGGCCGTGCGCTGGATACTGCGCTCGCGGAGACGTACGGTGTACGTTGACAGCATGCAGCTGACCCGTGAGCGGATCATCACCGCCGCCGTGCAGCTGATCGAGCGGGAGGGCGTCGACGCGGTCTCGATGCGGCGGATCGCCACCGAGCTCGGCTCCGGGGTCATGTCGCTGTACAACCACGTGCCGAGCAAGGCGGCCCTGCTCGACGGCGTGGCCGAGCGGGTGATCTCCAGTATCGACGTGACCAGCGTGCCCGGCGCCAGCTGGGCGGACGAGGTGCGCGCCCAGGCCCGCGCGTTCCGCCAGATCGCCCGCGCCTACCCGCGCTGCACGATGGTCGCGGTCAGCAGGCCGACGACATCCACCAGCGAGCCGCCGCCGGTCGAGCATGCGCTGGCCACCCTGCGCAGCGCGGGCTTCGGCGAGGAAGACGCGCTGCGGATAGTACGAGCATTCGTCGCCTATGTCGTGGGCTCGCTGCTGCGCGAGGTCGGCGTGTCCCCCTCGGTAGCGCGGCAGCAGCAGCCGGACCAGCCGCCGCACCTGAGCCGGGATCATGACGCCGACTTCGAGTTCGGCCTCGACCTGCTCGTCCGCTCGGTCGCTGACCTGCGGCCGGCCGTCCGGCATTAGCCGGGCGGCGACCCGGGCCGCCGTCCGGGCATTGACATGCGTACACCGTACGTGCTTGAGTCGGGACCATACGTACGGCGTACGTTGGAGGCCGGATGTCCACCCATGACCTGTACACCGCCGCACCCGCCGATGACGGCTGGCGCGTGCCGATGGCCGGGGCAGCCCGGTTCAGCTGGGAGTACGACGACGGCAGGGACCGGCTGCTCGCGCTTTACGCCAAGGGCAAGGACAAGCAGTGGGACGCGGTGAAGCGGATCGACTGGGGCCTTGAGGTCGACCCCTACGACGTGCTCGGCGTGCCGGATGAGTCCCTGGCGATCTACGGCACCAGGTTCTGGGACCGGTTCGGGCCGGACAACATCAGGGAACTGCGGTTGCACTCTGCTTCCTGGCAGTTCTCCCAGTTCCTGCACGGCGAGCAGGGCGCGATGATCTGCGCGGCCAGGATCGTCGAGTCCGTGCCGGACATCGACGCCAAGTTCTACGCGGCCACCCAGACGATGGACGAGGCCAGGCACGCGGAGCTGTACGCCCGGTTCCTGCACGAGAAGGTCGGGCTGCTTTACCCGATCAACTCCCAGCTCCAGGCACTGCTGAACGACACCCTGAGCGATTCCCGCTGGGACATGCCCTACCTCGGCATGCAGGTGCTGATCGAGGGCCTCGCGCTGGCCGCCTTCGGCCTGCTGCGGGACATGACGAGCAAGCCGCTGCCCAAGCAGATCCTCGCGTACGTGATGCAGGACGAGGCCAGGCACGTAGCGTTCGGCCGGATGGCGCTGCGCGACTACTACCGGCAGCTGTCCGAGGCGGAACTGCGCGAGCGCGAGGAGTTCGTCATCGAGGGCTGTTACCTGATGAAGGACCGGCTGCGCGGTGATGAGATCTACCAGAACTTCGGCCTGAGCGCCGGCGAGGTCCGCGAGATCACCGGCCACTCGGAGTACAACGCCGGATTCCAGTCGCTGCTGTTCAGCCGGCTGGTCCCGTGCGTCAAGGACATCGGGCTGTGGAGTGACCGGCTGCGGGCGGCGTACGCGGACATGGGCGTGCTCGACTACGCGCGCGCCGACCTTGAGGCGCTGATGAGCAACGACGAGGACATCGCGGAGAAGCTCGACGCGCAGCGCTTCGCGGCGGAGGAAGCCGGCCGGGCCGCCGAAGTCGCCGACGTCATCGCCGGCGGCGCGGCCGGCTAATCCGGCTGCGCGGCCGGCTAATCCGGCTGCGCGGCCGGCTAATCTCGCTCGGCCAGGCCGGGCGGCCAGGCTGCCGGGCAGGCCGCCGGGGCGCCTGCGCTGCGCGGGCTGCCGCCGGCCACCCGCGCTGAGGCGGCGACCAGCAGCGAGAGCACGACGGGGACGCCGAGCGCGAGCGGCAGTCCCACCAGGCTGGCGCAGCCGCCGATCACCACCGGCCCGGCGAGCAGCCCGAGGTACCCCAGGCCGGCCACCCTGGCCAGCCCGGCGCCGCGGCGGGCCGGATCGGCGTTCCCGGCGGCCGAGAACAGCTGCGGGATCGTGCAGGACAGGCCCGCGCCGAACAGGGCGAAGCCGGCCACCCCGGCGGCCGGGCTGGCGATGATCAGCCCGGCGGCCAGGCCGCCGGCCGCGAGCAACCCGCAGCCCTGGATCAGCCTGGCCGCCCCGATCCTGGCCGCCAGCCGGTCGCCGAGCAGCCGCCCCAGCGCCATCGTGATCGAGAACGCGGCGAATCCGGTGGCCGCGAACCCCGCCGACGTGCCCAGGTTGTCCCGCAGGTAGACCGCGCTCCAGCTGCCCGCCGCTCCCTCGCCCACCATGCAGCACAGCGCGAGCAGCCCGAGCGCCAGCAGATGCCGGGCTGTCCTGGACTGGTCCGGCGGCCCGGGCTGCGGCCCGGCTGGCAGGCGCGGGGCGGCCGGGCCGGGCCGGACGGACGGACTGACCGAGCCGGGGAATCCATCCGGGGGATGCAGGCTGGCTGCGGCGCCCGGCCCTGCTGGCGGCCGGGCCGGGCCGCGGAGCAGCCAGTGCCCCGAGATGGCCGCAACCACCGCCAGCGGCGGCCCGGCGGCGAGGAAGGTGGCCAGCGGGCCGATCCCCGCCCAGGCGAACAGCCCGCCGAGCAGCGCGCCGGCCAGGCCGCCGAAGCTGTAACACGCGTGGAACGAGGTCATCAGCGGGCGCCCGCTGCGCCGTTCAACCTCACCGGCCTGCGCGTTCATCGCTACGTCCAGCGACCCGGCCGCGACGCCGAAGGCGAGCAGCGCGATCATTAGCGTCGCCATGTTCCTGGCCAGGCCGAGCGAGATCGGCAGCAGCGCGACGGCAACGCCGGATATCCGGGTCAGCCGGGAACTCCCGGACGCATCGACCAGCCGCCCGGCCAGCAGCACGACGAGCACCAGGCCAGCCGGTGCCGCGAGCAGCGAGATGCCCAGTAGCCCGTCACTCAGGTGCAGGGCATGCTTGACGGCGGGGATCCTGGCCATCCATACGCCCTCGGCCATGCCGAGGACGGCAAAAGAGCTCACTACCGACGCCCGGCCGCTCCGCAGCCAGGCAGACAAGGCAGCACCGCCCCCCGTTATCCAGGACCCCCTGCACCAGACAATACAGAATGACCGCATTGTGATGATCCGGGTAAATAGTTGTATATGAGTATAAATCGTGTAGATGAAGGGATGCAGCTTGCCAGCGACATATTCGGCCCTGACGCACCTGGAATGCAGCCGGTGCGGGCGCAGTTACGACGCCAGCCAGATCCAGGGCACCTGCGCCTGCGGGTCGCCGCTCGCTGCCCGGTATGACCTTGAGCGGGTCGCGGCGTGGACCAGCCCGGGGCAGATCGCCGGCCGGCCACCCAGCCTGTGGCGCTATCACGAGCTGCTGCCGGCCTCGTCGCCCGGCGTCGTGGTGAGCCTCGGCGAGGGCATGACCCCGCTGCTGGCAATGCCGCGGCTCGGCCGCGCGCTCGGCCTGCCCGGGCTGCTCATGAAGGACGAGAGCCCGCTGCCGACCGGGACGTTCAAGGCACGCGGGGCCGCCGTCGGCGTCTCCCGCGCGGCCGAGCTTGGCGCTGCTGGCGTGGCGATGCCGACAAACGGGAACGCCGGGGCGGCCTGGGCCAGCTACGCCGCCCGGGCCGGGCTGCCCTGCCTGGTCGCGATGCCGGCCGGCGCGCCGGCCATCACCCGGTCCGAGTGCGCCGCCGCCGGGACCGAGACCTACCTGGTCGACGGCCTCATCAACGACGCGGGACGGCTGATCGCGGCCGCCACCGCGGAGCGCCCCGGTTATCAGGACGTCTCCACCCTCCGGGAGCCGTACCGGCTGGAGGGCAAGAAGACGATCGGGCTGGAGATCGCCGAGCAGCTCGGCTGGCGGGTGCCGGACGTCATCGTCTGCCCGGCCGGCGGCGGGGTGGGCCTGATCGGCATCCGCAAGGCACTGGAAGAGCTGACCGAGCTTGGCTGGATCGGGAACAGGGCACCGCGGCTGGTCGCGGTGCAGGCAGCCGGCTGCGCCCCGGTAGTGCGGGCCTTCGAGCAGGGAGAACGCGAGACCATGCCGTGGCATGACGCCCGGACGGCTGCGTTCGGCCTGACTGTCCCCAGCCCTCTCGGCGGCTTCCTCGTCCTTGACGCCCTGCGCGCGACGGAAGGGACGGCTGTCGCCGTCACTGACGCCGACCTGCTGGCCAGCCAGCGGCAGGCCGCGCTGCTGGAAGGGACCTGGATCTGCCCGGAGGGAGCTGCCTGCTTCGCTGCCGTCGGGCGGCTGCGCGAGGCCGGCTGGCTGGCCGAGGGCGATGAGGTCGTGGTGGTCAACACGGGCTGCGGGCTGAAGTACCCGGAGACGATCCCGGCCGCCCCGCCGCTGCTCGCCAGCGGCGATCGCATCCCGGCGCCGCCAGGCCGGGTATAAGCACCTAATCGGGCAATTAACCTGGACAGTAGGTTATCCGCGGATCTGGTTATCAGACCTTCCGCCGCCGCTTAACCGAATCTGCATGTTCCGCGGTGTACACCTGTAGAGGATGCCCGGCTGCCTGGGGCGAGATGCCGGGGTTGCGCGCGTCCCGCTGCCCGGGATGCCGCTGAACGCTACTGGGGCCAGAAGGAGGCAACCGCCGTGCCGCAATCGGCGACGTCCGGGCCGGAGACCGACCCGGCTGGCGTGGGAGATGACGATCCGGGCCGCCGCCGGAGTGGCCGGCCCGGGAGCGTCCGGCGCCGGCTGCGCGACCGGCGCGGTGCGCGGATCGCGCTCGCGGTGGCGGTCGTGGTGGTCGGCTGGTTCGGCTGGTCGATGGGTCACGCACTGACCGTGCCCGGCGGCGGGACCGTGTCCGAGCGGGTCGCGGAATGGGCACGCGATCACTATCTCGGGCCGCTGGTGACGCTGGGCGAGTGGATCGCCTATGAACCGCCGAAGGTAGGCGGCAAGCCATCGTTTGCCCTGAAGGCGCCCGACTCTGGCCAGGTTCCGCTGGATAGTCCGGCCGAGGCGAAGGCCTCGGTGGGCCGGCAGGTTGCCCCGATTTTCCCGGCCCGGCTCGCCTCGCCGGCCGGCAAGCCGCTGCCCGGCGAGGGAGTCTGGCGGGTGCTGGGCAGTGTCAACGGCATACCGGCCATATTCGGCACGTACCTGCGCCCCGATAGCGTGCATACCTCCTACGCCGAGGGCATCGTCTCGATGGATCAGCGGCTGGTCCGGTTCCAGCTGCATCCGGGCGCCGAGGATCCGGGGCCGGGCAACTGGAAGACCCCGGCGACGATCCCGCCAGGATCAAGGACCGGCCTGATGGCGACATTCAACGGCGGTTTCAAGATCGCATCGGCGGGCGGCGGCTTCTACCTCAACGGCGCTTCCAAGGGCACGCTGCAGCGGGGCGCCGCCTCGATGGTGTACTACCGCGACGGCCGGGTCCAGATCGGGACCTGGGGAACCGACGTGCGCATGACCCCGCAGGTGAAGGGCGTCCGGCAGAATCTGCGGCTGATCGTGAACCACGGCAGGGTTCCCGCGTCGGTCGACGTCGATGTCCAGACCAACTGGGGCGCCACCCTCGGCGGCGGGGAGTTCGTCTGGCGGTCCGGTGCGGGGATCACCTCCGACGGGCGGATCATCTTCGTCTACGGGCCGGCCCTGAACGTCCGGGATCTCGCCGACCTGCTGCAGCGCGCCGGTGCCGTGCGGGCCATGCAGCTCGACATCAACCCGGACTGGATGTCCTTCATGTACTACAAGTCGGCGCGGCACCCGGCAGATCCCACGCCGGTCAACCTGCTGCCCGATCAGATTCAGCCGCCGCAGCGGTTCTACTCGCTCTCCAGCCGCGACTTCACCGCTGTCTTCGCCCGGTGACAGCCGGCCTGCCGGCCCCGCCCGCGGCCAAGGCTCCCGTGGCGGCCCGGGCCGGCTTGCCCGCGGCGGGACGGTGGCTGACCGCTGTCGCGGCCACCGCCCGGCCCCGCCAGTGGCCGAAGAACCTGCTGGTCCTCGCCGCGCCGCTGGCGGGCGCCTCGCTGGGGCGGCCTAACGGCCTGGCATATGCGCTGATCGCGGTAGCCGCCTTCGTCGCCGCGTCGAGCGCGGTGTACTTCGTCAACGACGCGGGAGATGCGGAGCGCGATCGCCGTCATCCGTACAAGCGGCACCGCCCGGTGGCGGCCGGCCTGCTGCCCAGGTCCCATGCGATCGCGATCGCGGCGGCGTGCGCCGCGGTAGCCGTCGCCACTGGCTTCTGGATCGGCGAGCCTGGCCTGTCCGCGGCAGTCGGCTGCTACCTGGCGCTCTCGCTGGGATACACGCTAGGGCTCAAGCACGTCCCCTTCCTGGAGCTGATGCTCGTCGCCTCGGGGTTCGTGCTGCGGGCGCTGGGCGGCGCGGCCGCGACCGGCGTCCCCCCATCGGGCTGGTTCCTGATGGTCTGCAGCCTGGGCGCGCTGATGGTGGCGGTCACCAAGCGATCCATGGAGCTGGCCATGCTGGGCGCCGGCGCGGCCAGGCACCGGCCGGCGATGCGCTGGTACACCGCCGCCTCGCTGCGGCTGAGCCAGCGACTGCTGTCCGCCGCCATGATCGCGGCCTACCTGCTGTGGGCATCCGGCGAGCACACCAGCTGGGCCCGGGGCTGGCACCTGGCGAGCACGCTGCCGCTCGCCGCGGCGCTGGTGCGGTTCGGCCGGCTCAGCAAGGTCGTGGCGAGCAAGCCCGTCGAGGACCTGATCGCGCGTGATCCGGTAATGGTCTGCTGCGAGCTCCTGTGGCTGCTGATGTTCGCGATTGGGCTGGGCGCCGGGGCGATAGCCTCCGGGCTGTAGCTGCCGGGACGGCGCCAGTCCTGGCCTCCTGGCCACGGCGGCCGGGCGTAGCGGAAGGAGTCACCAGCATGCTGGATTCCCTTGGCCAGCCCAGCCGTGTGCTGCTGCTCGGCGGGACCAGCGAGATCGGCACCCAGATCCTGCTCGCGCTGGGCGCGCGCAAGGAGACCGAGGTGCTGCTGGCCGGCCGGGACGAGCAGCGGCTGGCGGCGGCCGGTAAGGCGCTCCCCTATAACGCGGCGACCGTGGCCTATGACGCGGCCGCGCTGGACACCCACGAAGCGGTGATCGGGCAGATCTTCGCCGCGGCCGACGTGGACATCGTCATCTCGGCGGCGGGCATCCTGGTGCCCCAGGACGTACTCGACCATGACCCGCGGCAGGCCGGGCTGCTCATCGACACCAACTTCACCGGGCATGTCACTACCCTGCTCGCGGTGGCGGGACGGATGCGCGCGCAGGGTCATGGCGTGATCATCGTGCTCTCCTCCGTCGCCGCCGTCCGGCCGCGCAAGGCCAACCTCGTCTACGGCGCGGCCAAGGCAGGGCTGGATGCCTTCGCCCGCGGGCTGGCCGACTCGCTGCACGGCACTGGCGTGCGGGTGCTGCTGGTGCGGCCGGGATTCGTCACCGGCCGGATGACGGCTGGCATGCCGCCGGCGCCGCTCGCCACTACCCCGGCGGCGGTGGGAGCGGCCACCGCCGCCGCGCTGGCGACGAACGCCGGCACTGTCTGGGTGCCGCCATCGCTGGCCGTGCTGGCCGGTGTCATGCGGCTGGTGCCCCGGCCGCTCTGGCGCAGGATGCCGCGCTAAAGCACGCACCGTCTAGATGATCTTGTGGATCCAGCCATGCGGGTCTGGCAGGCTGCCGAACTGGATTCCGAGCAGCTGCTCCTTCAGCCGGGAGGTCACCGGCCCCGGTTCGGCGCCGCCAACCGTCCACGATCCGGTGGCCCCCTTGATCGTCGCCACCGGGGTGATGACGGCCGCCGTCCCGCACGCGAAGACCTCGGTGATCTCGCCTGACTCGCATCCGGCGCGCCACTGCTCCACCGAGATCCTGCCCTCCTCTGCCGGGATGCCGAGGTCCGGGCCCAGGGTGAGCAGCGCGTCCCTGGTGATCCCCGGCAGCAGCGTCCCGGTCAGCGCCGGGGTCATGATCCGGGCGCTGCGGCCCGAGCCGTAGACGAAGAACAGGTTCATCCCGCCCATCTCCTCGACCCACCGGTGCTCGACGGCGTCGAGCCAGACCACCTGGTCGCAGCCGTGGGCAAGGGCTTCCTGCTGCCCGGCGAATCCCCCGGCGTAGTTGCCGCCGCACTTCGCCTCGCCGGTGCCGCCGGGCGCGGCGCGGGTGTAGTTCTCGGCCAGCCAGACCGAGACGGGCCCGGCGGAGAAGTACGGGCCGGCCGGGGAGGCGATCACGACGAACAAGTACGACGGTGACGGCCGGCTCACGCCGAGGCCGGGATGGGTCGCGATCATGAACGGCCGCAGGTAGAGGCTGTGGCCCTCGGCGGTGGGGACCCAGTCACGATCCTGGGTCACCAGCAGCTCCAGCGCGCGCACGAAGGTGGCCTCCGGCAGCTGCGGCATGGCCATCCGGACCGCGGAGCGGTTGAACCTGGCCGCGTTCGCCTGCGGCCGGAAGGCCACGATCGGCCCGCTGTGCTGCCGGTACGCTTTCAGCCCCTCGAAGATCTCCTGCGCGTAGTGAAACACCGAGGTGGCAGGCGGCAGCGAGATCGGGCCGTACGGCTCCAGCCGGCCGTCGTGCCAGCCACGCTCCGCCGTGCACCGGATCGTGATCATGTGATCGGTAAAGGCCACGCCGAACCCGGGAGACGCCAGGATCCGCGCGCGTTCCTGGCCGGGCAGCGGGCTGCCGGACGGGTGCCGGGCAAACGAGATCCCGGTGCGCGCGCCGCCGGTATCAGTGCGCGGGCTGTCGGTAGCTGCCGCGCTCTCGCTGGCGGCTGCGCTGTCGGTGGCAGCTGCGCTGTCACTGGCAGCTGCGCTATCGCTGGTGGCTGCGCTGGCGGTGGTCGCTGCGCCATCGGTGGCTGCACTGGCGGTCATGGCGGTCCTTCCTCGCTACGGGCATAGCGCCGTTGCCAG
>Ga0182015_10007575_pt1 | contig 10553 bp, 11 predicted proteins | sample 712P3MmetaG_FD_120478 | JGI IMG/M metagenome (GOLD analysis project Ga0182015, IMG submission 120478) | Permafrost microbial communities from Stordalen Mire, Sweden - 712P3M metaG | ecosystem: Environmental > Terrestrial > Soil > Wetlands > Permafrost | place: Sweden: Stordalen | collected... | reverse complement strand
CGCCGCCGTTGGCCGCCAGCGCGCCTGCGTTCCCTGCGTCGCCCACGAGGGCCACCGCCTGCGCCACGCCGTCATGGGCCCGGCCAAAATGGAAATGGTTCGCGAAATTCAGGACCTTCCCCGCCGGTCCGTTCAGCGTCAGCGCATCTTCACCCAAATGCACGACCGTCTTGCCGAAACCGTTCAAATTCATCCCAGCATCGGCGAATGGCAACGCCGCATGAGCCTGGCCCTCCGGCAAAGCGCGGATGAGCAGGGGATGTTTGATCGGGAATTATTTTATGCGATTCAGCCAAAGGAACGGTTGGAAATGTTGATCGGGAAATATCAGGATAGGTTTGGGATTTGAACTGAGCGGTGACGATCAGTGATCGTCCATCTCGCATTTTTGCATAGGTACACCGACGTCAGTTGAAATCACGGCGCTGGACTGAAATCGGTCAATGGGTTGCCATAAAATGCGTCGGTCTTCCACGCGTCGTGGTTCCACTGGCCGTCCTGATCGTCCAGGATCTGCACCGGCACGATCATCACGTCGTGGTTGAATTGGTTGGATTTTTCCAGGGTGTAGTCCAGCTTCCCGTCGTCGCCCACGCTGAACTTAATCGACCGAGATGGCTTCCCATTACGCAGAACTTTGATCTCATAATCGCCGGGATTGCCCTTGAGAATGTGGGGCTTGCCTACCTCCCTCGGCAGCGCCTCGAAAGGGTCGCCGTTGTTGAAATCAAAGATGTTGGGGAACTTGCAAACCACTCGCTGCCATACCCCTTCCTCTGGTAACTTCGATGTGTCGATGGGAAATGAGGTTTCGGTGGATGCATAGGAATCCGGGTCAGCGCTGGCGGCGCCCATTTCCTGATCGCCCTCGAACATGATCTTTCCAACCTCTTGGCCCTGATAGAGGAAATGGGGCTTAAACGCGCCTGCCACTTTCTCGCCCCGCACCCAGAATACGGCCGCAATCGTAGGCTGTTTCTTCCCGTTGGATCCCTCGTGGTTCAGATACACATAGGCGATCGGAAGCATCCAATCCTGATCCACGTAGTACACCATGTGATCGGGCTTCCCGTTCTCATTGGAATGCACGTTGGCGACATTGAACTTACCAGTGTACAGCAGCGTATCGGCCGGGCCGGAAATGTCATTGCGAACGTGGATGGTGAAATCGACCGGACCGGTGTATTTGAGCGACTGATCCTCGGGTATGTTACCCTGGTCGGTGCCAGTGTAGCCGCCTGTGACCATTTTGGAGTGACTCTTGGCAATTTCTTCCGTCGGGAGATCAAACTTGATTCCCCCTGTTGGCGTCTTGACTTCCATCCAGAGGACGCTGCCGCTTTCGAGCGGGCCGTTGATGCGGAAGCTGACCTGAGGCACCCAGGAATAAACGTCATAATCCTTGTGAAAATTGCCCACCGTATGGGCTTGTATCAGAATTGAATCTTTCTGAATGCTCGGTGCGTCCGCGGCAAAAGCGTTGCCCGTAAAACCCGCAGAAGTTTCCAGCACGATCACCAGGACTGCCAGCAGAGACGATTTGCACATTGCACTTTCCTCCCAAAGATCAGATCGCAAGATTAGTTCAATACAATTATACTGCTTGTGGCGTTTTGTTCCAGAAAAGATGCCAGATCGATCAGATTCCAGCAACATGCCAACTTGACGAATTAGACACTTGAACACATCGTTCCCCTCAATCCACATGGCGAGCTATCCAGCTCAATGCCAGCTCGGCAACCCCGCCGGCAAAAAGTTCAGTTGGCGTCCAGTCGCCCCGAGCCCTTGGCGGAGTTTGACGGCGATATGAGTAAGATGCTATCTTACTTATCATGAAGACACGCGTTTCCAGCAAAGGTCAGCTCGTTTTGCCGGCGGAATTGAGGCAAAAGGACGGGATTAAGCCTGGCCAGCATTTCGATGTCGAGCGAATCGACCGGGGCAAATATCGTCTGACAAGACAGGAATCTACCGCCAACAATGGGCTGACTGACTGGCTTCTGGCTTGCCCGGCGAAGGGATATTTCGTGCCTATCCAATCCGAGTCGACCGATACCCTGTGACGTACCTTGTCGATGCCAACGTCTTGAGCGAAGCGACCAAGCCACGACCGCTGGCGCGGGTGATCGAATGGCTTCGCGCCAATGAAGGCGAGGTCGTTGTTGACCCGATCATCCTGGGCGAAATACGCTTTGGCATTTATCTCATGCCAACTGGAGCCCGGCGGCGACAATTGGAACGTTGGTTTGCCCGAGGCATTGAGAAAATGCACTGCTTGCCCTGGCAAGCCGCGACCGGTGTGCGGTGGGCCAAACTCCTTGCAGAGCTTCGCGCCGCCGGGCATTCGATGCCGATCAAGGATAGCCTCATCGCCGCCACGGCACTCGTTCATGGCTTAACTCTCGTTACGCGCAATCAACGCGACTTTGTGAAGGCAGGCGTTAAATTGATTGACCCATTTGTCGAAGCATAGTTTTGGTCTGAAATTCCATCTTGCGCAAAAAACGATAAAAAAGTTCAGTCGGCGTCCTTGTATTCCGATTTCTTCTCGCCTCTTGCCTGTATTCCCGATTCCGCTACCCTACGCCGGGTTTTCTATCCCTAACCTAAGGAGTCTCACTGATGTCCCTCGTCGCGCCGCATGGCGGCAAGCTTGTTAATCGAATCCTCGAATCCTCCGCCGCCCAGTCGGCAATCAAGGAAGCGGCTTCGCTTCCTTCTCTGACGCTTTCCCCCCGCGAACAATTTGACTTAGAAATGATCGCCATCGGCGCCTTCTCGCCACTAACGGGGTTCATGGGAAAAGCGGACTTCGAATCGGTATGCAAAGATATGCGTTTGGCCAGCGGCGTCGTTTGGCCGATTCCGGTCACGCTCTGCCCGCCAAACGATCAAGCCGAAAAAATCCGCGTCGGCGACAAACTCGCCCTGAAAGATCCACAGGGCCGATTACTGGCCGTGATGACCATTTCCGAAAAATATCCGCACGACAAGGAACTTGAGATTCCAAACGTCTATCGTACCGCCGAAGACGCTCATCCCGGCGTCGCGATCGTCCGGAAGCAGGGCGATACCTGCCTGGCCGGAACCGTGGATGTGATTCATCCGAACCACGAGCCCGAATTCCCCGAGTACCGCCTCCCGCCCGCCAAAACGCGCGAGGCGTTCGCCGTGCGCGGCTGGAGCACCGTCGCGGCGTTCCAGACCCGCAATCCCATCCATCGTTCGCATGAATATCTCACCAAGTGCGCCCTGGAAATGACCGACGGCCTGCTCATCCATCCCCTCGTCGGTGAAACGAAATCCGATGACATCCCTGCCAATGTCCGCATGGATTGCTACAAAACCCTCATCAATGGCTATTACAACAAAGACCGCACCATGCTCACGGTGATGCCGCTGGCAATGCGCTATGCCGGCCCGCGCGAGGCGATTCTGCACTCCCTGATCCGCAAGAATTATGGTTGCACTCATTTCATCGTCGGCCGCGATCATGCCGGCGTCGGCAACTATTACGGCACCTACGACGCCCAGAAGATTTTCGATCAGTTCGATGTGCCGCGGGAGATCGGCATGACGATCCTGAAATTCGAGCACACCGCATGGTGCAAAGCATGTGCGGCAGTCGTCTCCGTCAAAACCTGTCCGCATGGCCCGGATCAAAAGGTCGCCCCCAGCGGAACGAAAGTCCGCGAAATGCTCAAAGCCGGCCAGCGCCCGCCGAATGAATTCAGCCGTCCCGAGGTCGCCGACATCCTCATCAAATGGGCGCAGTCTGTCTAAAATTTATGAAACGATTTTCTGATTCTTCCCGTTGCATCGGGGCAATCAACTCGCTACTTTGATGCTTTCGTTGCCAAACACTAATTTATGACCCGATCACCAGACCCGGATATTCCGGGCGGCAATAGACCGTCCGCATCGCAGCCCTCATCTCCCCCGCATCAACCAGCGGGCGTGCGCCCGGCCGTCAGCGTCGAACGCGACCGCCGACGTGAAAATCGCAAGCCCGTGCAGGGCAAGGCAACCCTCACCGTGCTCGATGGCTCCAATGCCAACGCCACCTTCGACATCATGACCCGCGATCTTTCCTTCAGCGGGATTTCATTCCTTCTGCGCGAATCGCTCGACGTCGGGCAAACGTGCAAAATCGAAATCACCGGCAACGGACCGTCAGCGACTCACATCTGCGAGGTCGTCCGTTCTCGCCCCCTCAGCAACGGCAAGTTCGAAATGGCCGTACAGTTTCGCAAGCTATAGACGCCCATCCAGCAGCCGATTCCACAGATCGATTGATATTTCAATCGGATCGCAGTCCACTCCCTGTTTTTTGAAATACTGACAGACCCGATCGACATCGCGCGTCAGCAGCTCAAACGCGCCGGGATGCCGGTCCGCCAAAATCGCCTGGGGCATATCAATCACGCATGCGTTCCCATTCCAGTAAAGAATGTTGTGCGCGGACAAATCCGCATGGACGATGTATTCCCGCAACATCAGCGTAATATTTCCCATGATGCGATCGAACAGGCTCCGCGCTTCCGTCGGCTCGAGTCTGACCATGTGCAGCGTCGGGGCGCCGCGCACTTCGTCGCCAAGAAACTCCATCAATATCGCATTCTCCGAGCTTGCCAGCGGCTTAGGCACGTCGGCGCCAAGGCCGTGCAGCTTGGTCAGCAGGGTGAATTCATTGCTCGACCAGGAAATTCGCTCGACCTGTTTGCCGAAGCGCGTGTGCTTTTTCAACGCGCGCTGCACACGGCCACGATATGCGACGCCTCGGCCGCCGGTGTTCAGTTCACGGCCGATGCGGTAATACCAGTCGTTCCGCATGGCGCGAAGCGCTCCCGGCCGATAAACTTTCGCGGCGATCAGGTCCATCCCCGTTTCCGGATGGGCCCTGCAGCAATAGCACGTCGCTTCCTTGCCGACGCGAACCTTGTAAAGAATATCGGAAAGCCATTGGTCCTCAAAAAACGCGCCGAGCGATTCAATCAGATAGATTCGCTCCGGGTCCGTGGGGGTATACGTCCATGAAATCTCATTCGATTCAAACATTGGTTTTTTCTCACGATGTATGTGAAAGGTGAAAACGAAGACGCGAAGTGAAAAAATGCAGTCATATAAAAGCTCCCTTCTGAAATGGAGCGCCGACTCCGCCAAAGCGCAGCGCCACCGGGCCAGTTGAACGATTAAATATTTGGGAAAGCGGAGCGCCGCCTAGACAAGGCGGGACAGGGAGGCGCATCCTCTTACGGCACTTCGAAGATTCCTGAGCATGATGGCCTCCCTTCTTAAATAATCCGATGCCATTGCGGCATCATTTAACCAGACAATGATCTTTTGTCAGTCCAATGTCAACCTTGCAATGGCTTCCCCCTTGCAATGACTTCCCCGGCCGATTGCTATACAATGCCTTCGCGCTCAATTTTGGAGGACAGGTTCCGTGGCCCAGGCCGACATCGACATCGCTGATGAAAAGATGCTCCCGCGTGCGGTAGAGCTTTACAACGCCATTTTCCGCCCCAAGCGCGAAGTGGATTTTTTCAAACGCCGGTTCATGGGGCGGTACAACATCCTCACTCTGATAGCCCGCATGGACAGCAAGCCGGTCGGATTCTGGATCGGGTTTGAACTGAAACCGGGGATGTTTTACCAGTGGCTCGGCGCCGTTTTGCCGGATGTTCGCCGTCATGGTGTCGGACGGCAACTCCAGGAAGCCCAGCAGGCATGGGCCAAGGATCATGGCTACGAATACATTCGCTGCGAATGCATGAACCACCAGCGCGAATTCATTCACTTCGCGGTTGTGATGGGATATGACATCGTCGGCATCCGCTGGGACTCAACGCACGCCGACAACCTGATCGTGTTCGAGAAAAACCTGCTGGAATAATTTGCCCCCGGTCGAGCCCTCCCGGCCTGAACAATCTCGGGCTGAAGTATGCGGGAGTGAATTATCTGGGGACATGGAACCTGCCACGCTGGAAAACTGATCGTCAGGACGCGGCGCCGAAAGCGCCGGCCATACGCCTCTTTGCGCTTCCGCTTGCAGCGATTCGCTCCAGGCGGCGATCCAGACCGCGCCCACGACCGCAATGAGTACCATCGGAAATACCAATTGCTGGAATGATCGGTAGAACATACGCATCCTTACCTAAAACGCCATCGCCACTTTATTATTGCGGCGCGGGAAGCTAAATCTATATCGGCAAAAGCACTTATGTTGGAAGCAGATCTTTTCTTATGGCTAAGCACGGTTCCCCGCCGCCCCATCGTCGTCGGAGTCATCAATTTGACCCCCGACAGCTTCAGCGATGGGGGCCGCCTCACCGAACCCGGGCAGGCAGCCGATATGGCCGAACAGATGGTCGCCGCCGGCGCCGAATGGCTCGACGTCGGCGGTGAATCCACCCGCCCTGGCGCCCTGCCCGTTCCGGTCGACGAGCAGATTCGGCGCACGGTTCCAGCCATCTCGGCCATTCGCCGTAGGCTGCAAACTTGCATTTCCATCGACACCACCAGTGCCAAGGTTGCTCAAAGCGCCGTCGATGCGGGCGCGAATATCGTCAATGATGTATCAGCCGGGAGAGATGATCCGGATATGCTGCCTTTGGTCGCCCACAACCGGATGGCGATCGTGCTGATGCACATGCAGGGAACGCCAAGGACTATGCAGGACGCCCCCGGTTATCGGGACGTGACCGCCGAGGTATCGGCCTTTCTGCTCGAGCGGCGCGACCGGGCCAATACGGCCGGAATCGACCCGGCCCGGATCATCTTCGATCCGGGAATCGGGTTCGGAAAGAGCCTCCATCACGATCTGAAGCTGCTGAAAGACACCTCGGCCCTTGCAAAGCTCGGCCAACCACTGCTTGTCGGACCAAGCCGCAAGCGATTTATCGGCGAAATTACCGGTGAAAAGCGTCCCGAACAGCGTGTTTTCGGCACCGCCGCCGTCGTGGCCTGGTGCGTTGCCAGCGGCGCGTCCGCCGTCAGGGTCCACGATGTCGGGCCGATTTCGCAAGTCGTCCGGATGATTCAGGCAATTTCTTCTCAAAAATAAGCCGGAATTTCTTAAGGATGTTTGCCCGAACGCCCGTTTCTTTAATATAGTCCAGCAGGCATGAATACCACGCTGATATCCAACATCTCCAACTTCTACCACGCGGTCGTGGCGATCGGCTGGTGGCGCGTCGTGCTTGAGTTGTTGATGATCGGAATCGTCGTCTTCTGGGTGATCCGCTTCCTCCAGGGCACGCGCGGGGCGCGAATGCTCAAGGGAATCGCCACCGTGCTCATCACTCTCTATCTGCTCGTGACATTTGCCGGAAATTATTTCCTCCTGGACCGGCTGGTCTTTCTTTACGAGAAATTCCTCCTGTTCGCCTCCTTCGCCCTGGCGGTGGTATTTCAACCCGAGCTTCGCCGCGGGCTGATGCGGCTCGGTGAAACACGCCTTTTCCGCGGGTTTACCGACGAGGTGTCGCAGGATATCGAGAATATTGTCGAATCCGCCACGTTTCTTTCCAGGCGTAAGATCGGCGGCCTCATCGCCATCGAGCGCGAAGTCGGCCTCGGTGGCATCGCCGAATCCGGCACGCGCATCAACGCCGATCTTTCCGCTGACCTGCTGAACACCATCTTCTGGCCCAATTCCCCGCTGCACGATCTGGGCGTTGTCGTCAGCCAGGGACGGGTTGCATACGCCGGCGTCCAGTTTCCCCTCGCGGAGAGCGGGGAACTGGAACGCGAGCTTGGCAGCCGCCACCGCGCCGCCGTCGGGATGAGCCAGGAAAGCGACGCCCTGGTTGTTGTCGTCTCGGAGGAAACGGGCGACATCAGCCTTGCCGAGGGCGGAAAATTGTTCCGAAAGCTTACCCCCGAAGGCCTCCGGGGATTGCTCCACGATCTTCTCGGCCGCGGCGCTGAAAGAGGAATCTTTCCGCCGCGCCATCCGGCTTTCTGACGACCATGGAATCGAATACGCAAATCCCGACCGAACAGCCGCCGCAAACAAATCCTCCGGCCCGCGGCCGCGTTTCTCCGCTGCGCTACTACGCCCGCGCCATCGCTTCCGAATCCCGGAGATTTTATTACAGCCTCACCCGCGAAAACATCGCTGCGTTCCTGAGAACCTTTACCTTTGCCGCGCCGCTCACGATTTTGATCTGGGTTTACGCCGAGAGCGAGCAGCAGGTGCCCGACACCGACCAGCCGATCAGCATCGCAGTCACCAGCCGCGATCCGGGCAAAACGGTTTGGCTTGGCGCCGGGGACCACTCGATTACCTGCGACCTCCGTGGGCCGCGATCGAATCTTGATCGATTCAAGGCGATGCTTTCTCCCACCACGCCCATCGTCATAGAGCTGGATACACGCCAGATGACCGATCGAGACGACTACATCTCGACCCTGGACAATCTCAGGAAAAGTCCGCAGTTCAGGGAAGCCGGCATCACTATCGAGAAATGCGAGCCGGCCATGTTGCGCGTCAATGTGGACACGCTCCTGACGCGCTCGTTGCCGGTTAAGCCGCCACCAGATGTTCCAGGGTTACAGGACGCATCTTTCAATCCGCCCACAATCACGGTCACCGGAGCAAGCCGCTTTCTGAAATCCTTCAATGAAGTAACTGCCGATATCTCCTCGCTGCCCGTTCTTGATCAACCCGGAGTTCATCAGGTGGACAATGTTTCGCTTGAACCCGACCCGTCGGGAGCGCTCGCTTATAAGCCTGCGCAGGTGAAGGCAGTTCTGACAGTCGCTCAGAAAGATGTCACTAAACCCTTCAGCGTTCCGATTTGGGTCGCCACCACGCCGAGGATCAATAACGATTACATTATCGCCGTCAACGGCAGCGGTTTTACGCCTCAGTTGGAACTCACCGGGCCTTCTGAGCAACTCGACAGGATTAACAAAGATGTTATCCCCAAAGCCCTTCTGGAAATCGACGATGCCAACGTGAATACGACCACCCCCGTTCAATTAAAGATCGAAGGCCTTCCCGATGGCGTCCGTCTTGCCGGCCCGCCGCCCGAGATCACTTTCACGGCGACACATCGCTAATCAATCCCCGCTCTCCAAGATCGCCATGAACGCCTCCTGCGGAATATCCACGCTCCCCACGCGCTTCATCCGCTTCTTGCCTTCTTTCTGCTTTTCCAGGAGCTTCCGCTTGCGGGTGACGTCGCCGCCGTAGCATTTGGCGGTGACATTTTTTCCGACCGATTTGATCGTTTCCCGCGCGATGACCTTTCCCCCGATCGCCGCCTGCAACGGAATCTCGAACAAATGCCGCGCGATTTCCTGCTTTAGCCGCACCAGCAGCTTGCGTCCCCTCTGCTCGGCTTGCTCGTGGTGGACGATCACGCTCAGCGCGTCGATCCGGTCGCCATTGACCAGAATATCCAGCTTGACAAGATTCCCCGGCCGGAAGCCGATGAGATCATAATCCATCGTGCCATAGCCGCGCGTCGCGCTCTTCAGACGATCGTAAAAATCGTAAATCACCTCCGCCAGCGGCAACTCATAAACCAATATCACGCGCGACGCGCCGATATATTCCGTCTTCTTGTATATTCCGCGCCGATCCTCGCACAGCTTCATCAGCGCGCCCACGCTGTCGCCGGGAAGAATGAGATTCATCAGAATATACGGCTCCCGGATTTCCTCCACCTGCGTCAAATTCGGCAGTTCGCTCGGAGCATCGATCCGCTTGATCGTGCCGTCCGTCATCTTGATTTCATAAGTCACGGTGGGGGCCGTCTGCACGATCTCGATATGGAATTCGCGCTCCAGCCGCTCCTGGATGATCTCCATGTGCAGCAGTCCCAGAAATCCGCAGCGAAATCCAAACCCCAGGGCATCTGAAGATTCCGGAGCAAACGAAAAGCTGCTGTCGTTGAGCTGCAATCGATCCATCGCGTCGCGCAGTTCATCGTATTGCGTCGTCCCGCCGGGATAAAAATCGCAAAAAACCATCTGCTGTACCGGCTTATAGCCGGGCAACTGCTCAGACGCCGGATTCGCGGCGTCCGTCACCGTGTCGCCGATACGTACATCGTGCAGATCCTTGATCGCCGCCACCAGAAATCCCACCTCGCCCGTCCCGATTTTTTCCACCTGTTTCGGCCGCGGCATCAGCTTGGCCAGGTCGGTGATCTGATACAGCTTGTTGGTGCCCATCAGCCGAATCTTCTGCCCTTTGACCAGTTCCCCATCCACCACCCGGACGTAAACGATCACGCCGCGATAGTCGTCATAGATGCTGTCGAAAATCAGCGCTCGCGTGGTTGCGTCCGGATTTCCCCGCGGCGCCGGCAGCTTCTGGCAAAGAAGAGTGATCAATTCATCTATTCCCTGTCCCGTCTTGGCGGAAACCAGGATCGCATCCTCCGCCGCGAACCCCAGCACCTGCTCGATTTCTTCCGCCACCTCCACCGGCCGCGCGCTCGGCAGGTCGATCTTGTTAATGACCGGAATAATCTCCAATCCCGCTTCGATCGCGGCATACGCGTTCGCCACCGTCTGCGCCTGAACTCCTTGCGTCG
>Ga0182015_10007574_pt1 | contig 10553 bp, 7 predicted proteins | sample 712P3MmetaG_FD_120478 | JGI IMG/M metagenome (GOLD analysis project Ga0182015, IMG submission 120478) | Permafrost microbial communities from Stordalen Mire, Sweden - 712P3M metaG | ecosystem: Environmental > Terrestrial > Soil > Wetlands > Permafrost | place: Sweden: Stordalen | collected... | reverse complement strand
ATGCAGCGTGAGGATGTTCCCGTGCAGCCCTTCGGGCTCCCGGGCTTGCAGCGGGTGGCGCTGATTGGTTCGTCGACCGCGAGGATGATGTCGGCCACGCGCAATTGGGCCGCCGGCCGGCTCAGGCGGTAGCCGCCACCGGGGCCGCGCACGCTCACGACAAGGCCGCCCTTGCGCAGCTTCGCGAACAGTTGTTCGAGGTAGGACAGCGAGATTTCCTGCCTCGCGGCGATTTCTGCCAACGGAACGGGAGCAGTTCCAGCGTCGCAGCCGGCCAGATCGGCCATCGCCATCACGGCGTAGCGGCCCTTTGTGCTCAGTCGCATGGCGCCAGCTCCTTCGCGCGGGGCCCGCATTCCGCACTTGCTCTTGGGGGGCCGCTTCGGTGTAGAACGGCGCCCCGCCACCAAAGGGCGCAGCCACGCGTTTCGCGGCTGATATAGGTTTTCCTACCAGCTTGGTCAACAATTAAGCGCGGATAATTCGGGAAATGACAGTTTTTGCTAGAGACGCAAGGGATTTTGCACTGCCGGAATTCCGTGAAATCCCGACCGTTGCGGTGGGACTTACGCCGGCAATCGTGCCCCGTCGGAGCTGAAAAACCGATGCCCGATATCATCCTGCCCGGCGCGGCCGGACGCATCGAAGCCCGCTATCAGCGGCAGAAGACGACCGGCGCGCCCATGGCGCTGGTGCTGCACGCCCATCCGCAATTCGGCGGCACCATGAACAATCCGCTGGTGTACGACCTCTATCACATGTTCCTGCGGCTCGGCTGCACCTCGGTGCGCTTCAACTTCCGCGGCGTGGGACGCAGCCAGGGGACATTCGACAGCGGCGCCGGCGAATTGTCCGACGCAGCCGCGGTGCTCGACTGGATGAACACGCTTTATCCCAATCCCACGTTCGTGTGGATCGCCGGCATATCCTTCGGCGCCTGGATCGGCATGCAGCTCCTGATGCGCCGTCCGGAGATCACCGGCTTCGTCTCCATCGCTCCTCCGGCCAGCATGTACGATTTCGCGTTTCTGGCCCCCTGCCCCGCCTCCGGCCTGATCGTGCACGGCACCAGGGATCAGGTCGTCCCCGAACCGGACGTGCAGAAACTTGTCGACCGCCTTTCCGCGCAGAAGGGCATCAAGATCACCTACGTCAAGGTGGATGGCGCGAACCATTTCTTCGACAGGCACGAATCCGACGTTCTCGAATCCGTCGAAGCCTATGTTTCGAAAGTCATGAGCACGCCGCGGTCGGGGCGCTGACGGTCCGATGTCCAGCTCCGGCCCGCGATTCCAGTCGGAATTCCTGAGAACCTTCGCCGCGCGCGGACAATACTACGACTGCACCGATGCGCCGGCGCTCGACGCGCTCCTCGCCGGCGGACGGATTGCCGCGTATATCGGATTCGATTGTACGGCGCCGAGCCTGCACGTCGGCAGTCTGGTCCAGATCATGACGCTGCGCCGGCTTCAGCAGGCGGGCCACCGGCCGATCGTCCTCATGGGCGGCGGCACCACGAAAGTCGGAGACCCGTCCGGCAAGGAAGACGCGCGGCAATTGCTGACTGCGGAACAGATCGAAGCCAACAAGGCCGCGATCCTCAAGACCTTCGAGCGTTTCATCGCCTTCGGCGACGGAGCTTCCGGCGCGCTCATGGTCGACAATGCGGAATGGCTCGACCGGCTGGAGTACATTCCGTTCCTGCGCGAGGTCGGACGCCACTTCTCCGTCAACCGCATGCTCACCATGGACAGCGTGCGGTTGCGACTGGAACGCGATCAGCCGCTCAGCTTTCTCGAGTTCAACTACATGGTGCTGCAGGCCTACGATTTCGTGGAACTGCATCGCCGCTACGGCTGCCGCCTGCAATGCGGCGGTTCCGACCAATGGGGAAACATCGTTTCGGGAATCGATCTCGCCCGCCGCATCGCCGGTGCCGAACTGATCGGCCTGACCTCTCCGCTCATCACCACGGCCGGCGGCGCCAAGATGGGCAAGACTTCGGCGGGCGCGGTGTGGCTGAGCGCCGACATGTGCGCGCCGTACGATTACTGGCAGTTCTGGCGGAACACGGAAGACGCCGATGTCGGGCGCTTTCTGCGCCTGTTCACCGACCTCGGCGACGACGAGATCGGCCACCTCGAAAGTCTGCGGGGCAGCGAGATCAACGAAGCCAAGAAAACTCTGGCGACGGAAGCAACGGCGCTTTGTCACGGCCGCAAGGCCGCCGGCGAGGCAGCCGACACCGCGCGCCGGACGTTCGAAACCGGCCAGATCGCCGCCGGGCTGCCCACCACAGACATTCCGCGCGACAGGCTCGAGGAAGGAATGCTCATCGCCAATCTCGCTCAACTCGCCGGCTTGACGTCATCGTCCGGCGAGTCGCGGCGATTGATACAGGCCGGCGGTCTGCGCCTGAACGACGCGACGGTCCACGAAGTGAAGGCGACGGCGGGACTGGCGGATATCACCCCCGAGGGCGTGATCAAGATCTCCGTCGGCCGGAAGAAGCACGCCCTCGTACGACCCGTGTAGCTGGAGCGCCTGGGGCGCTGCCATGCGTGCTTCGACAAGCTCAGCATGAGGAAGGATCTTACTTCCATCGGCGCCGATGCAATTAAGAAATGTCCTCGTGCTGAGCTTGTCGAAGCACGTACAGCACCGATGCAGGAAGGACTACTTGCCCGGAGCGGTGGGCGTGGAGCCTTCGAAGACGCGCCGCAATATCCCGGGTGCCAGCACCGAAAGCGGATTCGTGCTGACGCTCGGATGATCGATGTCGCCATGCAGGGTGTAGGTGACGCCGAAAAGGCCCTCGCCTTTCTTCGACACGAACACGTCGCCCAGCACCGGAATGGCGCCGAGCAGACCGTTGAGGCCGTAAAGCGGCGCCACTGCACCGTCGAGGGCGATCTGGTTCGCGGCACGATCGATGTAGCCGTCGGCGGTAACGCCGACCGACGGTCCCGAGGCGCGCGCATCGTGAATGGCGATCACATCGGCGTCGATGCGAAACGGAATGTGCAGGCTGTCGAGCGAGATGCCCTGCCCGCGCAACAGGTCGAGCGCGCCCGCGAACGACCCCGAAGAAAACAGCCGCGTCAGCATCGGCTGATTGAGGATCGTACAATCGCGAACGATCAGCTCTCCCGAAACCTCGGAAAGCTTCGCATCCGTTCGCGATAGCGCGGAGATCGGCGGCATCGTCGCCTGCAAAGTCAGTTCGCCCCCCTTGATGCTCGCGTAGCCGAGCAGTCCCTTGATCAGGAGACCGGCGTCGCCGGCTGTCACGGTAAGGCGGCGCTGATTTTCTCCCGCCGTCATGGCGACCGCGAGCGCGGCCGTCCTCGTCAGGCTGCCGGTTGCCGTCAGCGTGCGCGGATGCTGTCCGACGCCGCTCGCGTCGAGTGCGAAGGGCGAAACCGAGACGCCGTCGCGAAGTGCGAGGTTGTTGACTTTTATGCTGAGGTGAAAAGGTTCGCTCGACTCCCGCGCGTTTTCCTTGACCGTCGGTCCCGGCTTGCGGCGGCCAAGTGCGGAGACATCGAGCGAACGCCCCGCGATGGCGAGATCGAGCCCGACCGCGGGCTGCTCTTTCATCACCACGCCGAAATCGTCCGCGGGGCCCGCGTGCAGCGATGGCACGGCAAGAGACTCGAGCGCGCCGTCGGGCGCGAACGTCGCCGTTCCGTTCGCGGAAAGGCTGGCGCCGGAGATGGTAAAACCGGCCGCGCGCAGATTTTCGTTCTCGTCGAGCTGGACTGCAGCCTGGGCGCTCGCCGCGACGCCCGCTGGCTTGCGCCACCCGAGAACGTCGGCCGCCAGTGTCGTCTGGCCGAGATCGAGATGCAGAAGCGCGCGCTGGATGGCGCCATGATATCCTTCCAGCTCGGCGTCGACACCGACCGGACCGGAGAGAAACCGGCCCGCAGGCAGGCCCAGCGCGCTTCGCACCGCGTCGTCGAAGATGCCGCGAACGGTTACTTTCGTGCTTACCGGCCCGTGCGGCTTGAATGCCTCCGTCCAATCGACGGCAAGGCCGGGGGCGCCCAGATCGATACGGCCGGATGCATGCAGCTGCGCGTTGTCGACGCTGAGATCGAGCATGCCGTTTGAAATCCGCGTGTGCGGTCCGAGCGACAGTCCGAGCCCGTTTACTGCTCCCTTCACGGAGATTCCGACCGCATCGACGCTGATGCCGTTGATCGTCGGTATACGGAAGGATGCGTCGAAGGCGCCCGTTCCCGAAGCGGAGGTGGTATTGACGTGGAATCGCGTCGGGTACTGCAACGGTTTCCTGTCGAGCAGGGCAAGAATTTGCGGCAGCGTTCCGGCGACGTGCACCGTCACATCCGCCGGCGTTCCAGGCACGTGAAGGTTGGCGACGCGAACATGACCTTGCGCGACGGCGAGCGGTCCCACGTTGCCGGACGCAAGGTTGCCGCTGAAATTATCGCCGGTGAGCGTCGCGGTTGCGGCGATGTTGGTGAGCGGCGTCAACCCGTGCAGGTAGTTTATCGTGGCGCCGGACAGCGGAAAGCCGATCAGGAGCGCATCATCGGGAAGTGCCGGCCGCTCGAATGCTCCGGAGGGAATCCTGGTATGGATGAGGACCGGCCCGAGGCGGCCCGCCGTCACGTTCGCGGCAATCCACGCCCGCGCGCCGGACGCGACATGCAGCGGCCAGTAGGCAAGCAGATCGCGTACCGCCATCGCCTCCATCTTGCCGTCCAGATCGAGCTCGGGCGAACGATCGGCAGCAAGGACGATGCGTCCGGCGAGTGCGGCCGAGAGCGGTCCGCCCGAAAGCATCGCCTGTTCGAACACGATGCTGTCGTCGCTCGCGGTGTAGTGTCCCTTCAGACTCGCATGGCCGAGCGCCAGAGGGCGCTCCATGGCGCCAGGAATGTCGAACCCCATCCGATCGACAGCGAGGTCGAAGGCCGAGGCGCGCAAAGCCCCGTTCGGATCGAAAGCGAGATCCGCAGTACCGGCAAGGTGAAACCGCGCCTGTTCTCCCGCGAGCGACGCATCGTCGATCAGCAGTCGTCCCGTGGCGCCGTCGTATCGGCCCGTGAGCCGCAGCGATTTGACGTGCAGCGGCACACCCAGCCCCTTCACGTATCCGGCGGCACCGATGCCGAGATCGGCAAACCGCAGCGTGGTGCCGTTCGCAATCGTCCAGGAACCGGTGACGTCGGCAGTCAGCGCAAGCGGCGCCAGAAACGCAAACCCGCGTCCGTCGCTTGCGAGCGCAGCCAGGTTCAAGCCGGTGATGCTGAAATCGCCGGTGGTCAGGTTTCCCCGCTGGGGGACATCGATGTTGGCGTAGACGGTCGCCGGCTTGCCGGCGATCTCGACGCGCGCTGCAACGGTTGCATTGATCCCCCCGCCCCCATGCGCGGCGCCGCCGCGAGAGCGCGAAATCTGCAGATCGGCTTCGGGCGCAACGACGAAGGTTCCCGTTCCCTCGTCATAGAAAGCCAGACGTGCCTGGCGCACGGCAAAACTGTCGAGCGACGAGCCGCCGCCCTTGTCGCGCGAAATGGCATCGCGGATGCGCTGCAGGACGTCGCTGCCGCCCTTTTCCGTTTCGAGTCCAAGGCGCAAATCCCCCGTCTTGCTGCGGACGAGCGTCAGCTGGACGCCGAGTAGTGCGATGCGGCTGACGGCGATCCGGCCGCGCACGAACGGCCCGACGGAAAGGCCGATTTCGGCTTTCGGTGCCTGCGCGATGATGCGCTGTCCGCGGTCGAAGACGCGCGTGCCCAGAATGACGAGATCGATGCGGCCCTCGTTGCGGCTCCATTCGAGCGCCGCATTGTCGAAGCGGACATCGAGACCGGGGACGACCTGTTTCAGTGCCGTGCGAAGCTCGCCGCTGAAGGGGCCGAGCGACACCGGGCCCATCAGCACCCGGAAGAGCAGCCCGAAACAGAAGAACATCGCCGCCGCGACCGTCGCCAGCGCGAGCCACAGGGCGCGCCGCAGGATAAGCGGAACAACGTTGCCGCGCGGGCGCAGATTCAAATCCGGGACTCTCGAACGAGCTTCGGGAAAGCCATTGAGCGCGCGGGCGCCGCCTTGCAAGAACCTTCAACGCAGCTTATCGCCTAAGCGTTGCGGCCGGTAAACCTTGAGGAGACGGGGCGCACATCCCGCATGAATTGTTGGCAAAGAATCTTTCACCTGGCGAGCGCGCGCCGCCCTTCCGGCTTGCCACCGACGACGGCGGCGAAATTTCAACCGCCAAACTCAAAGGCAAGCCTTTTGTCGTCTACTTCTATCCCAGAGACGACACCTCCGGCTGCACCAAGGAAGCGATTTCATTCTCGGAAGAAAAGCAGACGTTCGATGCGCTGGGCGTAGCGATCGTGGGGATTTCGAAAGACGACATCGCCTCTCACAGGAAATTCAGGTCCCGGCACAATCTCACCGTCATGCTGGCCTCCGATCCCGATACCGTGACCGCGCAGGCCTATGGCGCGTGGGTGGAAAAAAGCATGTACGGCCGGCACTACATGGGAATGGAGCGGGCTACGTTCCTCGTCGATGGAAGCGGCCGCATCAAGCAAATCTGGCGAAAGGTGCGGACGACGGGGCACGTCGCGGCCGTGCTCGAAGCAGCACGCGAGCTTTAGGGCGGACACGCAACCAGAGCGAAATCCGATAAAACTGAATCACACCAACGTTTGTCATGGCCCGCGCACGCGGGCCATCCAGCCGCAGCGCGTACTGCTGGCACTAAAAAAATGAAGAAAAACCAGCAATCTTGAACGGATATCCGGATTTCATCTGGGTGGCCCGCGTGCGCGGGCCATGACAAGAATTTATTGATTCCGGCGGAATCCGCCCTTCTCCGGCCAAGGGGTTGAACGAAGGCCGACAATACGCTGAAATGGCTCCGAACGGGCTGGCGGGGGAACCCTGCCGCAACGAAGGGAACCCCTGGGCATGCCGGACTCGCTCGTCGAACGTGCATGGGCGTGGCTTCATGCAACGTTTCCCGAGCGGCAGGTCTACATCCGCAGCGGCGGCCGCATTCATTTCTTTTCGTTCGGCTCCACGCTGCAGGCGACCTGTGCCGGCCTCACCCTCATATTCCTCGGCTGGGTGGCGTTCGCATCCGTGAACGTGATCTTCAAGGACCGCATCATTGCGGCCAAGGATCATCGCTTTCAGCAGATGCAGGGCACCTACGAAAGCCGCGTTGCCGATCTGCAATTGTCCTATGACGAACTGAACAACGCTCTGGTGTCGGCGGAGGATCGCTTCAAATCCACCGCCGACGAACTCGAGGCCAAGCAGCAGGGGGTCGCGAGGCTGTTGGGACAGAAAGGCGTAGCCGATGCGCGCCTCGCGGGCATTGGCGGCAGCTCTGTGCGCTCGCCGGCGCTGGAGCCGGTTGGCGGCGGAGCGCCATCCGCGATGCGCGGCGGCATGGCCGACGACAGTCTCGGCACCGACGTCGTGCCGCTTCGCGCCGCGCCCGGTTTCACGGTCCCCTCTGCTCCTCCCGCGAGCGCGTCTTCCGGCAGCGGCGCCTCGGAATTGAGCGTCATGCCGCAGGGGGTCGACCCGCAGCCGCGGACCAGCGGTCCCACCAAGGCAAGCTTTCTCGATGGCACCGTGACGTGGTTTGCGCGGGCATTGTTTCCGTCGGAACGTCCGCAACCCCCGTTGCCTCTCCCGCAGAGCCCGGCGTTGCGAAGGATTGCCGCACAAACCGAGCGCGTGAAACAGCTCGGCAATTCGGAAAACCGGGTGCTTGCATCGCTCGATCGCTCGATCGATGCACGCATCGGCGATGTGCAGAGTGTGTTTCGTCGGGTTGGAATGACCGAGCAGACGTTACAGCGGCAGGAACGCGCCGGCGGTGTCGGCGGCCCCGTCGTTTCCCTTGCCTCCGTCCGCCTTCGGGGAGTGGCGGATTCCCGTTTCACCGCCGTCTATGAAGACGCGCTCGCGCATTCTTCGCTCCTCGACGCCTTGTCGACGGAATTGCACCATGTGCCACTAACGACGCCCGTTCACGGCGCGCAGTTCGAGTTCACCAGCGGATTCGGTCCGCGCGTCGACCCCTTTACCGGACGGGTCGCCTTCCACCCCGGTGTCGATTTTGCCGGCCCGTGGGGATCGACAGTGGCGGCGACGGCGCCCGGCGTCGTGGTGTGGGCGGGAGCCCGCGGCGGTTACGGCAATATGGTCGAGATCGATCATGGCTACGGCTTTCACACCCGCTACGGCCATCTTTCATCCATTCTCGTCAGCGCCGGAACGCGGGTGGAAGAAGGCACGCCGATCGGAAAAATGGGATCGACGGGCCGCAGCACGGGTCCGCATGTGCACTACGAAGTGTGGATGGCCGATTCCGTCCGGGATCCGGGCACGTTCATCGAAGCGGGCCGCAACGCCCTCGAATAACATCCCGCCTGGGGATGGCGAAGCGCGCGATCGCGGTTCCTTGCCAATCGGACGAAGGGCCGCCGCTTCGCGTTATGTCAGCAACAACCCATTCGCGATACTCCTTCGCCCCGACTTGATCCCGAAGCTCCGCATGCGTCGCCCGCGCACGCGGGCTACCCGTTAGTTGACGCCGCGCGAGGTCTACGGGCGCAATGCGTCGCCCGCGCACCCGGGCTACCCGCTTCGGCCGCTTGCGCCGCTATTCGATGTCGGCGACGATCTCTTTCGGTTTCCCGCCGATCGCCTGAGCCAGCGCCGCCGCCATGAACGGGTCGAGAGCGCCGTCGAGGACGTCCTGCGGCGCGCGGCTCTCGACGCCTGTGCGCAGGTCCTTGACCAGCTGGTAGGGCTGCAGCACGTAAGAGCGAATCTGGTGGCCCCAGCCGATCTCCGACTTTTCTCCGATATGCGCCGCCGTCTCGGCCCGCTTCTTCTCGAGCTCGATCTCGTAGAGTCGCGAGCGCAGCATGTTCCAGCACGCGGCGCGATTCTGATGCTGCGAGCGCTCCGTCTGGCAACTGACGACGATTCCCGTCGGCAGATGCGTGAAGCGCACCGCACTGTCCGTCTTGTTCACGTGCTGACCGCCGGCGCCCGAGGCGCGATAGGTATCGACACGCACATCCTTGTCGGCGACATCGATCTCGATCGTTTGATCGATGACGGGAAACACGGTGACGCTGGCGAAGCTGGTGTGACGCCTGGCATTGGCATCGAAGGGTGAAATCCGCACCAGCCTGTGCACGCCCGCTTCCGTCTTCAGCCAGCCATAGGCGTTCTCGCCCTTGATCAGCAGCGTTGCGGATTTGATGCCGGCGCCGTCGCCCGCACTTTCTTCCACCAGCTGAACCTTGAATCCCCTGCGTTCCGCCCAGCGCATGTACATGCGCTCGAGCATCTCCGCCCAGTCCTGGCTTTCGGTTCCGCCCGCGCCGGCGTGGACATCGAGATAGGTGTCGTTCGCATCGGCTTCGCCGGAGAGCATCGTGGCGATGCGCAGCTCGTCCGCCCGCGACCGCAAGCCCTCGATCAGCGCTTCTGCTTCCGCGATCATCGCGGGGTCGCTGTCGTGGTCGGCGAGTTCGATCAGACCGAGCGCGTCGGCGAGATCGCGCTCGAGAGTCCGTATGGTCGAAATGGAACCCTCCAGCCGCTGGCGTTCCCGCATCAGCAGCTGGGCACCCTGGGGGTTGTTCCAGATTGCGGGATCTTCGGCCTTGTGGTTCAGCTCGTCGAGCCGGGTGCGGGCGCGATCCCAGTCAAAGATGCCTCCTCAGCAGGTCGATCGCCTGCCTGATCTCGTGGGCGCTGCGCTGGATCTCGGGACGCATGGGCTTTCATGGCACCGGGGGCGGGGGCGGCGGCTGTGGCAGCTGAAATACGATCTTCACCGTCGTCCAGCTCGAGACGGTGTCGCCATCGCGGGTGGCCGGGACGAAACGCCAGCCCAGTACGCTCCCCAGCGCCGCATTGTCGAGATCGCCAAATCCGCTCGACTGCGCCACCCGAAACTTGCCGGGACGGCCACTCGAGCGAACATACACATCGACCAACACCGTACCTTGCTCCCCGCTTTCCTGGGCCAAATCCGGGTATGCGGGTTGCGCATGAGGCGCGGAGGAATCGACATGCGCAAGCGTTTCGGCCGCAAGCGCGGCGCCGCCGCAAAGAAATGTTCCGCACACGGTCAAAACCCCGACGCGAAACGCCGCCATCACACCGTTCCATTGCCGATACGCCATCGCCGATCCTTTCGCCGGATTCGCCCGATCGTAACGCAACACCGGGCGCCGAACAATCGTTGCAGCGCTTCGGTCGTATCGACGTCGTGGCAATGCACCACCTGTCCATGCCGGTCAGGCGGACCAGACTTCCCGCATTCGCCTGTTGAGGAAGGTGATTTTTCTGTATTGACACGCAACCACATGGTTGCATATTACCGTCATGAGCATGGATGCGGTTTTCAAGGCGTTGGCGGACCGGAGCCGCAGACACCTTCTGGACAGCCTCCATGCGCGGAACGGTCAAAGCTTGAGCGAGCTTTGTGGACGGTTGGATATGACGCGGCAGGCAGTCAGCAAGCATCT
>Ga0182015_10007573_pt1 | contig 10554 bp, 7 predicted proteins | sample 712P3MmetaG_FD_120478 | JGI IMG/M metagenome (GOLD analysis project Ga0182015, IMG submission 120478) | Permafrost microbial communities from Stordalen Mire, Sweden - 712P3M metaG | ecosystem: Environmental > Terrestrial > Soil > Wetlands > Permafrost | place: Sweden: Stordalen | collected... | reverse complement strand
CGTCGGGCAAGTTCTCATCCGACCGCGCGATCGAGCAGTACGCCGCCGAGATTTGGCAGCTCAGGCCCTGCCCGATTACATGACGGGCAGCTTTTTATTGACCCAGATCGAGAGGGCGCGGTAGGTGTCAGAGGCTCGGGCAGGTCCGGATACATGAGCCGCGCAGCGCCATGCGCTTCGCCGGTGTCGGTTCCCATGAGTACGTCGTTGAAATATTATTGTTTGCCGATGGAGGCGAGATGACAAATAGCGCGCGAAGTACATCGCCCCGCGGGGCGCTTTTACCGAAGCGCGTCGAAGCCGGGATGCGCGGCCGCGTTTCGATCGAATGTGACCGTCTTCGAACAACCGGCGTCCCGGCCGAGTTCGACAATGACCGCGTCGCTGAAATTTGCCTTGGAGTTCCGATACGAGCGAAGCGCCCGCCATATGACGTCTGCTTTCTCGAGCATCAGCTGTGGCGCCGTCAGCAGTCCCTCGACAATGTCGGCGACGGCCACTCGGGTCGCGCGATAGTTCGAGGCCATCACCCAGACCACTTCGGCCAGCGTCACTATCGAGATGAAGCCACGGGCTTCGGCCGACAGGGATCCTTCAATCAGCCGTGTTGCCACGGCGGCTTGGCGCGCATCGTCTTGCGCGAGATAGCGAACAATGACGGTGGTATCGAGACCGATCACCGCACGCGGCCCATTCGGGCAATGCTGCGGTTCATAGCCTCAATCGTCACGGGTCGTCGAGGCTTGGGCAAAATTCCCTTCAGCGAACGGATGTCTCGAGTTGCCGGCTTGACGAGAAAGCCCGCATCCGTCTCGATGAACTCCACACGGTGTCCGGCTTCCAGCCCAAGCTTCGTGCGCACCGCCTTCGGTACGGTGATTTGACCTTTGCTGGTGACCATTGCAGTAGCCATCGTGGCTCCCTTGGATGCGGTAACAAGAATGGTATATCTTACTGCAAGTAAGGAAATTAGATGCGAAATAACGTCCGGCAAGTCGCTGCTAAACAGGTGCAAACTCACCCGTCGGTGCTATGTCATTGATTTGTCTAGAGTGTGCCCAGCATTACCCCAGAACGCGCGACATCGCCGGGCTTGGCGGCTTGCCGGATGTTCTCGTTCCGGCGCTCGACTGCAGTTCCCGCGTTCCCGAGAAGAACCCTGGGTGCGGTAGGTGGTCAGCTTTATCCCTGGCAGTTCTGGTCGCACTCGATTCGGGCCCCGAGTACGACACACTGGATTCCTCCGGTGTTCGAGACCACTCGAAGAGACAGTCCCGGTCGCGCTGCTAGTTCCACTCACGTGGTTCGTTCTCCATACAGAGCTTAAGGGATACCCTTAGGACTGTAGTGGCGCGCTGGCGATACATGACTTCTCGGGATGCGCTGCTCCGTCTATTGATGTCCCCAGGTACTGTCCTATCGAAGCACTGGTGAGTTTTGCATCGACACAATCTTCCGATAAGCCCGTAGCTCAGGCCGTCCCTTTGGGGCACCGAGCCAGGGCTTCCCGAAGCTCACGCAGCTTCGGCGGCTTGCTGAGCAGGATGTCTACGTTCGCCGGAAGATCGCCTTCCGTCATGAGCCGATGGCCCCAGCCGGTAAGCAGGATTACCGGAGTGGAGGCCGAGGCCGCTTTCACGAACCCTGCGACCTGCCGGCCGTCCACATAGGGCATGCCGAGATCCGTCATGACCGCGTCGAACGTTTGTTGGTCTTTCAGTGCCGAGCGAAAGAGATCGATACCCTCTTGGCCGCCGTTCGCGGCAACAATCGTATGACCATCTCCCTCCAGCGCGTCCCGCAGCGATTTGAGCACCAATGGATCGTCGTCCACCACCAGGATTCGCAGAGCCACCGGCACAGCATGCACTGCAGTGGATTGAGCAGGCGCAGCGGTCGCGCTCGCCGGTACGGCAAAACTCAAGCGGACGGTCGTTCCCAGGCCCAGCGCGCTTTCGACGTCGATTTCCGCGCCATGCCGCCGCACCATGCCGTAGACCATGGCCAGCCCCAGCCCGGTACCGCGCTCGCCTTTGGTGGTAAAGAAGGGCTCCAGGCAACGGCGCCGCGCTTCTTCGTCCATGCCGATGCCCGTATCGCTCACTTCCATTCTAACCTGCCGCGACGGCACCGATCCATCGCCAATGACCTGCGTTCGCAGCGTCAATGTTCCGCCTTCCGCCATGGCATCCACGGCGTTGAAAATCAGATTGGTCAGCGCCTCGCGAATCTCGCTTTCGATACCCATGACCGCCGGCGGATCAACCGCGAGTTCGGTGCGTAGCTGAATCACGATGCCGCGCTGTTGGGGCATATCGTTCCAACGGGGGCGCGTGAGATCCACGACCTGCTGCACAAGTGGGTTCAAGTGAACGCCGATGAGCGTCACTTGCTGCTCACGTTGACGGTAGAATTCCCGCATGCGCGCGACTGTCGCCGCCACGTCGTGGATAGCTCTTTGAATGGTTTCCAGCTGCCCGCGACCCTGCGGGCTGAGATTCGCCTCCCTTTCCAGGAGCGAGTCCGTGTAAAGGGCGACCGGCGAGATGGCATTGTTGATGTCATGAGCGATGCCGCTCGCCATCTCCCCGAGCGCACGCAGACGCTCCTGCTGCATGACGGCCTGCTGAGTCTGGCGCAAATCTTCATAGGCGGTCTGCAGTGCGCCGTGGAGCTGCGCTTGATGCGCAGCGAGTGCGACGTGCTCGCTCAGCTGCCGCAGAAATTCGCATTCATCGCTGCTGAAGCTGCCCGCCTCACGGCGCGCCGCGATGAGCACCCCAAAAACCTTACTTTCCACCAGCAGCGGAGCGGCGACCAGAGCGCGCAATCCGACTCTGGCCAGACGCTGCGGAAAGGGAAAGCGCACCTCGCGAAGGTCCGGTTCGTAGCTCAATTGCCCTTGCATGCAGCGCGACAGGCCGTTCTCGTCGATGTCGATACGCGCGTGCTCACCCAACGCCAGCTCCGTGGCGAGAGCCTCGCTGCGCAGCCCGACGCGGGTCACCGTCAGCCGATTGGCGGTCGGGTCATAGATGCAAAGACAACCGAAGTCGATATGTAGCTGATCTTCCAGGGTCCTAATCACCACTTGGAAAATGCTGGCGAGATCCTGACGTTCGCCGATCGCACGGGTTATCTGTTGCAACAGATTCAAATGTTCCAGGCGCGCCTGGAGCTTGCGCTCCGCGTTCTTCCGCTCGATGATGTCATTGAAGAGGATGGCGACCTTTCGACTCTCGGGGCCGCCGACCCGGTAGGCACGCACATCGTAGTGTCGGCCCAGCGCTTTGGCCTCGCTCTCGAAGTGCACCGGCTCGCCCGTCAAGGCAACCTTGCCGTACATTTCGAACCAGTGCGCCTCATGGTCCGGAGCAAGGTCGCGCATCAATTTCCCTTGCGCGTTGTACAATCCCGTCTGCTTTTCGAACGCCGGATTGATTTCCAGGAACCGATAATCCACCGGTTTGCCGTCGGCGTCGAAAATCATCTCAATTGTGCAAAACCCTTCGATCAGTGTCTCGAAAAGGGTCCGATACCGCGCTTCCGATTCGTCAGCGGCTCCCTCCGCCGACGCTGCGGCTTGAGCCTCGAGACGCTCTGTCTTGTTGGAAGTCATGCTGATGATTCTGCCCGGCTTGTCCTTGCACCTATTCGCAGCGCGGCTACGTCGGGACAGCCCATAGGTCGGATGCGTTCCTTATCCACCGGGACTCCCGGACGCAATGTAGTGCGTCGGGGTGCAAAAGGCAAAAATCAACGGTTCAACATGGGGTCCAATTCCTCCCGCTATTTCTCGACTCCCGGCTTGATCGGGCTAACCACACGGACCCGCTGTTCCAGGATGCTCTGACCAAAATTCCGGGTGCGTTCCAAAAACGTTTCGGTCACCTCGAATCCCTTCGGTACCAGGAGGCTCCCGGCTTGGGTGAACAAGTCGTCCATCAACACCATGCTCGGTTTGAGGTTACCGATAGTGACTTCGGAAATCTCGCGCGGCCCATCCACCTCACCGACGAGCGACTCCAGCGCATTGATCAATTTGACGTCGTAGCGGCCCGGACGGGAACGTAGTGCCTGAATCGCCACTGGGACGCTCTGCCCCTGTACGACGCCGGCATCGTACTCGACGACCATGCTCAGAATGGCCGCCCCCTGTTTGATCAGTCCCTCCGCCATATCCAGGTCGGGTTGTCGAATGACATCGAGGATCTTCAAGACCGGCTCGAGCCGGGGGATACGGCCGAGCAGCTTTTGTGCGACCTGCGGAGCCGCGCTCGCCAAAATGCGCTCCTCCGGCGTCAGGCGCTTCCCATAGTAGAGCTTCTCCACCAATTCCACCGGCAGCGATATATACCCGATCTGCGATAGCATCGCCGCGGCCTCGAGCTGCCAAAAGCCCGCGATTCCCATTGCCTTCGCCACATTGGTAGCGAGCCGCTTCACGCGCGACGCGCGTCCGAATGCCACGGGATTGGTAATCGCGAGCACGTCCACGAGCGCCTTGATGCACCCAATCAGCGTTTCCTGCAAAAGGACCCGTTCCGCGGTGACCACCCGATGCTGCGTAACGCCCGCGTCTATCGCCGCGCGCAAGATCTCGGTAGAGCAGGGCTTCGTCAGAAACCGAAATATCTGCCCCTCATTCACGGCGGCAACGGCCGTCGCCCGGCCCGTCTCGCCAGTGAGCAGAATTCGCGTGGTTTCCGGGTATTGCTGCTTGACGTGCTTCAGCAACGTGGCGCCGTCCATCCCCGGCATGCGCATATCCGAGACGATGACCTCCGGGGCACCGCTTTCCTTGATCATGCGCAACGCCGTTTGGCCATCGTTGGCGGTCAGCACCTGATATTCCCGGCGCAGCTGGACGGCGAGGCCATCGACGACCCGGGGTTCGTCGTCCACACATAGGATACGGGGCAGAGCTTCTTTATTCATGATTCGGGGCCGTGAGATCCTGGAATGTTAACTCGCCGGTGTCGCGCTTAGTTGAACGAGCCGCTGTGCCTCTTCCCAACTGAACGGCGCGCTCACGCCTGCCAGGTAGCTCGCGTCCACCTCAGGGGCCGTGTTTCCCATCGGAGTTGGCGCTAGAGCATGCGCGGCGACAGGGTCCAGCATGGCGTGGGATACCGCCAACGCGCTCAGCAAATCATACCCGTGAGACACGATGGCTGTGGGTGTGTGATGCAAGGCCACGGCCTCGACAATCGGATAGGGCAGGCCCCAGAGACCGAGAAGATACGCTCCGACTTGAGCGTGGGTCGCACCGATGATCTCCTGTTCGCATTTCCAGAGCGGGAGACCCTGAGCGCGGGACAATTCGATGGCCTCGGCCATTTCGTGTGGACATTCCTGGATCAGCACCCAATACCCGATATCGTGCAGCAATCCCGCAAGCCACGCATCATCCGGTGAAATACGCCCGCCATGCAGCGATTTGCACGCCGCTGCCGTCTGTTGTGCATGCAATTGCAGAGTTTGCGGATCGACCCCCGGAAGCTCCGGGCTACTCTCCCATTGCGAGAAGATCTCTGCACATAGCACGAGGTTCCGGATCGTCGCAAATCCCAAATAGGTGACGGCATCCTTGATGCGCACCATCGGCTTACGCAGGCGAAAAAATGCCGAGTTGGTGATCTGCAGCACCTTGGTGGCCATCGCGGCATCGGCGATTACAATATCGCCTATTTCCGCCGCCGTAACGCTCGGCTGGGCGAGCGCATGCTGCAATCGGGCGTAGGTCTTCGGCATCGCGGGGAGTTTTGCAACCCTCCCCACGACATTTCGTAATGATTCCTGCTCCAGCAGCTCCTGCAGATTGAAGCAGCGCTCGAGCACGTTCTCGACCTGTCGGTCTTCGCACGGCTTCGCAAGGTATTGATGGGCCAGCGAGGTGAGTCTCGCAGCTTGCACGGGATCCGAATAACCCGACACGATGATCCGCATGGTCTTTGGCCATCGCTGCTTCACCGCCGCGAGCAATTGCCCGCCGTCCATGCCGGGCATGCGCACGTCCGAGACGATAAGATCCACGGGCTCCTTCTCGAACACCGCGAGCGCCTCCTCACCGCTCTCGACGAATTTCATGTTCCAGCTGCTGCGATGCTTGTAAAGACGCGCCCGCAACCCATCGAGGAGCTCGCGTTCGTCGTCGACGAAAACAATGTTCTTCATACCGAGGGCTTGCCGCCGGCATTCCCAAGAAGCGGCACCGAGATACGAAATTCAGTCCCGACTCCCACGAGGCTCTGAACCGTGAGATCGCCGCCGTGTTTGTCGACCACGATGTTATGGGCGATAGAAAGACCCTGGCCGGTGCCGCGGCCCACCTCCTTGGTGGTAAAGAACGGGTCGTAGAGCTTGGAAAGATTCGCTTCCGGGATGCCGCAACCATTGTCGCGAACCCGAATGACAACCGAATCTCCGGCGTGCTCCGTGCTGATTCGGATCTCCCCGCTCGCGGCGTCTTTGCCGGCGTCCTGAACGGCGTGAGCGGCATTGACGATGAGGTTCAGAAACACCTGATTCAACTGACCGATATTGCAGACCACGGCCGGTAAGATGGCAAACTCGGTATGGATCTTCGCCACGTACTTGTATTCGTTCGAGGCGACGAGGAGCGTCGTCTCAATTGCATGATTGATATCGGCGACGTTTTGATCCTCAGAGTCGGGGTGAGCGAATTCCTTCATGGCCTTGACAATCGTACTCACACGGTCGACGCCATCGAAGGTTCTCTCGAACGCACGCGGAACCTCCGTGCGAACGAAACTCACATCGTACTTGTCCTTCAATCGCGCCAATTCGGCTTGCAACGTGTCACGGGCGTCCCCATCGGCGACCGCCTCGAGTCCCTGTTGCCACTCATCCATAAGGCTGTTTAGATCGTCAAAGGCGCTACGCAGGAACTGGACGCTGTCGCCCACATATTGAATTGGCGTATTGATCTCATGAGCGACTCCGGCAGCGAGCCGACCCACGGATTCGAGCTTTTGCGCGAGTTGCAGCTCGAGCACGACTCGTTCGCGCTCCTTCATTTCTTCGACGAGCTTGTCCTGAAGCTCGTGCTTTTTGCGCGCTTCCTCTCGCTTGCCGGTAATGTCGGCGCCGATGGCGACCGCATGGGTGAGCGTGCCGGCATGGTCGAAAATGGGAGTCGTCGAAACACCCACCAGGAACGACGTACCGTCCTTGCGTACCACTTCGTCTTCGTAGTGAAATACCTCGCCCGCGTGCAAGGCGTCGCTGAGGCTCGGCCGGTAGCTTGCGTTTCGCACGTTCCATTGAGTGAGCACGGCGGCATCCTGCCCGACTAGCTCCTCCTTACGAAGCCCGTGTTGATCAGCGACGCTTTTATTGCAGTACTCGATGATGTGCCGTTGCGGCCCGACCAGTCGGGTGATTACAAAGAAGCTTTGCATCCCGTCGAGCGCCTGGTCACGCAACGCGAGCTGCTGGCGGAGCCTTGCATTATCGGTTCGAAGCGCAGCCAGTTGCGCGTGTAAAGCCGGTGCCGCCTCGTCAGCCTGTTCAAGCAAAGCGTCCTCCGTGGCGATATCTATCCGGTGATGATCGGCGGCCGCCATGGCGACTCCTTAGGAACGACGCCTGATTGGCCGCTGGGAGGCGGGGGCCACGAGACGCTCGAAATCCTCTTTTGGGACGGGTCGGCTGTGAAGGTACCCTTGCGATACGTCGCACCCGTGGCGAGTCAAATAGGCAAGCTGCGAGGGAGTCTCGACACCTTCCGCGACGGTCGTCATATCGAACGCATGCGCCAAATCAATGATGGTCGATACCAGCGTGCAGCCCTTGGCATCGTCGGGCAGCCGGACCGTGAAGCTCCGATCGATCTTGAGCGTATCGATCGGAAGTTCCGACAAGCGGCCCAATGACGAGAAGCCGGTACCGAAATCATCGATGGCGATGCGGACGCCGGCGCCTCGAAGGAGCCTCAGCGCGTTGATACACCCCAAGGAATCTCCGATTAGTGCACCCTCGGTGACCTCGATGTCGATGCCCCATTCAGGATTGCCCAAGAGGTCGGTGCCGATGCCATCCAGAATGTCCCGAGCGTTGTTTTGACGGCGCAGCTCAGGCGGTGACAGATTCACGGCGATTCGCATAGGCGGTAGTCCCATGGAACGCCAACGCCGGCAATCGGCGGCGGCCTGCTTGACGACCCAGGCGCCCGTCGCCGCCATCAGGCCGGCGGACTCGAGCAGCGGCAGAAAATGCCCCGGGGCGATTAGGCCGTTCTCAGGGTCGTGCCAGCGCAACAGCGCTTCGACACCGTCGATCTGGCCGGTGCGCAGCGTGACTTTCGGTTGGTAGTGCAGGACGAATTGCCCCTGATCGAGCGCCGCCCGTAGGCGCCGCTCCATACTGACACGCCGGGCGAGGTCGGAATTCATCTCGATTCGGTGCCGCAGATAATGCTCACCGCACGCTTTGGCGCCTTTCAGCGCCGCTTCTGCGTTCTGCACCAGGACATCGGGCTCTAATCCGTCCTCAGGATAAACCGCCGCCCCCGTCTTCATTTTCACCAGGATTTCATGACCGTCGACGGTGAAGGGGCGCTCGAGTGAGCGCGCAAGGTCCTCGTGCAAGTGTCGCGTCTCCTCGTCCATCTGTGCCGTCAACCTGCATAATCGGGCAAACGTCCCGCCGCCGAGGTGCGCCAAGTGCTCAGTGTCGGGAGAGTGTTGCTTCAGCCGGTCCGCCACACACTGTAGAAGTCGATCGCCCGTGAGGCGTCCGAAGGAATCATTGATCACGCTCAGATGCTCGATGTCGAATACGGCCACCGCGAGACGGGGAATTGTCTCGGCTCGCTGTTTCAACTGCCGGCTCAAGCGCTCGCTGAAGAGGGCTCGCTTGGCAAGGCCCGTCAACGGTTCAAAATAGGACAAGAAGTGCACGGCGTCCTGCTTATCCAAGTACTGGAGCGAGAAGGACAGGGTGGAGGCCACTTCCTCGAGTAGCAGCAATTCCTCGGCACCGATGACCCCGCTCGCCCCCGTTCCGCAGAGGAATGAGCCGACCGGAGTGCCGTCTACTCGAAGCGGTAGGCACGCCATCGACCGAACACCCGCCGCCAACAAGCGATCTCTGCCCTCGATCACCAAAGAAGATTCGGCGATATTCTCGCAAAGCGCGGCTTGCCCCGTGCGGATGACGCGTCCCATGAGGCTCGCATCGCCAGCCTCGTGATCCGCCACGGGGAACTCTTCATCCGGACGGGCGAGAAACTCGTAGCCCGCCCAGCCCACTGGGCGCGCCAGTCGCGTGGTCGGGTTAATCAGCGCCACCATGGCGACCGCGTAGCCGCCTACTCGGTGGGCGAGCCGGCAGGTTTCATGCAACAATTCGTCGCGGTTCGAAATTCGCACCACCGCGCCATTGATGCCCGAGAGCATCTGCAGGACGCCCGTCAGCCGGACTACCTGTCGTTCGGCAAATTGGCTTGCGCGGCGAAGCTCTGCATCTGCAAGAGCCCGTTTTATCGCTGGGACCAATCTCTTGGGATTGCTTTTCAGCACATAGTCGGTCGCCCCCGACTTGAGCGCCTCGATGGCCCGCTCCTCGCCGATGGTTCCGGAAAGAAAAATGAATGGAACGCTCGGGGCTTCGACACGAGCAATGGCGAGGGCGGACATCCCATCGAATCCCGGCAGGGCGAAATCCGAGAGTATCAGGTCGGGGAGCCCTTCCCGGAGCGAACGGCGCATCTGAGCTTCATCAACTACCCGCTCATAGCTGTAGCGGAAGCCCGCCTCCTTGAGATGCCGGATCGTCAGCTCCGCGTCGGCTTCCGAGTCTTCCACCATGAGCAGACGAAGCTCGCGATCTTCAATGGCGTCGTTCTCCATGCCGGAACCTCTCCCTAATATCGCCGGGTGAAGGAAAATGCGCCGCCCTCGCGAAAGCGACGGCAGCGCTCGCGTGCGGAACCTTCACCGGCCGATCGGCGTGTGCTCATAGACATCTGGCGTTCGCGGAAGGAGTCGACTCTGTAATTATCGGAATTCGCTGCATTTTCTTGAGCGACGACGATCACACTTCAGGCCCCCCCCCTCGCATTAAGGGGCGCTGCGGGTAACCCTTAATCGACGTTGCGCCATCTCACCCGCATCGCTGAATCAACGGGCGCCGTCCGACCTCGCCGTCATTGCCGCGACGCCCGATCTGTCACGGACATATTCTGAGACACCACTCAATGTTCCGCGGTTTAACCATTGCCCGCACCACTCGGTAAGAGCAGTCTCGCTAAGCCATTGTCCACATAGTGATTTTGCCTCGTGCATAATGACCGTAACGCCTACGGAGAACCCGCATGGTGGTGTTAGCAAGGACGCTGCCCGGTTGGCTGTGCTCCCTCGCCGCGTGCGTGGTCTTGCTGCAAGGCGCAATAGCCGCCGACTCGCCGTCGGAGTACCAGGTCAAGGCGGTTTTCCTTTTCAATTTCTCGCATTTCGTGGATTGGCCCGATCAGGCGTTCAAATCGCCGACCGAACCCTTCACCATCGGCGTCTTGGGCGCCGATCCGTT
>Ga0182015_10007572_pt1 | contig 10554 bp, 6 predicted proteins | sample 712P3MmetaG_FD_120478 | JGI IMG/M metagenome (GOLD analysis project Ga0182015, IMG submission 120478) | Permafrost microbial communities from Stordalen Mire, Sweden - 712P3M metaG | ecosystem: Environmental > Terrestrial > Soil > Wetlands > Permafrost | place: Sweden: Stordalen | collected... | reverse complement strand
TCCGTGATGAAGGCGCGCATGCAGCCGGTCAGCCACGTCTTCTCCCGTTTCCCGCGCCTCGTCCGCGATCTTGCCCTCGGCCTCGACAAGCGCGTCCGCCTCGAAATGGAGGGCCAGGAAACCGAACTCGACAAGAGCCTCCTCGAGGCCATCCGCGATCCCCTCACCCACTCCATCCGCAACGCCATCGATCACGGCATCGAGATGCCCGCCGCCCGCATTGCGGCTGGCAAATCCGCCGAAGGACTGGTCCGCCTGCGCGCCTGTCACGAAGGCAGTCACGTCATCGTCGAGGTGCACGACGACGGCGCCGGAATGAGCATCGAGAAGATTCGCGCCAAAGCCGTCGAGCGCCAGCTGGTGCCACCCCAACGCGCCGAACTGATGAATGAGCGCGAGATCCTGCAGCTCATCTTCCTGCCCGGCTTCTCCACCGCCGAAACCGTCACCAGCGTCTCCGGACGCGGCGTGGGCATGGATGTCGTGCGCACCAATGTCGAGAAAATCGGCGGCAAAGTCGAAGTCGACAGCCGCGCCGGCAAAGGAACCGTCCTCCGCCTCCGCATCCCCCTCACCCTCGCCATTATTCCCGCGCTCATCGTTCGCAGCCGCGGACAGAATTTCGCCGTGCCCCAGGCCTCGCTCACCGAGCTGGTGCACCTCAGCACTGGCGAAACCGACAGCCGCATCGAACGGCTCGAAAACGCCGCCCTCTATCGTCTGCGCGGCCACCTTCTGCCCCTCGTTTTCCTCGACCGCCTCCTCCAGCAGTCCCCGCGCCAGCGCAGCGCGCCCTGCGACATCGCAATCCTCAACGCCGACGGCCGCCGCCTGGGCCTGGTCGTGGACGGCCTCGCCGACCCCGAAGAAATCGTCGTTAAGCCCCTCGCCGCCGTCCTGCGCGAGATCGGCTTCTATGCCGGAGCCACCATTCTCGGCAATGGCGGAATGGCCCTCATCCTCAACCCCGGCGCTATCGCCCAGCACGCCAACGTCATTCCCACCACGGAAGCCGTCGATGACTCGGTCGACACCAACCGCGCCGGCCAGCATGACTTTCTCCTCGTCGAAACCGGCCGCCGCCGCGCGGCTCTGCCTCTTGAAACTGTCGTCCGCATCGAACGGATTCCGCGCTCCCGCATCGAGCGCGCCGGATCGCGCCCCGTCCTGCGCTTCGACGGCAAGCTGCTGCCCCTCGACGATGCTGCCTCCGAACTCCTTGACGCCGGCGACGATCCCGAAGCCCAAACGACCGTCGTGGTTTGCCGCGACGGCAACCGTCAGGTCGGTATGACCGTCTCCCAGGTTCTCGACGTCGCAGGCGGACGCCAGCTCGAAGAAGCCGGGACCGGCGCCATCGCCGACGGCATCACCCTGCTCCACGAACGCGTCACCGCCATCGCCAGCCTCTCCGCCATTCCCGCCCTCGAATGCGCCGCCGATGGCTCGCCCATGGAATTCTCTCTGCCCGCGGAGGAACAACGATGAACGACAATCACGCGAATCCAACCCAGGAAGTCTGCTCGGTGCAGGTGGGCGATACCCTCTACGGCGTCCCCATTGCCCATGTGCTCGAAATCCTCGGCAAGCCGGCCACCCAGCCCGTTCCCCTCGCTCCTTACTTCGTCGGCGGCCTGGTGCACTATCGCGGAGAGGTCCTCACCGCTGTCTCCCTGCGCCGTCTGCTCGGCATGGAGCCGGCGAAAACTCCCGAAGATGTCCTCGTTTTCGAAAACCCCGACGGTCTCTTCGGCCTCTTCGTGGACTCGGTCGGCGAGGTCCTCCACGTCTCGGCTGCCGACCATGAGCCCAATCCGGCGACCCTTGAAAGCCGCCGTCAGGCACTTTTTGACGGCGCGTGGAAACTCAAAGACCGCCTCCTCGTCAGCCTTGAACCCGAGCGCCTGGACCCCATGCGCCTCGCCAGCGCCTTCCCGGCCTGAGTCTCCGGCGGAGCAGAAAGGACCTTCATGCGCGCCCTGGTCGTCGACGATTCACGCTTCATCCGGAACTATCTCCACTCCGTCTTTGCCGAGCGCGGCGTGGAATGCGTGGAAGCCGCCGACGGCCAGCAGGGCCTCAGCTGCCTGCGCAGCTCCGGCCCTTTTTCCGTCGCCCTCGTCGACTGGAATATGCCCGTCATGTCCGGCATCGAAATGCTGCAGGCCGCACGCGCCGATCCCGCTTTCAACGCCACCAAAATTGTCATGGTCACCACCGAAGCCGAAAATGACCACATCGAAGCGGCTCTCGAGGCTGGCGCCGATGAATACCTCGTCAAGCCTTTCGATGAAGCCGGCCTCTTCGACAAACTCCGCATGGCCGGAGTCGAGGAGCCATGAACCAGGCAAATCAGACCCGGACGAACGAGACCCACGCAAACGAATCACCCTCCCCCCGCAAAGTGCGCGTGCTCCTGGTCGATGACTCGGCCGTCATGCTCAGCCTGCTGCGCATGGTCCTCGAGCCACAGCGTTCCATCGAGATCGCCGGAACCGCCTCCAACGGCCAGGAGGCGCTGGCCGCCTTTGAAAATCTCCACCCCGATCTCGTCCTGCTCGACATCGAAATGCCCGGCATGAACGGCCTCGAAGCTCTCTCGAGCATCCGCCTCCGCAACCGCCGCACCCCCGTCATCATGTGCAGCACCCTCACCTCGCGCGGCGCCCGCATCACCATCGAAGCTCTCGCCCGCGGCGCTACCGACTACGTCTGCAAGCCCGGTGCCCAGCATGGCATCCGCGAGGGAGTCGAAACCCTCACCCGCGACCTGCTTCCGAAAATCCTCGCACTCTTTCCGGCCGAACCCCGTCCTGGCGCCGCATCCGCCGTTCCCGACCCGCGACCCGCCCTTCCCGCCTCATCCTCTCTGCCGCCCAGGCTCGTCGTCATCGGCGTCTCCACCGGAGGCCCTGCCGCTCTCGAAGCCCTGCTCCCGAAAATCCCCGCGGCCTTCACTCTGCCCATTCTCATCGTGCAGCACATGCCGCGCCTCTTTACCGGGCTGCTTGCCGAACGCCTCAACGGCCTTTGCCCCCTCCGCGTCCGCGAAGCAGCCTCTGACACCCGCCCCGAAGCCGGCGTCATCGACATCGCCCGCGGCGACTTTCATCTCGAACTTACCCGCGATATGCGCCTGCGCCTAAATCAGAACGAACCTGAAAACTTCTGCCGCCCCTCCGTCGATGTTCTCTTTCGTTCCGCCGCGCTTGCGTGCTCTGGCCGTCTGCTGGGAATCATCCTCACCGGCATGGGTTCCGACGGTCTCGCCGGCTGCCGCGCCATCCGCTCCGCGGGCGGCGCCGTCCTTGCCCAGGACAGCGCCACCAGCGTCATCTGGGGCATGCCCGGCGCTGTCGTCCACGCGGGTCTCGCCAACAAAGTCCTCGCCCTCGAGGCCATCCCCGCCGAAATCCTGCGCTGCACCGCCCCCCCTGCCCCGCACGCGCCCCGCCCGGAGGCCATAGCCCTGTGAGCTCCTCCTCCATCGACTACGACTACCTGCGTTCCGTCGTCATGCGCAATTCCGGCAATCAGGTCGATCCCTCCCGCGACTATCTCTTCGAGTCGCGCCTCCAGCGCCTCCTCCGCGATCGCGGCCTCCAGTCCCTTGGCCAACTCGTCTCCGCGCTCCGCGCCGACGCCGGACCCGGTCTTCAGCGCTCCGTCGCCGAGGCCATGACCATCAACGAGACCAGCTTCTTTCGCGACACGCCGACTTTCGACCTCCTCCGCGAACAACTCCTGCCCGCCCTCATCGCCAGCCGCCGCGATACTCGCAGCCTCCGCTTCTGGTCCGCCGCCAGCTCCACCGGCCAGGAAGCCTATTCCATCGCCATGATGCTCCGCGAGCACTTCCCCCTCCTCGCCGGCTGGAAAATCGATATCCTCGGCACCGACCTCTCCGCTGAAATGGTCGAGCGCGCCAGCGCCGGCCGCTACCAGCGCATCGAAATCAATCGCGGCCTGCCCGCCCGCTTCCTGGTCAAATACCTCGTCCGCTCCGCCGACGAATGGGAAATTGCCCCCGACATCAAGCGCCTCTGCCGCTTTCAGCAGCGCAATCTTTGCCAGGCTCCCATCATGCCCGAATCCTTCGACGTCATTTTTCTGCGCAATGTCATGATCTATTTCCCTCAGGACACCCGGCGCCAGGTTTTGCTCACTATGCACCGCTCTCTCGCCCCCGATGGCGTCCTCTTCCTCGGCCTCAGCGAACAGCCCCGCATGGACTCCCACTGGCAGACCATGCTCACTCCAAAAACCGTCTGGTATAAACCCATCCGCTAAGACAGCTCGTAGCCAGGAGCCGGGAGCCAAGGGCTTGGAGCCAGGGGCTGGCGGTGACGAAGTGGAATACACGCGTCTCCTCTAGCAGAAGGGGCGGTAGCGGGGTGCTACAGGCTACCGGCTACCGGCTCCAGGCTCCCAGCTCCGGGCTCCGGGCTCCGGGCTCCGGGCTCCGGGCTCCGGGCTCGGCCAGGATTATCCTCACTACAGCGATGGCGGCCAGCAAATCCACCCCTCAACCAACCAACTCGGAATCCGCGTCTTCCGACCCCCTCGCCCTCTTTCATCCCGTCACCACCGACTGGTTCCGCTCCACCCTTGGCATACCTACCGCACCCCAACGCCTCGGCTGGCCCGCCATTGCTCGCGGCGAAAGCACCCTCATCCTCGCCCCCACCGGCACCGGCAAAACCCTCGCCGCGTTTCTCTGGTGCCTGAACTCGCTCATGTTTGATCACCCAGCGCCGCGCGAACCCGCTGCCGCCTCCAGAATCCCCGTCGCGCCAATCGTTGGAGCAGAGGCAAATCAACCCGGCTGCCGCGTCGTCTACATCAGCCCCCTCAAGGCCCTCGCCGTCGACGTCGAACGCAATCTCCGTGCCCCCCTCCTTGGCATCGCCGCCCTCGCGAGCCACGCCGGCGTCGCCTTCCGCTCCCCCGAGATCGCCATCCGCACCGGCGACACGCCCCAGACCGAGCGCGCCCGCTTCCGCCGCCATCCTGCCGACATCCTCATCACCACCCCCGAATCCCTCTACCTCCTCCTCACCTCCGAATCCGCATCCGCGCTCCGCACCGTCTCGACCGTCATCGTCGACGAGATCCACGCTCTCGTCCCCACCAAACGCGGCGCCCACCTCGCCCTCTCGCTCGAACGGCTCGAAGCGATCACCCAACGCCCGATCCAACGCATCGGCCTCTCCGCCACCCAGCGCCCCCTCGACGAAGTAGCCCGCTTCCTTGGCGGCAACGAAACCTCCGCAGGCCCGACAGCGCCGCGGCACGTGACGATCATCAACGCCTCCACCCCCAAACGCCTCCAGCTAAAAGTTGAAGTTCCCGTTGAAGACCTGAAAACCTCCGATCCAGATTCTTCCCTCTCACCGGGCTCCCCGCAGAAACGCGCCTCTATCTGGACCACCATCCCCCCCCGCCTCCTCGCCATCATCCTCAAGCGCCAGTCGACCCTCATTTTTGTCAACAACCGTGGCACCGCCGAACGCCTCGCCGGACTCATCAACGACCTCGCCCAGCAACCCCTGGCACGCGCCCATCACGGCTCCATCGCCGCCGCCCAGCGCCGCGAAATCGAGGACCAGCTCAAGACCGGCAAGATCCGCGCCGTCGTCGCCACCTCCTCCCTCGAACTCGGCATCGACATGGGCGCCATCGACCTCGTCATCCAGATCGAATCCCCGCCCTCCGTCGCCAGCGGCATGCAGCGCATCGGCCGCGCCGGTCACAAGGTTGGAGTCACGAGCGAAGGCATCATCTTCCCTAAATACCGCGCCGACCTCATCGCCTGCTCCGCCATCACCCGCGCCATGCACGAAGGCCAGGTCGAGTCGACCGCGATGCTCCGTAACCCCCTCGACGTCCTCGCCCAGCAGATCGTCGCCACCGTCGCCAACCCGCCCGCGCTGTCCATCCCCCGCCTCAAAGACCAGCCGCCCCGTGAACCCGTCATCGCCGTCGAAGACCTCTACAACCTCATCCGCCGCGCCGCTCCCTTCACCACCCTCAACCGCCCCACCTTCTTCAATGTCCTCGACATGCTCGCCGGAAAATATCCCTCCGACGAATTTGCCGAACTCCGTCCGCGGATCACCTGGGACCGAGAAGCCAACCTCGTCACCCCTCGCGAAGGCGCGAAATCGCTCGCCATCCTCAACGCAGGAACGATCCCCGACCGCGGCCTCTACGGCGTCTTCTTCAGCGGCGAACACAAAAAGCCAGTGCGCGTCGGCGAACTCGATGAAGAAATGGTCTTCGAATCCCGCGTCGGCCAGGTCTTCATCCTTGGCGCCTCCACCTGGCACATCGACGAAATCTCGCATGACCGCGTCCTCGTGACCCCCGCCCCCGGCCAGCCGGGCAAACTGCCCTTCTGGCATGGCGATCAGTCTGGTCGCCCCCTCGATTTCGGCCGCCGCATCGGCGCGCTCGTCCGCGAACTCCGCGCCTTACCGCCCAACGCCGCCATCAGCCGCCTCGTCCGCGAGCACGACCTCGAGTCCCAGGCCGCCGAAAACCTCCTCCAGTTCCTAACCGATCAGGCAAATGTAACAACCGCTGTTCCAGACGACCGCAACATCGTCATCGAACGTATCCGCGACGAGCTCGGCGACTGGCGTGTCTGCATTCTTACTCCCTTCGGCAATCGCATCCACACGCCCTGGGCCATGGCCGCAGCCGCGCAGATCCAAAACGCCGGCGGGCCCCACGTCGAAACCATGTCCACTGACGACGGCTTCGTCCTCCGTTTTCCTGACGTCGATAACCCGCCCGACCCGGCGCTCTTCCTTCCCGATCCCTCCGTAGCCCAGGACCTCGTCGTTCGCCAACTCAGCACCACGGCGCTCTTCGCCGCGAAATTCCGCGAAGCCTCCGCCCGTGCGCTTCTCCTTCCGCGTCGCCGCGCACAGCTCCGCACTCCGCTCTGGCAGCAGCGTAAACGCGCTCACGATCTCCTCGCCGTCGCCTCGCAATATCCCGACTTTCCCATGCTCCTCGAAGCCCATCGCGAATGCCTGCGCGACTCCTTCGACATGCCCGCCCTCCTCGAAGTCCTCCGCTCCATCAAGGAAAACGACATCCAGGTCCACGTCGTCGACACGCAGAAAGCCTCGCCCTTCGCCGCCTCGCTCCTCTTTGGATACACCGGCAACTTCATCTACGACGGCGATGCGCCCCTCGCCGAGCGCCGCGCTGCTGCCCTCTCCATCGATCAGTCCTTGCTCACCGATCTTCTCGGCGAAGCCGACCTCCGCGAACTCCTCGACCCCATCGCCATCGCGGAAGTCGAAGCGAACCTCCAACTCCTTGGCGAAAATCAACGCGTCCGTACAACAGACGGCCTCCACGACCTTCTCCTACGCCTCGGCGATCTCTCCCGCAATGAAATCGCCCTCCGCGTCGCCTCACCCGCGCTGCTCACGTCTCTGAACGTATTGCTCCGCGCCCGCCGCATCCTCCAGATCAAAATCGCAGGCCAGCAGCGCTTCATCGCCATCGAAGACGCAGCCCGCTACCGCGACGCCCTCAAAATCGCCCTCCCCACCGGTCTCCCCAAAGCTCTCCTCCAACCTGTTACCGCGCCCATCCTCGAACTCACCCGCCGCTACGCTCGCACCCACGGCCCCTTCACCCTTCGCGAAGTTGCCTCGCGTTACGAACTCGAGCCGCAGCCCGTCGAAACCGCCCTTCGCGCCCTCGTCAGCGACGGCCGCATCCTCGAAGGCGGATTCCGCCCCGAAGGGGCAGGCCGCGAGTTCTGCGACGCCGAATCCCTTCGCCTCATCCGCAATAAGTCACTGGCACGGTTACGTAAAGAAATCGAGCCCGCCGACCCCCGTCTCTTCGCCCGTTTCGAAACCCACTGGCAAGGCGTCCTCCAAAAACGCCGCGGTCTGGACGCCCTTCTCGACACCATCGAATCCCTCCAGGCCACACCCATCCCCGCCTCGCTCCTCGAATCGCAGATCCTCCCCTCCCGCCTCGCCCGCTATTCGCCCTCCGGCCTCGACACCCTCATCGCCGCGGGCGAAGTGGTCTGGTGCGGCGTCGATCCCATCGGCGAACGCGACGGCCGCATCGCCCTCTACCTCTCCGACCGCATCGCGGATCTGCTCCCGCCCGTGCAATCCCTTTCCGGAACGCTGAACGCCGAACGCCGAACGCTGGATTTCACCCCCCGCGAAGAAGCCATCCTCGACTACCTCAACAGCGCCGGAGCCACCTTCTTCACCCAACTCCACGAAGCCACCGGCGCAGGCTTTCCCGGCGAAACCATCGACGCCCTTTGGTCTCTCGTCTGGCGCGGCCTCGTCACCAACGACACGCTCCACGCCCTTCGTGCCTACGCCGCAAAACCCGAAACATCCCGCTCCAGCAAACGCCAGCACAACCAGCCCACATTCCGCTCCCGTCGCACCACACCGCCCAGTGCCCAGGGCCGCTGGACTCTCGTCCCCGTGCCCGACCGCACCACCCCAGCTGCGCAGACCGCATGGTCCCACGCCATCGCGCAACAATTCCTGCACCGCTATGGAATAGTGACGCGCGAAACCGCAGCCCAGGAGAATCTCCCCGGCGGATTCAGCGCCGTCTATGAAGTCCTCAAAGCTCTCGAAGCCCAGGGCCGCATCCGCCGCGGCTATTTCGTTGCCGGACTAGGCGGCGCACAGTTCGCCCAACCAGCCGCCGTTGAGCTCCTCCGCTCTCTCCGCACTTCACTGCCCGAGAAAGCCGAAATGCTCGCCCTCGCCGCCGCCGACCCTGCCAACCCCTGGGGCAGCATCCTCCGCTGGCCCAATCCCGACTCAGCCGCCACTGACCCCACTGCTCCGGCCAACACCGCCTCCCTCACCCGCAGCGTCGGCGCCACCGTCATCCTCCGCAACGGCGAATTAGTCGCCTACCTCCGCCGCAACAACCCGGCGATCCAGGTCTTCTTGCGGTCCGAACAGGATCTCGCCGAGCCAGACCGCTCCGCCCGGGCGCGCGACCTGGCCACATTTCTGGCTAATTATGCTCAGGAACTGTTACAGAATCCGGAAACACGTCACAGTGGCGGTCTCTTAATCGACGCCATCGCAGGCCAACCCGCCCACCAGCACTTCCTCGCGCCGTTCCTCCGCGAAACCGGCTTCCACCCTTCACCAAGAGGCTTCCACATCCGCTACGTCCCCGCGACAGCTGAACTTCGCTAACGGGCCTTTAGCTTTTTCTATTCCCTACTGCCTACTCCCTACTCCCTGCTTTTAGTGGATCGTCTTCATCCGCCGCTGCATGTAATCCATCAGCAAATACTCCCCCAGCGTCTCCGGCGTTGTGAAGTACGCCTTTCCCTTGCACATCTGCGTCACCTTCTGCACAAACTGCACCAACCCAAAATCCGACGCCAGCATAAAGGTATTGATCATGATGTTCTGCCGCTTGCAGCGCGACACTTCCTCGAGCGTCTCGCTCACCACCAGCGGATCGAGCCCAAAAGCATTCTTGTAAATCCGCCCGTCCGGCAAGGTCAGCGCCGAAGGCTTCCCGTCCGTGATCATCACAATCTGCTTCATATCCTTCCGCTGCCGCGCCAAAATCCGTTGCGACAGCCGCAGCCCCTCGCGCGTGTTCGTGTAATACGGACCCACCTTCACCCGCGCCAGCTGCGACACCGGCAGTTCCTCCGCCGAATCGTGAAACAGCACCAGCGACAGCGTGTCCCCCGGATACTGCGTCCGAATCAGATGCGCCATCGCCATCGCCACTTTCTTCGCAGGAGTAAACCGATCCTCGCCATACAAAATCATCGAGTGCGAGCAATCCAGCATCACCACCGTCGCGCAAGAGCTCTGATATTCGCTCTGGTGAACCTGCAGATCGCTGTACTCCAGATTCAGCGGCAGCGTCAGCCCTTCCCGCGCAATCGCCGATTTCAGCGTAGCCCCGGCATCCAGGTTCAGCGTGTCCCCAAACTCATAGGGCTGCGATCCGCCGCTCGTCTCGACACCCGTTGCAAAATGCCGCGTGTCATGCCGCCCAAAATTCGACTTCCCCAGCGATCCAAGCAGGTCCCGCAGCGTCTTGTATCCCAGAAAATCCAGGCTCTTGTCCGTCACCTCAAATCGCGCATCGGTCTGCGGCCCGCCCATCTGCCCCGAAGCCTGCGATACCTGCCCCGACTCCTGCGACTGTTCCGTCGAAATGTAATTCTCCCGCTCCATCCGCTGGATCAGTTTCTCGATCAACTCATCCAGCTTTCCCTCCGCCGCCAGTTGATCGATCTTCTGCTGCAGGCTCTCATCGAACGCGTCCCCCTGCTCAAGCGCCCGCCGCAGCGCATCCCGCAGATCGTCCATCGTCTGATCGAGGTCCTGAAACTCCGCATACGGATTCTGAAATCCCGAGTCCAGCAGATACTCCGATAGCGCCTTGAGCAAATCCTCCATGCTCACTTCGCTCGCCAGATCGCCCGTGAATTTCGTATACCGAACACTCTTCATAAATTCTCATCCTGAGCGCAGCGAAGGACCTGTCGTTCGCTCCTGG
>Ga0182015_10007571_pt1 | contig 10554 bp, 8 predicted proteins | sample 712P3MmetaG_FD_120478 | JGI IMG/M metagenome (GOLD analysis project Ga0182015, IMG submission 120478) | Permafrost microbial communities from Stordalen Mire, Sweden - 712P3M metaG | ecosystem: Environmental > Terrestrial > Soil > Wetlands > Permafrost | place: Sweden: Stordalen | collected... | reverse complement strand
GAAAATCGTCAGGGTGTGTCCCAGGCCCCATAACAGGCCTATGATCGCTGAGCTCTTGATCGACCGCTCGCGGCTCACGATGGTAGACACGGCCACTACGTGATCGGGATCGGTCGAATGGCGCATTCCGAGAAACAGGCCCAACAGAGTGACCGTGACAAAGGGGACCAGTTTGTCTCGGGAGAAAAGGTTCTGTCCAATCGGAGCCGACGCGAAGGCAGACACCGCAATCCCAACCCCCAGCACCACCATGAACGCCGAGGACAACAGTGGAAGGTAACGCACCGCCGATCGCTCAGCCCCGAAGCGCGATGCCACAAATCGCTTGGTATAGACCATGGTCAGGCCAACCATCACCAGCACTGCCGCCAAGCCGAGGCTGAATGCGGTGATCAGGAACAAGCCGAAGCCGATCCGGTGCAAGGAGAAAGCACTGAGCAGCACAACCAGCGCCGCAGGGCAGGGAACGATACCGCCGGTAATACCGAGCACACACAGCTCTCGTAAGGACACGCCACGGATTTCGGTTTGGCCCGGGGTCGACGAAGGAGGATTACTACCCGCGGATTGCTGGAATGCTCGCGGTTTGAACATGGAGAGAAACCAGTGTGAATGCGGTTCGCCCGGAGCATGCGAATGTTCCCCCGTCTCGCCGGTCCAGTGCTTCAAAAAGATGAAAACGCCAAGTCCGGTCACGCTCAGGCCGGAAATCGCCCCGAGCCATGGATAAAGCTGTTCCGGAACGATATAGCGGGAAGCATAGAGGGTCACAAATCCCAATAAGTACACACCCGCGGTGTGGGCGGCGGTAACGACGATTCCGAGCAACACGGCGTGTGCGGCCGTGCCGCGCGAGCCGACCAAATATGCGGCCACGATCGTCTTGCCGTGGCCCGGCTCGAGCGCATGCAGTGCACCGAGGCCCGCCGCGATGAGCGCAGCCGACAACAGAACCCAAAAACTCAGCTTGCCCTGAGTGGAGATGATGTCGGTAAAACGGCTGCGCGGCGTATTTTGGGACCGGGGAGCAGGCCGAAAGGACGCTGCCGGCCCGGAGGATAGCGCGCCTTTGGAGGATGGAGCGGGATTCGATTGCGTCCCATTCGACTGGGCTGGTACCAGCAGGGCTCGGCCGGGGCTCTCCCGGGTAGCTGCCGGATGCCGGTTCCTAGAGGCCGAAGGTATCGTCGGCTTGGCGGGGGCTCTCGCTGCCGCCAGGGGGCTCGGGACCTCGGGTGCGGGAACCGCCGTTCTAAAGTTCACCAGCGCTGCTAGTTGCTGCGGCGGACTGTTCAACAGATCGGTCGAGTAGTTGGTCAGTTCCTGGCTGCGATCGACATCGGGAGCCGTGCTTCCGAGAATGGTGGATCGGTCGCCGAGAACGTCGCCGAGAACTACGATCTCCTTCCACCCGGCCCGGCCGGGGAAGTTGTTGTCGAGGTAGGAGAGTTGGTGTACCCCCGCAGGGACAGCGAGTTTCGCTCGAAAAACGACCGTAAGCTTCATGGTAGGCAAGCCGCCGGCGCCCGCGGCAAATACCACCTGACGAGAAACCGTAGCCAAATCGACAGCCTGGCCATCAATCTGGAGAATCAGCCCTTGTTTCAATCGCGTCTGTTCCTCATCGAGGTAGCGCGAGTCAGCCGGGTCCTCGGGCTGAGTGGTGAACCCGAATTGCCGCATCTCCTGATAGGTAGGAATTTCCGCCCGATCCACCAGGTAGAGGACCTCGACCGAGGCCTGCTCGATTCTGATCTTCGCGTAGTGGTTCACGCTGAAATTCCCCATGGGATGGGCGAAGGCCGTTCGCGAGGCCAAAAGCAATGAGAAGAGCGCGATGATGGTGCCAATCCACCGAGCGCTGCGCTTAGTTGGGTGCATTGCTGGACCTCAGATCACGGTTTCGTGAGAGAGCGATCTCGTCGAGTGTCCGGCTGGCCAAATCGGCATAGAAGACATGGAAGTGAGGATTCGTCTTGAGCGCACGGCTCAGAAACTGCACGGAGTCGGGATCCTGCCCTAGGCTGTGATAGATCATTCCGGCGTGAAATAGCAGGAGGGGATCGCTGGTATTCAGACTCAGCGCCTTTTTCATGGCGGCGAGCGATTCCTGGATCTGGCCGTTTTTGTAAAGCACCCAGGCCAGGGTGTCCCAGGTGTAGACATCGTGCCGAACAACCAGTTCGTTCCGGGCGAGCTGCAAAGCATCCGCCAACTTGATCTCGTGGTCGGCATAAAAAAGCGCCAATTCACGATTGGCTAAAACCCGGTTCAATTGGCTCAGGTGTGCGATGTACTCGACGAGGTCATAGTCCTGCTGGGCCTCGTCAGGTTTTCCCATCTTCTTGTAAAGGTCCCCCAACTCGGCCACGTAAGGGGGGAACGGAATGATTGCGAGCGAGCGCTGATACAACTGGACTGATTCCTCCAGCCTTCCTTCGGCAGCCCGCACCTTGGCCAGACCGGCTAGCGAGCGGTAGTGATTGGGGTCGGCCCGGATACCCGCCCCATACGATCGCTCGGCATCGGCCAGATCCCCGGCCTGCCAATAGCGTTCGCCCAATTCGAAATAGAGCCAGGCCAGGTTTTCTCGGGGCACGTCGGTTTGCAGTCCGGCCACGAGGGCGGTATTCATCAGCCGTATCGCTTCCGGAGAATCACCGCGCAAGAAGCTCAGATAGGCCTTTCGACTATCGAGCATGTAGGAGAGCCCCAATGGTGAAGAGATCGCCTCGCCGAGGGTCTGTACCGTGTTGTAGGCGACTGATGCCTGGTCATAATCGCCCATATCCGTGTAAGCATCTCCCTCGACGGCGAAGGCTGCCAGATTTCCCGAGCCCAGGGCGATTGCTTTTTGGGTATAGGCGACGACTTCCGAGAAACGATGTTCTCCCATATACACCAGGCTCATGTGAACCAGAGGATCTGCGGCCCGAAAGTCCTGCGGGACCAAGTCGAGGGATGTTTTGAGCGTCTGCTCAGCCAGGTCGTAATACGTGATATCGCCGGTTTCCCTGGCCTTTTGAAAAAAGGCAGCTCCTAATCCGTCATATCCCGAGTAGTCCCTAGGAGCTTTTCGCACGCGAAGTTGGAGCGCCTCGATCTGCCGGTCCGTCGCGGAGGCGGAAAACGGGAGTGCCTGCGCTGGGCGCTCCACGGACCCAGGACTAGGCGAGGTCGGCGCTGCCGTCTGCGAATCGGCCAAACCGAGACTCGAATCGAAGTTATTTGTTATCAGTTCTTTGGGCTGCGGAACCGATAGCTGGTCGGACCCTGCCTGCGACCGAGCATCCTGGGACCGGGCTGCTACACTGCAAAGCATCAGAGCAAGCAAGAACCGCCTGGCCATATCTCTCCTCTCACCGCCACCATGGTCAGCGCTGAAACCGCCGGACCCCGGCTGCGCCGGTATCCCTGTTTGGTCCACAGTCTGAATACGAGCCAAGGTCCGAGATCGGATTCCTGTTTTCACAGTTTTTTCCTCTGGCCCGGCCGAGTGCCGTAATACCTATCGATTCGCTCCAGCAGGTCGCGCCCCGTAGTTGTCAGAGACGCCGCAGGTTTTGGCGATCGCTTCCATAAGCATCGGACGGTGATTGCCGGCGAAGCGCCAAAAGCCATTGCCAGGAGTCGGCACGCTCGCGCGATCGCCCGATTGCTCGCCAAGCGCCGCGGATCCGTTTCAGATGAGGAGGCTGTGGCCGGACATGATGATGGGTGCTACCATTCTCGGGCACTGGTTTCATAAGGAGCCGCATCGCCGGATGTGTGGGCAGGTGAGCTCGCAACCATAGACGACGCGTACCGCACGGAGGATCTAGGATGGGCGAGTACAAAGGAACCCCGGGAGAGCTAGTCTACGAATACGCCTGCAAATTCACCCAGGTGGTGGAATACGGCGTCTCGGCGAATGCGATATTCTCGGGCCAGATGCAGCCACCAGCCGAAGGGGCGAGGTTCGACGTTTACTTCGAGGGGCCTATCACCGGCCCGAAGATGAAAGGGGTGGTCAAGGGCGTAGATTACCTTCACATACGGGCTGACGGCCGCGGCCAGCTTGACATTCACGCCGAAATTACGATCGAAGACGGAAAGAAGATCGCTTTAGCTGCCGACGGTGTGGCGATTCCGGAGAAAGGGTCGCCGGTCTTTCAGCTTCGGGAGAACGTGACGCTGACAACCAACCACCCGGAGTACGCGTGGCTGAACCCCATCCAGGTCTGGGCCCCCGGAACGGTTGACGTTTCGAAGGGGGAAATCCGGATCAAGGGATACTCTCTCTGACAGCGGTGCGCGCGTACCGGATGAAGTGGACGAGTGGTCAGCCACTCTTCGATGACTGCTGCAGCCAATTCGAGGATTCGGCTCGATGCCAAGGCGATCGTCGACCGCTGATCGAATCCGCGGCTTGCAGCCAAGGTGCCGTTCCGAGGTTTGAACTGAGACGCGCCCCAAAAGGAAATTGCATCTGCTCCAACTCGCCTCCCGAAGCATGGCAGAGGCGAGCGCCGGTCCGACGCGGATCGTGCGGCGCCGACTTCACCCTCCGATCCGTCTGGCAGATTCGTTCACGAAGTGCCAAACGGCCGTTCGGGTTATCCCATCTCTCCATGTAATCCTAACTGTGTTGGCCAGGCGGAACAGTTTTCCTCAATCAATTGCCGGCGCGGCGAGCCACTCGCCCACTTGGCTTCTCCCCCGATCGGGAACCGGACTGTTTGAACGTAGCCTCACCTGCCGACCCGATCAACAATGCGCAATGCTCTTCGCACTGCTGGCGAGGATAAAAAGTTCAGGTTGGCCCGTGATCCGAGCGGCATCAAGGTGAGTCTGCTTTACTGTTCAGTTTCGGACGACAAAGTTCAAGAGTGGACAAAATGATGGCACGAGGTCCGCAGCGAAAGAGATATTTGCACATTGGAAACATGGACTTAGCATTGGCCGAATAGTGGCTGAAAGCTTGCATCGGCGCCTTCGGCCGGTAATTCTTCTCAGGCGTTCCGCACTTACGCAACAGTCCGGAGTTCAATGCCGTTGACTAGGGTTGCGCTGGCGGGCGGTTACATTTCCGCGTGCTGCGCCGCCGAGGCCGATCCCGCGCTGGCAGTGCGGTAGGAATGGGGAAACGAGATGGCTGGTTTGCTCCAAGATTTTCGCTACGCGTTGCGGCAGTTGCGCAAGAGCCCTGGATTCACCGCTGTCGCAGTTTTGACTCTGGCGCTCGGGTTAGGAGCGAATAGCGCAATTTTCAGCGTGATTGATGCTGTCTTGCTGCGCCCTCTGCCGTTTCATGCCCCCGGCCGCTTGGTCGTAGTAAAGCCGACCGAGCCCGGTCGGCGTGACGATATTGGGGTGTCCTATCCCACCTTTCTGGATTGGAGGGCACAGAACCATGTTTTTGAGGGTCTCTCTGTGTTCCGGGAAGACGATTTCACACTGACAGGACGAGGTGAGGCGGCACATCTGACAGGCGCCGTCGTTTCTGCAAATCTGTTTTCAGTGCTCGGCGTCCTCCCTGCCCTAGGCAGAGATTTTATTCCCGAGGAAGACCAGCCAATCGCTACCGGCTTGCCCATCATCTTAAGCCACAGCCTTTGGCAAAACCGGTTCGGATCCGATCCGAAAATCCCAGGCCAGAGCATCACTTTGGACGGCCAAACCTTTGCAGTGGTTGGCGTAATGCCCGTGAGTTTTCAATTTCCGGTGCAGCGAGCCGCCGTGCAATTCTGGACCACCATCGCTCTCGATGCGCGGCCGGTGAAGGGCTCACCGCCGATGACTTCGCAGCGCGGAGTCGGATATCTGGATGTGATCGCCCGGGTGAAGCCTCAGGTCACAGTCGAATCCGCGCAGATTGAAATGGCAGGAATTCAGGCCGGCCTGAACCGGCAATATCCGGAGAACCGGCCCAAAGGGATTAGCCTTGTTCCGGAAGCCGATGCGGTAGTGGGACACATGCGCCAGGGCCTGTTCGTTCTTCTCGGAGCCGTAGGACTGGTCCTTCTCATCGCCTGCGCCAACCTGTCGAATCTATTGTTGGCCCGCGCCGCGGCCCGATATAAAGCGATCCGGGTGTGCACGGCATTGGGGGCTACGCGTTGGATGATTGTGCGTCAGTTGCTTGCAGAAAGCATGTTACTCGCAGCCGCGGGCGCTGTGGCGGGACTCGGGCTTGCCGAGTGGGGAATCAAGTTGCTGACGGCACTGGCACCGGGGGATCTGCCAAGAATTACCGAGAGCGGTCTCAACCTGCAAGTGCTGATCTTCACCACGCTGGTTGCGGTTTTGACCAGCGTTTTATTTGGGCTGGTCCCGGCCCTGCAGGCGGCTAAGCCTGAATTAGCTGCCTCTCTCAATGAGGGAGGTCGGAGCGGAACCGACACTGTGGCGCGCGGCCGCCTAAAATCTGCGTTGATCGTCACGGAAACGGCTCTTGCGGTGGTATTGCTGGTTGCTGCCGGACTCTTGCTGCGAAGCCTTCTGGGTTTGGGAAGAGTAGATCCCGGCTTTGCCAAGGATCACGTCATTACATTCGGACTCGACTTGCCCGACCGTTACGGACAGTCCCAGAGACTCGCCTTCTATCGCAGCCTGCTCGAGCAGGTGCGAGCCACCGCGGGTGTGCGGTCGGCCAGCGCCGCATTTCCGCTGCCTCTTGCAGCCGACGACGTGAAGACCAGCCTCGAAGTTGAAGGCAGGCCAATGAAGGAATCAGAGCTTCCAGTTACAACCTTGCACATCATTGATCGCGATTATTTTCGCACTTTGGGAATCCCGCTTTTGAGCGGCCGGGAGTTCAACCTTCAGGATGATGTCCGGGGAGCGATACCGGTCGTCATTATCAGCGCCAGGCTCGCGAAGCAGGTCTTCGCTGGAGAAGATCCAATCGGCCGGCGGATCAAACCGGGCATTTCGAGCGGAGGTAGTGGAGAACCCATGCGGGTCGTGGTGGGAATGGTCGGAGATGTAAAAGCGGAAGGGCTGGCCGCTCCCTCCATTCCGGAATCCTATGTGCCGTATGCCCAACTGCCGTTCGCTCCCATGTCTGTGGTCGTGCGCACTGCCATCGCTCCCGGAAACATCATGCCCATCCTGACCAGTGAGGTGCAATCCCTCGACAACGCTCTGCCCCTTTTGCACATTAAAACTCTTGACGAATATGTGAGTGATTCGATCGTCGGTACGCGCTTCGAAGCCTTCCTGCTCGGGATCTTCGGTAGTGGCTCAGTTTGAAATTTAGCGGGTGAATCTTATGCGTTGCCGGGGGTCGTCCCGGGGGGTGGAGCTTTGGGATTAGGGGCGGCGGCAGCTGGAGCTGGCGAGCTTGGTGCTGGAGCCGGAGGTTGAGCTGCTTGCGCCGGCGCCGGCTTTGCTGATTGATCGGCTGTCTTTGCCGCTGGGGCCTTCACTGGTGCGGTTATTACAGTTCTCCCGAACAGAGCATCCATTCCCTGAAATACCGCAGATAATCCGGCGGGCAGCAGAGTTCCAATCTTTCGTCTAAGACGACCCTTATCCAGTACCCGAATCTGGTCGGTAAGACCGACCCGATTTAATTTGTCTTCTCCGGGCGCATAGTTGATAGCGTAGACCGGAATTTGCGTGAGGTGTCCGCCAGCTTTATTCAGGTGCCGCGAGAGTGGCACCCCTACCACTGCATTGCCGCGATGCACTCGATTGATGGACACAATTACCCATACATGGTCGCCCTTCAACTCTACCCCTACCGTATCCTCGACTTTAGGGTCGGGGTCGCAAAAGTAGATGTCGCCTTGGTTATAGATCGGGGCTGGCATCCAAGTCCCTCATGGAGGATGCAAGAAGTTCCTCGTCCTCATCGTCCCAAACGGTATTGGCAACTACGGATTCAGGAGCCTCCATCGCTGGAGTGCGCAAAGCCAAAGCTTCTTCGCCGACAGCGTAAGCGTTGACGGCTGCACGCAAGCCTTCACAGATTTCGTGCTGGATTTCAGTAGTAATTGTCTTGTGCAAGCTCATCGCGGCCAGCGTTATCTCTACATGATACTGTGACCACACCGAATGCATTCTGTAGTCTTTATTCAGTTCAGCATCCGCGCCCCGGCTCTCTTCTGGAGGTTGTCCAGCGGCGTCTATGGCGGAGCCTAAAGAAGTTAGCCTTCTCAGCGTCCACAGGGTAAATTGGGTCTGATTTATCAATTCCTCTGTGAAGCTCTTGCCTCGCTCCCTTTCAAAATCCTCCGTGAAGAATTCGAGCGCCTTGTTCGATAATTCGATAAATTTCTCGCGAGGCATAAAATTTCGCATCGTGTCGGAAAGCGCCCGCACGGCGCGGGCATAGTTCTGGAAATAATCATCCCGACGGCGCTTGAATTCGTTTAGATTTCGCGCCTCAAGGACGCGTAGAATTTGTTTTTGGATCTGAAATACGAGTTGCGCAATCAGTCTCACATCACAATTCGTGACACTTTCGTTGTCGATCTGTGTCACTTGCTGATCAAACGAAGCGCCGAGCGTTCCTACAACATCGGAGGCTAACAACGCGAGCAAACCCTCCGGGGGCTGTGAACCGCCGCCTGCGCGTTGCCGTAAACTTAACATTCTCACTTGACCTCGTTATTTGAGTGGTGGTTTTTCCATCTCGCGGCGTTTGCTTTTCTCGCAATCTCGACTCTTCGCTCGCGGGTCAAAGCTTTCGCACGGGCAGGGCCACCCTCTAATCCGCCCTGTCTCGATGAGGCTTTTTTCTTGTCGGGGGGAGATTCGTCCAGGGCCGCATGAACGGTTCTGAAGGCCCTCACATTTACGTCCACCGGCGTCCTCCTATCGAATTAGGCGACATTAGATGCACGGTGGGCGACCGAAAATAGGATTGATACCGAATGGTACAATGAACTGTCAACAGAAAAACAGGGTACATGAGAGATGCACTAAAGTCACTTCTCGATTTTCTAGAATAACAGTTCCCCATCGAAAATTCAATAAACTGAACAAAATGCTTGACTGCCTCATTCAACTCAAGCATAATGCTCATTATGAATTCCATGACAACTGCGGCGCGAATCCGAGTCGTAGCGGCCCTCGTCGAAGGGAACAGCATCCGCGCCACTTCGCGCATGACTGGTGCGGCAAGGAACACAGTCACCAAGTTGCTCGTCGATCTCGGCCAAGCCTGCATGCGCTATCACGACAAGCATGTCCGCAATGTATCGGTCCGCCGTCTTCAGTGTGACGAAATTTGGGCGTACGTCGGGGCGAAGGCCAAGAACGTCAGTAAAGAGAAAAAGGAAATCGGGTGGGGCGATGTTTGGACGTGGGTCGGAATCGACGCGCAAACTAAGCTCGTCATTGGCTACCTTGTGGGCGGGCGCGGTGCGGACTGGGCAATGGACTTCATGCAAGACTGCGCGAGCAGGATCAAGGGCCGGGTACAGATCACCACTGACGGGCACAAGGCCTATCTTGAGGCAGTCGAAAGCGCGTTCGGGATGGATGTTGACTACGCCCAATTGCATAAGATTTATGGTGCCTCGCTCGAAAACGAAGCCCGCTATTCTCCCGCCGTCTGCATCGGCTGCGACATGAAGGCAGTCAGCGGGAACCCTGACCCTAAGCATGTGAGCACGTCCTTCGTGGAACGTCAGAACCTCACAATGCGGATGCATATACGTAGATTCACGAGACTCACGAATGGGTTCTCTAAAAAGATCGAAAATCATGCCTACGCTGTCGCCCTGCATTTCATGTATTGCAACTATGCGAGAATCCACCAGACCCTACGTGTGACCCCGGCTATGGAAGCGGGGCTGTCTGACCACGTTTGGAGCATCGAAGAGATTCTCGCCATGTGCGATGCTATGATGCCGAAACCAACGAAGCGCGGCCCTTACAAGAAAATAATTTCAAACTGAGCCACTACCGGATCTTCGGCGGACTTGCGTTCTTGCTCACTGCGGTTGGCCTTTATGGAGTGATTTCATACACCGTTGTCCAGCGCACGCGAGAGATGGGTATTCGGATTGCTTTGGGTGCGCCGCGCCGCGCAATCCTCGGTATGGTGGTCAAGAACGGAACCCTTCTCGCTTGCGCCGGGGCTCTCATTGGCTTGGCTGCCGCGTTTCTTCTGACGCGACTTATGGCAAGCTTACTGTTTGGTGTGGGCCCCGCAGATCCGCTAACTTTCCTGTGCGTTCCCATCGCACTCATTACCGTCGCCGTTCTGGCGAGTTACATTCCAGCCAGCCGTGCCGCCAAAGTCGACCCCATGGTGGCGCTGCGGTCCGAGTAAACCGTCGCTGGACTGGCCACGCTAAAGCACTTCAATTCGAGCCCCGACACGACGATCCCCGCTTTATCGGGTATTCAGAGGTGACCGGTGGGTGGCAAATCTTGTTTCTGGGCTGCAGTGTGAATCAGCCCCAAGATGAAGTACGGCTGCCAAGGGAAAACGGATCCAAATCCGGCCAGAAGAAATCGCTGAATCCGATTTCAAAACAGGCTCGTAGTTGTAAATAGCTATCAACTTCAATCCTGAAAGGATTCGCGACAATGAACAAGAAACTTGTAGTTATGTTG
>Ga0182015_10007570_pt1 | contig 10556 bp, 8 predicted proteins | sample 712P3MmetaG_FD_120478 | JGI IMG/M metagenome (GOLD analysis project Ga0182015, IMG submission 120478) | Permafrost microbial communities from Stordalen Mire, Sweden - 712P3M metaG | ecosystem: Environmental > Terrestrial > Soil > Wetlands > Permafrost | place: Sweden: Stordalen | collected... | reverse complement strand
CAGCGCTACACACTCTAACCGTCCACGGAAGGGCGCAACGGGGATCATCATGCCATCCGACGCTTCGTTCGACGTCGTCTCGAAAGTCGATCCGCAGGAACTCGATAACGCACTCAACCAGGCGCGCAAGGAAATCGCGGGCCGCTTCGATTTCAAGAACTCGATCGCGTCGATCGAAAGCGACGCGACGTCGATCACGGTGCTGGCCGATGACGAGCTCAAAATGAAGAACGTCGTCGACATCATTCAATCCAAGGCGGTCCGGCGTGGAATCGATCTCAAAGCGCTCGACGTTTCCAGCCCGCCGGAGCCCGCGTCGGGGAGCACCTTCCGCAAGAAGATCTCGATCCGGGCCGGGATCCCGAAGGACAAGTCCAAACCGCTGATCGAGGCCATCAAGGCCTCGAAGCTCAAGGTTCAGGCGCAATACCAGGACGAGCAGATCCGGGTCTCAGCAAAATCCAAGGACGATCTGCAAAAGGTTATCCAACTGCTCAAGGGGCTCGATTTCGAGCTTCCGCTGCAGTTTGTGAACTATCGCTGAATGAATGCTTCGCTCGTCCCGGCCAAAACGGTCTCTTTCGTATCGCTGGGATGCGCCAAGAATCTCGTAGATAGCGAAGTCATGATCGCACGCCTCGGTGAGGCCGGTTGGTCGCTGGTCCCCGACGCCGACGGCGCGGATGCCGTGGTGATCAACACCTGCGCCTTCATCGATCCGGCCAAAGCGGAGTCGACCGAAACGATCCTCGAGCACGCCGAGCGCAAACGGCCGGGTCAGCAGTTGATCGTGGCCGGCTGTCTGTCGCAGCGCTTCGGCGACGAATTGCAGTCGCTGATTCCCGAAATCGACGGCGTGATCGGGACCGGCGCGTATCCGTCGATCGCTGCCTTGCTCGACGATGCGATGGCCGGAAAGAAACCGGTGCGGCTCGATTTCGAGCCCGAACCCGAACATGCGTTTTTACCGCGGCTGATCACGACGCCGTCCGCCACCGCCTATCTGAAGATCGCCGAAGGCTGCGATCACCCGTGCACGTTCTGCATCATCCCGCAGCTGCGCGGCCCATTCCGCTCGCGCAGTGAAGAGTCGATTCTCGCCGAGGCACGCGCGTTGGCTGCCGGCGGCACGAAAGAGCTGATCCTGATCGCCCAAGACACGTCGATGTGGGGCCGCGACCGCGGTTTCCGTCGCGGCGGCCTGGCGCATCTGCTGCACCGGCTCCACGAGATCGACGGGCTGGAGTGGATCCGTCTGCTCTACCTCTATCCGGCGACCGTCGACAGCGAGCTGATCGACGCGATGGCGTCGCTGTCGAAGGTCTGCACCTACATGGACATGCCGCTTCAGCACGCCAGCGAGCCGGTGCTGCGGCGGATGCTCCGGCCGTCGAACGGCGAGCGGTATCTCGAGATCATCGAGGACTTCCGTCGCCGCGTGCCGGGCATCACGATGCGGTCCACCTTCATCGTCGGCTTTCCGGGCGAAACCGAGGCCGATGTGGCCGTGCTCGAAGGCTGGATCGAACGCGCCGAGCTCGACCGGGTTGGGTTCTTCGTCTACTCGCGGGAAGACGGGACCCCCGGCGGTGCGCTCGACGGGCAGCTGCCGGAGCGCGAAAAGCGGCGCCGTCTCCTGCGCCTGCGCGAAGCGCAGCGGCTGGCGTCCGAGCGCGCACGCGCGAAACGGCTCGGCGAAACCGTCCGCGTGCTCGTCGAGGAGCAGCGGACGCTGCGCGCAACCGACCCGCTGGCGGTCGGGCTGCGGACACGCACGGTGACGATCGGCCGCTCGATGGGGGAAGCGCCCGGGGTCGACGGCGCGATCGCCTTCGCCGGCCACGAACCGGCCGGCAGCTTCGTCGAGGTGCGGCTCGACGGGAACACCGCCTTCGACTTCTACGGATCGCTCGTGCCGGTGGCGGTGTACGCGTGAGCAAGTATCTCGTCGCCGATCCGCCCTCCACGCCGCCCCCGGGCGATCGTCCGCGGCGGCGGCCTGACCCGCCGCCGGGCGGCGGCGCGCCCAGCCGTTGGTTCACGCTTGTGCCCTACGTCCTGGGTACGCTGCTGATTGCGGTCGGCTGCGTGTTCGGCGTGATCGCGTACCGCATGCTGCACGACCACGACAACTTCGCGCAGAGTATCAGCAAGACGTTGCCGTTCTACGTGCCCGGGCCGGCGACGGTATTCGGGAAAGACCGCATCTACGTGATGCTGCTCGGTCTCGACTACGACTACACGCTGACCGATCAGCCTTTCTCGTCGCACTCGCGGACCGATACGATCAAGGTGCTCGGCATCGACTTTCCCTCGCGCAGCATCAAGCTCGTGTCGGTGCTGCGCGATACGGGCGTCACAATCGGCGGCCGCCGGGTGAAAATCAACGAAGCCTACGTCGACGGCGGCGAAAAGCTGTCAGATCAAGTGATCGGCGACTTCATCGGCTTACCGACACTCGAGAGCGGCTCGCACTTCGATCGCTACATCATCGTCAACAGCAACGGGCTCAAGGAGTTCATCGACGCCATCGGCGGAATTGACGTGCCCGTCACCGAGAAAATGGACTACGACGACAGCTGGGGGCACCTGCACATCCACTTCAAGCCCGGGCTCGTGCACATGAACGGAACTGACGCGATGGGCTACAGCCGGTTCCGGCACGATGCGTGCAGCGATCCCTGCCGCACGAAGCGTCAGGATCAGGTGATCCACATCGCGCTGGCAAAGCTCAAATCAGAAAAGGTCAACGACCTGCTGCACCTCGGGCAGATCATCGCCGCGCTCAACCGCAACATTAAAACAAATTTGAGCTTCGACGAAGAGAAGTCGATCGCGTGGGCTTTCAAGGATGCGAACTTGGCCGATCTCTCGCATGCCGAAACGATCGGCTACTCCGATACGATCGACAGTCCCAATGGTGAACTGCTGATCCCGGATGGGCCGCAAAAGGAGCGCATCGTGGCGGACCTGCTCGGCACCTACGGGAACGTGACGCCGCCGCCGGTGGGCGTTCTCAATGCGGTGAAACCGTCGACCATCCACGTCGTGGTCGAGAACGGCAGCGGGATTTCCGGGCTCGCCGGGGTCGCCGCGCAGAAGCTGAAGCAGGCTGGCTACGTGATCGATTCGGTTGCCAACGCCGACGCCTTCAGCTACGACGTGAGCGAGGTTCGGCCGGCGGCCAAGGATCCGCTCGTCGGCGAGCGCGTGCGCGCCGATCTCGGCCTGCCGGGCGCGAAAGTGTCGCCGGCGACGGACGCAACGCCCGGGCCGCGTGCGATCGTCACCGTGATCGTCGGCAAGGATTTCGCGCAGGCGCAGGCCGTGGCCGCGCCGCCGACGTCGACTACGCCGCACGCGCCCTGACCTGATGCGCCTTGCTGCGGCGGTGGTACTTGCGGTCGCGCTCGGCGTAGGCGTCGGCTACGGAGGGTGGCGGCTGTGGCTGAAGTCGAGCGACCTGCTGCGGCCGGTCGTCGTGCTGCGCCATGGGGACGCCGCTGCCGCCGTCGAGCCGTCGCTGGCGGCGCGGGTAGCGGCGCTGACGTCCGCCGCGCACCCGCCGCCCGCGGAGGGGAAGCGGTTCGTCGCGCTGACCTTCGATGATGGCCCGTACCCCGTTACCACGCCGCTGCTGCTGCAAACGCTGCACGACTTGAAGGTTCCGGCGACGTTTTTCCTGATCGGACGTGATGCCGAGCAGTTTCCCGCGTTGACGCGAGCGATCGCGGCCGGGGGACACGAGATCGGCGACCACACCCTGACCCATCCCGATCTCGACCGGCTGACCGATGCTGACGTCCGGTCGGAGCTGCGCGGGGGCGCGCTGGCCTTGCGCCGGATCGCACCGGAATCCAGTGAGTCCCGGCTCTTCCGTCCGCCGCACGGCCGCTACACGCTCGCAACGCTGCGGGCGGCGCAGGCCGCCGGATTCGACACGATCCTCTGGAGCGATGACCCCGGCGACTGGCGCACGATCCCGGGGGATGCCCTGCTTGCCCACCTGTTCACGCACGCGACCTCGCCCGAGGTGATCCTCCTGCACAGCGGCCGCATCGCGACGGTGACGATGCTGCCCGAACTCGTCGCCCGCTACCGGGCGGCGGGCTACCGGTTCGTCACCGTCGGGACACTGCTCCGCTCGGCCGCGGTCGCGCGGCTGAACCGCCCAGCCAAGATTTCGCTCGTCGTGGGCACCTAACCGATCGGGAGGAACCCCTCCGCCCGCCGAACGGTTCTATCCTCGTATGGCTTTCCTCAAGACCCTGTTCGATGGAAACGAACGCGAACTCGTGCGGCTGCGCCGCACCGTGGAGCGCGTCAACGCGCTCGAACCGTCGGCCGCTGCGCTCTCCGATGAGGGCCTGCGCGCCAAGACGGACGAGTTCAAGGCGCGCATCGAAGCGGGCGAGAGCCTCGACGACCTGCTCCCCGAAGCGTTCGCGATCGTACGGGAGGCCAGCAAGCGGGTCCTCGGCATGCGCCATTTCGACGTGCAGATCATGGGCGGCCAGGCGTTGCACGAAGGCAACGTGGCCGAGATGCGGACCGGCGAAGGGAAGACGCTGGTCGCAACGCTGCCCGTCTACCTCAACGCGCTGACCGGCAAAGGCGTCCATCTCGTCACCGTCAACGACTACCTGGCCAAGCGCGACGCGGAGTGGATGGGCCCGCTCTATACCGCGCTCGGACTGACGATCGGCATCATTCAGCACGATCTCGAACCGCCGGTGCGCAAGGCCGCCTATGAGAGCGACGTCACCTACGTCACCAACAACGAGGTCGGGTTCGACTACCTGCGCGACAACATGGCCTGGTCGCTCGAACAGATGGTTCAGCGGCACTTGAGCTTCGCGATCGTCGACGAAGTCGACTCGATCCTCATCGACGAAGCGCGCACCCCGCTGATCATCAGCGGTCAGGGTCACGACGCCACCGAGCTCTACGGGCAATTCGCCAAGCTGCTGCCGCGATTGGTGAAGGAAGAAGACTTCACGGTCGATCAGAAATCGCACGCCGTTCCGATCACCGAGAAGGGCGTGGCCAAAGTCGAGAAGATGCTGGGGGTGCAGAATCTCTACGACCAGCGCAACCTCGAGCTCACGCACCAGCTCAACGCCGCGCTGAAAGCCTGGCATCTGTTCCACAAGGACCAGCAATACATCGTCAAGGACGGCGAGGTCGTGATCGTTGACGAGTTCACCGGCCGTCTGATGTACGGCCGGCGCTACTCCGACGGCATTCACCAGGCGATCGAGGCGAAGGAAGGCCTGTCGGTTCGCAGCGAGGACCAAACGCTGGCGACGATCACCTTCCAAAACTACTTCCGGCTTTACGACAAGCTGGCCGGCATGACGGGCACCGCGAAGACCGAGGAACGCGAATTTCGCGAGATTTACGGTCTCAACGTCGTGGTGCTGCCGACGAACATGCCGGTGCGCCGCAAGGACAACGCGGACATCGTCTACCGCTCCGAAGAGGCGAAATTCAACGCCGTCATCGACGACATCATCGCCGAGCACGAGAAGGGGAGACCGGTACTGGTCGGCACGCGCTCGATCGAGAAGTCGGAACGCTTGGCGACGATGCTGCGGCGGCGCGGGGTCGAGTGCAACGTGCTCAACGCGAAGTACCACGAGCAGGAAGCTCAGATCATCAAGGACGCCGGGATCCCCGGCAAGGTGACGATCGCGACGAACATGGCCGGACGCGGCGTCGACATCAAGCTCGGCGAAGGAGTCCCCGAGGCCGGCGGCCTGCATATCATCGGCACCGAGCGCCACGAATCGCGCCGCATCGACAACCAGCTGCGCGGCCGCTCCGGCCGTCAGGGCGATCCCGGAACCACGCGCTTCTACATCGCGCTCGAAGACGAGTTGATGCGTCTGTTCGGCCAAGAGCGGCTGCAGAAGATGATGGACTTCGTCAAGTTCACCGACGAAACACCGATCGAAGCCGGCATCCTTTCGCGCTCGATCGAGAACGCGCAGTCGAAGGTCGAGAACCACAACTACGAGATCCGCAAGTCGGTTCTCGAGTACGACGACGTCATGAACAAGCAGCGCGAGATCATCTACGCGGAGCGCCGCCGCGTGCTCGAAGGGCAGAGTCTGCGCGACTTCTTCGTCGACACGCTGCGCCGCAAAGCCGGCTACGCCGTCGACACCGGAGCGCCGGAAGAAGAGCATCCCTCGGAGTGGGATCTCCAGGCGACGATTGACGAGCTCGACCAGATCTTCCCGATCAAGGACAAGATCACGGTCGATGAGCTCGAGAAGCTCGACCGCGACGCGATGAAGGCGCGGCTCTTCGAAATCGCGCTCGCAGCGTACGAGACCAAGGAAACCGAAGTCGGCCCGGAACTAATGCGGACGATCGAGAGCCAGTACATCGTGCTGCCGATCATCGATCGCCTGTGGGTCGATCATCTCTACATCATGGACGCCCTCAAGAGCGGGATCGGCTTGCGCGGCTACGGTCAGAAAGATCCGCGCGTCGAGTACGAAAAAGAGGCCTACGAGATCTTCGAAGATCTCAAGAACAACATCGCCGACGAAGCGATCAAGGCCATCTTCACGATGCGCATCGAGATCGAACCACCGCCGCTCGAAGGCCAGCCGCTGGAACTCACCGCGAACGGTGTTGGCGGAAACGGGTACGCGACGCCGCAATTCGCCCCGCTGCCCAGCGGTGATCTCTCGCCGCAGCCCGTAGCGTCGGGTTCTGCGGCGGCGCCGCGCATGGACACCGCGACCGCCGAACGGCTCTTAGGCCCCGCACCCAAGAACGAGCCCACCCAAATCCACACCAATCGCGGCGACGCCGAGCCGGCGAAACCGAAACAGTCGAGCGCCGAAAAAGTCGGCCGCAACGAACTCTGCCCCTGCGGCAGCGGCAAAAAGTACAAACGCTGCCACGGCGCCGCGGCGTAGAGGGCATAGGGGAAGGGGGCAAAACGGCTCCCCTGGGCCGCGAGGCTGGCTCCGGCGCGGGATCCGGGAAACGGCGTAACGGCGGGCCTTTTCGGGCAGCGTGATTTGCGGGTGGTCGGCGCGCGGTTTCATAACGGTTTTGAAAACGCCCGCGCTGCAAAGCAAGCCCATATCCCGCGATGGCATTCTCGCGATTCAGACGTTACAACTTGGGGCGTGAAAAAGCCCCAAGGGGTCACGCCGTTGAAACTGCATCGACTGGTCACTCTAAGATCTCAGGATCGAATTGGCCGGCAGCGCACCTAGCCTTTAGCGCCTCAGTGAATGGCTGAGTACGTATGTGGTCGCGATCCAGGTTTCCGTTTGCAACCTCAGCAACGACCTTCACCGCGCGACGAAAGACGCGAGCTGATTCGTCGGGGTCGTATAAGACGTGAAGTATCCTCTCACAGACCCGACCCATTTCGTGTGAATTCATGCGAGGCAGAGCGCCCAACGGTAGCAGGAGCCGAAAGCATAGTAGGAGCTGGTATCGGGCGGGTTTGTACTTTGCTTCTAAGGTCTGATTCCGAAATAGGAATTCGAGTCGATACAAAGCGTAAGCCGACACATAATAAGGTTCCAGACGATCCTGCTCCGCGAAAATTGTGGTTCCCACCTGATCAAGCAGTGCTTTGAAGTTACGCGTTGCTCTGTGCGGCTCTTCCAAGAACATTGCTGCAAACGTTCGAATTAAATTGCCAAGCGTGACAACTCGCGTCTTTTCGATTGTCGCGTCTGAATTGTACTGACGCGATCTGCGCTCATAGTATAGGCGCTTCGGGACCTCGAACGCCGCGAAAAATCGCTCAAGCCTCTTCTGCATCTCTGATAAGGCCAGAAGCTGCTCCTCCCCGACGGAGGTTTGCCGATTTGTGGCCTTGATGATAGCGCCCACCACGTCGTCGTCCGTTGTGGCAATCACCCGCAACGGAACCATGACGCTGCTGTCTAGCGAGTCTTTCTGAAGCTGTAAGACGTGGCTTGTTTGACATCCATTTACAATTTGATAGTCCTCCAATGACAGTCTGTTTCCAGTGACGCGCATGGTCTTTGCGATCACCGTGATCCCATTGTTCATCAAGACAAAGCGCGATTTTAAGTCCGAACTCAGGAGCGTGTCCTTTATCTCACTATTTACCGGATTATAACCCTGGAAGTCTCGAACGTTGTCGTAAAAAATAGATCGTATGAGCTCACCATCGTCGTCTTCAATTAAAGAAAGAAAAGCTGTCGCTGGTATGATTCCTAGGTAGGCTTCGCTAACACCCGGAATCTCCGGAATCGTAACTCGGTCCGCGAATGTGATTTCACGAGAGATTGAGTTCTTGGTTTGCGTGTAAAGACGCTGTATATCGTTCGCACCGATCGGGGAGAAGCGTATTTCATCGAACTGCTCCATCGCGCGGAGGTCCTGGGCTAGCGCATCGATTCGCGCGACAAGCTCAGGTTCGGCGGCCCACGTTCCGGTGGTCACATAATACAGTCTGCATGACGGCCGGCGGCGAAATTTTCCGCTGAAGCTATATGCCGTTTCCATAATGCTGGCGGCGTTAGTTATGGCGTCGTTTCGCGCTAGCCGCGGCTTCTGAGCAAAGAAATCCGCTACGCCGAAGCCGAACGTCCCGATCTTCCCGGCATTGAAACTCGGACTCCGCTCAGCCTGGACAAATATGAAATCGACGTCGAGGAAACCGCTTATCTCAGCTAGTTCTCTGACCTCATCTTCGTCGTTGACGAGGGCACCGTTAACCAATATCGCGATACCATCTATCCCGGTGTCACCCCCGTCTCCCGTTGTGATCGAGGCCGGCTCGATCGACTCGCTGTAGTTGCGGCTCAGCGACAGGTACGTGGCAAACGCCTCGAATTGCTTATCTTCGTCCGCGTCTGTGAGCTCATATTGCCTTGAAAAGTCTTCGAGGAGTGACTTCGTAATGCGGTCCATTTTGCGCGCGTTTCTTGAGAAGAGTTGTGGTCATACCCAGGCGTGGGCACGGTTAGCGGCTTCGCCGATCGAGCCAACCGCCCCCCGTGGCCGACTGCGGACGCGACCCCTTTAAGGGGCGCGTTGCTTGATGTCCGAGAGTCTTCCGCATGCTACAATTTCGGCATGCCAGAAGACCGCTTTGAGCGAGCACTATCCGAAGCAAATGCATCAAGGCTGATCCATGATGTTCACGACGTAGGTCGGGCGAGTCGTGACAGGCTACTCTTGGAGAGCTGGAGCTTATCATTGACAAAGCGGCTCGACGAGATCATGGAGGCGTTTCCCTCGTTTGGTTCCGGGCCGGGATATCCAGAGATCGAATTCGAGCCGGAGCGATCCGCGACACTTGCATACAGGCGAAGCGGATTGACGATGAAAATGACGGTTACCGCGAACGCTCATCTTGAAGGTGATCGGCTCGATCAAAAACCGCGACTCATAGGCGATGACTTTCGCGACGGATCCGCAGTAATGGAGGTCGCGGTCGAGATTGTCGATACCAAACAGATCAGCGCGGAAGACTTTAGATATGGACTACAGCCCGTGGATCACTTCGTATCGATCTCCAGCGCCGAGCATTTCCTGGATCTAGTCGAGCGTCTGGTCTCCAAAGCCGGCTGTGCGCCTGACGAGGATAATGGCGCATAGTGCTGCTCGCGCTGCTTTTAGCCGCCGGAACGGTACTACAGCTTGTTCTTATCGACGCTGTAGCCGGCCGCAATCAATTCATCGCAGAGCTTAAGGCGCCACGCGCCCGCGTCGTCGTAGGGGATGAATTCCACCCCGGCATAATCGGACGGTAGCGCTATATCCGGCGCGGAACGAAACACAGTGGCTACGCGCTCGCGACCGAGTCGCCCCAGGAAGAAGCCGAGTTCTCGGATTACGTTCTGTCGGGCACGGGATTCGCGGCCGGCGCGCCTGCCGGGCGAAGTCGCTAGCGACAACTGATCGTCCGGTGACAGCAGGGCGATCGCGAAGCCAACGTCCGAGTAGTCGATGAACTTTTCGATTATGGTTCGGCCCTTGCCCGGTTGCTCGTGCAGAATCACCGGGGTGAGCCCGAGTGTCTCGAGTGTTCGGGCGACTGCTTCTTTCATACCCTCGTCGTGACCGTGGACAATGAATACTCTTCGGGATGTCTCGGCTGAGTCGTGATTCTTGGCTTTTGGCCGTTCCACAGGCCGTCTTCTTTCCGACTTCGTCGCCGTATTGTCAGCCGTCCCGCTGCGCGAACTGAGTTCAGCGCGCGAATCGGCTAGGAGGGTCGCGATTTTCGGGCGGTCTGCGATAAATCCAATCTTCCCCTGCCACCTATGTCCATGGTCTTCAAAATGAACATTATAAAGCAGTTGCGCGCGCCCAAGCATCTCCGCATGTTTCCATCGAAGCTCGATATATCGATCGCGCATACCGACGCCATCGCCCGGAAACAGCTCGACATGCCTGACGATTTGTGGCAAGACAGGGATTCGCCCCTCGTCGGAAGGGGACACTTGGAGTTCCTCCTCAATGTCTTCTAAGACGTCTATGAGGCCAATAAGATTCCGATTTGAGAGGGCACGCAGCGGCGGTCGCTCATTCTGCATGTT
>Ga0182015_10007568_pt1 | contig 10556 bp, 9 predicted proteins | sample 712P3MmetaG_FD_120478 | JGI IMG/M metagenome (GOLD analysis project Ga0182015, IMG submission 120478) | Permafrost microbial communities from Stordalen Mire, Sweden - 712P3M metaG | ecosystem: Environmental > Terrestrial > Soil > Wetlands > Permafrost | place: Sweden: Stordalen | collected... | reverse complement strand
TGGCGGGGTCCCGATCGGCGCCGGTTGGGACCCCATCAGATTTCAGATCCCACCAACAAACTCAGAGGGATAGCGCAAACGATTGAGGGGTCCCGGTTCGGCGCTTATTCACACGACGTGCTGAATTTCGATCCGTCGAAGCCTGCGAAGTATCCCAACGGCCGCGTCTTCAGTGACGACGTGATCGATTACCGCCTCGCGTTCCTAATGCGCCCTCCCAGCGGTTTGAAACCGCACACCGACATTCTCAGGGAGTTTCCCTACCTCGGCACGCCGCATCAGAAGGAGAGCTAGCAGGGCGCCACGGGGCGACCGCGAAGCTTAGCCTGACAGCAGGAGCTGGAAGCGCTCGGTGCTTGCTGCAGTGCATGAGTCTCTTCCTGGCCCTTATAATAATGTCGTATCTTCATCGAATCTGCCTCTCTACACCGGCGACGTCCGGTGTCCTCAATTCCGCGAACGCGTCGGCAACTCTATCCCAAAGTGGCGTCGGAGAACGTAGGCGATATCTTCATAGCAAGATCCCACGCGTACCACCTCGAGTGTCTCGACGTTCAGCAGGGTCGATGATGCAGCGTACGGATGAAATCGCTGTATTCCGTGGTCGACAATCACGTCGGCGATCGCCTTGATTTCGGGCTCTATGTCCTCGACGCAGAACTTGGTTCCCGTTTGCGTCAGATTGGCGGACGATCCAAACAGCGGAAAGCATGATTCGGCGCTGAGCGCTGTAAGCGCTGCGTGAAAGCGACCGGCGTTAAGTAGCATGACAAGCGTGCCGCCAAGGCTGTTAGCGGCGAGAGTTTCGGCATCAAGATCCCGCAGCATAGCATGGTTCGGCCGGTAGGGAGCGATGCAGCCGAGCGGGAGGTCATAGTCTCCAACGATCGCCTCGACAATCTCCCGCCCGCGGTTGCTGCACGCGTGCAACTCTTGATGTATGGCGATATTGGAGACCATGGCATTAAGCTTCTGCGGCGGCCGACGTTTAGCGACGAAAATCCTTTCGAGCGCCGCCCGTGATCCGCCCAGTGCGGAGTAGCCGATGTCGTTGGGCACAATCGCGATTCCGCCGGCGCGCAAGGAGGTGAAGGCGCGCGCCGCATCGGCGGCGACGTCAAAGAGCGCCATTACGCGTTTCTCCCATTAAAATGATTATCGCCAGGCGCGCGGAGCCTCTTGCGGTCGCGCCAATCGATTACCAGCTCGGCAATCGCGTCCAAATTATTGTCCATCATAATGAGATGCGAGTTGCCGCGAACGCCACGAGCGGGCGGCGCTGCCGGATTTTCTGGTCACTTTCATGTACCATTTGAAGACTTGTTGAAGACTCGGCGGCGTATGTTCTTATTTCATTCCAGACGCCAAAATCAATCAAACCGGCGCGTCAGCCCGCCGTCAATGCGTCGAAGGGTCTGCGTGCGTCTTCCCGAACATTGAAAACACGCAATGCCTTTCCTCAGCGTTGGCGGAAGCGGTTTGTGGGGCGCTTCTGTCGGTGCGATGCCCCGATGGTGATCAAGCCACTTTGAGTTTCTGGGCTGAAACTTCCCCAGGTTGCGACGGCGCGATCGCCTCGAGCGGCTTCTTTTTAGTCTCGATTCCGAGGAACAAGACCACGAGAGTCTCGACGATTAGGAAGGCAACCATCAGCGCGACCACACCGACGATCCCATATCCGCCGAAGATCGCCACCACCATGTAGGGCGTAACGATCGTCATGACACGCCCGACGGTGTTGCAGAAGCCTGCTCCACGCATTCTGACTTCGGTGGGGAACAGTTCCGGTATGTAGAGAGCGAAGGCTAACGCGACGAGGATGTATAGCGCGGTGACGAGCCCAAACCCGACGATCGCCAGGAACATGGGATCGTTCGAATAAGGGTAGAGGATGCCGAGCAGGATGGCGACGATCGAGAAAGCGACAATGCCCCGCTTGCGGCCGATCCGGTCACCGAGCCACATGCCGATGAGAGCTCCCACGGGGCCTCCCAACGACATCAGGGTGGTAAAGCCGAGTGAAGAGACAACGCTCAAGCCCTGTTTCACCAGGAACGTCGGTATCCAGGCGATGAACCCGTAAATCACCGTGTTGATTGCCACCAGCACCACGCTCCCGACGATCGTGCGCGTGATCAGCGCCTTGGAGAACAAGATCAGAAACGAGTGGCTGGGAGGGAGAGCCGCCGAAATTGCTTCCGGCACCGGCGGAAGAGCGTGCGTTTGCGCGACCTCCGCTTCGATAGCACGCAGGGCTTGTTCTGCCTCGGAATCCCGTCCTTTCGATTCCAGCCAACGCGGCGATTCCGGCATCGCTTTCCGAAGATACCAAACGAAAAGCGCGCCGACACCGACGATCACGAACATCCAGCGCCATCCCACGCTGGGAATAATGAGAAAGCCTGCGAAAGATGAGACGAACAGCGCGGTGTTGGTAAGAGCGGCCAAACCTGCCCCCCACTTCGCCCTATGCTGCGGCGGAACGAACTCGGCCATTGTCACGTAGCCCACGACGATCTCGGCACCGAGACCCAGTCCCATGACGAAACGTGCGGCGATCAGCCAACTCATTGACGGAGCCGCCGCCGCCGCAAACGATGCAAGCCCAAAAATCAGAAGATTAGCCTGATAGGAGAACCGGCGGCCGTAGCGGTCGCCGAGAACGCCTGCCACCCAGGCTCCGATCACCATTCCGGCGAATGTCACGGAAATGAACTGCGCATTGTGGGCCATATCCGACCAGCCGCTCTTGACCAGTGCGCCGAGAACTCCGCCGGCCAAATAAATCTCGAACGCATCAAGAAACATGCCGCCGGCGATCAGACCGAGCACGCGCCAATGAAATTTCGATATGGGTAGTCGGTCGAGCCTGGCGCCTGCGTTCACGGACATTGCTTGGGTCCTCCCTGAACGTTGTACTGGGTTGGTCGCGGAACGCCCCAGCTCAGTTGGTGGTGGCGAGCGTAATTCCGAAGTCCTGCTCGAATATGCCGCGGATCTGATCGAAGCACACGCCACGACGGAGCACCGAAAAGCCGCGAAAATCGATGATCGTACTGGATCGCCCTTCGGGGTTCGCATATTTGGACGTGCCGTGGTCGATAGCCAAAGCCGCCACGGCACGGACGGATGGCTCGATATCCTGCAGCCGGTATTTGCTCCCGGTCAGGGAACGATTGGCTGAAGAACCGAATATCGGGAGCCTCCGCTCAGCGCTCAGTCGCGCAATCTCGTTGTGCAGTGCACCAGCATTGATCAGCATGTCGAGGGTACCGCCCTTCGTGGAGTGCTCCAGAACGAACGGCTCTACTGCGCGCATGAGCGGATGGTCCTGGCGGTAATTGGCGACGATGGAAAAGGGCAGATTGTGCGTTTCCACAAGTACCCGCGCGATTTCTCGCTTTGCGGCAGGCAAAATGTGCAACTCGCCTGAGAGGGAGAGATTGCCGAACATGCCGCTAGGTTTGTCGAAGCTGCGCTGCTTGGCTTCGAAGATTCCGGCTATCGCCTTGGTTTTCATCCCGATGATCGCGTACGCAACGTCGAGCGGAACGATGGCGATACCGCCCGCCTGGAGCATTTCGAAGACGCGCACCGCATCGGCCGCCGACCGCGCAGCCGGCATGAAATCGTCCGTCCGGACTTCCTGCAGCATATGGTCGTTCCTCCACGTCTTAGTGGTCGATAGCATATTTGTCTGGACAAAGCAACATATCGGTTTATCCGGACATTACGCGCGGCGCGATAAAAGCCCTGAGAATCTCACTCGCTATCAACCCTGTCACCCTGAACAGACCGCAATCTGCGATTTCAAATTCGCGTGATTCGATGCCCTTTTTGTATGGTTTGCCGCCAGTACTCGGCTTGACAGCAGGCACGACGGGGCGTACGGATTTGGTGTTTTGTACGGACAAACTGGAGAATCCGCAATGTCGGTGCAGGCCCAGACCGTCGCCCCCCAACGCTTCCGCGCGTCTTACGGGCGCTATCTAGAGGATTTCACTGTCGGCGACATCTACGAGCACCGACCGGGGCGCACCATCACCGATACCGACAATATCCAGTTCTCGCTGATGACCATGAATTTCCACCCCATGCACTGCGACGCCGCCTTTGCGGCCAAGAGCGAGTTCGGACGGCCTCTGGTGAACAGCGGCCTCACCTTGGCGATCGTGCTGGGAATGACGGTGAACGATGTGAGTGGCAAAGCGATCGCCAACCTCGGCTGGAAGGAAATCAAGCTCACCGCTCCGGTATTCCCCGGCGATACGCTCTACGCGGAGTCGGAGGTGCTGGAGAAGCGAGAATCGAAGTCGCGTCCCACACAGGGGATCGTGACGGTTCACACCCGTGCTTTCAATCAAGATGGAATCAAGGTGATGGAATTCGTGCGCAGCGCGCTGATTCCCAAGTGTGGGCACGGAGTGGAAGACAAAACCGTGAACTAGGCGGAAATGAAATCGAACCCGAAACCAAATTTAGATCGAGGAGACGTCCGATGCCCGCACTGGCCAAATCTTCACCGCAAGTTGATCGTCCGCTCGCCGAGGAGCTTTCGCAGTTCGTCTTGCAGCTCAGCTACGACGCAATCCCGGCCGCCGTTCGCGAACGCGCCAAGCATTTGATCCTGGATTCGGTCGGCATCGCGCTGGCGTCGACGAAATACCCCTTCGCGTCTGTTTCGCTGTCCGCGCTCGAGGAATTGGGCACCGGCAAATCCGCGGTCATTGGCATCGGTCGCCGCCTAGCGCTACGCGACGCCGTGCTCATGAATGGTATCCTCATCCATGGCCTCGACTTCGACGACACCCATTCCCGCGGAGTGATCCATGCGACCGCCAGCAGCTTTCCTTGTGCGTTGGCGCTGGCCGATCGTGCAAACATGGACGGCAGAACCTTGCTGTCGGCCTATGTAGCTGCGATGGAAGTTGCGACACGACTGGGTTCGGTCGCCAAAGGCGGCTTTCATCAAGTCGGCTTTCATCCGACCGGATTGATCGGCGCCTTCGGCTGCGCGCTGGCAGCGGCGAGGATTCTGGGCCTCGATCCCGATCGCGCGACGATGGCGCAAGGCATCGTGCTTTCGATGGCCAGCGGCAGCCTGGAGTTTCTCGAGGACGGCGCCTGGACCAAGCGCCTGCATCCGGGATGGGCTGGTGTCGCGGGCATCACGGCCGCGACGCTAGCAAAGCACGGATTCGTCGGACCGAGGGCCGCTTACGACGGCCGCTTCGGCCTTTATGCCAGCCATCTCGGCAATCACTTCGAGAAGGTGGACCTGGGGCTCGCCACTGAAAATCTGGGCCGCAGCTGGCAGATCGATGAGGTTGCGGTCAAGCCTATTCCAGCTTGCCACTTCACGCATGCGGCCGCCGATGCGGCGATCGCGCTGCACAAAGCATATGGCTTGTCGAATAAGGACATCCGGCGCGTGCGGGCGCTCGTACCACAGGAAGTGGTCAAGACGGTTTGCGAGCCGGTAGCGAATAAGCGCAATCCCGCCAACAGCTACGATGCACAGTTCAGCATCCCTTACACCGTGGCGACGGGCTTGTTGAAGGGACGTTTTACGCTTGCCGAGCTCGAAGATGAGGCGCTGCACGATTCCGCGGTGCTCAGTTTAGCGTCGCGCGTTGACTACGAAGTCGATCCCGCGTCGACCTTCCCACGGCATTATACGGGCGAGGTCATCGTAGACACCGAGGACGGGCGCCGCCTGCGTCACCGCGAGGGGATTAATCGCGGCTGTGCCGATCGGCCGCTGACCAATGACGAAGTGGTGGCGAAATTTCTCGACAACGCCGAGCGTGCTGTTTCGCGTGACACGGCCGAACGCATTCGCAATGCCGTCCTCGACCTCGATCGTCAGAATGCGCGCACGCTCGCCGATGCGCTGTGCGCAAAGGCCTGAGGGGGAAACGATGGACGCTATCACCGACAAAGCTGAAACGCTCGAGAACGAGCGGCTCATTCTCGACATGGTGGACAAATTCCTGCAGACGGAGGTGCGACCCCACGTCCGAGCCCTGGAGCACGACGATGTCTACCCAACAGACATTGTCGAAAAAATGAAGGCGATGGGATTGTTCGGTTGCGTCATCGCCCCGGAATACGGTGGACTCGGCCTATCGACCAGCATCTACGCCAAGCTCATCGAGCGGATCTCGGCGGTTTGGATGTCGATCAGCGGCATTATCAACTCGCATTTGATCATGTCAATGGCGGTGCAACGCAGCGGCACCGAGGAGCAAAAGGCGGCCTTCTTGCCGAGATTCGCGACCGGCGAGTTGCGTGGTGGAGTGGGGCTGACTGAACCCGACTGCGGTACCGACCTGCAGGCTATTCGAACCGTGGCCAAGCGCGTGGGCGATTACTACGTGGTCAACGGTCGCAAGACCTGGATCACCAACAGCATGTACGGAAACTGCCTGGCCCTCCTGGTCAAGACCGATCCGAACGCCAAGCCGCGTCACAAAGGGATGAGCCTGTTGATCGCCGAGAAAGGCCCCGGGTTCACGGTGAGCCGCAAGCTCGAAAAACTGGGCTACAGGGGTATCGACACCTGCGAGCTCAGCTTCGACGACTACAAGGTGACCGCGGATCGCCTGATCGGCGGTGTGGAGGGAAGGGGCCTCCAGCAAATCCTGAATGGTTTGGAACTGGGCCGAATCAACGTCGCTGCGCGTGGCTTGGGAATTGCGGAAGCGGCTCTCAAAGAGTCGATCGCCTACTCTCAGGTGCGCAAGACGTTCGGAAAGCCGATCTGTGAGCACCAGGCGATCCAGCTCAAGCTTGGCGACATGGCCACGCGCCTCGAAGCCGCGCGCCTGCTCACCTATCGGGCGGCCGAGACTTATGACAGAGGGGAACGCTGCGACATGGAAGCTGGGATGGCAAAACTGTCTGCCACCGAAGCCGCGGTCGAGAACAGCTTGGAAGCCATGCGCATCCATGGCGCGTACGGCTATTCCACGGAATTCAACATCGAGCGGATGTACCGCGACGCGCCGCTTCTGATCATCGGAGAGGGCACCAACGAGATGCAGCGGATCATCATCGCCAAGCAGTTGATCGAAAGGAACCGCGTATGAGCCTGCCATTGTCCGGCGTGCGCATCGTCTCGGTCGAGCAGTATGGCGCTGGACCGTTCGGTACTCAGCACCTCGCCGACCTTGGTGCGGAGGTGATCAAGATCGAAAATTTCAACGACGGCGGGGACATCGGGCGCGCTATCGGGCCACAGTTCTTCGGGCCCGGCGACAGCCACTTCTACGAGGCCTTCAACCGCAACAAGCGGAGCCTCGGCCTTGATCTTAAGAAACCGAAAGGCCAGGAAATCTTTCGCAAGCTCGTGGAGCGCAGCGATGCCGTGTTCGACAATCTGCGCGGCGATCTGCCGGCCAAACTCGGCATTACATATGCGCAACTGGCGAATGTGAATCCGCGAATTGTCTGCGTTCATCTGTCGGCCTATGGCCGCAGCGGCACGCGCGCGGCGTGGCCGGGATACGATTATCTGATGCAGGCCGAAGCCGGATATTTGTCCTTGACCGGAGAACCGGATGGACCGCCGTCGCGCTTTGGTTTGTCCATCATCGACCTCATGACCGGCACGACCGCGGCGATGGCGCTGCTGGCCGGGTTGGTCGAAGCGCGATCAACCGGCCGCGGGCGCGATCTCGACGTCAGTCTGTTCGACGTCGCACTGCATAATCTCGCTTATGTCGCGACTTGGTATCTCAACGGCGGCGTCGTCACCAATCGCGAGCCGCGTTCCAGTCATCCATCGCTCACGCCAAGTCAGTTGTGCCGTACCCAGGACGGCTGGCTGTTCATTATGTGCAATAAGGAAAAGTTCTGGGCCGTGCTGGCCGAAGCCGTGGGCAGGCCGGAGTGGATTACGGACCCGGAGCACGCGACGTTTGCCGCGCGATTGAAAAATCGAGACCAAGTTACGAAGGAGCTCGACGACATTCTAATGACGGCGAAGACTGCCGACTGGATGTCGCGCCTCGGAGGCAAAGTGCCAATTGCGCCGGTCTACGACGTGCGCGAGGCCCTGGAGAATCCTTTCGTAGCCGAGCAGCAACTCGTCCTCGATTTCGAACACCCCGAATACGGTAAGATTCGCGGCATCGCCTCGCCCGTGCGCCTCGATAACGGCGATGCGCCACCGCGGCGAGCAGCGCCGCGGCTCGGCGAGGATACGGACTTGTTGCTCGAAGAGCTTGGCTACTCCTCCCAGGCGATCGGGGCGCTGCATGAGCAGGCCGCGGTGGCTTGAGGGGATCCAGGGATAGGAATTTGATCCATGAGCTTGATCGGCCCACAGCCCCGCTATCGGCAACTTGCGCAGACGCTCATCAACGAAATCGAGACTGGACGCTATCCGGTCGGCGATCTCCTGCCGACGGAATTCGAGCTGTGTGAACAATTTGGCGCCAGCCGCTTCACGGTCCGCGAAGCGATCAAGCAGCTCGTGCAGCGCGGCTTGGTGGACCGCCAAGCGGGTGTCGGTACGCGCGTCAAGAACGCTCAGCCGTCAAGCGAGTATCGACAGGTGATGCAGCGGCTGACCGACCTGCAACGCTACAGCGCGCAGACCGAGCTTGAAATCTTCGATGCTAAGACGATCCAGCCGGACCAAGAGCTTTGCCAACTGCTCCGCGCGACGCCGGGGCAGACTTGGCTGCGGGCCGAGGGCGTCCGGAGGGTGGGCGATCGCGGGCTGCCTATTTGTTTCACGGAAATCTACATCCACCCCGCATTCCGCTCGGTGCAGGGCCTAGTTGGGCGGCGGTTGCACACCGCGGTTTACGTGCTCATTGAACAACAATTCGGCGAGCAGGTTGGCGAAGTTCAACAGCAAATCCGAGCGGTAAGCCTCACTGCCGGGATGGCTCGTGTCCTGAAATCCAGGCCGCGCTCGCCGGCGCTCTGGATCTGCCGTCATTACGTGAATCGCCGCGGCGAAGTCATCGAAGCGGCAATCAGCACCCACCCGGCGGACCGTTTCACTTATTCCGAAAATTTCGTTCGTGATTGGACTGCCGGCGAGTGAACGATCGCGATTTTCATCGGGCGACGTGGGCCCGTTTGACCTTGAATCGGCCGAAAAAATGGCATTTGAGCGAAGTTATCTCTTCGTTCCCGGCGACCGGCCGGAACGTTTTGCCAAAGCTCTCGCCAGCGGCGCGGATCGTGTGATCCTCGATCTGGAGGATGCGGTTCAGCCAGCAGCCAAGGACGCTGCCCGCGAAGCGGTCCTGCGCTGGATTGGCGATCGCGACGACACGGTGGGGTCGGCGGTCGTCATCCGCATCAACGGCGTCGATACACCGTGGCACGCCGATGATTTGGCCGCGTTTGGCGCTCCATCCAAGGCTATTAGCGCGTTGATGTTGCCGAAAGCCGAATCCGCTGAGGCCGTCAACGCGGTTCGCTCCGATGCGGTAAAACCACCGGTTGCTCTCATCGAGACAGTTGCCGGTCTCCTTCGCCTGCGTGAATTGGCGAAGGCCGGGGTCGAGCGCATCGCGTTCGGCTCGGTTGATTTCTGCGTTGATGCGGGAATCGAAGGGGACGACGCCGAGCTGGACTATGTACGGACTCACTTGGTTCTGGAATCGCGGCTCGCGGGGCTGCCACCGCCGATCGACGGCGTTACTCTTGCCCTTCACGACGCAGAGCGAATTCGGCGCGATGTAGAACGAGCGCGGCGCTTTGGGTTTGGCGCCAAGCTTTGCATCCACCCGAACCAAGTGTCGCCGGTCAACGTCGGTTTCGCGCCGAGCGTCGACGAAATTGCCTGGGCAAAAGGTATCGTCGCCGCTTCGGAGGGCTCGGATGGCCGCGGCGCCATCGCCGTGGACGGCAAGCTGGTTGACAAACCGATCCTGGATCGGGCGAACCGCTTGATCGCCCGGCATACCGCGAACTCATCGCCGCTTGGATCGTGAGCGCCTTGCTAAGGGCGCGTCGTCGCATCGCGTAGAGATAGCTGTATCTTCGGCGGCGCACCACGTGCAGCTTCAATGAAGCGTTGTCGCTCGGCTGCGTTAAGATATTTCCGGCTACCGGATTGATTGAAGAGTATCAAGCCATCATAGGGCAGTTCGTCCATCGCCTGTGAATCGGCGAGCCGTTTGCCCCCCAATCGGCGCCCAAGGTTGGCTCTGACTCACATTTGATGATGGTGCCAAGCGACTGCCGTTCGCGCCGGAAGGGGATCTCGTTGAAATGACTCTCGATCTTCAGATGAGGCGCGCAGTTCCCGGGTACGCAGTACTTGGGTGGCGGTAATCGCTTCGCTGTTGGATGCTATGTCCTTGAATTGACTCCGTGAATACAATCCACAGCACGGTCACATATCATCAGAATTGCGTCAGAGCCCAAGGTTGACCCCTCCTCAGATCGCTCAAACATCTGAACCGCTGTGTGTACTGAAAACCCTATCCGGGATTGTTGAGCGATAGAATCGGCTAAATTGGCGCGATGATCCTGCTGATCTGCTTCGTTCTGGCCGTGCTGGCCTCACCGTTCAAGTCGAAAAGCCG
>Ga0182015_10007567_pt1 | contig 10558 bp, 7 predicted proteins | sample 712P3MmetaG_FD_120478 | JGI IMG/M metagenome (GOLD analysis project Ga0182015, IMG submission 120478) | Permafrost microbial communities from Stordalen Mire, Sweden - 712P3M metaG | ecosystem: Environmental > Terrestrial > Soil > Wetlands > Permafrost | place: Sweden: Stordalen | collected... | reverse complement strand
GCCAGGAGCCAAAACGGACGGCCTCGTGTTCGCGCCGCAAGCGGTCGAGCGCGGCGCTGTCGCAATCGTCGCCGAGCGCCCCCCCGCGGGCCCCCTCGCGCCCGCTGCCTTTATCGAGGCGGCGGATGTCCGGAGCGCCTTGGCGCATGCGTCGGCGCGCCTCTATCCGCGCCAGCCCGAGGTGATCGTTGCGGTCACCGGAACGAGCGGCAAGACCTCGGTTGCCGATTTCGTGCGTCAGATTTGGGCCGCGCTCGGCGCCAAGGCGGCTTCGCTTGGTACCCTCGGCGTCGTCGCGCCTTCGGGGCCGGTCGCGGGCTCGCTGACCACGCCGGATCCAGTAACCTTGCACAAAATCCTGGACCGGCTCGCGCGCGACGGAGTCACCCATCTCGCCCTCGAGGGCTCCTCCCACGGCATTTTGCAACGCCGGCTCGACGGCGTCCGCCTCGGTGCTGGAGCCTTCACCAATCTCTCGCGCGACCACCTCGACTATCATGCAACGCTCGATGACTATCTCGCGGCGAAATTGGAGCTGTTCGGCCGCTTGCTCGCAAGAGGCCAGCCCGCCGTTGTCGACGCCGACAGCGATGTCGCCGCAAAGGTTTTCGCGGCTTGCGAAAAGCGCGGCCTTCTCGTCGTCTCGACCGGCTTGAAGGGCACCGCGCTGCGCCTCCTCCAAAGCGAGGCCGAGAATTTTTCGACGCGGATCAAAATTGCCCATGGCGATAGGATTTTCTCGCTCCTTCTTCCGCTTGCCGGTGCGTTTCAGGTGTCGAACGCGCTTGTCGCCGCTGGTCTTTGCATTGCCATGGGAAGTTCCCCCGGCGCGGTCTTCGCGGCGCTCGAAAAGCTCAAAGGCGCGCCCGGCCGTCTCGAACTCGTCGGCCATCGCCAGGGCGCGCCCATTTTCGTCGATTACGCGCATAAGCCGGACGCGCTCGAAAAAACCCTCAAGGCATTGCGGCCGCTTGTGCGCGAAAACCTCATCTTGGTGTTTGGCTGCGGCGGCGACCGCGATGCCGGAAAAAGGCCGCTCATGGGCGAGGTGGCGGCGCGCCTGGCGGATCGCGTCATCGTCACCGACGACAATCCCCGCTCGGAGAATCCAGCGGCGATCCGCAAGGCCATTCTTCTCGGCGCGAATGGCTTCGACAATATCGAGGAGACCGGCGACAGGGCTTTGGCGATCGCCCGTGCCATCACGATGCTCGGCCCTAACGATGGTCTTCTGATTGCCGGCAAGGGACATGAAACCGGCCAGATCATTGGGGACAGGACGTTGCCATTTTCCGACTCCGGCTTTGCGCGCGCGCTGCTAAAAGATCTTTCAGCATGAGCAATGGCGCCGGCAGCTTCCTTTGGACAAGTCTCGGTCTTGTTGGCCCGCTCGCCGCACGCGTCAGCGGCTGCGTGCCGCGCGGCGGCGCCACTGGAATTTCCATCGACACGCGCACGCTCCAGAAAGGCGACCTTTTTTTCGCCATCAAGGGACCAAGCTCGGACGGCCATGATTATACCGCCGCGGCCTTCGAGAAAGGCGCCATCGCGGCGGTGGTCGACGAAGCACATGCCGAGGCGCTCCAGCCGCTAGGGCCGCTCTATGTCGTGTCCGATGTCCTCGCCGCGCTGGAACGTCTTGGCGCCGCCGCGCGGGAGCGCTCGGGAGCCCGTATTGTCGCGGTGACTGGTTCGGTCGGCAAGACCTCGACGAAAGAAGCGCTGCGGCTCGCGCTCGCAAACGCGGGGGCTTCCCACGCTCCGGTTGCGTCATACAACAATCGTTGGGGCGTGCCGCTCACTCTGGCGCGAATGCCGAAACATACAAGGTTCGGAATCTACGAGATCGGCATGAATCACCAAGGCGAAATCGCGCCTCTTTCCGCGCTGGTTCGTCCCCATGTCGCAATCATTACCACAATAGCCCCGGTCCATCTCGAATTTTTCAAGAGCCTGGATCACGTCGCCGACGCCAAGGCGGAGATCTTTTCCGGCCTTGTCCGGGGAGGCGTGGCAATCCTCAATCGCGACATCGCCGAGTATGAGCGTCTCCTTGCCCTTGCCAAGGCCTCGCCCGCGGGCCACGTTGCGAGCTTCGGCGAACATGACAAGTCCGACGCAAGGCTGTTGAGCGTGACGCTTGGCGCGGACCATTCCATCGTAGAGGCGGAAGTCTGCGGCGATCGGCTGACCTATCGTCTCGGCGCGCCCGGCCGCCACCTTGCAATGAACTCGCTCGCGGTGCTCCTTACCGCGAAGGCTTTTGGTGTCGACCTCGCGCTTGCCGCTGGCGCGCTTGCGGCCTTCTCGGCGCAACCGGGCCGCGGCGAGAGGCTGCGCCTCACCGGCAAAAATGGTCCTTTTACGCTGGTTGACGAGAGCTACAACGCCAATCCGGCGTCGATACGCGCGGCGATCACGCTTGCCGGCGCCCTTCCCTTGCCAGGCAAGGGACGCCGCATCGCGGTCCTCGGCGACATGCTGGAACTTGGCGAGAAGGGCGCCGCGATGCACGCCGAACTCGCCGGCGATGCCGTGGCCAACCACATCGATCTCGTCTTCGCGGCCGGTCCCTTGATGAAACACCTGTTCGAGGCTTTGCCAGGCCATTTGCAAGGGGCCTGGCGCGACCGCGCAAGCGACCTTGCCTTGGCCGTCGTGGCGGCGGTGCAAAGCGGTGACATGGTGATCGTCAAGGGATCGAACGGCAGCAAGATGAGCGCGATCGTCGACGCTCTCAAGCAAAACGCCACGCCGGAAAACTCCACGCAAAGTCGTCAAGGACCGTGAAATGCTCACTTGGCTTTCCGATTTTTCAAGCATTTTCGGGCCGCTCAACCTTTTTCGTTATATTACCTTCCGGACCGGGGGCGCCACCGCGACGGCGCTGTTCTTCGTGTTCTTCTTCGGGCCAAGCATCATCGCCGCCTTGCGCTTGAAACAAGGCAAAGGCCAGCCAATTCGCGACGACGGGCCGCCATCGCATCTCCTGACGAAGAGCGGGACGCCGACGATGGGCGGCTTGATGATCTTGTCTGGTCTCATCGTTTCCACTTTGCTGTGGGCAAATCTGCGCAATCATTTTGTCTGGATCGTGCTTTTGGTCATGACCGGTTTCGGTGCTATCGGCTTCTACGATGATTTGTTGAAGGTGACGAAACAGACACAAAAAGGCTTTTCCGGCCGCCGGCGGCTTGCCCTTGAAGTGGCGATTGCCGCGACCGCCTGTTTTGCGATGATGAAACTCGGAACCGCGCACACGACGGGCCTCGCCCTGCCGGCGATCAATGGTTTCGTCGTCGACCTCGGCGTTTTCTTTCTCGCCTTCGGGTCTTTCGTGATCGTATCCGCCGGCAACGCGGTCAATCTCACCGATGGCCTCGACGGCCTCGCGATCGTGCCCGTGATGATCGCCGCAGCGGCGTTCGGGATCATCGCTTATCTCGCCGGTAACGCGATATTCTCGACCTACCTTGGAATTAATTTCGTTCCCGGCGCGGGCGAGCTCGCCGTCGTTTGCGGCGCCTTGATCGGCGCCGGTTTGGGCTTTCTTTGGTTCAACGCGCCGCCCGCGCAGATTTTTATGGGAGATACGGGTTCGCTCGCGCTCGGCGGCGCGCTTGGCACTATAGCGGTCGCGGTCAAGCACGAGATCGTTCTTGCCATTGTCGGCGGCCTCTTCGTTCTCGAAACCCTGTCGGTTATCGTGCAAGTCGTTTCCTTTAAGCTCACCGGCAAGCGGGTCTTCAAGATGGCCCCCATCCATCACCATTTCGAGCAGCTTGGCTGGTCCGAGCCGCAAGTCGTGGTGCGCTTTTGGATCATCGCTTTCGTGCTCGCGCTGATCGGCCTCTCCACCTTGAAATTGAGGTGAGGATGACGCCTGTCACTTCGTTCCATGGCAAGCATGCCGCCGTGTTTGGCCTGGGCAACTCGGGTTTTGTCACGGCGCAGGCGTTGGTCGCGGGCGGCGCCCGTGTGGCCGTCTGGGACGACAACGAGCACGCCCGCGAAAAGGCCCGCGCGGCGGGTCTCAGGATCGAAAATCTTGCGCTTGCGGACTGGCGGAATTTTGATTCGCTTGTCCTTTCACCCGGCGTTCCGCTAACCCATCCGGCGCCGCATTGGACCGTGCTGAAGGCGATCCAGGCCGAGGTGGAAATTATCGGCGACATAGAATTGTTTTGCCGCGAGCGGCACAAAATCGCGCCGGCCTCGCCTTTCGTGGCGATTACCGGCACGAATGGGAAATCCACGACGACGGCGCTCGTCGCGCATCTTTTCGCGAGCTTCGGTTTCGCGGTCGAGGTTGGCGGCAACATCGGAACGCCGATTCTCGCCTTGGCGCCGCCGGCGCAAGAACGCGTTCATGTCGTCGAGTGCTCTTCGTTTCAGATCGCTCTTTCGCCCTCGCTAAATCCGTCGGTGGGCGTGCTTTTGAATATCACGCCAGATCACCTCGACCGCCACGGCACGATGGAAAATTATGCCGCGATCAAGGCAAGGCTGGTCGAAAACGCCGATCTCGCGGTGATCGGAATCGACGACGGCGTTACAAGTGGCATTGCCGACGAACGCATCAAAGTAGGCCGAAAAACGGTAAGTGTTTCGGTGACCAAAACCGCGATCGAAGATGGCATTGTTCTTGATGGCGACCGTCTCATGCGGCGGAGCGGCGGCCGCTCGACACGGATCGCCGGCCTTGCCGGAATTGCCTCGTTGCGCGGCGCGCACAATGGCCAGAATGCCGCCGCTGCCGTCGCGGCGCTCGGGCCGCGCGGATTTGAATTCGAACGCGTCGCGCAAGGCCTGCGAAGTTTTCCCGGACTGCCACACCGTTTGGAAGAGGTGGGCCGGAAGGGGAAGGTTCTCTTCGTCAATGATTCAAAGGCGACCAACGCCGACGCCGCCGAAAAGGCGCTCCGATCGTTCGATAAAGTGTTTTGGATCATCGGCGGCAGGGCGAAAGAGGGCGGTATTGAACCTCTGCGCTCCTTGTTTGGTAAAGTGGTCAAGGCTTATCTGATCGGCGAGGCGAGCGAGAATTTCGCCCAAACAATTGGGAATTCCTTTCCCTATGAGAGCTGCGGTACGCTCGAAGGCGCGGTTCCGGCAGCTGCGCGCGATGCGCTTGCGAGCGAGCTCGCGGAACCCGTCGTGCTGCTTTCGCCGGCCTGCGCGTCGTTCGATCAGTTTCCGGATTTCGAGAAGCGCGGCGATCGTTTTCGCGCGCTCGTCGAGGCTTTGCTGACTAGGAAACAATCGGGCTGAAGGCTGAAGGGGACACTATGGTATCGCGCGCGGAACGTTCGGCCCTTGCGAACTGGTGGTGGACGATCGACCGCTGGATTCTTGCGGCGGTGGGCGCGTTGATGGTAGCCGGACTGGTGCTAACGATGGCGGCAAGCCCACCCGTCGCGGAGCGGCTCGGCCTTTCGACGTTCCACTTCGTCGACCGTCAGGTTCTGTTCCTGATCCCGGCGCTCGTGGTCCTCGTCGCAACTTCGTTTCTGTCGCCGCGGCAAGTGCGCCGGGTCGCGCTTTGCGTATTTTTGCTGTCAATGGCGATGATCGTCGCGGCGCTGCTCTATGGCCACGAAATCAAGGGATCGCGGCGTTGGATTTTTGGTGTCCAGCCCTCGGAGTTCTTGAAGCCGGCCTTTGTCGTTCTCGTGGCGTGGGCCTTTTCGGAAGCCGGCAAGCGGCGGGACGTTGCAACCACCCTTGTCGCCGTCCTATTGTTGTTGGCGGCCATTGTCCCTTTGATTCTGCAACCTGATTTCGGCCAGACAATGCTTGTCACTCTGGTCTGGGCGGCGCTTTTCGTCATGACGGGGCTGCATTGGTTCTGGGTGGCGGGCATTGGCGGAGCTGGCTTAGGCGGCGCGCTGCTTGCCTATAAATTGGTGCCGCATGTACGCGCCCGCATTCTCAAATTCATCGATCCGAGCGCTGTCGGCGGCATGACCGATACGTTTCAAGTGGACACCGCGCTTGAGAGCTTCCTGTCCGGCGGCTGGTTCGGCAAGGGGCCGGGCGAGGGGACAATCAAGCGCATACTTCCAGATGCTCATACCGATTTCATCTTCGCCGTGACAGGAGAGGAATTTGGTGTACTCGCCTGCCTCCTGATCGCTGCGATCTTCGCCTTCATCGTATCGCGCGGCTTGTTCATGGCGGCGCGCAACAAGGATCCTTTTTGCCGCTTCGCCGCGGCTGGACTGGTGATGCTTTTCGGCCTCCAGAGTGCGATCAACATGGCTGTCAACGTTCATCTCATTCCGGCGAAGGGCATGACCCTGCCATTCATTTCGTACGGCGGCTCCTCGCTCATTTCGCTGGGGCTCGCGATCGGCTTGTTGATCGCCGTCATGCGAAAACGGCCGGGTGCGGCGATCCTTGAAGACGCCAGGGTCGAAGCTTTTCGATGAATAGCCGCTGTCCGGTTATGGTCGCGGCGGGCGGCACCGGCGGCCATTTGTTTCCGGCGGCGGCCCTGAGCCATGCGCTTATCGCGCGCGGCATGGAAGTACATCTTGTCACCGACGAGCGGGCGGGGAATTTTAGCCGCGATTTCCCCGCGCATGCTATTCACAAAGTGGTCGCCGCCACGCCGAGCAGCGGCGCCTTTTATTCCCGCGCGACGGCGATTTTCACGCTCTCAAGGGGAACAGTTGCCGCGCGCCGACTGGTCAAACAGATCCGCCCGCGCGTAGCGATTGGCTTTGGCGGCTACCCGACCGTTCCTCCGATGCTGGCCGCGACCCAGCTCCGGGTGCCAGCTCTTTTGCACGAAGGGAATGCCGTGATCGGCCGCGCCAACCGGTTTCTCGCTTCGAGGGTCGACGCGATCGCCCAAGGTTTCGAGGTGCTTGGCGGCCTCCCCGGAACTTTGGCGGCAAAGACCCATCTGACCGGAAACCCGGTTCGTCCGATCGTTATCGAGGCCGCGCTTGTGGCCTTCCCGGATTGCTCCGGCGGGAAGCTGCGGATCCTCGTAACCGGCGGTTCGCAGGGTGCCGCGATTTTTTCCGGCGTAGTGCCCGCCGCGGTCGAACTCATGCGCGAGACCGCCCGGCAACAGCTCGTCATCGTTCAGCAGGCGCGTGGCGCGGACGAAGAAAGGGTGCGCGACACCTACCGGCGCCTTGGCGTCGATGCCGAGGTCCGGTCTTTCTTTTCCGACTTGCCGGTGCGGATCGCGCAAGCCCATCTCGTCATTGCCCGCGCCGGGGCCTCGACCGTGTCGGAACTCGCCGTGATCGGGCGCCCCGCCATCCTTGTGCCGCTTCCATATGCGCTCGATCAGGATCAGGCCGCCAATGCGAGGCAGTTCGCGGCAACCGGGGCCGCAATTGTCGTCGCGCAGAGCGCATTTTCGCCGCAATGGCTGGCGACTGCTCTTGTCGAAGCGCAGGGCGATATGATCTCTCTCGCGCGCCGCGCCGCCGCGGCGAAGCAGGGCGGCATCAGTGATGCCGCCGAGCGGCTCGCCGATCTGGTGCAAAGTGTGATGGGCGACAAGGATAAAAATCCATGAAGTTACCGGACAAACTAGGCCCCATTCACTTCGTCGGAATCGGCGGCATCGGCATGTCCGGCATTGCCGAGGTTTTACTTAACCTCGGCTATCAAGTCCAAGGCTCCGACACCGTCGAGAATGCCAATGTCCTGCGGCTGCGCGGCAAAGGCGCGCTTATCCATATCGGCCATCGCGCGGAGCAGCTCGGCGCGGCGGAAGTCGTCGTGGTCTCGACCGCGATCAAGCGCGACAACCCGGAACTCCTTGCGGCGCGACAAAGGCGCTTGCCCGTCGTTCGCCGCGCCGAAATGCTCGCCGAGCTCATGCGCCTCAAGCAATGCGTCGCCATCGCCGGGACACACGGCAAGACAACCACGACGTCACTCGTCGCTACTCTACTCGAAGCCGGAAAATTCGATCCGACCGTCATCAATGGCGGCATCATCAACGCTTACGGAACCAACGCGCGGTTAGGAGCCGGGGACTGGATGGTCGTCGAAGCCGACGAAAGCGATGGCACTTTTCTCAAGCTTCCCGCCGATGTAGTGGTCGTCACCAATATCGATCCAGAGCATCTCGATCATTTCGGGACTTTCGAGGCGATCAAGGAGGCATTTCGTGCGTTTGTCGAAAATATTCCTTTCTACGGCTTCGCCGTCATGTGCCTCGACCATCCCACGGTGCGAGAGCTTGCCCAAAAAATCGAAGACCGGCGCGTCGTCACCTACGGGGAACATCCGGAGGCCGATGTCAGGCTCGCCGGCCTTGATCTCGGCAATGGCGTTTCGCGCTTTACGGCGGTCATTCGCGACCGCGAGACCGGGGCCGAGTCGGCGCTTGAAAATATCATCATGCCGATGCCCGGCCATCATAACGCGCTGAATGCGACGGCCGCGCTCGCCGTCGCGCATCGGCTCGGCATGAGCACGGAGACGATCAGGAAGGCGCTCGCCGCGTTCGGCGGCGTCAAGCGCCGCTTTACCCGGATCGGACATTGGAACGGCGCAACCATCTTCGACGATTATGGCCATCATCCGGTCGAAATCGCCGCTGTTCTGCGCGCTGCTCGCGCGTCCACCGAAGCCCATGTCATCGCCATCGTGCAGCCGCATCGCTACACGCGCCTCCATTCGCTCTTCGACGGCTTTGCGACCGCGTTCAACGATGCCGATACGGTGATCGTCGCAGATGTTTATCCGGCGGGCGAAGCGCCGATCGCGGGCGCCGATCGCGATTCGCTCGTCGCCGCCTTGAACGCGCGGGGCCATGCCCACGCGCGCGGCTTAAATCGGCCCGAGGATTTGGCTCCGCTTATTCGCGCGCTTGCCAAGCCCGGCGATTACGTTGTTTTCCTCGGCGCCGGCAATATCACCCAGTGGGCGCACGCGCTGCCGGGCCAGCTCGCGGCGGAAACGATGCTCGATGCCGCAGTTTCCGCGTGAGGAAAGTCCCGCGATCCGTCCTGACATCGCGTCAAAACTCCCCGCGCAAATGCCCAACTTGCGCGGATCTCTCGTTGGCAACGCGCCGATGGCTGGCTTTTCATGGTTTAGAACCGGCGGCCCGGCGCAAGTGCTGTTCGAACCCGCGGACGAAAACGATCTTTCGTATTTTCTTAGCCACCTCGATCCCGCGATTCCGGTTTTGGCGCTTGGCGCTGGCTCCAACATTCTGGTGCGCGATGGCGGCATCGCGGGCGTCGTGATTCGTTTGGGCAAAAGTTTTCAAGAGGTCGCGATCGAGGATCTCTCCGTGCGCGTCGGCGCCGGCGCGCCGGACGTAAAGCTCGCGTCGGCCGCCGCCAAGGCGGGCCTCGCGGGCCTGTCGTTTTTTCGCGGCATACCGGGCTCGGTTGGCGGCGCGCTCAGGATGAACGCGGGAGCTTATGGCGCCGAGACGAGGGACGTACTTATCTCCTGCCGCGGCGTCGGCCGCAGAGGCAATAGCGTCGCGTTTTCCAACGCCGGCATGGGATTTTCTTACCGCCACTGCGGCGCGGCGGAGGATGTGATTTTTACCCACGCGGTTTTTGCAGTTAGCCCCGGCGACAGCCAAACGATACTTTCGGAGATGGCGGAGATCACCAAAGCCCGCGCGGAAACGCAGCCCGTCAACACAAGCACGGGCGGCTCGACCTTCAAGAACCCGCCGGGGCACAAGGCCTGGGAGCTGATCGACAAAGCGGGCTGCCGCGGACTTATCGTCGGCGATGCGGAGGTGTCAAAGCTTCATTGCAATTTTTTGATCAATCGCGGCAAGGCCACTGCGGCCGATCTCGAAACTTTGGGCGAACTCATTCGCGCGCGCGTGCTGGAAAAAAGCGGGGTCGCGCTCGAATGGGAAATTCTCCGGGTGGGGGTGTAAACTTGCTCCCAACGCAAGAGCCCCCTTCCTGAGCGGAAGGAAGCCCGAGGTTCCGTTGCGAGCGAAGCGATGCGCGAAGCGGAAGCAATGGAGGCGGCGACCGGAGAGAAGGTTCGAAGCGCCGATCTCGAAGGATGAAGGCGAGGCTTTTGAGACAGGCTTTGGCCCCGATCGCGCCGCGGCCTAGTACAACCCGCGTCCAATAAGGCGGTCCGTGTCAGAATCGATGGGCAGCGCCCGCGGCGTTTCATCTCCGGCGGCGTAGGATTCCGGTGGCGCGCTACCAGGCTTGAACGCCTCTTGGATTGCACCCTGGGAACTCGCGCTCGTCCGCGTTCCCGTATTCGCGTTGACCCAGATCAGCTTGATGCCAGGCGGCGCCCGGAAAGGAATGTCGGGTTTGCCGGCAAGCGCCATCTTCATGAAGTCGCGGAAGATCGGCGCCGTATAATGCGCGGCTTGCGCCGAATCCCCAAGCGAGCGCGGCTGATCGTAACCCATGAAGACGCCGACCGCGAGATCGGGCGAAAAGCCGATGAACCAAAGATCCTTGGCGTCGTTTGTCGTCCCGGTCTTGCCGGCGAGGTGCTTGCCGACTTCCTTGATCGCTTGGCCGGTGCCGCGCTGGATAACGCCTTCCATGATCGAGGTGATCTGATAAGCGGTGAGGGG